>Ga0116229_10014409_pt1 | contig 10979 bp, 10 predicted proteins | sample S1TSphgellanicum_3_FD_87313 | JGI IMG/M metagenome (GOLD analysis project Ga0116229, IMG submission 87313) | Host-associated microbial communities from peat moss isolated from Minnesota, USA - S1T2_Fc - Sphagnum magellanicum MG | ecosystem: Host-associated > Plants > Peat moss > Unclassified...
GTTTATGGCGCCGGCGCGCCGCTCACCAACTACGATTCAATCGCCAGCCAGATCACAAAAATCCCCGGCGTCACCTCCGCTTTCCCCATCGTCCAGGGTGAAGTGTTAATGTCCGGCCCGGGAGGCGGCGCGCTTGGCGGCATCGCCCGCGGCATTACGCCGCAGGGCCTGGCGGATCTACCGACCGTTTCTAACCACGTCGTCGCGGGCAATCTCAACGATCTTTCAAACGAAGGCACCATCGCTATTGGCGGAGGCCTTGCCAGCCAATTTGGCCTTACGGTAGGCTCCTCCATCCAACTCATCCTGCCGCAAGGCAAAGCCACCATCATCGGCACCATCCCCAGCATCGAAACTTTCAAAGTCGCCGCCATTTTTGAAACCGGCATGGCCCAATACGATTCTAGTTTTGTTTTCATCCCTCTCGCCGCCGCGCAAAACCTTTTTCAGCAGCCCAACGTGGCAACCCAAATCCAGGTCTACGTTACGGACCCCGACAATGATGACGGCATAAAACAGCAAATCCAGAACACGCTGCAAAACATCCCGATCAACATCCAGGACTGGCGCCAAAACAATGATAGTTTCCTCGCCGCCGTCACGGTCGAAGGCAACGTGATGTTTTTAATCCTAACCCTCATCATCCTGGTCGCCGCCTTCAACGTCATCTCCTCCCTCATCATGATGGTGAAGGACAAAGCGCGGGACATCGCCATTCTGCGCACCATGGGCGCCGGCTCCGGCGCCATATTGCGCATCTTCCTCATGTGCGGCGCCTCGGTCGGCATCCTTGGCACGCTCATCGGCTTCGTCCTTGGCACCGTCTTCTGCGCCTATATCGAAAACATCCGCCAATTCGTCCAAAAACTCACCGGCACCCCGCTCTTCGACCCCACCGTCTACTACCTCGAACAACTCCCCGCGAAGCTCGACTGGCACCAGGTCACCGAAGTCATCCTCATGTCCTTCGCCCTCTCCCTCCTCGCCACCATCTACCCCAGCTGGCGCGCGGCGCGCATCGACCCCATCGAGGCCCTAAGACGTGAGTGAGCCCCTAACCCCTCTCCCCCGTCATTCCCGCGAAAGCGGGAATCTTCTTATTCAACCGCGCATATTGCCGATGACATGATACTCCAACTCCAAAACCTCACCCGCACCTACAAAGGCGGAGCAGAATCCCTAACCGTCCTCAACGGCGCCAGCCTGTCTTTGAATGCCGGCGAAATCGTCGCCCTTGTCGCCCCCTCCGGCTCCGGCAAATCAACCCTCCTTCACTTAGCCGGGCTATTAGAAAAACCAGATGGCGGCGCCGTCCTCATCAACGGCAAGGATGCCGGTAAACTCGGAGACACCGAACGCACCGAAATCCGCCTACGCAAAATCGGCATCGTCTACCAATTCCACCACCTGCTCGCCGAATTCACCGCCCTGGAAAACATCGTCCTGCCGCAAATGATCGCCGGCAAATCTCAGCGCGACGCCGAAGCCCGCGCCATGCACCTGCTCGGCACGCTCGGCCTTGCCCCCCGCGCCAATCACCTCCCCGGCAAGCTTTCCGGCGGCGAACAGCAACGCGTCGCCATCGCCCGCGCCCTCGCCAACGAGCCCGCCATCCTACTCGCCGACGAGCCCACCGGCAACCTTGACGTCGCAACGGCCGAAATCGTCTTCACCGAACTTTTGCGCCTTGTCCGCTCGGAAAACGTGGCCGCTCTCATCGCCACCCACAACCCGGACCTCGCAAACCGCATGGACCGCCAGCTCACCTTGCGGGACGGCAAGCTGGTCTAACCTGGCGAACTCAAGTCAAAGCCCGGCAGCGTTCCAGCGCCGCGATCAGCGCCGTCCGCACCCCCGGCTCCAGCGCCGAATGCCCCGCATCCGGCACCAAAGTCAGGCGTGCCATCGGCCACGCCGCCGCCAGGTCAAAAGCCGACTGCGCCGGACAAATCATATCATACCGGCCCTGCACAATCTCGCCCGGTATCTGCCGCAGCGCCTCCATCCCGCCCAACAACCCGCCCGGCGGCAGAAACAAATCATGGGCAAAATAATGCGCCTCGATCCGCGCCAGCCCAATCGCCGCCCGGTCCTGCGCAAACGCCGAAACCGCCTCGAAACTCGGCAGCAAGGTCGAGCACGACCCCTCATAAATACTCCATGTCCGCGCCGCCGGACCATGTATCTCCGGGTTCGGATTGGTCAGCCGCGCCAGGTAACTCGCCAGCAAATCATGCCGCTCATTCTCCGGCAAAAACTGGCTGAACGCCGCATGCGCATCGGGAAACACCCGCGCCAGCCCATATAAAAACCAGTCTACTTCGTCCCGCCTTCCCAAAAAAATCCCACGCAGCACCGCCCCCATCACGGCCTCGGGATGCGCCTGCGCATAAGCCAGAGCGAGCGTCGACCCCCAGGACCCGCCAAACAGCAAAAACCGCTCAATCCCCAAAAACACCCGCAACCGCTCAATATCCGCCACCAGATGCTGCGTGGTATTCGCATTCAGCCCGCCCAGCGGCTTGGACCGCCCAGCCCCGCGCTGGTCAAAAATAATCACCCGCCAGATATTCGGGTCAAAAAACCGCCGATGCACGGAACCCGCCCCCGCCCCTGGCCCGCCATGCAAAAACAGCACCGGTTTTCCGCGCGGGTTCCCCACCTGCTCCCAGTACATCACATGTTCATCGGTCAGTGGCAGATAACCCGTCTCATACGGCCCAATCTCCGGAAACAGATCGCCGCGCGGCATGGGCTAGCCCGCCAAAGCGGCGCGCAACACCGCCGCCACCCGTTTCGCCTGCGCGTCGGTCAAATCCGGATGGATCGGCAGCGCCATAATCCGCGCCGCCAAATTTTCTGAAACCGGCAACGCCGCCCCATCATGGCAAGCCGCATAAGCCGGCTGCCTGTGCAGCGGCCGCGGATAATAAACCGCGCTCGCAATCCCCGCCGCCCGCAAGGCCGATTGCGCCACCTCCCGCAAAGCCGCGTCCGGCAACAGCACGGCGTAAACCGCCCAAGCGCTCACACTGCCCGGCACCCGTGCTGGCACATCCAACACATCCGTCAGTGCCGCATCGTAAATTTTTGCAATCTCCTCGCGCCTTGCCATCTCGGCCTCAAAAACGTCCAGCTTCGCCAACAACACCGCCGCTTGCATCGTATCCAGCCTGCCGTTCATCCCAATCCGCAGCACCTCATAGCGCGTCGCCCCCTCGCCATGCGTCCGCAACGACCGGTACAATTCAGCCCGCTCATCGGATTCCGTAAACAGCGCCCCGCCATCCCCGTAAGCCCCTAGCGGCTTCGAGGGAAAAAAACTCGTCGCCGTCGCATCCGCCGCCGTGCCCAGCCTTTTGCCGCCCAACGCCGCCCCAAAACTCTGCGCGCAATCATCCAACGTAAACATTTCTGGTCCCGCAATCGCCGCAATGCCAGGCCAATCGGCGGGCTGCCCAAACAGATCCACACCAATCACCGCCCGTGGCCGCAAAACCCCGGCGTTCCGCACTTCGTCAATCCGCGCTTTCAGATGCGCAAGGTCAATCTGAAACGTCCGGGGATCGACATCCACAAACACCGGCGTCGCGCCCAATAACAACGGCACCTCCGCCGTCGCGGTATAGGTAAAGGCCGGCAAAAACACCGCATCCCCGGCGCCAATCCCCTCCGCCATCATCGCAATCTGCAGCGCATCCGTCCCCGAGCTCACCGTCACGCAATGCTTTGCCCCACAAAACGCCGCCAGCCGCGCCTCCAACTCCTTAACTTCTGGCCCTAGAATAAACTGCCCATGCGCCAGCACCGCATCCAGCCGCGCCCGCAGCCCCGTCCCAAGCCGCGCTTGCTGCGCCTTCAAATCGAGAAACGGTATCGGCGCATTGTTCGAAGCATTCATGACGCTCTGATTACCGTGCCTTCTCGTAAACCGCGAGGGCCGGCGCATCTCCCGCCGCATTATGCGCAAATTCCGGCACCATCCGCGCCAAAATTTTTAACCCCGCCACCGCATCCCCAGCCGCCGCCGCCGCCTCGATCTCCGCCATCGCCGCTTCCACAAGCGGCAAATCCGCCGTCCGCGGGCTCGCCATCAACAACCCAGCAAACCCGGTCGGCGCCGTCTGCTCGCTGCCATGAAACAGTTCTTCAAACAATTTCTCCCCTGGCCGCAGTCCGCTGAACTGAATTTTCACGTCCACATCCGGCCGCAGCCCCGCCAGCCGGATCATCTGCCGCGCCAGGTCCACAATTTTTACGGGGGCGCCCATATCCAGCACAAAAATCCCGCCATCCTTCAGCCCGTCATCGCGGCTACCGACTACCGAAGCCTGCAGCACCAGCCCCACCGCCTCCCGCACGGTCATGAAATAACGCTGCATATCCGGATGCGTCACCGTCAACGGGCCGCCCTGCGCCAATTGCCGCCGAAATAGCGGCACCACGGATCCAGTTGACCCCAGCACATTCCCAAACCGCACGGTCACGCATCGCATCTCTTCTCCGCCGCGCCGCGCCGCGTTATCAAGCCCCTGGCAATACATCTCCGCGAGCCGCTTGGACGCACCCATCACCGAACTCGGATTCACCGCCTTATCCGTCGAAATCAGCACCATCAGTTCCGCGCCGCTCGCCGCCGCCGCATCGGCCACCGCCCGCGTACCGATCACATTCGTCAACAACCCTTCCAGCGGGTTTGCCTCGACAATCGGCACATGTTTCAGCGCCGCCGCATGAAACACCAGTTCTGGACGAAATTCCGCGCATAGCGCCAGCATCCGCGCCACGTCCCGCACATCCGCGATAACCGCCCGCCGCCGCACCTCGGGCTGCGTCTCCCCGAGTTCCAAATCAATCTGCCAAAGTGCGAACTCGCCATTATCCAGGAGCATAATCTCAGCCGGCGCAAACCCCGCCACCTGCCGCGCCAGCTCCGACCCAATGCTCCCGCCAGCCCCCGTCACCAGCACCCGCCGCCCCGCAATCAGCCGCGCCATCCCCTCCCGGTCCAGCGCCACCTGCCGGCGGTTCAGCAAATCCTCAATCGCAATCGGCTGTAGCTGTATTGGCCCCGCCTCCGCCGGCGACAGCGCCGTCAGATTCGGCGCCCGCATCACCCGCACGCCATGTTTCTCCCCCGCCGCCAGCAAAGCGGCCAGCGCGTCTCCTGTAAATTCGGGCGAGGTTATAATCAGCACGTCCGGCGCCTGCCCCCCGGCCGACAGCCGTTCCAGCACCGCATCCGCGCCGTCCGCCGCCCCAAGCACATCAAACCCATGAATCCGCCGGCCGGTATGTCTGGCCGAAAGCGCCATCAGCCCCGTCACCCGGTACGGTGCCCCCGCCAACCGCGCGAGCGCGCCGATAAACAATTCCGCCGTATCCGCCGTCCCGACCAATATCGCCGTCATAACGCTTTCGTCAGCCCCGCCCCGCCCCGGCCGCCGCGTCAACCGGTAGACCACCCGCGGCGCCGTCAGCGCCAAAATCATGCAAATCGCTAGCAGAACGGGAAAGCTCGGCCCCGGCAGCGCCACCCCCGCCCCCACCATCAGCAGGTTTAGCAACACCGCCGCCACCAGCCCCGCGCCACCCACCAGCCCCAAATCAACCAGCGCGGTAAACCGCCAATGCTGGCGGGACAGCCCAAACGGCACCCCAATCAGCCAAATCGCCACCGCCCCCGCCAGCGGCAAGGCCGTCGGCTCCGGCATTGGCCGGCCCGGCCGCGCCAGCCAGAATGCCAGATACACCGCCAGCGCCGCCAACGCGCCATCCAGCGCCACATTCACGCCGAATCTCGCCAAGCGCCGCCGGATCGCTTTGTCCATCATGGATTTGTCTTAAAGCCGCGCGCCCGGGAAGCAAATCACCCGCGCACCAGCGCATGCAGCAACTTCACCAGCAGCCCCTTGCCCCCCGGCCCCAATCTTTCCGCCAGCCGGTCCTCATGCGGCAACACCAAACTATGCCAGTGCCGTAGCCGTGCCCCGCCTTCTTCCGTCAACTGCAAGGATTGCGCCCGCCTGTCGCCCGAAGCGGATGACCGGCTCAAAAACCCCCGCTGCTCAAGCGCCGATATCAGCGGCACCAAATTCGCCCGCTTCACCCCAATCACCGCCGCCACATCCGAGGGCCGTATCCCAGGGTTGCGGCTCACCACCTCCAAAATCGAGAATTGCGGCGGCCGGATATTCTCCGCCGCCAGCGTCTCAAAAAAATCATGATACACGCATAGCTGCGCTTGCCGCAGCATATACCCCATCAGGCTTGGCAAAATGCCCATATCAATTCCGCCGCCAGACTCAACCTGCCCAGGGCGCTCGCTGGCGTCAGCCGGCGATGAGTTCATTTGCGGCACGATTTCCCCCTTTTCGGCTCGTTACGATACGCATAACAAACCCAGCCCGCAACCGCGAAGCGGCGAAGGACCCCTTGGATCGGTTAGCCGCGCGCCAGCGCGGCGTAACCCATCACTTTGCTGGCTTCACCCGAGCCAAAACATCCCCTCAACCTCCACCGCCGCATCCAGCGGCAGAGACGCCACCCCAATCGTCGATCGCGCATGCCGCCCCGCCTCGCCGAACGCCGCCACGGTCAAATCCGAAGCCCCGTTCATCACCACCGCATGCTGCGAAAAATCCGCCGCCGCCGCAATAAATCCGCCCAACCGCAAAACCTTGGTTATGCTGTTCAGCCCGCCCGGCACCGCCGCCTGCAACTGCGCCAGCACATTGATCAGGCAAAGCCGCGCCGCGTGCTGCCCTTCCTCAATTGAAACACCCGCCCCCAGCCTGCCCGTCACCGCCACCTTGCCATCAATCGCCGGCAACTGCCCGCTCACGATCACCAAATTCCCCGCAATCGTCACTGGCACATAGGTGGCCACCGGCGGCATCGGCGTTGGCAGCGTTATTCCCAAATCGGCCAGTCTCTCAATAATCGTCATCTCAACTCACCAACTTAAAGGCCCGCCGGCGCTCCCGTGGCGCCGGCGCCGGTAAATCCAGTGGCAATAAAGGCGAACGGTCGGCGTCCCCATCACCCACCGCATCGGCCGCCTCAACGGTCGCCGGCAAAACATGATGGCTACCCAGATAATTCACCGCCAGATTTCTAAAAACGTAGTCGATCATCGATGTTGCCTGCAAGACCGCCGGGTCACCCTCCACCGCGCCGGCTGGCCCAAACCGCGTAAATGTAAAGGCTTCGACATAATCCTCTAAAGGCACGCCGTGCTGCAGCCCAAGGCTCACGGCAATCGCAAACGCATCCATCAACCCGCGAAAGGCCGAACCTTCCTTATGCAATGCGATAAAAATTTCGCCCAGCCGCCCGTTTGCATATTCTCCAGTCGAAACAAAAAGTTTGTGCCCGCCAACCGCCGATTTTTGCGTGTACCCGGTACGCCGCGCCGGCAATGGCTCGCGCGTCGCTTTTCGTGCGGCGGCCGCAGCAACTTCCGGCCGCGCCGGCATCGCATGAACATGCGGCGCCAACGCGTCATGCATGGCCCGATGCGCCGCGGCCCGCGGCGGCGCCAGCACATCCTGGCCCGCGATCATCTTGGCCAGCGCCTGCTCTGCTCTCATCCCCAACGCCGCCAGCCGCGCGCCTGCCCATTGGCAAAGCCCGCCGGCTTCATCCAGCGCGGAAACAGCCGGCGCAAAACCAACCGTCTCCGCCCCCAGCAGCGCCTCAATCTCCGAATTCCCGCCGAATCCGGTCAGCATTTCATGCCGGCAATGCCCCGCTTCATCCGCCGCAACCCGTGCCGAAGCCGCCGCCGCGGCCAATCCCGGCACCGCGCACGCCACCGGCAACTCAGCCGACCCACCTACCTTATATCCCGGCGCCGCCCCCTTCGCCAAAAACCGCGCTGACTCACCTTGCGCCCGCGCCGTCATCAACGCCGCCAATAACACCGCCACATCCCGCGCCGCATCGCTGTCATAATCCAGCCCAAGCCGCGCTAAAAACAGGTGCAAATCCGTAAACCCGATTTGCAGCCGGTGCGCCCCCGGTGCCGCCAGCGTCAGCGCCGCCACCGCCAGCGCCACCGCATCGCCAAACCCACCGGCATCAAACCCGCCGGCATCATCCAAAAACCCATTCAGGTTAAAAACGAATGCTTGCTCCGCCGCCTCGCCGCGCCAGATCGCGGGGCAGGGTGCCCCACGGCGCGCGGCCAGCAGCGCGTGCAAATCCGCCCCCATCGTCGCCGATATTCCGGCCCCCGCCGCCCGCGCCGCCACCGGCCCAATCCAGCCCGAAGCCGCCTGCGCGATATCAATCGATTTTTGGTCCGGCAGCACCGCCGCCAGCGCATCGGCTGCCTTCTGCCCCCAGGCCGCCGGCAGCTTCACGGCGCGGCTTGGCGCGTCCGGGTCAGCCTGCGCTGAAAAAACCGCTTGCCGTATGCCATGCCAGGATTTGTTGATGTTCTGTTGGGTCATGCCGTAACTCTATCCCCATGTGACGCGCGCGAAAAGCGTATTTAGTGGCAAATTTTCGCCCGGACCACAAAATCCTGTGGATAGGCGCAAAATAACATGGTGATGGACCGCGCGCGGCGCATCACCTATATCGGTCGCATGAGCACAGCCAAGCCGGACCAAAAAGTTAGCCTAAAACAACTCGGGGGCTTTCGCGGCCTCCTCATGCGGCCCGGCCTCATCCTCTTCACCCTGCGCCGCGGGGCCTATATCGGCGCTGACGCGCTCGGGAACCAATACTTTGAACAACGCGCCCCCCTCAACGGCGCCCGCCCGCGCCGCTGGGCCATCTATGCGGGGCGCGGCACGGATGCGTCGGTGGTCGGCCCCGAATGGCATGCCTGGCTGCATTATCTAACGGATGCACCCTTGCCAGAAACCGGCGCCAAACCCTGGCAAAAACCACACCTTCCGAACCTAACCGGCACCGCCGCCAGCTACCGCCCCGCCGGTCATGACTACCAAGGCGGCAACCGCGCCCGCGCTTCCGCCGATTACGAATCCTGGTCGCCCGACCTCTAAGAAAGACCGATCATGTCGCGGAAATTCCCTGAAATCCTCACCGGCCTCGCCGTCATCGTCATCGCCGCCGTATTTTTGTTCTACGCCCTTGGCCGCGCCCAGGCCCTCACCGGCGGCGGCTACGAACTCACCGCCCAATTCTCAAACATTGGCGGCCTTACCGTCGGCTCGGATGTAAAACTAGGCGGTGTCACCATCGGCCGCGTCACCGACGAACATCTGGACCCGCAAACCTACGCGGCCATCGTGAAAGTCCAGATCAATAACGGCATCCAACTCCCCAGCGACACCAGCGCCGCGATCAGCTCGGACGGTCTGCTCGGGGGCAACTATGTCGGTTTATCGCCCGGCGGCTCAAACACCATGCTAGCGGCCGGCCAATCTTTCCCCGTCACCCAATCGGCCATCAACATCGAGGACCTGCTCGGCAAATTCATTTTCAGCATGGGTGATATGAGCAAATCGAGTAGCCAGAATTCAGGCCAAGCCCAACCGGCCAACCCGCCCTCTGGCGGCATTTCCAACCCGGCGGCACTGCCAAACCCGGCCAGCCCGTCAAGCAGCACGAAGTAATGCGTCTCGCCGCCGCCCTCGGCATCGCAGCCACCTTCTGGCTCGCGCAAGCGCAAGCCCAATCCGATAATGGCAACGCCATCGCCGTACCGCCCGCCCCGGCCATTGTCGCCGCTCCCCCTTCCGCCCCGGTCGCCCCCACGGCACCCGTGGCCCCCGTCCCACCCGGCCTCATCCAAACCCCGCTGCCGCCACCAACCACATCGGATAACGCCGATACCGGAACGGATAACGGCACGGCGAACGCCACCAACAACACAGCCTCCGCCAATACTCCCCCCGCGCCTGTGCCGCCGCCCGCACCGCCAAGCGACTGGGTCAACGGCAAAATCGCCAAAATTCGCGTCCTCGACAAAGTCGATGGCAGCATCGTCGACCTTACCATTCCGGTCGGCGGCCAATCCGTGTCGGGCGACTTGGTCGTTTCCGTCCTGGCCTGCGATCTCCATCCATCCAGCCAACTCCCCGACGATGCCATATTTGTGACGATGCAACCTTCGGGCGATCCTTCCGCCCCGCCAATCTACCGCGGGTGGATGCTACGCTCCGTTCCCGCCGCCGCGGTCGTCGGCGATGCCAGTGAAACATTCCGTGTCGTAAGCTGCTCGTAACGAGATTCGTTTCGGGAATCTCGTTTCGCGGTGTGTCAAAAATGCATCAGATTTCGCTCACTCTGAGAAACGCCCGCATTGCCACTTGTTTCGATGGTTAATGTTAGGCGATAATAACTCTAATACGCCGATCCCATTTTGGAGGTTTTCATGAAATTTCGTCTTGCTCTGGCCGCGGCCACATGCCTTGCTTTGCCGCTTGCAGCCCACGCCCAGCCGGTCGTCGGCCCTTACGTCAATCTTCAGGGCGGTACCAGCATCCAATATCCGTTAAAATCCGATCTCAACTTCGGCGGCGCCAGCCTATCCGGCAAGTTCCTGTTCCGCCCCTCCTATGTGGGGCTCGGTGGCATTGGCTACGGCGTCGGTTACGGCGTCCGCGTCGAACTGGACGGAAACTACATCCACAACACGGCCGTTAAGGCCGATGCCGATGGCGGTGGCAGCAGCAAACTATCCGGCTATGCCAACAAATACGGCCCGATGGTCAATGTTCTGTACGATCTGCCGCTCGGCCTGCCCGTCTACCCCTATATCGGCGCTGGCGTCGGCTACCAGTACGTCGATGGCAAATACGGGATCGGCGGCAACGCTGTTGGCACCGCGCATACCAGCGGCGTCGAGGGCAGCTTCGCTTTCGACGGTATCCTCGGCCTGGCCTACCCGATCGCCGCTGTGCCGGGCCTCTCGGTCGTCGCCCAGGGCACATTTCTGGATCTGACGGAGAGCTACAAATACGGCCTCAGCATTACCGGCGCGTCGTCGCGCGGCAGCATCA
>Ga0116229_10014410_pt1 | contig 10978 bp, 11 predicted proteins | sample S1TSphgellanicum_3_FD_87313 | JGI IMG/M metagenome (GOLD analysis project Ga0116229, IMG submission 87313) | Host-associated microbial communities from peat moss isolated from Minnesota, USA - S1T2_Fc - Sphagnum magellanicum MG | ecosystem: Host-associated > Plants > Peat moss > Unclassified...
GCAAGCTCCCGGCTACGCCTACTCGTCCAGATGGATACCATGTGCTACTGAGTTCGCTTTTTTTCCAGAGGTTTTCAAGACATGTGCATCGTTGTTTGTTTGTGCGACGGACGTCCTCTTGCTCCTTGCAAGCTCTCTGGAATCGCTGCTTTCCTGATATGACCTTCCTTTCGCCTTGCTTCGTTGTTGCCCCAGAACGACCATTGCAGCAGCAGCAATGGACGGAGACAGCACAGGCACTACTACTACTGTCGGCTCTGCAAGGGGGCAGCGTGCAGGGCAGACTATTATGGAGGATAGAGAGAGATCTTTCTCGGGAGTGAGAAATCCCGGCCGAGGAGGAGGATCTGGAGGTAGGAACTGCGGCGGGTTAGAAGCTGCACACAGAAGAGAGTGCACTGGAAGAGCAGCAGATTCAGTGCCTGGAAGTAATATACGGAGCTGTCATCACAGAACGAGAAAGAAGGAAGATGACATGCAGATATCATGTCACCATAGCTGCAGCCATCCATTGAAATGCCCCATCTTGTTGAGGAACGAAAGAAAACCGTGCTGCACATCTTCTTCTCACCATCTCTGAAAACCTTGACAAAACACAAGCTTCCCAGGTAATAGACATCTGAACTATTATCACTTTGCTCAGTTTTTCTTTTTTTCTTTTGCTTCCTCTAGCTTGAACATTATGCTGTAGCTGCAGAACCCACAAAGTAAAATGCCCTTGGACAGGAAACAAAGAAACCCATCCATGACTTTGTTCATGATTTCTGAAAAACCCCAACCTTAAATCCTTTTGACTGCAGTCCTCTACTGTACCAAAGTTGATGCATCTCCTTGAATCCAACCCATTCCAATGAGAAGCTTGTAAAACCCCATCAGGTTTTGATTGGGTCTCTTTGGGTATGCATGTGATTGACATACCTGCTCTTTTTTCATACTCTCCAACAACATCAATGTCTCCTTTAGCTTGAGGTGATGAACTGTTGGGAGCTGATGAACTCAGTGGGTAGTCATGGCAGCTCGTCACTGCCGTTCGTGATGAAGGTGATGGTCTGTCACTTTGTGAGTGACTCTCATGAGGTTATGACTGCACTCATTGTCATGTTACCTTTAATTGTTGTTGTGGAGATTTCTCTGCAACTTCATGGATCTTTAGCTTGAGGTGATGAGCAGGTAATGTATAACTGGAATTCGGAATTGAAATTTTGCTCCTCCTTTTTAGCTTGAGGTGATGAGCAAGTAATATAACCCCAATTGGGAATTGAAATTATGCTCTTGGAAACAATCAAAAGTTGCCGAGTTGTCAAGCCTTCAAGTCAAAGACTGATGAATCTGTTGTGTCTATGTGGTGAGAGGGTGGTTTTTCAATCACGCAATTTGTGAGTCCGTGCAGCAGGTAACAGACATCTAAACTATCACCTTGTTGAGATTTTTTCATTGCTTCCTCTAGTTGTACATTGTGCTATAGCTGCTGCCATGAGTAAATACAGGAACGAAAGAAACCATCCATGAATTTTGTTCATGAGTTTTGAAATCCCAACCCTAGAACCATGTGTGGGATGATGTAGGATACATTGACACACTATCAATGAGAAGAAACCTTGTAGCTAGTAGTTGCTCAATAACAGGACAAGCAGGCAAGTATGGTGGATTTGCTCTAGTACTTAATGGACAATGATAATAGTTCTACACCAAGATAACTGGCACAATTGAGTGGAACTCTGGTTTGTGTGATGGCACCACAAGAATCTCGGTGGAGGTGAGTTCTATGTTGTAACCTCGTGTTTGTAGGTAGGTTGTCAATTTGTTTGTATAGTCATGCTAAAATTTATTTTCATTAATCGAGTTCAAATCCATTCAAATCCATTCATGAAATTTCAAATCCATTCCTTCATGATGTTATTTTTGTTGTAGTGCATTGCATTGCTTTTCGAAGCATGTTTCATTTAGTACCTACAAAGGTAGACGCCATGATCATGAAAACAACAAACAACTTAAGTTTTTTGTAAAATAAATTTAGAAATTTCATGGGCTACCTTTTGAAATTGTGTTTTATAATGATTCTAAATTTGTTAACGGGTTTTGGACCATGTTGTTCCAAAAACATTATGAACAAAATTGTGTTATAATTTTACATATCATCACAAATCAAATGCGCATGTAGAAAGAACCAATTAAACATTAAAAAATATGTTGAAAATGTTTATAGCTTGCAAACAAAGCTCTTGGGTGGAATACCTTCACTAGATGGGATTTGCATACAACAAAATTTAAAACCTTTCAAAAGGGATGAATCTATTTGAGATAGTTTATGAAAAGTATTATTTAACACCACCATCTTGGCATGTTTTTGATATAAAAGTGAAAATTATCAACTATGTGCTTGAAAGAATGGAGTCCCAAAAAAAATTAATTAAAAAATATATATGGAAAGACTTCAAGCCAAAATCAAGACATATATGTGTCACTCAAAATAAAAATTTCAAAAAAATTGAATTATGAAACTTGGTGTTCTTAAAGGTAACTCCCAAAAAATATTCAATTAAAATTGGGCAAATGTTATAAGTTAGCACCAAGGTATTGTGGTCCCCTTCAAAATTATTAGTAGGCTTGAAAAAGTGGGATATGAATTAAAACTATCATATAGATGGAAAAATTATAATGTTTTTGAATGAAAGCACATTTAGATGGGACTAAAATGGGCAATTGAAAGTCAATTTGAAAGTTCACATTTTGTGTATTTTGACCCCAATGAAACTAAGCTTCGAATAAAAATATTTAAATGATATTGAAGTTAACCTTTTTTTTTCATTTTCAAAATTTTAAAACACATTTTTTAAATGTTGATATTGAAAATATCAATTTAGATATCAAAATTAATTTTGTAAGATTTATGACTTTTGGGTCTCCATTTTTTATTTTTAAAAAAAGAGAGGACATTTTCATATTTTACTTTTTAATCTTAAGTGATATGATACTTTAAAATGCCGTGGTCCAAAGTTGTAAACATGTTCTCTAACTCCACTAAAAATAGAAAATACACAATCATAAATTTTTTGGACCATAATTATATATGTACATTACGTTGCAAAGTTCAATCTAATTGAATATTTACATTTTTAGTGTATTATTTTCAAAGTTGGGAAGATTGAAATATATTTTGAATGTTTCACCTCATTTTTGGTAAACTTTTGATTGAATTTGAGTTGTATGCAACAAAATTTGATTAACCCAAAATAAATTATCACTCCGACTTTCAAAAAAGTTCATTATGGTGTGTGTTTTTACCCTTTCCATATAAATCTTCCAAGGAAATTCATTTATGACACTAGTTAATTTATCCTAAAACTACTAAAAGCTATAGTCAAAAGGGGAATGACTAGTGGTTAAGCCATTAAAGATTTTGAAATCAAGATTAAAAAATATAAAAACATGCATATGATATACAAAAGATTCAAGATAAAATGGAAGGAGTATCCCAAAATGATGCCATTTGGGGAAAGGCTTGCATGGCTTCCAAGCTTCCAAAAGATTTTTCCCAAGTTTTTTTATATTAAAGACATTATTCTAAATGGAGGAGAAATATTATGTTCCCTACACTTGGTTAATAGGAAAGTGGATGATGGGAGTTTGAATGGGAACATTGTGTGGAAAAGCTCGAACATCTTAAAATATATATGTAGTTAATTAGATATGAATAGGAAAAAATTATTTTGGAGGATAACGTTGAAGGTAGAGCTAAATTTAGGATAGCCCAAGGTTTTCTTGCTAAGGAATACCACTTAGGATGTCACAAATTATGTAGTTTTACTACACATAGCAACCAACTGATATTTAAATTATTGATTAACTATCAAAATATAATGAAAATGAAGTAAAAAGACTTTTGTCATAACCAAAAAAATTCCCAAAAAAATTCATTTTTAATAAAATTTACATTTTTTTGGGTTGGAACTTATGGAATTAATATCATTTGTTGTAGTTATCATGTTAAAATAATGAAAATTCAACATATGGTTTCAATTTTATGCCCCAAATTTTAATAAAATTCTTAAAAATCTTTTGAAAGAAAAGGTGTGAAACTTTTAAAAACAAAAAAGACACCCATAGGAAATTTGAATAAAAGAAGTTTTTTGGTTTTTCTTAGTTGTTAAATTTTTATTAACAAATAACATAAATGGTGAGCTTTTGGTATTAATGGTTAAGTGAAAAACTTTTGTAATTTTTGAATTTTCTGAAAGTATAATGGTGTGATTTATGCATGTAATACTTGTAATAAAAAATGTTTTTGTGTTTAAGGGTTTGGGGTTTGTAAAGAAGGTTGTCACAACCCCACTTTGAAGGAGTTATGAGGTCACCACTCACACTCTCAAAAATGGGACTTGGAATTCTCCGGGACTCCCAAAAATTCAAAGCGTGATTGTAGGGGTCAAAACACCTCGCATTGGGGCGTTCTTTATATCGTTGGAAAGGTCTTGAAGTGTAGATGTCCCAAATGGCCTCGCATGAGCCATTTGAATATCTGCAACACAAGTTATGGTTGAAAGAAGGGCCAGGAGTCAAATTGGCAGTTTGATTCTCGATCATTAAAAGTTAGGAATCAACCCGATTCTAGTGTGTGGAGGTGAAGTGCAACACACCATTGGAAAGCTCTCGATGAGAGCTACAACTTTGGTTTAGACCTCGTCCTGATCTGAGTTTGGGGCGAGGAGTTATGAGCGTCCAAAGTCCCGGGAGTCCAAACCGGGACAATTTCAGGACTCCACTTTGGGAGTCCCGAGAAAAAGAGCCATTTGGATGCAAGTCCTGTGGAGAGCTGCAAAAAATATTATATGGGGGAAGGTGGTGGCTTCCCCTGAGTCCGGGTTGTAGTGAGTCAAGTGAGTCCAAGTTAGCCCGTGGCTTGTCCCAACACTAAAAAGGTGCATAATGAATTCTAACCCATTTGTGGGTTGGATTTGGATGCATGACTATGTAATTGAGCAAGCTTGTCCCTTTTCCTAGTCTATCCCGGAGCTTTCAGCACGCCCCTCTCACCCCCTTTAGTGCTGAAAGTTGAGAGCGTGCCGCAAGTCCCATAAATTCCACAACTTGAGTGAGTTAGCCCAACTTGGGGCTAACTTGGGGACTTAAGAGCGTGTCAAAGGTTTTCAAAGAACAAGGTGGTGGAGCGAAGGTGATTTGTTACTTTCATAATTTGAAAATGATCAAGTAAGAAAATGAAACTAGGAGGACATGGGAATTGTGGCCAACCAAAATAAATAAAAATCTATGGTAATTTCAAAGCTTCTAGAAGTTATTCAAATAATGTGCTACTATAGTGGTTCATGGGGTTACAAAACCATTGAATTAGTGATGAACCCAAAAATAATCTATTACAATTTTTTGTGTATTTATTTATAAGGCCATTATAAAGCCAAACATGGTGGTTTTTTTTATATGGGTCATGTGTTTTTTTAAGTTCCATGGGTTTGAAATAAAGGGGTTAGCCTTTTTGGTATTTATAAAATTTTGTCTGACCAATCCAATGAAAGAGCAATATTATATTTTTTATAACTTATACATTGTGTTGTAATTACAATCACAAATAAATGCCCTCCTTATAGGTATAAACATGTTAACATGAGCCAAAAATAATCATAACCATTGTTTACATTTTTTTTTAAAAATTATTTAACTTAAATTTGTGTTGAAATTTTGGATTTACTTATATAACAACATTAATAATATATCATGGAAACATATACAAGATAAATTTGAAAAAAGATGATGAATAAAAAATCCCAAAAGCATGCCCCCTTGATTATTTAAAAATGATTGCTTAATTTGAAATAATCTTAGATCATTTTAGGAATAAATCTTTTAAAATGTCTTTAAAAATCTTGAAATTCTTATTCATATTATTATGGAAAGGTTTATATTTTTAAAATTCTAAAAAAAAATTTAAAAATATTTTCAAATCATTTTACAAGTTTTTTAAGTAGTAAAAATAATGATTACAAATGTTTGAAAAGTTTTTTTGGTATTAAAATCATTACATTCATTTCAAAAAAAATTCAAATGTTTTTATAATATATTAAAATCATTGTTGTATTTATATACCAAACAATTTTAACATTGACTCAAAATACCATTTCAAAATGTTAAAATTAAACATTGGTTACATTGTTAAGGTGGTATTTTTATTGTGAACTTAATTAAAGACATTTCAAAAGTATTTATAGTTGTTTATGTTGCTTATAAATACTTGTAAACAGATTTGAAAATTTTGAAATTTGCATTTTTTTGGCAAATTTTTTAATGTAAACCTCAACATACATAATGAATTTTTATGTCTGTGTGATGACGGGGTGGGTTTTTAATCATGTACACATGAGTCTATGTCACAAGTGGACAATTGAAAGGTTAATGGTACCAGGAAGGTGATCAAGCCATGTGAATGATGTATGGATTGTCAATGAAAAAAAACCTTGTAGCTAGTTGTTCAATAACAAGGCAAACAAATATGGTGGTTCCCTCAAGTACTTAACAAATAATAATAGTGATTCCACACAAGGATAGCTAGCAAGGTTGAGTGGAATTTCAATTCTTTTAGCACCTTATTGCACTTGCACTACCTATAAGTTCGTTATTGCCATTATTCTATAAATTATCAATGTTGAAACTTTTAACCTTTTGTTTAGATGTTGTTTTCTTAAATTGTAATACCAAATGATGCACCTTGAACCTACTTCTTTTTTTATTAGAAATTAATATTTATTTGTCCTATGGGTTATTTTTTCATTGTACACACATTAATCTTAGCTTCAATTTTTTGTGAATCCTTTTGCAATTTGTTAAGCAACTATGATGAATTTGTTTAAATGTTTAACAAATAATGATAGTAGCTCTACACAAAATTAACCAACACGATTAAATGGGACTCCAATTCCTTAACACCATTTTATGCTAGCATTGTTCAAAAGGTTACTCCCATCATTATGTGAGTCATGATTAGAAATTTTCTAACCTTGTGGATGTTGTTGTTTTTTATTATAACACCAAATAATGTAACCTCAAATTCCTTGTTTTGATTCTAAAACTATTTATTAACATATGGATTTATTTTCCACCATGCACATATGCCTTGCTTTCCTATGACTTTTGTAAGCTCGCCTCCAATTTTCTTGTTTCTTCTTTTGTTTTTCATGTAATAATTGAATGACATTTGGCACAATACATACACTTATTTTGCCATTATATATATATTCAAAATATTTGGGAAATCAATATTGTCCTAAATTGGATGTTGATTAATAAATGATATGAAATTTCCCTTGATTGCAATAATTGAATGACGAACTTTAAGATGACACCATTTATCCTTTGATTACTACATTATCTTTAAATTACAAGACACAACTCCAAGAATTTTAATTTTTTTCTAGGCTACTATTTTTTAACATATTTATATGGCATTTAATCAACTTTATTCATCAAATAGTCTTTTTTTTAAAAACACTTTAGTAACCAATTTATGCAAGATGCCAAAAAATATGAAAAACAAATGCAAAATAAACAATGAAATTAAATTAACATATTTAAACACAATTATTAATTACCATTAAACTTACTAATTACTAATTTCATGAACATGAATAATCAACCATGAGTATTCAATTATCAATTCACATGGATGAAATATGACCACATCAATGAAGTAATTTTCTTTATAGAATTTTCAATCCAAATAAACTGTAGTTGTCACCATGGTAATAAAATAATTTTAAACTAGTAACATGAAAAGCATGGTCATCCCAATTAATGTTAAGAAAGAATCTTGTTCATGTGATAAAACCTTTCATCCAAAATAATGGTAACATATTGTAATGAAAATGATGATTGAAATATCCAAGTCCTTGGACCTTGATTATCAATGGATTCTCATTTTTTTAAATAATGGATCATAATCGTTATAAGCTAGATTAATGTTTAAATACAATTTGTTTCGTTGAGTAAGGATGGGATGATAATTTGCACATTTTCCAAACTATGTATTCACAATGTCTCTTTAAAATAATTAATTAATTTTGAATTAATTAAATTCTTAATGGGATTGCACTAAATTAGGTTGTCAACATTTTCAAAAACGTGTGATATGATATTCCACATAATGATGCATAAATTTCATGAAATGAAAATGGTCTATTATGTAAATGGTAATTCAACATACACAAGTTGTCATGTTGTTTGGCCAGGAAGGTTTCTCTTTTCTAAATTGTATTCATTTTCACCACTTGGTTTTCCAAAAAATGCAATGATTTCATTGGGAGTATAGTTGGGTGCATCTACATTTGCATCATATTCTTCAATGAGAGGTTGCATGGATTTCTCATAATCAACATAAGGTTCATCTATTTCTTGTCCTTTTTCATTTACATGTTTATATGAACACATGGTTGGATCAATGTTAGTTGATCCTATCCATGCATTTATGCATTTTGCATTAACATTTGATTGTAATTGATTATGCATGTTGGAGGATTTGGTGTCTTGTGATTGAGTATTCAATGTAACCATTGTTGCCTTTCTTGCCTGCATGCATCCACCTCAAATATTGTTTCCAAATTGGTAATGGAAATCTTAAAATGTAATTTAATCTTACAAACATCATACACATTAAATTTTATAATCACATGGTTACAAACAAAATATTGTACATCCATTGATAATTTTGGATGATAAATTAGGAAAAATCCCCATTATTTCCAATTTACAAAAGATTGAAAGAACATCAAGCTCCATTTGATATGACTATTTTTGTCAATTTTTCCAAATATCATGTTGATTGGTAGAAACTTACTTTGAATCCTTTGGTTTCTTCTTGTCTTTCAATTATGCTTGTGTATTCTTTTTCTTTCTACATACATTGTCAATGAACAATTAATTTTAGTCCTTCTAGCTCAAATTTTCATAACCATAATACATTCATTTTGAATAGAATTAACATACATGTGGTTTTGGATGCATGGAAAAAACAAAATCTTTTTTGAAATACCTGGATAGTTGTTTCCATTTTTACACGATTACGAAGTGTGGTGTAATTAATTCGTATTGTTTCCAATAACCATTCCAAACCATTGTTAAGTTGTTGGTCCACCTGCACATTATTCTTACATGCCATGAAATCAAACTAAAAAATTGTCAAGTTTGTGTTTATGACAAAAACAAAATAAACAAAATAAGGTGAATCATATTGAAGATGTGATAAAATATATAAAATATACAAATCTACTTACAATTTACATCAATGGCAAGGAATATGAACACTATTTTTCCTAGTTACAAACTTTTCGTTTTTTCACCTTTGTTTTCTAATGGACCTTGTGAGGTGGAATGGGCTTTCACTCCATTGAAAATCCATTTCACAACAAAATGGAAAGGACCTCCATGAAATGGAAATCTCTTCCATACCAAAGATTTGTCATTTGTATTGATTGGGGAAGGTTTCCAACTATCTTCACTCTTGTAGTTTGATGGCAAAAGGACTTGGGTATTCCTCTAAACCACAAGAGGACTTTGGAGAAGAGTGCCATCATCCTTACACAAAGTTATCATTATTATATTTCATATCAAATAAAACCATCTACATTCAATATTTTTTTGGACATATTATTATATTATTACATAGTTTTTTGACAAAACTATTACATATAAGATCAAAATTTCAAGGCTTGATTTAAGGTCATAACGTATGTGCAAATTACCAACAAACTACAATTACATTCAATGAAAGCTTGATATGTACTATTGATGGGTCCCAAAACACCAAGGAAGGCATTCGTTGTAGGCAAATCAAATGACAAATCTCGTTTATTTGCAACCACAAGCATAGGTTTTCCATTAAGATGTGCATCCTTCACAACTTTTTTGAATTCATTAGCGACTTCCAACATGCGCAAATCATTTGATGCATCAAGAACAAATATTGACCCATGAACCTGACATAACACCCCATGTAAATGTAATGAATGACATAAAACCCAAAATTTAGTATCAAATTTTTTGATATTTCTTACCTCTAACATTTTCATTACATATTCAAGATGGCTTTGAATATTAACATAATGTAAATTAGATCATCAAAAAAGCTTGAAATCTATTAGCCTTTAAATTTGGACAAAATTTTTTTAATTTAAAATTGTTTAAAATTACTTCGGCAAAATAATGTGACCAAATTCCACGAATGCTCCTTCCTCCTCCCAAATCGTATATTGATGCTTGAAATTTCCGTGTATTCCAAGTTCTTTTGTCAAAACCCCATGTTGGTACAACATGGTTTTGGTCTTCTCCGCTAAACAAATTATATGTTTGTCCACAACCAAACAATTACATAATTTCATATATGCACTTAACTAGAATAATTTGGAAATGAAAATGCAAAGTATGTTCATTGCATAATAAGCATTTTTATTAAAATTCTTTCAAAAAATTAACAATTAATTTATATCTCACATAATTATCTAAAATTTTTGAAATGATATTTTGCTACCATTAATAATGACCAAATTGTCAAATTGTTTTTTAAGTTATTCAAATTTTCTAAAGTGATGGTTGTCATAATCAAATTGGATCAATGTTATGATTTTTAAAAATTAATTAATTAAAATTAAACATCGTCCTGAAATGTTTTGAACTTGGAATTCGAGTATTTTTTCAAATATGACACAACATTCAAGCATAAATGTTTCATTATTACCATAATTTTGCAAGAAGAGTGGATTTCCCCGCACCATCTAACCCAAGAAGCACCAAGACTATCCTTCTTCGACACCAACAATGAGCAAACAAATGGAATAAACAATTGCAACATTGTGAACTACATGATGAAATATCTTGTTTAATTATATGACCATCACTTTGTTCTTGCATCAAATAATTAAAAAAAAAATCTATGAAAAGCTTGACATAAGATTAAATGGAAAATTCAATTTTCATGTAA
>Ga0116229_10014411_pt1 | contig 10977 bp, 9 predicted proteins | sample S1TSphgellanicum_3_FD_87313 | JGI IMG/M metagenome (GOLD analysis project Ga0116229, IMG submission 87313) | Host-associated microbial communities from peat moss isolated from Minnesota, USA - S1T2_Fc - Sphagnum magellanicum MG | ecosystem: Host-associated > Plants > Peat moss > Unclassified...
AAAGAAAGAAAGAAAGAAAGAAAGGGGAGAAGAATAAGAAGAAGCGAAAGAATGACAAGGATTCAGATCAGAGCACAAACCTTTCAGAAACCTCAACAAATCTCGTGTATTGCACTATGAAACATTGCCGTGCAGGCGAGTCCTCTTTATAGCTTTCTCCCTCATACTACCAGGAGCTCCAGATCACAAGTTCCCTTGAGTTCTGACCTGTCTCCTAGCACAGTGCACCACTTGCGATCAAGGCGAAGAGCTCGCGTGAGGATTAAGCAGGATATTAATCTCGATTAAGGATCAGCTGCTGGTTTAAAATGAGGATCTCCGGACGCATATTCCATATGCGCCTGCAAGTTGCCGTAAATGACAGCCATCTTTTAAAACCAACAAGAGCAGACTCCGCTCAATCCCCCGGCCAATTCCCGTTGCGTCACACCATGCGGGAGATCAGATCATCACACATAAAGCTGATCCGTACTCATTTAAGATTACTCAGCATTTCTGCACCCAACTTATTTACTCCGTTGATATCGCCACGAAGTTGTTCCAATCCCATCGCACCCACGCGTTACAAATCGTTCCTGGCCCCCACCCACCAACCCCGCCCCCTTCCCCCCTCCCAACGCATTTTTTTTTCTTTTCAATTTCGTAAGGTTCGTCTACACGCAAGCGATCATGAATCAAATTTTTTGTGCGAAACTCCGCTAAATTTTTGCGATTATAGGTCCAAATTTTTGCCATCGCAAGTTTCTTTTGTTCTTTAGAATACTTCACCATATTTAGACTTTTTTTTGGCCTGAATCGCCAGATTCTATTTCAGGCTGAAACAACTAGTGGCCAAATAGGAAAAGTAAGCTCCTTAAATTTTTCAACTTTTGTACATTGAAATATCAAAATTTGGCTAGATCTTATTGTTGAACACAAGCTATGCTACAGTACACATTTGAGAGAAAAAAACCCCTAGTGATCAGGGTTTTCTCTTAGCCAAATTTTGGTTTAATTTGACTGAAAATTTGGGAAAGTGAATCATAAAAGGTTTTTATTTTTAAAATCTGCCCTTAGTTGCAAAAAAATACACTATGAATTTTCAATGTTGCCATGATGAGAACAACAAGAGGATAGATGTCACCTCCTCATCACTAAGAAAATCACTCATTTTAAAACAAACACACTTGTAGTAAACCCTCATCATTAAATATATGAAACAAGTTGCAAGGAATGATGATTTCAACATTTGTTCTTCAATACAAGAGTTATTGAGTATCTAAATCAAATTGTTGTAGGTTGGCGATCATGTCCATATCAACCATTTTGTGACTATTGATGTGACCATCTTACATGGCACCATGGTAATACAACTTGTAATTGCATATGTGATTATGACTTGCAACTATCACTAGTTTGAATGAAAATGAAAATAAAAAATACATTCATACTTTCCATGATTAATGGTCTCCAACATTAGATGAAAATTTAATTATTTTTTCAATTAATAATGTAATTTATTTTTATTTTTCATAGTGATAAGTAGGTTGGGGAGGTAGATAGTTCAACATTGTGCACTATTATTATTATTATTTTGGGTTAAGCCTTCTGATTGACTCATTCATGTGCACAAATTTTTTAATGTCAACTAATTGACCACATCCTTTGTTTATATAGTGTTCAAAATAAGATTGTAAAACAAACAATATGGCATAAGTTTTGAAGTTGCAACTTTGTCACAAATTAAGTTGCAACTCCAAAACTTTTCTCATGTCTTTTGTTTTTTGTTTTTATATTTATAAACAATTTAAATACTTGGTTCACAAGATAATTAGATAATCATTTAATTAATAAAAAATTAATTTAACATATATTTAAAGTATAAACTATACACAAAAAATATTAAATATTCATTATCAACTACTCAAATAAATAATAACTTCTTAATATTTAACCAATTAGCTATCTAATTATTCACAATTTGTCAACACATAATTCGTAGAAAAAAAAATTAAAATATTTTACTACTTAAAAAAATCTGATTGAATTATAACTAATATAATTAATGTAAAAATAATTTAATTACTGAAATTTAAAAACTAAATTTTTCCTAATTCAAATTATAAATAATGAACTAACAATTGTTATTAAGAAATAAATTTTGACACGATTTTTTCAAAAAAGTAATATTAAATTACTTACATTAATATAATTACATTTATTATTGTTAAAAAATTACTGGTCCAGTTTTCTTTATTGGTAATTATTAACTACAAATACAATAATTTATTAAACATATCAATAATTTTTTATAATCACAATAAAATTACTATAAAAATATTTATCATAGATAAGTAATTACAGAATTAGAAAATAAAAACTTAAATTACTTCATAATACTTCCTAAAATTATAATCCTTATAATGATTATTTTAACTAAATTATAAAATTTTCACAAATTTTATTCAGATTTCAACTAATAAATTATAGATTGTGAATAATAAAATTCAAATAATTATGCATATGTTATGATTAATTCTTATCTGAAGTAATTACAATGATTTTAAAGTAATATAATATTAATTACAGTAATTCATTTCTTCTTTTGTAAAACTGTAAATTATATAATATAAAAATCTATGTTGTAATAATAATTATTTAGTGTAACTTATAATTAATAACTACAATCAATTATAATAATTTATAAAAAGGATTCATTATGGATAACACTAATGAAAAAAGCCTTAAAATTCAATCAATAATTTTCTAAATTGAAATGTTAAATTTAGATTCCAACAAAATAATTCTAGATTCAAATATCAACTTTTAGATCAAATAAGTATTTTCAATTGAAATAAAAAAAATTCAGAATTGAAATATCAATTTTCAGACTCAAATAAAAATATTCAAACTTGAAATGTCCATTTTTAGACTCAATTAATAATTTTCTGAATTGAAATATTAATTTTCAGACTCCAAAATAATAATCTGGAATTACAATTTCAACTTTCAAATCAAATAATTTTTAAAAATCTAGATTAAAAAAATTCAGAATTGAAATATTAATTTAAAATTAAAATATCAATTTTTAGAACAAATAAGCTTTTTGAATTTAAATAAAAAATTTCAAATTCAAATAATGTTTTACCAAATTGAAAGCACAATTTTCAAATTCAAATTATTTTCTTAAAGAATTGAAATAGTAATTTTCTGAATTGAAAAATAATCTTCCAGATATTTTTTAATTAAATTTAAAATTAAAATAATTAAAAAATGAATTCCAATATCTATTTATGGAATAAAATATCAATTAAAATTTTTTTAATAATGTAAAAATGAATTCCAACATCAATTTGAATGTTTAAATATATTTTTCATAATTAGAATTATAATTTTAGACTCAAACATATATATTTTAATACAATTAACATTGTTAAGAATTCATATTAAAATAAAAATTTCTAGAATTCAAATAACAATTTTTAAATTCCAAATATAAGCATAGTGTGTAAGCATACTAAGAAACTGCAAACCCATCAAACAACCTATCTAAAATTAGGGAATATCCTAAGTAATTTCATAATGCAAAAATGTGTTACAAATAAATAAATTTATAAACCTACACAATGTTCATGCCAAAAGAATGGAGGTCCAAATCTTTTGCATGAAAAGGGTTTAAAAAATGATAAAAAAAGGAGCAAAATGTGCTAAATACATAATACCCCCCATAGATAGCATGGTTTAAGCAAACCCACTTAAAATCTTGACGAAATTATGATTGGCCATCATATGTTTCACAATTGGAATAAAAAAATTTAGACTCAAATAACAAATTTTAATTAATTAAAAGATTCATAATGCAAATAAAAAATTTCAAATTCACATGACTTTTTTTAATATTGAAATATCAAATTTTTAAATTCATTATTTGAACAATATACATGCATATGCATAATTGATATACACATAAATATATTTATTTATGATATATGTAACATATCATAAATATAATTTTACATACATAAAAATACACCTTTAGGTCACCGTAAAATATTTTTAGGATGTTTAATTTTTTTATTATTGCGACTAATGAGACATATCAATCTATTAATGCATGAAGATAGATTTAAAAGTCAGCCAATTGAAAGGATGAAGTTTTCAATAGTTGCATCATAGTTGTAAGAATGACCAAAATAGTTAAAATTTGATCATATAGTTGTAAATATTCCCAAACTTAATTGCAAATGACTACAAATCACATGAGTCACAAACAAAGTGCTTACATTGTGGTTGATTTCTACTAGTGTTGTGGAGGACCCTTTTTTCACAATAGTTTCTTGAACAAAAAAATCCATGAATACATGAAGTTGGTTGAACTTGCTATGGTTTAAATTATTGGTTCTTTAGAGGATGAACAATATTTTTCTACACTCACTATTATGAAAACCAAATTAAGGAATTTATTGACCAAACATTTGGAGCTAGTCATTTAGAAGTTTAGCTAGAAGTTTTGCATCAACTCAAAATTGGAAAAAAAAAAAAACCTGATATGGTGTGAAAACTTGAAGGTGATTGTGAATTTTGCAATTGCCCTTTGTTTCCATGATCCATATCGATTTGAATATATGGTGTTTCTTGAATCTTCAATTAAATTCCAACCCCCTTTTTGGGCCTTCCAGAAACGTGGCTTGACATTTGTTTTTTACATTGAGGATATACGACTAACGTTTTCTTTTGTGAAGTTTAAGGTTTAGGTTGCAATGGGCAAGGCCTCAATGGGTTGGGGGAATCCTTGCTAGTGGTGATTATTTAATTTTGTTGAAACCCTGCTATACATACTGGCCACATGCAAGAATCTATGGTCTTGCATGTGGCCCATAATTTTCCCCTTGAAATATGGCAACTTTGAGCCAGTTTTCCAAAAGAGAATCCTTTGTACAAGTCGCAGCCCCTTTTGTTTTGGTGACCATGTGGCTCCACAAAAAAACGTGGAGAGAGAGGCGTTCCCTTCTCTCCATTTGAAAAATGCAACCTAGGAGTTTAGGGTTTAGGGCCAAGAAAAGAGAAATTCATCAAGCAATAAACAAACAATCTGAAAATATATTGTGTGGATGCTTGGGACACAACTTGAGTGGATTTTTTATTCTATCGTGTGCTTTCTGGTTTTTCATTTTGAGTCCAGAATCTTCACCATGAGCCTTGTGGTCGCTGGGTCCTCCGCTTCATCACTTGGTATTTACTCCATCGCTGCGCCGTTACTCCATTGATGATTACATGTACTTACTCGTGTCATCATGTCATGACTAAAGTCTGCAGTGTGAGTTATGAGTAAGGAATGTGCGATGGTATATTATTTCAAACCCTTTTTTTCTCATACACTATTTGCAGCATGGGAAGTTGTACTGGGGCCTCAATTTCGTACCCAATTTGGTGTCAGGTATTGAATCAGGCACCAGGCCGACAACATGCCTTTAAAATAGGTAGTACAACTGTTTTAGAGTTATTGTCTCGGTCCAGAGTCCAGACTCGAGAGCAGTGTTCTTTAGGAATTTCTGTTTGTAGCCAAAGTGGCGATCATCCTTAGGAAGATTAAGCCAAATATGACTATAAAGCAGATATGACCTACACATATTTAATCATCCTTGTATATTTTTGGCTACACACGTTTAACCAAATGTGGAAATCTGGCGATTTTCACTATGTTTTCCCCTCACTTCTACCTTTTTTCTATTTCTATTTCTACCTTTTTTTCCTTGGGTATGTTGCATGTAACTTTGATGACAGTCTTCCATGACCTTGGTGAAATTTGGAGCATCTTGTTGAAAGTCACATAAGAGAGTCATGCCTTAAGCAGGTTTCTGAAGTTCTCCAACATTAAGGAACTCCCCCAAGTATTGGCCAATCTTTGTTGGCCTTGCCTACCAAATCAAGGATATTGTGTTTAGATTCATTATAGAGTAGCAGCTTAATGGATTTTGGCCCCTAGGTAATAGGTCTATCTTTATATGAGGATTTTTGAAAGATGATATTTTGGCTTGTGTTAAAAGTTGAGATTAGTTATAGAGTTATAATATCTTGAAGGATTTTGGTTTCTTTTAGAGGATTTTTTGAAGAATATATTTTTGCATGGTGAATATTTGAGTTTCCATAAATTTTCTTTTGCCTTATGATACTTTTTAATGTAAATGGCAAGGCCACAGTGTGACAGACCCCTTGTTTAGACTAAGGTTAAGAATTTCTTTATCTCTTCTTTCAGGACTCCAGTTTGTGATTGAGTAAAGTTACAACTGATCCTAGGGCTTCGAGGAAATATATATCTATAACTAATTTGTTATTATTTGTCATTTTCTCAAACAAGGGAGTCGAATCATGAACTTTGAAGGCATGCAAGGTTTTTGTAATTCCTTAAGGTTGAAATAAACCTAAGGAGTAGAGTGGTAGTAGGTGGGGGATTGGCAGATTGCTTGTAGAATGTATTAATTGCAATTAAACGTATTACTCAAAAGGCCACACTCATGAAGAATTCTGAGGAGTTCACTATTTAGAAGCTCACTTTTCACATGATTCTAAACTGTGAAGAGGTAACAATTGTCACTATTTGAAACAACACTTTATTTCTAGATATCAAAAGCCAAATTGTATTTTCTTTCAATTAGGTAATAAGGTCTCTGTCAATTTTGGGTGAGAAATGTGATTCTATAACTAGGTTTGGACTACAAAATTTGTGGATGGGGCCGAATCAAGCCTAATCTTTAAAAGGTAATCATTTGTGATTTTCTCTGAATGAGGGCTAGGATTGCCTTAGCAGAAACATTATGTGTTAATTTTTTTATTAAGTGCATCAAAAAGGATATTTTTTGGGGATTATTATGTGAGAGATCTTTCTATTCTTATTCTTATTTTAATTTTTAACATTTTCGTATTTAAATGAAAGCATGAAGAGTGATGAAAGAAACAAAATGATTGTGCATGACTAGAAAGATATATGCATGAAATGTTCAAATTTAGTTTTCAAACACATTCACAAACATTTTAATACAAAATCACATTTAAGATGATGAAGACTATATTTAACACTCACAAAGTCATTACAAACAATAGACATTTTGAGAGTTGTCATAATACATGGTTTAAGAATAGGGCTTTGTCACAAAATATCCATCCAAATGGTTTGCAATCACCATTATTAGTCATAACACCTCTACATTAAAGGTTGATTGGTCATGTGGCATGTACTTACACCATTATAAATCTTCTTATAATTTAAGAGGTGTTCAAGCACAAGATTGTTTGCCTTTTTCACTCCAAAGGTTGATGTGAGGGAGTGGAGTGATTTTCTATGCTTGAATCTAGTCTTTGGATGGATTCTTCAAATTATGGAAGAGTGACCAACATTTGAAGATGGAATCCATCTCCATGGAACAAGAAGTGACACATTTTTGAAATACCTATAGTTGCTATTGCTTTGCCCCCTAATTCCAAAGTAGTTGCCATTATATTCTCTAATTGAATAGCAAAGTAGCTAGGTCATTCACCCAAAAGAAAAAATAACCACATCTACATTGCTCCCAAAAATATTTTATCCAGATTGGTTGATTTCAAAAAAATTAAAACAGAAGCCTTGATTTGAAGTTGGATCTTTGGTTAGTGTTATGTGGTTGAAAACTAAACGACAGTACCTATATTCCTTAATTTGTCAATAATATAACAAATATATTGTAAATGCCTCGAGGGTGGTCGATTCAAATTATATCATACTGTGAAACCCTACTAGGATTCTTGTAATGTATCTGGAAGGCACAATAGTGGGTGCCATAGTTTGATTATTCAACTTTGTCACAAGTTATCTATCTCACATTGCTACCTAGTTGCATACCAAGTAGTCACATTGGCAATCACTAATGATTCGAGTCTCTGATAGTTGAACAAGTCTTTTGGAATCTTCAAAAGACCTCTCATCTTTGTTACCTTTTGCTCATACTAGTTTGAACCCCATGCCTAATGCACAGGTTTGTGTGCATTTGACGGTACATATTACAAAATTACAATTACAAACTACATTTCCAAAACCTCTTTATATATGACATTCCGCAAGTATCTATCGGGACCCTAGCCGTTGAAAATCTTGATGTTTGCACTACTTGTGACCCGTGAAATAGCAACATACAGCTGACCATGGGAATAGACCGGAGACGGCAAATATACCTCAATGTTGTTGAATGTCTGACCTTGATTCTTGTTGATTGTGATCGCAAATGCCACTGGAACTGGAAATTGAGGACGACACAAAACAAATGGCCAATTAGTCCCAGAGGGGGACATGATGATGCGAGGTATGAACACACGTTTGTCGACATTGTTTCCTATGATGATTTCCGCTTCAATGACACGCTAACCCAATCTTTTGACAATCAACCTCATACCATTGCACAATCCTATTGATTGATTGAGATTACGTAACAAAAGGATTAACACACTCACTTTGAGTTCAAGCTCATGATTTGTAATACCGCTGAATTGCAAAATGTTTAGAAATTCCACCGGATACAATGAATCCATTGAAACTCCTGCAGCAACATTTGCACCTTCTTCTGTTGGAATCAAAGAATTTGCGCTTAGGTACGTGTGTGATTCTTCAGACGATTATTCTTAAATTGCATTGTTAACTTCATCAATGTTAATATTTTTGGGGGCTAGAATTCTACATTGCATAAGATACATGGCATCTCCAGAGTGGCACCAATGATCCGGATAGATGGTTCGGATTAATCCTCTTAAACTGCAATCTTCTGCTGGCAGCTTCATATGGGATGGAATCTTGATCTAGTCTGGATCGACACCTTCTTCTTCTACAACGGCAGGAAGATTACTGTCTCCGACATTCAACACCCATTTGGCAAACTCTCACTATTCTTCAAAATTGGTTGCCATGACTCGCATGTTGATATGAAGACGAAGAATTGTAACATGCTCCCAAAGATGTGATCAAAGCAAGGAAGCACTGATAATGTCTTCTTGTCCCCCATTGGGAACAACAAGCAAGATCTGTCGAAAATCCCCACCAAGGACCACGGTTTTCCCACCAAAGATTTTCCCGACTGCCTGTGCATCATCTAATTGCATCAAATCACGGAGGGTGCGATCAACAACTTCGAAAGCTCGGCGATGCATCATTGGTGCTTCATCCCAAATGATCAGATCAGCTTTATGCACCAACTCGGCCACTTTCATTTGTTGTGTGATGTTGCAAGTTGACTCATCGTGCAAATCAATCAGAATCTTGAATCTTGAATGGGCGGTTTTGCCGCCCAGAAGCAACAAAGATGCAATTCCTGATGAGGCAACTGCAAGCACGATTTTGCCTTGCCCTCGTAGACGGGATAGAAGTGTTGTCCAAACAAATGTTTTGTCGGTTCCACCACTGCCATACACAAAGAATAGTTTGCCCTTTTTGTTTGTCACAACATTCAAAATAGTTTCGTATGCGTTACGCTGATCGTCATTAAGCCTATCTTCTGCATTGTCTACATCTGCGGTCAATGAATGCCGATCATAAGCCAATTCTTCTTCAACCAATCAGTTTCCTCCATGAACAAAAGGGATGTAATTAGACTTGGGAAGCATTGGAAAATCTTCCAAGCGGTGCCCATTGCGCATGAGAACCTGATCGATCTCATACAATGCATGATCTTTTAGCGCATCCTCAAAAAGCGTAACAATTGGATCAGCATGCTCGTAGCATGTCATTGTTTCAATGTCATCGTTCAAAGACTCCCAATGTGCATCCCATAGATGTCTAGGATTCGTGACTTCAAAAAACATCAACATGGAAGCGTACATGTCACGCAGCTATTGTCCTAAGGCCCAAACACCGGCTTCTTCCAAGGCTTGATCCCATTCATTGTCGTTTGCAAGCAAACCCATCGCAATGCATGCATCTTTGAATGTGTCGTGCTCTCTGCCATCCACTATCCACAAATGCTCGTAGGATGTGGCACCTTTGACGTAGTTCAACAACATGCACAAATAATAACGTTCACCCAATGTTGGGTGTGCATAATACATGCGACTAATGGCAAAGCCTCTCTTGCGCAGTGTCCATCGCTTCAACTTCCGATTCCACACCCATTGCTGAGGGAATTGATTGAACGTAAAGCTTCGTGCAACTTCCGATTCTTGATTTGTTTTGAACCATTCTATGAGCATCATTCTGGAAATGGCTGACCGTGTTACCACTTCCTATAGATCATCATCATCATCAAACAACACCATTTGCATATTGGGCAAATGGTATTGCAGACGCTGAACAGTAGGAAACCGCTCATGCATATCAAACTTAAAGATGCGCCACGCTGCTTTCAATGCAGATACATAGTGATAGTCGAGATATTTTTTAATTTCATCAGTTTCGACCATATTCCCTTCGTGGCATTGTCGCTCTGGTGGGAGATCTCAACAGTTGCATCATCATGTCCTTTATATACGTACTTGAATAGATACTTGACCACACGAATATTGTTGCAGACTTCAACGTTGATGTGCGCATCGTATTTCGTCGATAAAGAAACATTGTGCGGTACCACCCAACAATTGTCCAATTCAATGCCATGAACCAAAATTGTGTGCCCCGTATCTCTACACCGATAAATAGGGTATCCATTTACATCCGTCACCGTTTCGGATTGGAATTTGCGTGGGTATTATTTTTTGCATTTGCTTTCTTCCATGCATGACGAGCTCCCAAGTCACGGGGTGAAACCCACTTGAGGGTTTCACAAAGTCAAGTTGCGGAAAGTTAAGACTTGGAAGCATGCTCCCGACTTCCAACTCCAAAAAGGGGTAGAGGGTTGAGTTGGGAGCCTAAGGATTAGACTAGGAAGAGGGACTAGCTTAGCTCGTGTGAATCTGCATCCAAAAACCAACCAAATCAGGTTAGTTTAGCATTCGGGACACCTTTGGGTGTTGGGACTTGCCATGGGCACTTGGACACACAAGACT
>Ga0116229_10014412_pt1 | contig 10976 bp, 7 predicted proteins | sample S1TSphgellanicum_3_FD_87313 | JGI IMG/M metagenome (GOLD analysis project Ga0116229, IMG submission 87313) | Host-associated microbial communities from peat moss isolated from Minnesota, USA - S1T2_Fc - Sphagnum magellanicum MG | ecosystem: Host-associated > Plants > Peat moss > Unclassified...
CTCCAAGGGTCTTATAGTTCGTATGGCAGCTGATGGGGCCTTGTTGTGGTTCATCTATGTAGTTGAACTCAGCATCTTGTAGCTGTTTGGGATGAAAACACTAGCATTCTCATTAGGCACAGACTTGTGGTATATTGACAATAATTTGTTTTGTTGTTTGAAAAGGTTGTAATACTTACCTTTGTTTTTATATTTTTGGGCAATATTACCAATTTAACTATTTGGGTCAGAAGAAAATAGCATTACAATTTCTTTTGCCACATGTGAAGCATTTTAGTACATATTAATACATTTTTTAAGAATTAAAACATGGGTGGGTAAACAAATAATTAAGGTAGGAGGGAGCATTACACTCTGAATTTGGCATGCTATGGCCCTTGCTTAAAATTGTTTCCATAGAACCAGGTTTTTTTTTAAAAAAATTTATCAGCATCCAATACAAAGTGATTCCTTGAATGCATTTTCTTTATCACCAAAGTTTATTAACTATTTTCCTATGATGCCTTATAGTTGATTTGTTGTTCTTTGTTGGGTGTTTGTATGTAGTTGTTTGCATGGTTTAGGGTTAATGTCTCAAATTGATTTGGTTTGCACATCTTCAAGCATTATGTTGTTCCAAGTTTCATCTACCTCAAGTTACCATCTATTAGGAGGAAAATGTAAGAAAAATACACAAGGATTTGCCTTGATAATCCCAGAATTCTTATGTGTCACAATGGATTTGCATCGTCCAAATCTCAAGATGTATAGTTTCTATGGGTTGTACACATCAACATATAAATATATGAGATTGGGTTGCCTTGCAAATGATAGCTTTACAGCAATACCAAACATGGCTTGCTGGAATAAGCGCTTCCGCCTGTTGGACATTCCCCTTGTTAGCACTGCCACCATATCTCTGTGCATCACTCGCAACTGAAACTCACCTAGATTCACTGACTTGTGGTTGAATGTCAATTCATTCTGATGATGGTTCCTCATTCAAGGCAATCAAAACTGGAGGTGGTTTGTTCACGAGAAACAACCTTTGGTGCTGAAAACAGTGACGGGTTGGAGTCATGGCTGGTCAAAATTGTGTACTGGGAGAGGTGCACTGTCATGTAAAGTCTGGGGTGGTAGATTCAACACCTTAAAAGAAAACTCATGTTCAACAACAAATTTGGTCAATGTTATGTGTAGGGTAAAGCCCATGGGTGAGGGGGCATCCTCAAAATAAGGGGCCTAGGACGAGGTGATAGCCAAGTCTGGCCCTGCATTTTGTGAATGTCTCCCACCCATGGGCTTTACCTATCATAAAGTATGAGGCAAAAATTATCATAAACCAAACCTATGTAGATCATGAAGCAATGAATGGGAGGGTTCTTATGCCTACTCCTCAATAGTGGGAGGGTTCTCACATCTACAAGTAGGCATAATTTTTCTCCCATCCTTGAGGAGCAGGCATAATATCCCTCCTAATTTCTATGAGGGAAATTGATGGACATAAGGTGCCCTCCACATACACTACAAATTTTCTCTAGTGCTTTATGAGAGTATAATCATGACTGTATATTCATCACAAGTTGGACAGAAAACAGAGAATGCATTTTCTTTTGATATTTGAAAATTAGCAAGACAAGAGTGGTCGCGGAGGGCACATCCTAGAACAAGGGAGCAGGGTTCTTTTAATAAAATTGTGATATAAAAAATTTTGGCGAATTTTTCCAAAAATTTAGCAAAATCATTCGAAATGAACAAGAGAAATTTTTTAACCAAAAAACATCTTAATTATCTTGTTTATAAAACGCCAAATTTTTTTGAGAAAAAAACACTGCATGGGAGTATGAAGAATTGAGTATTTCTATTTAGGAGAAAAAGGAGAGAAATTCAAGTCCGGGAATATAAGCATTACCTAATATTGATCAAGTGCATGTGAGCATCCAAGAAAAGCTCTGAATGCAGGGATGTGTTGGAACTGTTAGCAGAGTATGGTGACCCCCTATCTCCAATCGCCTCAGCATTTCAAGACTTGTGGATAAGAGCAATTTCAGTGATGCCAGAAGGGTGGAGCCTTCGGTTTGCAAAAGGACTGCAATGGGATGTCTTCGCCAACTTTTTGGAATCACTCAATCTACACCACAACATCTGTCCCTCGCTTTTCGCTATACACCCAAGAAAGGAGAGTCAATGGAATCGCGATACCAGCTCTTGTATGTAAACAAGTATCTAGACTCTGGGATGCTTTCGTGATTCATTTGTATCTATAATGATCAATCTAGAACTGGCATCAGGGTCTGAATTATAGGATATAGTTTACACGATGGGCCTGGACGGTATCTAGTCATTGAGATGGTTCAAAACTGGTTGATGCTCACAAAAAAGTTAAATAAATTATAAGAAAACCTAATACGTATATACACATGCACACACATATAATAATTTAATTGAAAAACCGAATTTTGACACAGAGTTACATATCCAGTTATAGCTGATCATATAACTTTCAGTTTCATTCCAGGAACTAAATAATATTGATTGGTTTTTCATGGCAGGTTCTCCAAGAGTTTCTCCAAGATGTATTTCTGCCAGACTCTATATTATATAGTCTACCCATGCAGCGCCTCATTGACGCCACTGCAGACGTAGTTTGCTGGGACAATGATATTTGGTCATTTCCTAAGGTAAATAGTTCTGTTCACTCATCTTTTAATTGACAGTTAATATCCTACCTTCTCATATCTAATGGCTGATATTAAGTTTCATATGTAGAAACACATTGCCAAAAAAGGTTCCATTTCGATAAGCTAATTATTATTACAACACCATGAACTAGTACACTATGTATGGCAAGGTAGAGGACTTCAGGAATCCCTTAATTAGGGTAATGCCCTGATAGCAGGGCATTACACCTTGGGAACCGAAGGCCGACATAAGCTTCCAGGTGTTATACCCTGCTGCCAGGGCATTATGTGGTGTAACAAGCAAGGCAGCCCTGTTCTTGGGGGCCTCCTGTTGGTTCTGTGGGAATTTACAAAACTGTAATTCATACCATACCAGCAGTACGCCCTGCAGTACTAGCCTGCCCTGTGTGGGAGCATTTTGCAAAATGGAATGCCTGCCCTTGAGGTTATTACTAGAACATTCTTGACATCTTTTTGTTAATACAATCTTATTTCAGATAATTCCAGCAGTAACAAATTCATGACCAGAATGTAGTTCAAGGTGTCAGACATGTATTTTCTTAATATTTCTGATACTAATGTGGAGAATGATCCAATCCACAACAGGAGTTGGCTGCTGGAGAAGTGGCCAATTTGGTGTTCTTAACAAGTAAAGAAGATGGGTGCTCCTACAATGAAGCTGCAGAAATTGTGACCCAAATGGTGATCAATAAGTGCAAAGAGATGCAACTTGCAATTATAAACTGAGGAAATATTGCAAAATCCAAGTATTAACAACTCCACAAAAGGCTGCCATTGAACATTATATGTCATGTTACAAGCATGGGGTTAGTGGATCACATAAATTTTATTCTCATTCTTCTCGATTTAGGCATAGTTCATCATACCATGCACACAAATACATGTGCCTAGACATAGGTGTATAACAAGTAATATAGTACCTTTATTTTCTCAAGAATTTTACAATTAAAGGAAAGTTGTAAAAACAGTGTGAAATCCATTCCTTGAGGGATATAAACAGTGTCTTTCTAGATTAATTCTTCCACGTTATTTTGTGTTATGTCAGATGTTTGTCTCTATTTTGTTTTGAGCATTGGCATATTTCAATGACAATGATTCTTTGAAGTTGGTTTAAATAGGACAATTTTAGGTTTCTCAAGTCGTCGTACATTAAACAATTCCAAATTGGAATTTGTTTGTTCATTCCCAAGTGAAGAGGCATGGAAAAGTGTCTTTTTAGATTTGTGTAATAATTTTTTTCCAACAACATATACACTATAACAAAATGTGTATTTGTACACCAAATGATTTCATTAGATTTTGAGTGAATTCACTAGTCTTAATAAATGGGGACTAGTTGAAAAGTAGTGAATTCAATGGTCTAATGAATGGGGGATAATGAACTACACCCACATTTTATAGTAGTTCACAAGATATTGAATATATTTTCCACAAATTTGCATACCAATTGTCTTTAACTAAATTTGAATCCAATTGTTTAATTGGAATTGAATTAAAATTTAATCAAATTGAATTTAAATTTCTAAATTCAATTCAAATACATTGAATGGATTTCCATTTTATATATAGGAAAGAATTAGTCTTTCATTTCAATAACACTTAGAAATTTTTTCTTGCCCCACAATCATATTTGTTGTTCCCTTGTTTTTCAATGTTTTTATTGTTGGTGCAAATAAGGAAGATTTATTACATGTTACACATTCCATCATATCATCATTACCCTTTAACTGAAATTCATCTTTCTCAAGGTTTTTTTGGCATTTCATGTCATTGATATATGAACATGAAATGAGTTTTCTAAGTTTGGGCATGAACATTTTTTTTTCCTTCATTGCAATTTGCACTTATTTAAGGTGTTAAACACCAAAATGATGTTCAACTCATTATGTGCATTATGTGAAAAGAAAGAATTGAAAAAATTAATGAACCAAAAAAGGAAAGATGTATTATTTTCCTCAAGGTTTTTCTTATGTTTTTAAAATTTTGGTTACAAAATTATTTTGATATGTGTTTTGAAAATTTAATTAAATGCATCACACCATTATTATATGGTGCATGTTCTATAATATCAACCCATTTATACCTTTACAAGAATCTTTTCAATGACATGAGTATTCATCTTTCAAAAGAAAAAAAAAAAACCTAAGCATTTAAAACCTATATATCTGTGAAATTATTTAACCAATATGAAGCCAAAAACAAAATCATTTGAAAATGAAATAATAAAAAAAAAATTGATCAAATAATGGGTGAAAAAGTATATTTCGGAATAATGTTATCTTTGAAATTCGCATTTGACATTCTTTATTTCCTAAAATCAATTTTCAGCAAAATTGAATAAGGATTTATGAATGTTTACAAGACAACTTCTACATGAAAAATGTTATTTTATCGTTGTTACATGATTGCATACATAATATGAATAAATAAACTAAAATATCTTTGTGCATGTCTTGTGACAAAATTAATGGTTATTAACAATCTATTGAAATAATGGTATGTCTCACTATCCAAATTTTCCAATCATAAATATATAAAGATTTTTGCATGAATTCTCTATTAAATAAAGAAGATCTTTCTATATATTCATGATCGAGGGTAGTTGCAAATTACATTGCTTGAAACAGATTGCCACCAAGGCAGGGTTTCCATTATTATTGCATAATTGTTTTACTTATTATTGGATGTCACAAAAAAGGATTCATTTATGTGAAAATAACACATGAAACATTTTACCAGTGAGAAAATCATGACAAATAATGTAAGGTCCATCCTATAAAGACTTTATATGGACTGTGCCAATCCTCCTAAAATTGAATATGGACTTTTATTTCACAACATTGTGTTTATCCAATGTTTTTAAAACTTTGGCATATAACACTTTGAAGGTTGATAACACTTAAAGTTAGAAAATCAAATTTAAACAATAATATTTGAGAAAATATTGAATCATATTCAATTTAATTTTTTTGTAAATGGCAACATTTTTATAAATTATTATTTTTAAATTATTTTAATACTAATCTTTGATGAAAGTGTGTAAAAAGTAATTTAGAAGGGTGACCCAATTTTGACATCATTTGAATCAATTTGAAGGTTGAACTAGTTTATGAGGTTTAAAGTATAATCAAAATACAAAGGATAAGGACTTTCAAAAGGGACTTTGATTTGGTTTTTTTTTGGCTCACCCTAAAGTGTTTATACCCTCAATTAAGTTTGCATTAATTAAATCGTCAAAAGTGATCCTTTCATTATTTTTTTTGAAAATTCATTAATTAAAAATTCTATTTGAATATCATTAATTATATGGGTTGATGATCAGCATTATCCTCATTACAAATGTCATTGCTTGATGACAAATCCTAAATAAACTTAGAATATAAAAATTAATGATATGTTATTATATGAATTTAGAATATCTTTGAAGTTAATAAAAGCCTTTTAAACTATTATTGACATTACAAAATAAGATAAAAGATTAAAATGTTGTTATAAAACAAGCATGATTTCATGTGATAAAATGGTTTATATGTTTTTTAAAATTCATTTGATGAACCTTGTCCCTTTTGCAAATATGACCTTTTCAAAAATAAAAAATTCATCTTGTTTATCAGATGGCCTTGCGTGACATATTTTTGCAAGTTATTGAATGGTGATTGAAAATTTTTAGTTGTTAGGTAACTAAGTTGGTCATCATGGCCTAGCACCTAAATTGAGCATTCAATGGTGACCAAAGGTGACCAAAATTGGCCTAGGCCTAGTCTTGGGCCTTTAGTGGTGTGTGGGTCCATTATAAGATACACACTTCTTTCATTTGTATACTTTCTTCTATGATGTGTGAAGACTTTATTTGCTTCAAATAATCAATGCCATGTGTGTGAATATGTGTCCACCAACTCCAATCAAATCCTGACACTTATGTGGGAACAAGTTGAGGTCATTTGTTTGGGGGGTGTTAACAAAAGACATTGACTTTTAACAAAATTTGTAAATTCTTTTAAAGCTTGGGCATAAGCTATTGAAGTATTAGTTATTTTTTGCAAAACTTTGTTTAACATTTTTTTTGTATTTGCATTATCATGTAAGCGAGTTTCACCCAATAAGTATGGATTGAGAAAGGCCTTTACATAAGGTAAATTGGTTGTCAACATTTTCCACCTTTAATAAAATTGATCTTCAATCACATTTGCAAGGCTTGATAGTAATTCAAATAGTGGATCTTGTAATGATAACACATGTTCCAATGTTTTCATGAAATGCCACCCCCTCCCCATGCAAGGTTGTTTATTATTGAATGCCCTCAATGACATTAAAACTAGTTCCATCATGTGCATAAAGTTGACACAAATATCGCAAAACTTGTCCTTCCTAACGTTAGTTCAAATAACTCTCCCCTTGGAAAATGACTTTTGACAATGGGTGCCATGTAATGTGTTTTGTACTTATTCATTCAGGATAGGCAATAGTTTGCTTAATGGTAAAGTTTTGTCATCACAATACATATTATGGTAAACATAAGAGGTGTGTTAATGTGCGAAACATGCACCTACAAATCTAATATGCATTTCTATATATCCTAAACAAATTTACACTAGATTAAAATGTATACCACTTGCACTCATTGTGGACAAATCATGACAATGTTGAATCCTTATACCAATACCATGATTTAGGTTTCAACCTCAAATGGAATTATCTATATTTCTGATTCATTGTCAAACATATAATAGTGAGCTGAATTGTGGAAGTGTACATTTACAAGTAGATATGGAGCAAGAGTTACAAGTAGACCGAACTATTATGTTGAGAGACTTGGCTTCAACAAATCTGAAGGAGGTGTGTTTTCAAATTTCATTTCTGAGTTGCTATAATGAAGTCGTTGTGCTTTTATAAAATGTTTTTGACTTCTATGGTCAACATCAACTATAGGGGAAACTTCAATTTTTCCTAGAAAAATTAGATATCCAGCTCTACTTGAACTATGTTTAACGACTATAGTTAGTTTCAACCATAACTAAAGAACATTTGGAAAATGCATATGAATACATTGAGTTGAAGCTGATCTAGCTTTGAAATTACTTGCATTATGTCAATTTTTTGTCTTCCATCCTTATAGTCGGTGTTGATTATAAGGTTTTTAAAAAATAAAAATATTTGTTTGAAGTGTTTTTTGGCATTTTTTTAGTTGCAAAGTTCTTGTGGTTTGATTTCATAACCCCTTCACCCTATAATTGATGTTGAGTATAGAGGAAAATCCTTTTGAATCTTCAAAAGATATCATTTTTCTTCCTTGAGACGCTCTCTATCATCTTTCTATTTCCTATAACCCTCAAAATCCTTATAATTGGCATCAACTATAAAAAGTTATGTCACTAATATCATTATCAGAATAGAAAAGCTTTCTTTCAATGGTCGACATTGACTATTAAACCAAATGTTGAAAAACATTCCCCTCTTTATATAACCTTTTCGGATAGTATCTTTAGTTTTTTCATTTTCTTACATTGTCATTCTCTTTTTTCTATATGTAAGGGATAGATTTGTACTCTTGTAACTAGACAACTATCTCCCATTTGTGTAATCATAGGGGGAGTCTAGTTGCCAAAGGAATAACGTCAAAATAAGTTGAATACTTCGGAGGTTCTAGACAAGTACAAAACCCTTCCAATGAATAAAACAAGGATGAGTATCCCTCTATGTTGGCTCTTAACCATGTTGATTGTCATGTCAACTTTGAAAATCGACATGTTCAAGATGAAATAGGTTTTTTTCACGAGTTATTGGGAAGGTGAAAGCGTGTTTTATGTTTCCTCAACAAATTAGCAAGGTGAGGAAAAATATGTGTGCAATCATGTTGATACTCGGAATTTTCTTTGGAAAGAGAAAAGTGCAAAGTTCGAAAAATTCTTGGCCAAAGATTCGCATCTTTGTTGGCTATCTGGAAGAATGTTTCACATTTGGGATAGAAATCATCGCCTTCAGGCATGGTGAACATACATTGATGTGAACCATCCCAACAAGCTCGATTAGCACATCAAGGTCGATTCATTTGGTCTAGACACAACAAATGGCCTAGTCGAACTACTTACAACTATGACCAACATTAACAAATGAGTTTTCATTGTTAATGTCTATCCTTTTTTCCATAGATGTCAAATGGTGTCTTGTTCCTGTTGAACATTTTTTTTATTTACAAGTCCATTGAAATGGACCACATGAAATTGTCACTTGTTCACGATTTTTTCCACATTTAATCCATTAGAATGATTCCACTCCACAAATTCAAAGAGGTAATTCTAGATGCCCAATACAAAAAATGTGAAAATAAAATCAAGAATACTTGGTATAACTTCATGCAAGAGGCATTTTTTGAGTTTATATATAAGGTAAAATTTCAAAATCTTTTCTCACATGAGCTCCATTTTCTAGAATAATTGCATTTGATTTTTAGCCAAATGTTTTTTTGTAGAAGGAACTTGTCGTTGTTGTCGACATCGCACATTGTTTATATTATGCAGATGTTCCAAATCCCGCTTTTCGAGCACCACAGATGTTGGCCTCGTTAAATAACAAGGCAATGGATAGTGTTTGAAGGGAACACACGACATCGTTCCATAAAAGATTAACCGTTTTTGACCCTGCACTTGGCCTTGAATTTTTCCAACAAATATAGGTTCATTACAACATGAATTTTGATCTATAAATGATGACTTAGAAGTTGCAATTACTTATGTGTTTGCAAATGAGCAATGAACAAAAAACTTTTTGGTTTAACCAATGGAATTAGTCCTTAGTTCTTAGGGGGGCTTAAAAATTTCCCAAGTTCGAGTTGTTGGATGCCACTTTTGAAAAATGGTTTAACAAGGAAACATTTCAATTTTAAGTACCTTGTTGGTTCATCTTGATTGTACATTGAAATTGATACACCCCCAAATTCCTTGAAAAATTCAAATGTGAGTTTCAAAATGAAAACAACAGAAAAAGGAGTTGGGGTACGTTCCTTTGTTCGCAACACCTCGGGGGTAAAAAGGGTGTGCTAGAGTTCTGGGATAGGGACTAAGATGAGTGACAAGCAGGTGAATTATTCATATCGATCTACACAAACCAAATAACAAGCTGGTTATTACATAGTTGGAGCACTTTTGGTGCATAGATGAACCATGGGCATACACAGACTCACAGGATTCACCACGGCATGGAATTGGGGGGAAGCCACCACCTTCCCCCTTATAATATTCTTTGTGATTTACCACTGGGGCTACACCCAAATGGCATTTTTTTAGGGACTCCTAAATCAAAAGTCCCACAATTCTTGAAATTGGGACTCCTGCCATTTTGGACGCCAAAAAATTCTTGTGATGACCTCCAATTGAGGCAAGGTTTAAAGTAAAGTTATAATTATTGTTGAAAGATTTCCAACGATATGTGGCATGCCTCCTACACACACGTAATTTAAGGCGACTCCCAACTTTTAGTGGTCAGGAGTCAAATTGACACTTTAATTCCCAGCTTTTCTTTTGACCATAACTTGTGTTGTAGGTACTCAAATGAATAAGCGACTCCATTTTAGACATTTACGTTTTTAAAAAATTTCAATGGTATAAGGAAGTCTTCAAACCAATGAGTTTTGACCTCTCAAAACTTTCTTTGAAGATTTGGGAGTCCATTGGGACTCCAAACCCCAAAGTGGGAGTCCATTTGGGAGTGTGTGGGCTTATTCCCTCACACTTTCCTACATTCTCAGAAGTGTGAACATGACTCCTAGGCACCTTTCTATGCCCTTGCTTTGGTCACGAGCCCAAGGTTAAGGTCATGACATAAATTATTTCTAAGTTTTTTCATTAACGTTCATGTTGATGACTTTGCATTTGTGTTCTCATTGTAGTTGGAAGCGGAGGCTAATAAACTTTTTAATAACATAGTCATGGACCTTAATGTGTTTATCTTTGAGAGTGTCGAGGTTCAGAGTCTTAAGGATTTCATAAATCACTCAAGGTTTGAATTATGGGAGTCTTTGTTTTATCATGAATTCAAGCTAAAGGGTGGAATCTTGAAAAATAAGAATTAGCAACAACAAACTAGTGGTGAGGAAGCTTTGAAGCAAATGATTTATAAGTAAAGGACATATCTTCATTTTATGTTCCAGCCTAATTCTGTAGTTAATTTCAAAAGAAAATTCCACAAATTTAACCCCATTTCCTTGAAGTAAGTATTCCTCCCATGTTCCATTTTTAATGGAGGTAATTTGTAGCTTGCCTCCCCTTTTTAGGATTTGGTGCGATCTTAAAGTAAAAA
>Ga0116229_10014414_pt1 | contig 10976 bp, 7 predicted proteins | sample S1TSphgellanicum_3_FD_87313 | JGI IMG/M metagenome (GOLD analysis project Ga0116229, IMG submission 87313) | Host-associated microbial communities from peat moss isolated from Minnesota, USA - S1T2_Fc - Sphagnum magellanicum MG | ecosystem: Host-associated > Plants > Peat moss > Unclassified...
CTGGTTCCCGATGCTGCTGCTGATCGGCGTCTGGGTGTTCTTCATGCGCCAGATGCAGTCCGGCGGCGGCCGCGCCATGGGTTTTGGCAAGAGCCGGGCGCGCATGCTGACTGAAAAACAGGGCCGGATCACCTTCGAGGACGTGGCCGGCATCGACGAAGCCAAAAGCGAGCTGCAGGAAATCGTCGAATTCCTGAAGGATCCGCAGAAATTCCAGCGCCTCGGCGGCAAGATCCCCAAAGGCGTGCTGCTGGTCGGCCCCCCCGGCACCGGCAAGACGCTGCTGGCACGCGCCATCGCCGGCGAGGCCAATGTGCCGTTCTTCACCATCTCCGGTTCGGATTTCGTGGAGATGTTCGTGGGCGTCGGCGCCAGCCGGGTGCGCGACATGTTCGAACAGGGCAAGAAGAACGCGCCCTGCATCATCTTCATCGATGAAATCGACGCGGTCGGCCGCCATCGCGGCGCCGGTCTCGGCGGCGGCAATGATGAGCGCGAGCAAACGCTGAACCAGATGCTGGTGGAGATGGACGGGTTCGAGTCTAACGAGGGCGTGATCCTGATCGCCGCCACCAACCGCCCCGATGTGCTGGACCCGGCTTTGCTGCGCCCCGGCCGGTTCGATCGCCAGGTGGTGGTGCCGAACCCCGATGTGCTCGGCCGCGAGAAAATTCTGCGCGTGCATATGCGCAAGGTGCCGCTGGCGAGCGATGTGGACCCAAAGACGATTGCCCGCGGCACGCCCGGCTTCTCCGGCGCCGATCTGGCCAATCTGGTGAACGAGGCGGCGTTGCTGGCGGCCCGGCTGAGCAAGCGCGTGGTGGCCATGGCCGAGTTCGAATTCGCCAAGGACAAGGTGATGATGGGCGCCGAACGCCGCTCGCTGGTGATGAGCGATGCGGAGAAGGAAATGACCGCCTTCCATGAAGCGGGCCATGCCATCTGCTCGATCTACGAGCCGGAATGCGACCCGATCCACAAGGCCACCATCATCCCTCGTGGCCGCGCCCTGGGCATGGTGATGAGCTTGCCGGAAGGCGATCGCTATTCCACCAGCAAGGCCAAGCTGATCGGCCAGCTGGCCATGGCGATGGGCGGCCGCGCGGCGGAAGAGATCATCTTCGGCGCCGAAAAGGTCAGCAATGGCGCCTCAGGCGACATCAAGATGGCCACCGACCAGGCCCGGCGCATGGTGACTGAATGGGGCATGAGCGAGAGCCTGGGCATGATCGCCTATGGCGATAACAGTCAGGAGCTCTTCCTCGGCCATTCGGTGCAGCAGAACAAGACGGTGTCCGAGCACACGGCCCAGGCGATCGACCGCGAGATGAAGATGATCATCGACACCGCCTATGCGAAGGCAAAATCGGTGCTGACCGAGCATCTGGACGAGCTGAACCGCCTGGCCCGCGGCCTGCTGGAATATGAAACGCTGTCCGGCGACGAAATCCGCCAGGTGCTGCGTGGTGAGCCGGTGATCCGCCGCGTGGTGGACGACCCGGCCCCCGAGCAGCGCCGCGCAAGCGTGCCCACCACCAGCAGCAAGCCAAGCGCCATGCCCCCGGGCCTGGATCCCGCCCCTCAGCCGGGCTGAAGCAAGGGGTGGGATGCGCCGGCATCCCACCCCTTCGCTGTGTCAAGGTGGCGGGCAAGCCTGTCACCGCGCTCTCCAGGCAGCCGAATGACCACGCAGATTTCAACTGGCACCGCGGCGGCGCCTCGGCACCATTTCGAGATCGACCGGAGACTGGTGGGCGCAGGTTGGGGGTCGCCCGGCTCACGCGTGAGGCGGTCGACTCCGGCCTGAGACAGGCCCAGCCTGTCTAACCAGGCGCGGAATTCGCCGGGGCTCAAGGGCCTACGCCTTTCATCCGGGCAAGGGCCGCAATCACCAGGCCAGAATGGTTCTGCCCTATTGTGTGCAGGGCGCCTGGTCTGCCGCGCATTGGGCGATGAACACGCCGCTGGCCGAGCTCGAAGCGTATTGGCCGATCAGCGACGTCTTGGCGTTGATCGCACTAATCGAGGTTGTGCTCGATCCCGGCACCAGGATCGTGTGATAGGCATGGGCGATATAGACGAACCCCTTGGTTGCATAGCCGGCGCCGCTGTCCAGATAGCAGCCCGCCACCACGCCGTTTGTGGAAATGCCCGACACCGTCGTCTGTGCTGGCTGGCCGGGGAATTGGTAGGATTTGTAGCGGCCGCCGCGGCTCAGGGTGAAGCCCCGCACACCGCCGCGGTCCCCATAGCTGCCGCCTACGTCGCCGGCATTGTTGATCGATCCGGAATTGCTGGCGCACCCCCAGCCATTCACCGAGACGCCGCCGAATGGCGCGAGCTGGGTGAAGCTGCCCCGGCGATAGACATAGGAATACTCGTTGTTGGACAGATCGACGCCGCTGAGCACCTCTTCGTTCCGGTCATTGATCGCCACGCCCACCGTCACATTGGGCGAATTCGGCACCGACACCAAGGCGGTGCGGCGGGCGGTGCTGAGGAAGGCCTTGTCGTCCGGCCCTTTGAATGCCGAGCCGATGACGTTGCCCTCGGCATTGATGCCGAGGGCTGCGGTGGAATATCCGCTGTTGATCGGCATATCCGTGTGGGTCTGTTTGACCGTATCGTAGGTCATCGCGGTGAACTTGAAGTTCTTTGCATCCTCGGCGGAGGCGTAATAATAGCCGGCGGCAATGCCCGATGCGTTGATGGCCGTCAGGAACGTGCCGAACGACCCGACATCGATCTGGGTAAAGCTGCCGTTGCTCCACAGGAAGCCATGGCTGATATAGGTGGTTGGGTCCTGGAACGAGCCGACCACCTGGTCGCTATCGTTCATGCCGCCGACCACGGGCTGGATCGAGCCTGAGGGTGCCAGCGAGGTGTAAGTGTAGGTGCCGGCCGCGGCAGGCATGCAAGCCCCACAGAGTGCTGCCGCCATGATGGCGCGAAGACGCAGGCTCGTCTGAAATCGCATTCAAAACTCCGTTCCGTAAATGCAGTGAAATCGCCATGCTGGTTGCGCGTGTGCAACCCGTGGCTGCAAATCTCGTGTGATTGAAATCCGTCAGCCTCGGTGACTATGGCATGCAGACCGCGTTACAATGTTGGAAGGCCACTGCCAAGCCGTGGCGGCAAACTCTTTCTGCTTGGGCTCGGTGGCAAAGTAGGGTGAACGCGGCCGGTCAGACAAAGGAGCGCCATCGATGATGATCCTGGCAGCGGTTTGAACACGGTGGATGTCATCCGCCCTACCGGTCTCGGCACGGTCAGGATCATGGGTATCGTGAACGTGACCCCCGACAGTTTCAGTGACGGCGGCGTCCACACGAACCCGGTGGCAGCAGGGCTCGCCATGATCGAGGCCGGCGCCGATATCCTCGATATCGGTGGCGAAAGCACCCGGCCTGGCGCCGAGGCGGTGGCGCCGGAAGAAGAGCAGCGCCGCATTCTCCCGGCGATCGCTGCACTGGCCCGCGCCGGCGCCTGCATCTCGGTGGACACCCGCAACGCTTCCACCATGCAGGCAGCGCTCGATGCCGGGGCGGCGATCATCAACGACGTCTCCGCCCTCAGCCACGACCCGTGCGCCGCAGCCGTGCTGGCGCGGCACAGCTGCGGCGTTATCCTGATGCATATGCGCGGCACGCCCAAGACAATGGCGCAGCACGCCGTCTACCAGGACGTTGTGGCGGATGTCTGCGCCGAGCTATCCCAGCGCATAAGTCACGCCGAAGCGGCTGGCATCGATCGCGCCCGCATCGCCATCGATCCAGGGCTCGGATTCGCCAAAACCGCCGAGCAAAACCTGGTTCTGCTCCGCCGCCTGAACGAGCTTGCCAAGCTCGGCCTGCCCATCCTGGTCGGCGCCTCGCGCAAAGGCTTTATTGGCCATTTCGGTGCGGAGAAGCATCCGCTTCGTCGCGCCCCCGGCTCCATCGCCGCCGCCTTGTTCGCCGCATCGCAGGGTGCGGCCATAGTGCGTGTGCATGATGTGGCGGAGACACGCCAGGCGCTCAATATTTGGCAGGCGCTCGCCGAGTGCGGTAGATAAGGCGAAATCGCAGATTCAGCAGGATCATTTAATGACCCGAAAGCTTTTCGGCACTGACGGCATACGCGGACGCGCCAATACCGACAAGATGAGCCCGGAAACCGCCTTGCGCGTCGGGCTGGCCGCCGGGCTGCAATTCGTTCGCGGCAATCACCGCCATCAGGTGATCATCGGCAAGGATACCCGCCTTTCCGGCTACATGCTGGAGCCGGCTCTGGTGGCGGGCTTCACCAGCGCGGGGATGGATGTGCTGCTGGTCGGGCCGCTGCCGACGCCGGCCATCGCCATGCTCACCCGCTCGATGCGCGCCGATCTGGGGGTGATGATCTCCGCCAGCCACAACGCCTTCGAGGATAACGGGATAAAACTATTCGGCCCCGACGGGTTCAAGCTCTCCGACGAGACCGAGCTGGAGATCGAGCGGCTGATGTCCACCGATCTCTCCGCCCGCCTGGCCGCCCCCGCCAAGCTTGGCCGCGCGCGCCGGCTGGAAGATGCCGCCGGCCGTTATATCGAGAGCGCCAAGGCGAGTTTTCCCCGCCACCTGACCCTGGATGGCCTGCGCATCGTCATTGATTGCGCCCACGGCGCCGCCTACCGGGTGGCACCGACGGTGCTGGCGGAACTCGGCGCCGAGGTGATCAGCGTTGGTGTTACCCCGGACGGGTTCAACATCAACAAGGCATGCGGCAGCACCCATCCTTCGGCCCTGTGCGCGGCGGTGCTGGCGCAAAAGGCCCATCTCGGCATCGCCCTGGATGGCGATGCGGATCGGGTGCTGCTGGCCGATGAGCGTGGCCAGCTGATCGATGGCGACCAGGTTCTGGCACTGATTGCCCAATCCTGGGCCCGCGACGGCAGGCTGCGTGGCGGCGGGGTGGTGGCCACCGTGATGTCCAATCTTGGCCTGGAGCGGTTTTTGGCCGCGCAGGGCCTGAAGCTGGACCGCACCCAGGTGGGCGACCGCTACGTGGTGGAACGCATGCGCGAGGCCGGATTCAATATCGGCGGCGAGCAATCCGGCCATATGATCCTGTCGGATTTCGCCACCACCGGCGACGGGCTGGTGGCCGCCTTGCAGGTGCTGGCGACCATCATGGCCGAGGGGCGCCCGGCCAGCGACGTGTGCCGCCGCTTCTCGCCGCTGCCGCAGCTTTTGAAGAATGTGCGGTTCTCCACCGGCCGCCCGCTGGCCGACCCGCGCGTTCTGGCGGCGGTGCGCGACGCCGAAGCACGCCTTGGCAGCACCGGGCGCCTGCTGCTGCGGCCGAGCGGCACCGAAAACCTGATTCGGGTGATGGCCGAAGCGGAGGATGAAAGCCTGGTGCTGGACCTGGTGGATGAGCTCTGCGCGGTGATCGAGTCGGTCTCCGTTCTGGCGGCGGCGGCCGATTGAGCCTTTTGCCACGCGGCCGCGTTCTGGTGATTGCCGGCTCGGATTCCGGGGCAGGGGCCGGGATACAGGCTGATATCAAGACAGTGATGGCACTGGGCGGCTACGCAACCACGGCGGTGACCGCCGTCACCGCCCAGGATACGCTGGGGGTGCATGGGGTGTTCCCGATCAGCCCAAGCTTCATCCAGTTGCAGATGCGCCTGGTGCTGGGCGATATCGGCGCCGATGCCTTCAAGAGTGGCATGTTGGCCGACGCCGCGACGGTTGAGGCGGTTGCCGACGTGCTGGCCGGATACCCCGCCATTCCCTTCGTTCTGGACCCGGTGATGGTCGCCAAGGGGGGGCATCCATTGCTCGCAGGCGAGGCCGTGGCCAGCCTGAAAGCCGCTCTGCTGCCGCTGGCCAGCCTGATCACCCCGAACACGCCGGAGGCTGAGGTGTTATGGGGACATCGGATCGCCACTTTGGCCGACCAGCATCGCGCCGCGGAGGCGCTGCTCCGGCTGGGCGCGCGCGCGGTGCTGCTGAAAGGCGGCCATATGGATGCGGCCGACATCACCGATATTCTGGCGACACCGGACGGCACCCACATCTTTACCGCCCGGCGTCGCGATACCAGGCACACCCACGGCACTGGCTGCACTTTGGCCAGCGGCATCGCCACCGGCCTGGCGCAGGGCATGACGCTGCCTGAGGCGACACGCCGGGCCCATGCCTATGTGCAAGCCGCCCTTGCGTCGGCGCCGGGTTTTGGCGCCGGTAACGGTCCGCTAAACCACGCCGTCGGGTAGGGCAGCATCGGCAATACGTGCGTCGGCCCTCCGATAAAGCTGCCCGTCAAAACAAAGGCTAAGGACCCGTTCGACCCCGTAACCCGATTCGGTTAATGTCGAACGGGTCCTTAGGAGCGCGCGGTGGGGTTGAAATACTGGGTGGTGGACGCCTTCACCGATACAGTGTTCGCCGGCAATCCGGCGGCTGTTGTGCTGCCAGACACACCCCTCTCCACCGCGCTGATGCAGCGAATCGCCGCGGAAAACAATCTCAGCGAGACCGCCTTCGCTGTGCCGGAAGCGGGCGGCTACCGCCTGCGCTGGTTCACCCCCACGGTCGAGGTCGATCTGTGCGGCCACGCCACTTTGGCCACCAGTTTCGTTCTGGCCTCGCTGGGCCAGGCCGGGCCGTTCAGCTATGTCACCCGGTCGGGCACGTTGACCGCCCGGCTGATCGGGGGCGAGATCGAACTCGATTTTCCGGCGCGCGCCCATGAGGTGATCGCGCCGCCCGCCGGGCTGGCCGCCGCCCTGGGTGCCGAACCGATCGAGACGCTGCAGGCGGCCGATCTGGTGGCGGTGCTGAAGGATGCCGAGACGGTCGCCAATCTTCGCCCCGACATCGCCGCGATCGCGCAGCTTCCAGGCGGCGCGCTGATCGTTACGGCGCAAGGCGGCCAGGGCGCGGACATCACCAGCCGCTATTTCGCGCCCGCCTACGGCATCCCCGAAGACCCCGTCACCGGCGCCCTGCACACCCAGGTGGTGCCTTACTGGGCGGAAAAACTCGCCCGCACGACCCTGGCCTGCCATCAGGCCAGCGCCCGCGGCGGCTTCATGATCTGCACCCACGCCGGACCCCGCGTGCTGATGCGCGGGAAAGCCGTTTTGTACGCCAAAGGCGAGCTTCTGCTGTGAACCCGGTTGCTTGCGATGACATCGGCTCTACGCCGCTGATTAAAATCTCGCAGGGCGAGGGCCAGCGTCAGCGCAGGTGTGGGATGACACGGCAAACACCCGCCGCCTTGTCCTGGAGTCGCCACGCAGCCCGCACTTGACAAACCTTAGCCAATGATGAGGCAATATTGTTTGTCAATCGATATGGTGGGCTTCCATGCGGATACTTGGATCTCTCATAACCTGCCTCACCTTCATGAGTGTATCGGCTCACGCCCAGACATACTTACTAACGTACACCGGCAAGCCTCTAAAGGTTACAAAAGGCGATGACCCACTTCCCGGCGCGACGAACATCGTTTTGACATATCAATTTCCTGCCGCCTACCTGCCTGGGCCAGGCGGATGCGCAAATTATAATTCCGCGCAAGGATTTGCACCGAGTTCGTATTCGGATGGGGCAAACACCCTGGCTTCATTGCAGGCGGCCGGGTATGGTCTTTCGAGTGTTATCTATTTTTGCCTGGACTCGACAGGGAAAAAGATTGTGTCCTGGCGCGTCGGCATGTCCGGGGCGACAGGCGACAGGAATCCCTATAATTACTTTCAGGTTCAGTCGGCCTATAATTATATGACCTACCAAAACTACAAGGACGCCGTCGAGCTGTATATCGATGTCCCCGGTGGCATATATTACGGCGACTCGGCGCCCGCGGGGAAGTGGAAGATAAAGCGCATAAAGTCCGTACCTTGATGCCGGATTTTGCCAAGGATTTCATTGAAAGGATCCCCCTGAACGTCAACAGGCAAGCAGAATTAACCGCAGTCTCATCCGTCGCACGGCAAACGACATGCCGGCCTATTTCTAAGGCATCGTCGGCACATAAGTGCGTCGGCACGCCGACAAAGATGCCGCCTCAAACAAAGGCTAAGGGCCCGTTCGACCCAGCAACCCGATTCGGTTAATGTCGAACGGGCCCTAAGGCATCGTCGGCACATAAGTGCGTCGGCACGCCGACAAAGATGCCGCTTCAAACAAAGGCTTAGGGCCCGTTCGACCCCGTAACCTGATTCGGTTAATGTCGAACGGGCCCTAAGCCTCCACCGCATCGGCATCGATCACAACAGAGATACGCTCGGCAGGGTGCATGTTATCGAAGTTCTATTGGCCTGACGCGCATCCTCAAAACAACGCCGACGCCTTCAGAAGCGTCATGTAGAATCCCCAGGCCAGGGGAAGCCCCACTGCCAGCCAGGCAAGCGGCAGAGCCACGCCCGATGTGGGCTCCTTGCGCGGTGCCAGCGCCACGACCGCCGGTGCGCTCACCAGCTGGGTTCTCGTGAATAACCGTTCCGGCACCGGCCGGATCAGCAGATTGCAGATCAATCCCACCGCCAGCAGCACCGCCAGGATATACATGGTGTGGTCATACACCCGCGCCCGCTCCACGCCCGCGGTAATCTGCGCCTGCCGCAGCTGGGTTACCAGAATCGGCCCGATCACGCCGGCCGCCGACCAGGCGGTGAGAAGCCGGCCATGAATGGCGCCGACAAAGCCGGTGCCGAACAGATCGGCCAGATAGGCCGGCACGGTGGCGAAGCCGCCGCCATACATTGAGAGCACCACTCCGAACGCCAGCGCAAACAGCGGCTTGCTGCCCATCGCCGCCAGGCTGGGCACGAGCGCATACAGCACGATGCCCAGCAGGAAAAAACTGGAAAACGTCGCCCGCCGCCCCAGCCTGTCCGACAGCGAGGCCCAAAAGAATCGGCCAAGGATGTTGAACAGGGAGAGAAACCCGGCAAACCCCGCGGCAATGCCTGCCACCGCTTTCAACTGCACCGGCGACAGCGCCGAAAACCCGATTCCCGGCTGGCCGATCAACGACCCGCCAAAAATCTCCTGCAACATCGGGCTGGCCATATCCAGCACGCCGATCCCGGCAGAGACGTTCAGGCACAGCACGGCCCAGAGCAGCCAGAATTGCGGCGTGCGCCAGGCATCCTCCAGCCGCACCGAACGCTGGGAGGCGGCCGGCACCCGCGACCGCTCCATATGCGCCGGCAGATAGCCCTCCGGCGGCACACGGTAGCCGACCGCGCCCGCCGCCATGAACACGAAATACAGCCCGGCCAGCACGACAAAACTCTGCCATACGCCGGCCTCGGTGGCGCTGTGGAAATGCGCCATCAGCCAGGCCGCCAGCGGGCTGCCGATCATTGCCCCGCCGCCAAACCCCATAATGGCCATGCCGGTGGCCATGCCGCGCCGGTCCGGGAACCATTTGATCAGGGTGGAGACCGGCGAGATATAGCCCAGCCCCAGCCCAACACCGCCCACCACGCCGCCACCCAGCCAGAGCAGCCACAATTGGTGCAGGTAAATGCCCAAGGCTGCCAAAGCCAGCCCGCCCGGCCAGCAAAGCGCCGCCACGAAAGCGGCTTTCCGCGGCCCGGCCCGTTCCAGCCAGCCGCCCCAGATGGCGGCCGAGGCGCCCAGGAAGACGATGCCGATGGTGAATACCAGGCTCACCTGGCCCACTTTCCAGTCGCAGGCGGTGGTCGTCAGCAGATCGGGCCAGGCGAGGTCGGCGGGGCAGGCGGCGCTATGGTCGCCGCCGACCAGCTTGGTCAGCGGCAGCCAGAACACGCTCATGCCATAGATCATGCCGATGCACAGATGGATGGCAAGCGCGCAAGGCGGCACCAGCCAGCGGTTGAATCCCGGCGCCGCCACCGTCCTGGCGCGGCTGAAAAATCCCGGTCTTGCAGCCAATGAGCCATCCATCGTTTCGTTCCCGTTTTTTTATGCCCAGCAGAATGCAAATCTGCCCGGCGCCGCGCAACCCCGCCTTGGCGCAGGGTGCATAGATACGTTCTTCAGCCCCCGCCCAGCGCATTGTCTGTGCCCGGCCCTTGCGGATGCCCCTTCGCTTCGCTAAGTGCGCCCTCGGGTCACGCCCCCCCACCGGGGCGCTTCTCTTCTGAAAGGGAGGGTTACATGGCATACGCCGCGAAGCCGGACATGCGTCCGCAGTCGCCATATTTTTCATCCGGGCCTTGCGCCAAACGGCCTGGCTGGTCGCTGGAGGCGCTGAACGGCGCCTATCTCGGCCGCAGCCATCGCGCCAAAGCGCCGAAAGCGGCACTGGCCGAGCTGATCGACCGCTCGCGCACCGTGCTCGGCCTGCCCGCCGGCTGGAAGCTCGGTATCCTCCCGGGCTCCGATACCGGCGCCTTCGAGGCGGCGATGTGGTCCTTGCTCGGCGCGCGTGGCGTGGATGTGCTGTCATTCGAGAGTTTTTCCGAAGGCTGGGCCACCGATGCGGTGAAGCAGCTGAAAATCGATGCGCGGGTGCTCAGCGCCCCCTATGGCAAACTGCCCGATCTGGCGGCGATCGATTTTTCCCGCGACGTGGTTCTGTGCTGGAACGGCACCACCAGCGGCGTGCATCTGGCCGATGGCGCCTTCATTCCCGCCGATCGAGAAGGCCTCGTGCTCTGCGATGCCACGTCCGCGGCGTTCGCGATGGATCTGCCTTACGACAAGCTGGATGTGGTCACCTGGTCCTGGCAGAAAGTGCTGGGCGGGGAAGCGGCCCATGGCATGCTGGCGCTCTCCCCACGCGCCGTCGCGCGGCTGGAAACCTATAAACCCGCCTGGCCATTGCCAAAAATTTTCCGCCTCACCAAGGGCGGCAAGCTGATCGACGGCATTTTCGCCGGCGAGACCATCAACACCCCCTCCATGCTCTGCGTGGAAGATGCGCTGGATGGGCTGCGTTGGGCAGAGCAGGTGGGCGGGCTGCGCGGCCTGATCGGTCGTAGCCAGGCCAATCTGGCCGCCATATCCGCA
>Ga0116229_10014416_pt1 | contig 10975 bp, 10 predicted proteins | sample S1TSphgellanicum_3_FD_87313 | JGI IMG/M metagenome (GOLD analysis project Ga0116229, IMG submission 87313) | Host-associated microbial communities from peat moss isolated from Minnesota, USA - S1T2_Fc - Sphagnum magellanicum MG | ecosystem: Host-associated > Plants > Peat moss > Unclassified...
CCACCGGCCGGCGCGTTATTCGTCTCGATGTTGAAGGATTCGTCACTGGTCTCGTTGATGGGCTTGTGGGAACTCAATTTTCTGGCGCAGTCGTACGCCCGGTCGACGTACCGCTACATGGAAATGTTGATCGCCGCGGCACTCATATACTGGGTGCTGTCCATCGTGTTCGAGTTGATCCAGTTTCGTCTGGAACGGCGTTTCGGCCGGGGTGTGGCCGCCTCGAGCCGGCCTTGAGCGTGCCCCGTTGCCGATGAGCGAACTTCCGACGCACCCGCCCGCGCAGCCGCTCATCGCCGTCTCTGAGCTCAACAAATGGCACGGCACGGCGCACGTGTTGCGCAATGTGTCGCTCACCGTGAATGCGCACGAGCGGGTGGTGGTATGCGGCCCGTCGGGATCCGGCAAGTCGACGCTGCTGCGCTGCCTCAACGGACTCGATTCGCCGCAATCCGGCCGCATCGTCATCGACGGCACCGAGCTCAGAGATACGACGGCGGCACGCGGCATCGTGCGGCGTGAAGTCGGCATGGTGTTCCAATCCTTCAATCTCTTTCCGCACATGACCGTGCTCGACAACTGCACCTTGGCGCCAATCTGGGTCCGCAAGATGCCGAAGGCAGCGGCCGAGGAATCGGCGTTGACGCAGCTCACTCGCGTGCACCTGTCGGCGCACGCCCATAAGTATCCCAGTGAGCTGTCCGGAGGCGAGCAGCAGCGGGTGGCGATCGCCCGGGCCCTGTGCCTTGCGCCCAAGGTCATGCTCTTCGATGAGCCGACGTCGGCCTTGGATCCCGAAATGATCAAGGAAGTGCTGGACATCATCATGGGCCTCGCGGAAGCGGGCATGACCATGATCTGTGTCACCCATGAAATGGGCTTCGCGCGGCGCGCGGCCGATCGGATCGTGTTCATGGACCGCGGCGAGATCGTCGAACAAGGCGCTCCCGACCAGATGTTCGACAGCCCCAAGACCGAGCGGTTGCAGCTGTTCTTGAGCAGGACTCTGAACGCCGCCGCTACGGCACCACGCGAATTCTTTGCGGCCGGCTCGGTTCAACCGCTGCATGCTTCGCGAAATACGCGCTGAGCGCATCCACATCCGGCGGCCCCACCACTCGATCGGTCCCGCTCTTGAAGATGTAGAACTGGTCGCCGCCGTCCGCCAAAAAACTATTCGTCGTGACGCGATAGCTCGCAGTCGGACTTACGGTGACTCCGTGGAGCTCGATTCCGGCGGCATCGACCTTGGCGCAGGCTCCGCCCGCCTGACTCCATGTGTAACTGAACCCTTGCGATACCTGCAGCAATCGGTCCGAGGTCCCCGCCTTGACAGCGGCGGGAGCGCCCGGCGCGCAGCCTTTATACTGCTCCTCCAACGCGGTCTTGATCTGTGCGCCGGTCAGGGTCATCGTCACCAGCGCATTCCCGAACGGCTGCGCCCCGTACAGTTCGCCGAAGGTCACTTCGCCGCCCGCCAGCCCCGCTCGAATGCCTGCATCGTTCATGAACGCGATCTGTGCCCCGCCCGCATTCGGGGTGCGGGTGGCCTCGAGCTGTGCATCGGCGATCAGATCGCCCATGGCGCTTTCGCCGGCGTCGTTCGGGGTCCTCGTGATCTCCGCGGTCACCGATCCGACCACACGGTTCACGATGGGTGCCGTCAGCGTGGCATACCGGTCCACGATGCGCTGCACCGTGGGATCCGGGTCGATGGTGGGGTTGGTCCTGTCCACCACTCGATTGTGCGCAGTCACCGCGATGATCTTTCCCGTCTTGGTATCGATCGTCGCATCGATGTCCGTCAGAACCCGACCGTAAGAGCCGGCACTGGTGACGAGAACCGGATCCCCGGAACGCTTCGGGATGCTGCATATATAAGCCGCGTGGGTGTGCGCGGAGATGACCAGACCCACGGCATCGTCGAGTTTGCCGACAATGGCTTCGATGGGAGTGCCGTCGAGTCCGCCGGTGCATCGATTGATGTCGGCGGTCCTTCCGGTCTGCGAGCCACCCTGGTGGATCAATACCACGAAGCTCTCGACGCCCCGGCGCTCGAGCTGCCGCACGGCCGCGTTGATCGTGCTCGGTTCGTCCGCAAAGCGCAGCCCGGCCACACCGGCGGCGGTAACGACGGACGGAGTGTCCTCGAGCGTCAGTCCGATGAACGCAACGCGCACGCCGTGATAGGTCCTCACGGTGTACGCGGGAAAGATCGTCTTGCCGATCGAAGTATCGAACACGTTTGCCGCAAGATACTGAAACTTTGCGCCCGCAAAGGGGAGCGGCGCGCCGTGCGTCGCGCCTTGGCAGGTATTCGCGTCGAGCTCGGAACAGCCGCCGCGCTGCAAACGCAGTAGCTCCCGCTTGCCCTTGTCGAACTCGTGGTTGCCCACCGCATTGATCTCGAGGCCGAGCTGGTTCATCGCTTCGATGGTGCCCTCGTCATGAAACAGGGCCGAGATGAGTGGACTGGCGCCCGTAAGATCGCCCGCGGAGACCACGACATTGTCGGGAGTCTGTGCCTTCAGGTACGCAACGTAGCCGGCAAGATAATCCGCCCCGCCAGCGGGCACTTCGGGCGATTGCGCGTTCGCCCGGAACGGGCCGGGCGACTGAAGATTCCCATGGAAATCGTTCAGCGCGATGATCTTGAGTTGAAATGTGCCGGCGCGCGCGTCGCCGATCGCGAGCAGGCCGAGGAACAGGATCACGTGGGTCAGACGAATTCCAGCTAGACTAACCATCGATGGGCTTGTCGCTCCGGAGTGAGAAACCGAATCAGTCCGCGTCCAGTCCGACATCGGTGAGCGCGCCGGCGGAGCAACCCGCCGATGCCTCGCGAAACTGATGACTCGTTAAAGATAACTCAAGCGGATGAAATTTCCGGACTGAATGAACCCGGGCTCGCCGATGTGTCATAAGCGGCAAGCCGCCTTATCGAGTCGAATACTGGGAGTCACTTCTCGGGCCGAACATGGGACCTTTCGATACAATTGCGGGGAAGAGTACCCAATGTATTCATTAATCTACGTGAGTTCCGCGACCGTCCCTCTGGAGACGCAAGACCTAAGGCGGCTGCTGGCACAGTGCAACATCACGAACCAGGCGGCGGGAGTGACCGGAATGCTGCTCTACAAGGACGGCAATTTCATGCAAGTCCTGGAAGGCGAGGAGGCACGGGTGCGCAGCGCTTACGCCAAGATCGAACGCGATGGCCGGCATCACGGTCTGATCACGTTGTTGCAAGGACCGATCGAGGAACGCGCCTTTCCGACCTGGTCGATGGGCTTCAGAGATCTTACCCGGCCGTCGGATTCGGTCCCGGACGGCTACAGCGAATTCATGAATCTGACGTTCACGGGCGCGGAATTTACCGCCAAGCCGACGCAAGCGCGGGCATTGCTGCGGCTATTCAAGCAAGGCATGGAAGGGCGGCTGTAGGCGGCTCAGGCGAAGGGATAGGGGCCCGTGAACTTCCCGATTTGACTTGCATGACTGACGAACCCGGATTCTTCGCGGAATAGATGCAGCATGCACGTTCGCGGTCCAAAGAACGACTGAGGGTGCGCGAGCGGATCCAACTGCAACGCAATCTCGGTCGCCGTGCTTGGACACGCGCATGCAACGGTGCCGGCCCAACGCCGCACCATCTGCCGATGAACATGACCGCAGAGCACGATCTCGACGTTGCGGAAACCCTCGACAACGGTTGCCAGGCGCCCGGCCTCGATGCAGCCATAGATGTGGCGCTATGAAGCGCCGAAGGCGGTGGGGCTCGCGGTCTTCGTCGAGCGTGTCATCCGGTTGATTTTGTCGAGTACACGCTGCACGAGCATCGCGGGAGGGCTCGGCGGCTGGCGCAGCACGGCGAATTTACGCACGTACTTGTCCACGGTCCATTCAGCGCTCGACCCCAAGGGGAAAAAGGCGATGTCGCCGCTCATCAAAGTGCGGGTTCCCCCGTGATGATCACGCACCGTGACGGAGCCTTCGATGACGTGCACGGTTTCGTCGATGTCATAGAACCAGTTGAAGCGGCCGGCGGTGCAATCCCAGATCCAAGTGGCCGTCGTCTTGTCCTGACTCAACCAGAGCAACTTGTTGCGAGCAACCGGATTGCCTTCGAGGATCCAGTCCTTGGCGATTGGATGGGGACTGAGATCAGTTGAATCGCCGGCAAACAGTATCGCTCGGTCCACGGGCATTTATCACTCCAGTTGCTGCGGGAATCCCACTGTAGGCGGCTTGCGGCAGCAGCGTCGTGCGCTGATTCTCACAAAGGACTCGCACCGCACCTCGCTAGAGGATACGGCAAACAGATGCGAGTTGCGCGATCCGTCCGCTTGACATAATGCATCGTCAGCTTGTCCCACAAGCGCTTGTCCTGCTGTCCTACGTCCGCACAGTCGTTCTTAGCTTAATCTTGTGGCGCAGGAGTTGCTCAACTTCGGGCGACACAACTCTCGTGCGACAAATCTTAAAGGGGAATTTAGATGTCTTTCATCGCCTGGATAATTTTAGGCCTCATCTCTGGTTTCATCGCCAGCAAAATCGTCAACAAGAGCGGGGAAGGTATCTTGGTCGATATTCTATTGGGTATCGTCGGCGCATTCTTGGGCGGCTGGCTGTTCAATGAATTCGGTATGCGCGGGGTCAGCGGCCTCAATCTGTACAGCCTCTTGGTGGCCGTGGTCGGAGCGGACGTATTTCTCGTCATCTACCACGCGCTATTTCGTCGACGCGCTTGAGAGTTGGCGCGATCATTGTTCAGCCACGACGCGTTCATCGCGCTTGGCGCGAAGCGCCGGTACCGCGAGGCTGACCAAGCCGTGCAGTAACAGCGGCAACAGCACCAAGTCGTCGATGACACCGATCGGAAAGGCCAGGTTGAGCGGCTCGATCGCAAAAAATAACAGCAGCAACGCCGCCGGCACCAGCCAACCGGGGCGGTCTCAACGTTTGCTCACCGCCGGGATCGGCGCATCCTTCCGATCGGACTGGTAGACCACTTCTCCGTCCAGCAAGGTCATCAGACACCTCATATCTTTGATCTGGGCCGTGGGGACGACATAGATATTTCGGTCCCAGATGGCGATATCGGCGCGCTTCCCGGCCTCGAGCGTCCCTATCTTGTCTTCCAGAAACATCTGGCGTGCGCCCCAAGCCGTATAGCTGCGCAACGCCGTATGCCCGTCGACCGACTCCGATGTGCCGAATGGCTCGAGGCCGGCGGAAGTCTGGCGCGCAACGGAGGCCCACAATCCGTAGCGCGCCGCCACCGGAGTCACGGAATAATCCGACCCTCCGGACCATAGAATCCCGCGCCGCCGCAACGTGTTCAGCGGGATGAGCCGCCGATCCCGCTCCGGTCCGTAGTTCGCCGCATAAATGGTGCCGATCCACCACAGGAATTCGGCCTGCATCTCCGGGTAGCCGGCGTCGTACTTGGATTGCAGTTCGGCCATCGCGTCCAAAGAATGCGGGGTGGGAAGGTTGGCGTGGATGATTGCGTGGCGCAGGCCGGGGTGTGGGTACTGCTGTTCGGCGAGGGTGTATGAATCCACGACCCAATCCATGGCGCGATCGCCGACCGCATGCGTCCCCACAGGCACGCCGGATTGCTGAAACAGCAGCACCATCCGGCGGTAGGTGTCCGGATCGATATGGGGATAGCCGGTGTTCGCCTTGCCGCCGCTCATCCACGGTCGCCACATCCAGCCTGTGCGCGCCCCGCCCGAGCCGTCCATGAAGAGCTTCACACCGCACGAGAGAAGGCGACCATCCCCAAGAGACGCCGGAAGTCGAGGGACGCTGTTGATCTCATCGAGCGCATGCCGCGCCGACGCCAAGGTGATGCCGGCGTCCCAGAGAACGCAGATGCGTTCCTTGAGTTGCCCGGTCACGAGCAGAGCGTTGTACGCATCCCAGTGAATTTGGAAGATGTCCGGGTCTTTGACGGCGGTCATTCCTTCGCTGTGCAAGATATTCTGGATGTAGAGGATTCCCGCCCGCATCTGTTCCGGTGTGGTCTCCGGAATGAGGCGCGTGATGAGCGTCATGGCGGCATCTTCCTTGAATACACCGGTCGGTTTGCCCGCAACGTCGCGGTCGATGGTGCTGGCGGGCGGGTCAGGCGTGGCCGTCGTGATGCCGGCGAGCTTCATGGCGAAGGAATTGGCGACACCGTAGTGGCCGGTGGTGTGCATCAGCCAGACAGGATTGTCGGGCGCGACGGCATCGAGGTCCGCCGCCGTCGGATAACGGCGTTCGGCGAGTTTGCCTTCGTCCCAACCGGCGCCGGTGATCCATTCACCCGGCTTGACCAGACGCACTTTCGTTCTGACGCGTGCGGCGATTTCCGCGATTGATTTCGCCTCGGACAGCTGCACGCCATATAGTTCGTCCACGCCACCGTTCGCGATATGCGCATGGGTATCGATGAGGCCCGGCGTTGCGGTATGGCCCTCGAGGTCGATCACCCGTGCATTTCGGGCCGCGAGGGCTTCGACCTCCGCGTCGGTCCCCGTTTTCAGGATCACGCCGCGTCGGATGGCGATCGCCTGCGCAACGGTGTCGTGCGCATCGACGGTCAACACCTGGCCGTGGATTAAAATGAGGTCCGCCGCGTCCGATTGCGCGAGCGCAAACGGGGCGGTGTATGCGGTGCATGTGGCGAAGATGCCGACGATGACAGCGGGGCGTATCCAGGCGTGTGCCATGGAGGAATCATAGTCCATTGAACACCTGACCGGGCGGCGGTATGGTGGTCAGGCATTCATAGGCAAGAATACTCGAGGGGACCCCATGACATTGTATCGATTGGCGGACGTGTCGCCCACGGTCGCGGACAATGCTTACATCGCTCCGAGCGCCAGCGTCATCGGCAATGTGGTGCTTGCCGAGAACAGTAGCGTCTGGTTCGGGGCGACGCTGCGCGGCGACAACGAAACGATCAGTATCGGTATCAACAGCAATGTGCAAGACGGCGCGGTGCTGCACACGGATCCGGGTTTCCCGTTGCGGGTGTCGGCCAATGTGTCGATCGGCCATCAAGCCATGTTGCACGGCTGCACGGTGGGCGAAGGGTCTTTGATCGGAATCCAGGCCATCGTCTTGAATGCGGCCGTCATCGGCAAGGGCTGCCTGGTTGGCGCCGGCGCCGTCGTCACCGAGCGCAAGACATTCCCCGACGGCACTCTCATTCTGGGTGCGCCCGCCAAGGCGGTGCGGGAACTCACCGAAGAAGAGCGCGAACACATGTTGAAAGGGGCCGCGCACTACGTCGCGCGCGGCGCCCTGTACCGCGAACGCTTGAAAGTATTGGCCTGAGGGAACCCGGTCCTCATGACCGTGCCGCACCGTCCAGCATGGCGCCGATCTCTCGTCGGCTCGGCCGCCGCCATTTGGATGGTTCCCTGGTCCATCACGCAGACCTTCGCGACGGCCGCCGTCGCACCGGCCGCGAGCAACGCCGCACCTACCGTGGGTAATGCCCCGTTCTATGCTAATGCGTTTGAGCGAGTGCCTTCGGTCGCGGCGATGACGGTCATCGGACGCGAACTGTTCTTCGACGCCGGCCTATCCGCTTCCGGCACGACCGCGTGCGCCAGCTGTCACGCGCCCGCCAAGGGTTTCGGACCTCCGACCGACGCAGCGGTACAACCGGGCGGCAGCGATGGTCGGCAGTACGGCGTGCGCGCCGTGCCATCGCTCATGTACAGCCAGAACGTACCGCCGTTCACCGAACACTACTTCGACGATGAGGGCGACGACGGCATCGATCAAGGTCCCGCGGGTGGGCGCACGTGGGACGGTCGATCGCAATCGGCCCACGATCAGGCGCGGCTGCCCCTCTTTTCGCCGTTCGAGATGGGCAACGACAGCGTCGACACCGTGGTTGCCAAGGTGCGCCGTGCGACCTATGCCGGGCAGATTCGCCAGGTCTTCGGCAGCGGCGTATTCGACGATCAGGCACTGGCGTTCAAGGCCGTGCTGATGGCCTTGGAGACATTTGAACAGAGCCCGGCGGAGTTCTATCCCTACACCAGCAAGTACGATGCGTGGCTGCGCCATCAGGCCGCGCTGAGTGCGGAGGAACGAAGAGGACTCGCGGCCTTCAACGATCCGGCCAAGGGCAATTGCGCACGCTGCCACCCGAGCTCCATGCGCGGGGGCGCCTTTCCGCAGTTCACCGATTTCGGCTACGCCGCCATCGGTGCACCTCGCAACCCGGCGATTCCCGCCAATGCCGAGCCGCGGTTCCACGACCTCGGACTGTGCGGACCGCTGCGCACCGATTTGGCGGGTAAGACCGAATATTGCGGCTTGTTCCGGACTCCGTCCTTGCGCAATGTGGCGACACGGCGGGTGTTCTTCCACAACGGGGTGTTGCATCGCTTGGAAGATGTCGTGCGCTTCTACGCCGAGCGCGACACTCGGCCCGGTAAGTGGTACTCGCATGCGGCGGACGGACAGGTGCGAAAATTCGACGATCTACCGGCGGCCTATCAGGCCAACGTCGATCGTATGCCGCCGTTCGATCGACAGGCCGGCGAGAAGCCGGCAATGAGTGAAGGTGATATCAGCGATATTGTGGCGTTTCTGCAGGCGCTGACGGATGGATATGACCCCTAGTCCGCGGCAAGGGGCCGGACTGCCGATCTCCGGTCAGTCGTTGAATACATCCGAATACCGAGTCCGGAGCACCGATTTTTGAACCTTGCCGGTGCCTCCGACGGGCAACGATTCCAGAAAAATGACTTCGTCCGGCACGCACAGCCGGGTCAACCGGTGCGACAGGAAGTCGAGGATTTCATCCCGCTCGAGCGAGTGTCCTTGCTTACGCACGATGAACAATAGTGGTCGTTCCTGCCATTTCGGATGCTTCACGCCGACGACCGCGGCCGCGGCCACCGCGGGATGGCCGATGGCGGTATTCTCCACGTCGATCGAACTGATCCACTCGCCGCCCGTCTTGATCAGATCCTTGGAACGGTCACGGATGTGCATCACGCCGTGAGCGTCGATGGTCGCTATGTCGCCCGTGGGGAACCAGCCTCCCTTGAGCGCCGGTGCATCGCCATGGTAATAGCCGCTGACGATCCAATTCCCGCGGATCATGATCTCGCCCTGCGACGTGCCGTCCCGCGGCAGCGTGGCCCCGGCCTCATCGACGATCTTGATCTCCACGCCGAAAACCGATTTTCCCTGCTTGGCGATCAGGGCATGCCGCTCGGCGGCCGGCCATTGGGCCTGCTGCGAATCGAGCGCGGAGATGGTCGCGACGGCCAGCGTTTCGGTCATGCCCCACCCTTGCCTGACGTCGATTCCATAGTTGTCGGCAAACTTCGCAATCAGGGCGCTCGGCATCGCCGAGCCGCCGACTATGGTGCGCCGCATGCTGGAAAATCGCACGTTGTTTTGCTCGAGGTACTGCATCAAGCCGAGCCAGATGGTCGGCACGCCGGCGCTGACGGTGACTTGTTCGCGCTCCATCAGTTCGTACAGGCCCGCACCGTCCAATCGTGGACCGGGCAACACCAGCTTGGTGCCGGCCATCAGCGCGGCGTAGGTCGTGTTCCAGGCGTTGATATGGAACATCGGGACGGCCGGCAACACCGTATCTTTCGCCGATAGGCCAACGACTCCCGGCATGCAGATCGCCATGGCATTCAGCACGATCGACCGATGGGAGTACAAAGCACCCTTCGGATTCCCGGTCGTCCCGGACGTGTAGCAAAGCGCGGCTCCGGTGCGTTCGTCGAACTCGGGCCACTCGAGCCGAGCGTCGTGCGGCGCGATGAATTCCTCGTAGCAGCGAACGTCCGGCACGCCGCAGGCGGCGGGCATGTTGACCGCGTCGCTCAAGGCGACCCAGAGCTCGACCTTCGGACAATGCGGCGCAATCGCCGCGATCAAAGGCGCGAAGGTGGCATCGAACATCACCATTCGATCTTCGGCATGATTGATGATGTAAATCAATTGCTCGGGGTGCAGCCGCGGGTTGCAGGTGTGCATCACCATGCCCATTCCGGACACCGCGTAATAGCTTTCCAGATGGCGGTGATTGTTCCATGCGATGGAACCGACGGCGGTGCCGGCATCCAGCCCCGCGTGCCGGAGCGCGTTCGCGAGCCGCCGAGCCCGTGCGGCACAGTCGGCGTACGTATAGCGAAAGATCGGGCCATGGGTTTCGCGCGCGACGATTTCCGTGTCGCCGAACTGCGCGGCGGCGTGTTCGAGGATGCCGGAAATCAACAGCGGTCGATCCATCATCAGTCCGGGCTGCAGCATTGTTTTCGGTCTCTATCGTGTCGGATGCGCGATGGTCGGTTACTTGGGCGCGGCCGCGGCCTCTTGTTGCCGAAAGGCGAGCCAGCTCTGGTCGATCAGATAAGCGTGTATGTCGTCCACGTCCTTCTCGCTCAAGATGTCGTCGAAGCGCTCCATGCCGGCTTGCGCCAGCACCCCCTTCAAGACGATGTCCTTGAACGCGGCATGTAGACCGTCGTTGAGCTTGCGCAAGTCCGGCGTGCTGCTCGGCCCGAGTACGTGGCAACGTGAACACTCCTCGACGAATTTGAGTTCACCCGCATCGATTTCGGCCTTGGTCGCGGTTGCGGCCGGCGGTTTCTCGAACGGCGCTTCGATGCGCGGCGGCGGCATGGGGACCGCCCCGCCGCCCAGCTTGAATGCGATCACGCGGTTGGTGTTTTCATACTGGAGCGCGGCGCTGCTCGGCGGGATCGGCCCGACGGTGATCGCGGTTCCGCCGTAGCCGGCCTGAACCGCGACGAACTGCTCGCCGTTGATCGAATAGGTCATCGGCGCCGCCATGATGTGGCTGCCGGTCTTGATGACCTTCAGCACCTTGCCCGAGTCGGCGGCGTACACCCACAATTCGCCGCTGCCGCGGCCCTGGAATACCAGGTTGCCGGCGGTCGACATCACGCCGCCGTCATAGCCGCGGATA
>Ga0116229_10014417_pt1 | contig 10974 bp, 10 predicted proteins | sample S1TSphgellanicum_3_FD_87313 | JGI IMG/M metagenome (GOLD analysis project Ga0116229, IMG submission 87313) | Host-associated microbial communities from peat moss isolated from Minnesota, USA - S1T2_Fc - Sphagnum magellanicum MG | ecosystem: Host-associated > Plants > Peat moss > Unclassified...
CCGAGCGTCGCGGCGGCATCCTCCGGTCGCGCGGGCACGAGTAAGAGCGCGTCGCCGAGCAAACGGCGCTGGCGCATGCGATACCAATCGGCGCCGCCGCGGCCGCCTCCGGCCGTGCGGTCGAGCGCGACCACGGGAACGCCGAACGCCGCGGCTTGTTCGTTCGCGGTTCCCGCTTGGCCGAGCGTGACGACGCTTGCGGCAAGCAACGGGCCGAGGTCGCCCGTCCATCCGGCGAGCCGCGTTTCGCCATCGCGCACGTCGAATGCGAAGGGCGCCTCGACCGCAGGCGCCGGAATCCAGCCGTCGTCGGCGAGCGCGCGAGCGAATCGTGTCGCGTCGAGGGTCGGCGCCACGGAAAGAAGCGCCGCGGTTCCCGCGCGCCGTTTCCCGAGCGCGCGGATCACGCGCGCGAGTCGCAGACCATCGTCGTAGGCATCGTCGCGACTGCCGGGTAGCACGCCGATCCAGCGGCCGGGCGGCGCGCCTTCCCGCGCGCTCGCGAGATCGGCGATCACGTTGCCCGGGGCTTCGGCGCGAACGCCTTGCGAGCGTAGCCGTACCGCCGTCGCTTCGTCGCGCACGAAGACCCGAACCGCGCCGCGTAGCAGCAACCGTTCGAACGGTCCGTACGGCGCGACGTACACGCTCTTCGCGGTGCCGACGAAAAACGTGGGCAGGCGCGTTCCGAATGCGAACGCGAGCGCGTACGCGTCGCCAACCGCGATCGCCGCATCGTATGCGCGCACGTCGCGCACGAATGCAACCTGTCGCGCGAACAGGCCGACGAATCCGGCCGCGACGTCGCGCGAGAACGCACGCACGTTTCCCATCGCGACGAGTCCGCCGCTCGGCATCGCGCGGCGCGGCCCGACGAGGTGCAACCCGTTCGCGCCGCCGCCGGTGCCGACGAGCGGAAAGAGATCGAGTCCGGCTCCGTCGCCGGAGAGGCGTGCGATCTCGCGTGCGATCCGCGCCGCGATCGCCGTTTCACCGTGACCGTTCGCCACGAAAAGAATACGCCGCACTTACGCCGCGTCGGCGTTCAACAGCGGGACGAGCGCGAACTCCGCGATCCGCGCGCGGCCGCTCTCCGCGTCGTGTTCGAGTACCGTTCGCGAGACGAAGGCACCGTACGGACCGGCGTGAACGATCGGCACGCCAAAGGACGTGTCGGGCGCGACGAGCGTGTCGTGGCTGTGACCGCCGAGGATCAGATCGAGGCGCGGCACGGCACGCGCGAGCTCGCGATCCATCCGCAAGCCGAGATGCGAGAGCACCACGAGCGTCGTGTCGGGCGGCGTGGTGGCCGCGATCTCGGCCGCGGTTTCGAGGGGATCGCGGAAGCGCCAACCGAGCACGCGTTCCCACGGACTTCCCTCGGGATACTGCACCACGAGCAGCGAGAACACGCGCAACGTAAAGCCATCGCGCGCGAACGCAACCTCGGGGACGAACGGCAGCAAACGGTGGCGCGTGTCGACGAGATTCGAGCACACGAGCGGATGCTGCATGCGCCGCGCGCGCGCCGCGAGCAATGCGAAGAGGTAGTGGAATTCGCGATTCCCGATCCCTTGTGCGTCGTAGCCGGCCGCGTCGATCTCCGCGATGATCGGCTCGTTCTTGCGATAGACCGTCTGGCTCCCGCGCAGCGAATCGCCGCAATCGAAGAGTAAGCCGGGCCGTTCCGCGCGCAGCGTTCGCAAGCGCGGAACGAATCCGCGCCGATCGTGAAGATCCGAGGTGTGATAGATCGTGAGGCTCACGACCGCGCGAGCTCGATGGCGAATTCGGCCGTGCGCTCGAGCGCGTCGGGTGCTCCGAGAACGGCGCGGACCTCGCGCATCGCGGCGAGTTGCCGCGACGGATCGTCGAGGAGTGCGCAGAGCGCGTCCGCCAAGCGCTGCGGCGTCGCATCGTCTTGCAGAAGTTCGGGCACCACCTCGCGATCGAGCAAGATGTTCGGAAGCGTAATGTACGGCCGCTTCCAGATCCGCCGCGCGATCGGCACCTGCGCGTCTAAAACGATGTAGATCGCGACGGTCGGAACCTCGCGAAGCGTCGCTTCGAGTACCGCCGTGCCGGAGGCGATGCACGCGGCGTCCGCCTCGTCGAGTGCGGCGCGCGCGCCGGCAACGATACGGACGCCGGTTCCCGCGCTGCCGTCGCGTAAGTCGCCGAGAAACGGCGGGAGAAACGCTGCGCGCAGCGCGCGCGAGATCATGCGTTCCGTCTCGCGGTCGGCGGCCGCGAAGACGAACTGCACGCGCGGACGCTTCGCGCGAACGAGCTTACAGGCTTCGAGCATCGGCGGGACGTGCCGCTCGATCTCGCCCGCGCGGCTTCCGGGCAGAAGCGCGACGACGCCGCCATCGGCCGGAGCGGCCGGCCGCGCGTCACGCGGGAGGACGAGCGATGCGAGCGGGTGACCGAACCACGTAATCGGCAACCCCAGGCTCTCGTAGAACGCGCGCTGGTGCGCGAACGGCGTGAGCGCCGACGCCACGCGCGCGACGGATCGCGCCTGTTTCGGTTTGTCGAACCACGCGCCGGGCGGGACGAAATACAAGATCGGACGCCGATAGCCGATCGTGCGCATCCAACGCGCGAGGCGCAGATTGAACGCGCCGAAATCCACGAGCACGACCAGATCCCACGGCGAGCTCCGCAGCCAGAACGCGTGCCGCAGCGCGATGGCGAGCAACGGTGGGATGCGCCGCAGCGCTTCGATCGGGCCGAGGCTAGCCCAACGCGTGGTCCGCTGCGTCAACGCGATACCCGCGGCTTCCATCCGTTCGTTGCCGATGCCGGCGAACGTGATATCGGGAACGCGCGCCCGCATCGCCGTCGCGAGTTCCGCGGCGAGCATGTCGCCCGAGGCTTCACCCGTGGAAAAAAAGACGCGCATGCGCGCTATTTGACAAGCCCGCGTTCCGTCGGAGCTTCGATGAAGGCGAGCAGGTGACGCGACTTGTCGTTCGTCACGATCGCGCGCATCGCTTCGGCGGCTTGCGAGATGTTGTTCCCCGAGCGATAGATGAGGTTGTAGCATTCCTTGAGTTCGCTCATCACCTCGGGCGTAAAGTCCGCGCGTTGCAAACCGATGCGGTTGAGGCCGTAGGGCTTCGCGGGATTGCCGGCGACGAGCACGTACGGCGGAATGTCGCGGCCGATCTTCGAGATCCCGCCGATCATCGCGTGCTCGCCGATGCGTACGAATTGATGCACGCCCGTCTGTCCGCCGATCGTCACGTAATCTTCGACGACCACGTGGCCCGCGAGTTGCGCCGTCGACGACATGGTCACGTTATTTCCGATGCGACAGTTATGCGCGATGTGCACGTAGGCGAGCAAGAGCGAATCGTCGCCGATCGAGGTGACCTCGCCTTCGCCCGTCGCGCGATGGACCGAAACGTATTCGCGGATCTCCGTGCGCGCGCCGATCGTCGTAAACGACTTCTCGCCGACGTACTTGCGGTCTTGAGACGGCGCACCGATCGAGCAGAACGGATGGATCTTGGCCTCTTCCCCGATCGTCGTGTAGCCGTTGACCACCACGTGCGACAACAAGACCGCACGTGAGCCGACGGTCACGTTCTCGCCGATCACGCAGAAGGGGCCGATCTCGGCGCCCTTACCGATGACGGCCTTCGGATGCACGATTGCCGTGGGATGTATCACCCGTGACTCATTCGTGAAGTACCGTAGCGTCCATGTTGAAGTTCGTCACGTTCTGCACCGAGAACATCAGTTGGGCCGAACACGCGAGCTTGCCGTCGACCTTCGCCTCGGCCGTCACCCAGCCCATGTTCGAACGTGCGCGCAGCATCGTGACTTGCATGTCGAGCCGGTCGCCGGGGACGACGGGGCGGCGAAATTTCGCCTTATCGATACCGGTGAGGAAGGCGGTGCGGCGCAGGAAGTCGTCGGGGCCGAGGATGATCGTGCCGCCGATCTGTGCGAGCGCTTCGATCATCAGCACGCCCGGCATCAACGGTTGCCCGGGGAAGTGTCCCTGGAAGAAGTGCTCGTTCATCGTGAGATTCTTGTAGCCGCTCGCGGCCTTCATCGGTTCGAAATGCGTGATGCGATCGACGAGCAGCATCGGATAGCGGTGCGGCAGCACCTCCATGATCTTGAGTATATCCATCGACCGCGAAAACTCGATCGCCATTAGCGGGCCACCTCCGTGCGAACGCGTCCCGCCGTGGCCGCGCGTAAAGCCGCGACCGCCTTTGCGTGCAAACGATGACCGCTTTTGATCGCGATCACGTCGAACTTCGGCCACGCACCGAGCAGTGCGAAGTCGCCGATCAGATCGAGCGTCTTATGGCGCACGACTTCGTTCTCCCAGCGCAACGGCGTGAGCGGACCCTCCGGCGCGAAGACGAGCGCGTTGTCGAGCGAGCCCCCGCGCGCGAGGCCCGCGGCCAGCAGCGCTTCGACTTCGTGCAGATAGCCGAACGTCCGCGCCTGCGCGATCTCGCCGCGAAAGGTCTCCGCATCGATCGCCGCGTCGAAAAATTGCGCGCCGACCGGGGCCGCGAAATCGACGGCGTAGCGCACGCGAAACGTGTCGGCCGGCGTGACGACGACGACGGCGTCGCCATCGGTGAACACCGCGGGAGCATCGAGGGTGAACCGCGGCCGAAGGACCGCTTGTTCCACGAGGCCGCAGGCGACGATCGCGTCGGCATACACGCCGGCGCTGCCGTCGAGGACGGGCATTTCGGGACCCGTCACCTCGACGAGCGCGTTGTCGACGCCCATCGCGAACAGCGCGGAGAGCACGTGCTCCACCGTCGAAACCGTACGCGTACCGTGGCCGAGCACCGTCGCGCGGCGCGTCTCCACCACGTAATCCGAGGTCGCGGGGAACGGCTCGCCGCCGTCGAGCGAAAAGCGGATGCCGTGATTCGCCGGTTGCGGAACGATGCGCGCGCGAACGTCGGCTCCCGTATGGAGACCGATGCCGTCGAAGGCGAGCGCCTCGCGCAGCGTGTGCTGGTACGTCATTTCCGCTCCAAAGCGCTCACACGCTCGAAGAGCTTTTCGAGGTTGCGGAGGCGAACCTGCTGCTTGAGCTCTTCGCGATGATCGCGCGCCGGCTGCCCGCTGATCACGGCACCGTCGGGAACGTCGCCCCACACCATCGTGTTGCCGGCGATCCGCACGCGCGAGCCCACGGTGATGTGGCCCTTGAACGCCGATTGGCCGCCGACGACGGTGTAGTCGCCGATCACGGTCGAACCCGCGAGGCCGCTCATCGCGGCGAAGCCGTTATGACGGCCGATCCGGCAATTGTGGCCGATCTGCACGAGGTTATCGATCTTCGTGCCGGCGCCGATGGAGGTCGTGCCGGTTTGCGCGCGATCGACGCACGTGTTCGCGCCGATCTCGACATCGTCGCCGAGGACCACGTCGCCGATCTGCGGGATCTTCGCGAAGCGTCCATCCGTAAAGACGTAGCCGAATCCGTCGCTGCCGATCACGGCGCCGGCCTGCAACGTCACGCGTTCCCCCGCGACGCAGCGGTCGAGAAGCATCGCGCGCGGATGCAGCGTCGAATCGCGGCCGAGGCGCGCGCCCGCGCCGACGTACGCTCCCGGAAGCAGCACGCAGTTCGCGCCGATCTGCGCGTCCGGACCCACGATCGCGAGTGCGCCGATGTAGACGTCGGGACCGATCGTCGCGCTCGGATCGACGACGGCCGACGGATCGCGAAAGGGCCCGGCGGGCCGCGGCGGCTCGAGCATCGCGAGCAGCGAAGCGAGCGCGGTGCGGCACGACGCGACGAGTAAGAGCGGCTTGCGCGCCGTCCCGACCGCGTCCGCGAGCGCGGGCTCCGTCAACACGGCGGCGGCGCGCGACGCGAGCGCCGTGCGTAAGTAGCGCTCGTCGGTCGCGAAGGTCAACGACGTCGCATCGACGTCGTCGATCGAAGAGATGCCCTCGATGCGAATCGACGGATCGCCGCGAACTTCCCCGCCGACGCGCTCCGCGTACTCTCCGAGCGTCAAGCGCTTACGACTTGCCGGGCGACGCTTCGGTGATGTGGAGGATCTTCTCGACGTCGGGTGTGATGTCCACGCCGCCGTATCCCACGAACTGCCGCGTGACCACGAGTTTGATGTGCCGCTCGTCGGCCACTTGCTGCGCGGCGGAGCGAACGTCGTCCGAAACTTCGTTCTGCATCGAAACGAACCGGCGGCGCAGCTCGTCGAGCTGCGCCGCCTTCTCGCGCGGCGACGCGGTCGAACGGTTGATCGAGGCCGTATCCGCCGCGAGCTGATTCGAATAATTGATGAACTTCGGCCAGTTGCTCTGAATGCGATTGAGATCGATCGTCGCGACGGTCGAATCCGGTTGCGACGCGCACCCGGCGAGGACCGCGATCGCGGCCGTGATGATGATGATTCGTTTCACTCGTGTAGACTCTCGATATCCTTTTCAGCGTCCGCGGTGAGATCCACCCCGCCCGCCGGTGCGACGACGTCACTGACGACGACGTCGATACCGCGCTTTTGCGCGACCATTCGTACCTCGCGGCCGATCTGCGCGACCATCTCGCTGTAGAGATCGCCGCGCTGCTTCGCGAGCAGGCCGAGTTGCCGATTCGCACTCGCCTGGGCGTCCGCATCGACTCCGGCGATCTTTCGGAAACGGTTCGTCAGATCGGCACGCGTCTTCTGGAAGCGCGCGATCGTCTGTTCCGCCTCGGCATCGAACTGTTTTTGATAGGACGCGTGCAACGCTTCCAACTTCGCGCGCATGTTCGGCGCGATGCCGTTCGGAATCGCGACGCCGCCGGCCGTCCGCGGCACGCCGAGCTGCGCGACGAGTTGCTGCCGCGTCGCCATCCCGCGCTCGTCGATCTTCGCGATCGTGCGTTTGCGGAGCGCGTCGACCGCGGCCGTGAGCTCCGCCTGCGTCGAGTTGTGAAGCTTCTCGCGCAACACGGCGAGCGTCTGCGCGTCGCGGTTCTTCATCGCGCCGAGCGCGTCGGCTTCCTTTGCGTCGAGCGCGTCGAGTTGCTTCTTCACATCCGCGCGCGAGTCGTCGTCGAGCGCGAGATTCGAAAGCTTCGTGCGTAGCGAAAGCCGCTCGGGCGCGTCTTGGGTCACTTGCTGGAGCGCGAAGTCCGCCTCGCTCTTGGTCAATTCTTCGGCCTTCGCGCGCAGCGTACGCGTGGCGCGCTCCGCGAGCGATTCTTGGAGCGAAGCCGCCGCCGCGTTCGATTGTTCGGCGACCTGACGGCGGTACGCATCGAAGTTCGCCTGCGCGAGGCGCTCGGCGTCTTCTTGTTGCGCTCGCGCGTCGCGCGCCACGTTCCCGGCGATGCCGGCACCGCTCGGGCCCGCGCCCGAAGTCGCGCCGATCGCCGCCGCGATCGCCGCCTGCTCGCGCCGCGCGTACTCCGCCTGTTTTTGGCCGATGATCTTCTTCGTTCGATCGGCGGCCACGTCGAGTTCGTGTTGCAACGAGCGCTCGGCGGCGGCGATGTCGGCGCCGTTACGCGCGACGTTCGGGCCGACCGATTGCAACTGCAACGCCTGCATGTCTTCGTCGAGATGCGCGAGTTGCGAATACAGCGGATGGACTTTCACGAGCTCTTCCATGCGCACGTACCCGACGCGCCCGTCCGCGGCTTGCGGCGTCGCATCGGGCGTGGCGTCCGACGAATGCCCGGCACACGCGGAGAGCGCGAGGAACGCAAAGCCGGCGACGATCGCCGGCGCGGCGCTATTTGAGCGCGCTCGTGACATCGGACGTGATATCCGTGCCGCCGTAGATCAGATTGGAACGATCGATCACGAGCAGGAGGCCGCGCTTTTTCGCGACGCCCGCGATCGCATCGCGGGTCTGGTCGACGAGCGGTTGGATCTCTTGTTTTTGTTTGTCGGCGAGGGCCGATTGATAATCTTTGAGGATGGCCTGCCGGTCCGCATCGTTCTTGGCCGACTTCAGTTTGGCTTGCGCCGCCGTTTGCTCGTCGGCCTGAAATTTCTGGAAATCGTCGTTTGCGGCTTTGAGCTTCGGAATCGCGTCGATCTGCGTCTGGTCGACGAAGCCGACGCTCGAGGGCGGCGGCGTATTGACCGGGGGAATCGGATCGCCCGGGCCGTTGAGAAGATCGGCGACGTTCGAGGTGACGTCCTGTCCGCCGTAGATCACGATGCGCTTATCCATCACGACCGAAAGATTCTTGCTCGACGCGACCGACGCGATCGCGACCTGCGCGCGCGCGAAGATCGGCCCGAAGAGATCGCGTTGGCGCACCGCGAGCTTGTTTTGAAACTCTTGCGCGATACGCGCCTGCGTGTTCTGATCGTGCACGCCGTGCATCGCTTGCACGAACTGTCGGTCGAGGCTCGACTTGTAGACGGCGAGCTGGCGGTTCGCGCTCTGGAACGACGGGATATTCGAAAGCGCCGCTTGATCGACGTATCCGATATCGGTAACGTCGGCCGCGAGCGTCGCCGGGGCGAAGGTGGTGAATCCGAGGAGCGTCGCGCCGAGCGCGACCGCGAGTCGATGTTTGAACGAGGAGCGCATAGTCGTTAGAAACTCTGTCCGATGCCGAAGCTTGTGTGCGTCCCGGCCGCTCCCTTGGCGAAGTCGAGCCGGATCGATTTGAATCCGAGTTGCGGGATGTCGAAGCGCAGGCCGACGCCGGCATCCGAGCGGTACAGCCAGTTATTGTAGTTTACAACCACGTTCCCGAATTGGTCGAGGATCGGCGAGGCACCCCGGATTCGCTGGCCGCCGTAGTCGTAGAAGAGCGCCACGTTGAACTTGCGGTCGGGCGAAACGGGGACGCGCAGCTCGGCTTGGAGCAGCGCTTCCTCGGTGCCGTAGAAGACTTCGCTGTAGCCGCGTAGCTGCTGGTCGGTCAACACGAAGAGCTTGCTCGGCGGAATCGCGCCCGTCGCGTCGCCGATCAGCGCGTGGAAGCCGAGCGTCGAGTTCTTGAGGACCGGGAAGAACTTCGCGCCGTCGAACGTGGTGATCGTGTAGCCGAACTGCGAGCCGATCGCCGAGCCGGAAAGCTCTTCCGTGAGGTTCGCGTTGATGCCGCGCCGCGGGTTGAAGACGTCGTCGCGCGTATCGTCGGCGACGCCGAGCGTGACCGAATGCAGGTTGTAGCCGGCACCGTTCGAGGTGTTCGCGATCGACGACGCGTTGATGCCGAGCGTATTCCCGTTCTCTTCCGTGCCGAAGGGCGACGAGTCGATCGGGCTCTGCAGCAACTGCTCGGTTCCGGCGAGATAGTAGCCGGCCGGGAGCGTGACGTCGGTGCCGAGCCGCTCGACCGTCAGCCCGATCGACGTCGTGACCGTATCGGTGACGCGGCGCCCTAAGTTGACCGTGATGCCGTCGGCTCGGTTACCGTACAAGGCGGCGATCGGAAGCGCGTTCGCGTTCGGCGTCAACTGCACGGGCACGAGCCCGGTCGTCGAATTCACGGTGCTGCCGCCGCTCGAACCCGAGGCCGGCGGCGCGGTGATGATCGGGCTTCCGCCGGTGTTGCCGATCGACGGGGCCTGATATGCCGTATAGTAGTTGCTCTGCGCGGTCGTAAAGATCGTGGCGCCGAGGCTGTAGAGCTGCGAGACGCGCGTGTTGCCGAGATACGGCTCCGTATACGAGATCGAACCGTCGGACACGCGGGCGCCGCGTTCCACGCGGATCGAGGCGCCGTTGCCCGTGCCGTTGATGTTGTTCTGCGAATACGAAAGCGTGCCGGTCAAGCCCTGACCGGTGGGGCCGCCCGAGTAGCCCGCGCCGACCTGCGCCGTACCGGTGCGCTGCTCTTTCACGTTCCAATCGAGCGTCAGCGCGTAGGGCTTCTTCGGATCGGGACCCGGCTTCGGGTTGAGGTCGACCTTTTCGAAAAATCCGAGATTGTTCAAGCGCTCGTAGTCGCGCCGCAGCAGACCTTGCGTGATGATCATGCCGGGACGCAAACGGAGTTGACGCCGTATCACGACGTCCTTCGTGATCGTGTTGCCCGTGATCTCGACGGCGCCGACGATCGCGACGTAGATGCTGTACTTGACGTCGGCCGTTCCCTTTTGCAGGTCGACCGTGGTCGGATCGATGCCGGCTTCGAAGTCGCCGAGTTGCAGATCGTACTTCTCGTACAATTTCTTGAGGATATCGTAGTCTTTGTCGCGCGCGTCCTCGGAATACGGCTGCCCCTCTTTGAGCGAGATGGCCGCTTTGAGGATGCTCGGCTTGAGCAGCGGTTGCCCGGCGAACGTGATGTTCCGAACCGTCAGACCCTCGCGAATCGTTAGGGCGAGCACGCCGTCCTTCGTAATGTTCAAGCCGGCGACGTGGGTCGGAACTTGGCCGCTATATCCGATCTTGTCGTAGTACGAATTGATCTTGAGCACGTCCTGATGGAACGTGTTCGTGTTGAGGACTTGGCCGACGGACGTGTCCATCAGCGCGAGCAACGTGTCCGACGGCACGTGGTCGTTACCGGTGAAGGTGATCCGTTCGATAACCGGGTTCTCGATCACGCGATAGGTGATCGCGATGCCGCCGGGGCGCTGACGGATCAGCGGCGGAACCTGATCGGAAAAGAAACCGAGATCGAAGATGTTCTGCAAGTCTTCGCGCACGAGGCGCTCGTCGAACGGCTGGCCCGCTTTCGTCCGCACGACCGAAAGAATCGTACCGGTCGGCACGTGCGCGTTGCCCGAAACGTCGACGCTGACGACGAGCGGTGCGTTCGCCGGCGGTGCTTCGGACTGATCGGGTGCCGACGTCGCATCGGGCGCGGGCGTTGCATCGGGCGCAGGCGTGGCCTGGGCCGTCGTAACGGGTGCGTGATTCGATGCGGAAGCGGGAACGAGCGGGAGCAACAAGCTCGCGAATGCGGCGAACGCGACGACGTTTCGGCGCGCGCGACGTAGACAAGAGAACATACGCAGTAGAAGCATTCCTTCGACCTACCGGCGTGCC
>Ga0116229_10014418_pt1 | contig 10974 bp, 9 predicted proteins | sample S1TSphgellanicum_3_FD_87313 | JGI IMG/M metagenome (GOLD analysis project Ga0116229, IMG submission 87313) | Host-associated microbial communities from peat moss isolated from Minnesota, USA - S1T2_Fc - Sphagnum magellanicum MG | ecosystem: Host-associated > Plants > Peat moss > Unclassified...
CCGTGCTCACCGATCCGTGCTCAATGCGCCAGCCCGAGACGTAACTCCTCGATGACCGCCCGGTTCGTGCTCGAGGACACCGTATCCGCCGCCTCGAGCCCCGACACCCAGCGGTATTGCAGGTGTTCCGACGGGCTCAAAGTCACCGGCACGCGCTGCGGCAACCGTAACGAGAAACTATGCTCGAGATTGCGCGTGATCCCAGGCGCATACACCTTGCCGAACGATGGCATGATGTCGTAGACCTGCGTCCATTGCAGATTGACGAGCACGCCCTGCGTGATGCCCGTTTCCTCCACGACTTCGCGCCGCGCGGCATCATCCGCAAACTCGCCCCACTCCAGGCTCCCCGTCACCGACTGCCTGAAACCCGCCGGCCTGCGCCGTTCCAGCAGCAAGAACTCGCCGCCCTCCGTATACACCACGATCAAGACGGACTCGGGCCGTCGGTACTTCGGAACCGGCGCGAGAGCGGGGTCGCTCACTCGATCTTCGGGGCAGCCCGCACGCGAATGTGCAGCTCCTTGAGCTGCGCCTCGCTGACTTCGGTCGGCGCATCCATCAAGAGGTCCGCCGCCGTTTGCGTCTTCGGGAACGCGATGACGTCGCGAATGCTGTCCGCGCCCGCCATCAACATGGCCAGGCGATCGAGCCCGAAGGCGATCCCGCCGTGCGGCGGCGCGCCGAACTTCAGGGCATCCAGCAAGAATCCAAATTTCACCCGCGCCTCCTCGGGCGAAATCCCGAGCAGATCGAACACCACGGATTGCAATTCCTGGTTGTGAATACGCACCGAGCCGCCGCCGATTTCCGAGCCGTTCAGGACAATGTCATAGGCTTTGGCGATGGCATCGCCCGGACTCGCGGCCAACGCCGCGTAATCCAAGTTCGCCGGACTGGTGAACGGATGATGCATGGCCTGCCAGCGTTTCGCGTCCGCGTCCCATTCGAACATCGGGAAATCCACCACCCATAGCGGCCGCCAACCCGCCGCGACCAACTTCAAGTCCTGACCGACCTTGAGGCGCAGCGCCCCCAACGCGTCGCTCACCACCTTGCCCGTATCGGCGCCGAAGAAGATAAGGTCGCCGTCCGCCGCGCCCGTGCGTTGCAAGATGCCGCTCACCGCCTCATCGCTCAAGAACTTCAAGATCGGCGACTGCAAACCCTCACGGCCCTTGGCGAGTTCGTTCACCTTGACGTACGCCAAGCCCTTCGCCCCATAGCGCGCGACGAACGCCGTGTAGTCGTCGATCTCCTTGCGGCTGAGCTTGCCGCCCTGCGGCACACACAGCGCCGCGACACGGCCGCGCGGATCCGCCGCCGGTCCCGCGAATACCTTGAAGTCGCAGCCCTTGACCAGATCCGCCACATCCACCAATTCGAGCGGCACCCGCAAATCCGGCTTGTCCGACCCGTAGCGGCGCATCGCCTCGGCATAGCTCATCCGCGGAATCGGATTCGGCAGGTCGACGTCGAGCACCTGTTTGAACAACTGGCGCACCAACCCTTCCATCAATTCCTGGATCTGCGCCTGGTCGAGAAACGACGTCTCGATATCGAGCTGCGTGAATTCCGGCTGCCGATCCGCGCGCAAGTCCTCGTCGCGAAAGCAGCGCACGATTTGGTAATAGCGGTCGAACCCCGAGATCATCAAGAGTTGCTTGTAGATCTGCGGCGATTGCGGCAACGCGAAAAACTTTCCCGGATGCGTGCGGCTCGGCACCAGGTAATCCCGCGCGCCCTCCGGCGTCGCCTTCGACAGCATCGGCGTTTCGATGTCGATGAACCCCGCCTCATCGAGATACTGCCGCATCGCGCGCGTGATCCGGTGCCGCAGCAAGAATCGCTCGCGCATCTCCTCGCGCCGCAAATCGAGGTACCGGAAACGCAGCCGCACCTCCTCGCTCACCTGCTCATCGAGCTGAAAGGGCAGCGGTTCGGACCGATTGAGGATCTCGAGGTCCTGGCACAGCACCTCGACCTGGCCCGACTTCAACTGGGCGTTTGCGGTCCCCGGCGGCCGCGCGCGCACCTTGCCGGTCACCTTGAGCACGAACTCATTGCGCACGCGCTCGGCCATCGCGAACACCGCCGCCGTGTCCGGATCGAATACGATCTGCAACAGCCCCTCGCGATCCCGCAAATCGACGAAGATCACCCCGCCGTGGTCACGCCGCCGCTGGGCCCACCCCGCCACCGTCACGGTCTCGCCAATCAATGACTCATTCACCTGCCCGCAATAATGAGTCCGCATCAGCCGCGCCGCTTCGTCTTGGCCACGGGCTTGCGCACCGGCTTCTTCGCGGGTCGTTTCGCCGGCGCTTTACCTCCGGCGCCGCCCGAGCCCGTGCGACCCCGCGCTGAACTCGACCCCGCGCCCGACGACCCCGACGAGGCGCTCTTCCGGGTAGCTTCCACAGGCGCCTTCGCCGCCGGCTTGTCGGCCGCCTTGTCCTTCGTCGCCAACTCCTTTCCCGCAGTCGCGTCCGCAGCCTTGCCTTCCTTGCCCTTCGCCTCAGAACCAGCCGCCCCATCTTTCGCAGCGTCCTTACCCGACTCCTTGGCCTCATCCTTCGGCGCATCCGCCTCCGGCCGATCCGCGAGATTGCGCTTGTGGTCCTGATCCCCTTTGAAATCGGTCTCGTACCAACCGCCGCCCTTCAACCGAAACACCGGCGCCGACATCAAGCGCTGCAGCTGCGACTTGCCGCAATCCGGGCACTTCTTCAGCGGCGAATCGGTGATCTTCTGCATGGCCTCCAGCGTGTGGCCACAACTCTTGCACTGATACTCGTAAAAAGGCATGTCAACCCTCTAATTCTTAGCGATCCCTTCCCTAAAATCGGCCTCGGCTTCGCGTCGGACCTGGCCTTCGCGTCAGCCGGGGAGGCGTCGCAACGCGCGAGCGCACGGGAGTATAGCGAAGCGCGCTCTTGTCAATGCAGCCGCTCCTTCTCGAACACCAACGCATCGCGCTTCAGCTTCGCGACCACCCGGTCCCCCGGGATGAACTCCCCGCGCAGAATCTGCTGCGCCAAGGGATTCTCGATCTGCGCTTGAATGGCGCGCTTCAGCGGCCGCGCCCCGTACACCGTGTCGAAGCCCGCCTCGCCGATCTTGTCGCGCGCATCATCGTCGAGCCGCAACGTGATGTCGCGCTCCGCCAGGCGCTGGCGCAGCCGTCCCAACTGGATATCGACGATCGACCGGATTTGCTCGCGGCCGAGCGAATGAAACACCACGATGTCATCCACCCGATTGATGAATTCCGGCCGGAAATGCTGGGTCACCACCTGCATCACCGCCTCCTTCATCTTGGCATAATTGGCTTCGCCCGACAGTTCCTGGATCACCTGCGAACCCAAGTTCGAGGTCATGATCACCACGCAATTGCGAAAATCCACCGTCCGCCCCTGGCCATCCGTGAGCCGCCCGTCGTCCAACACCTGCAGCAGCACATTGAATACATCAGGGTGCGCCTTCTCGATTTCATCCAGCAACACGACGCAGTACGGCCGCCGGCGCACCGCCTCGGTAAGGTACCCACCCTCCTCGTAGCCCACATAGCCCGGCGGCGCGCCGATCAGCCGCGCCACCGAATGCTTCTCCATGAACTCCGACATGTCGATGCGCACCAGCGCATCCTCGGTGTCGAACATGAACTCCGCCAACGCCTTGCACAGCTCGGTCTTGCCGACGCCCGTGGGCCCCAAGAACATGAAGGAGCCGCTCGGCCGATGCGGGTCCGAGAGCCCCGCCCGCGTGCGACGGATCGCGTCCGCCACCGCTTTGACCGCCTCCTGCTGGCCCACCACCCGCTTGCCGAGGACCTCCTCCATGCGGAGCAGCTTGTCGCGCTCCCCCTCGAGCATGCGCGACACCGGAATGCCGGTCCACTTCGACACGATCTCCGCGATCTCCACCTCGGTGACCGAATTGCGCAACAGCTGATTCGGCTTCTGCTCGATCTGCAAAGCCTCCGCGAGCTTCTGCTCGAGCGCCGGGATACGCCCATATTGCAGCTCTGACATGCGCGCCAAATCCTGCGCCCGCCGCGCCGCATCGAGATCCTGCCGCGCCCGCTCCAGCTCCTCCTTGATGTGCGCCGCGCCCTGCACCGAAGCCTTCTCCGCCTTCCACACCTCCTCGAGATCCGAGTACTCCTTCTCCAGGCCCTTCAAGGACTCTTCCAGAATGCTCATGCGCTTGCGCGAAGCCTCGTCGGTCTCCTTCTTGAGCGCCTCGCGCTCGATCTTCAGCTGAATGATGCGCCGGTCCAGTTTGTCGAGCGCCTCCGGCTTCGAATCGATCTCCATGCGGATCAGCGAGCCCGCCTCATCGATCAAGTCGATCGCCTTGTCGGGCAGCTGCCGATCCGAGATATACCGATGCGACAGCGTCGCCGCCGCCACGATGGCGGGGTCCGTGATCTCGACGCCATGATGCACTTCGTAGCGCTCTTTCAAGCCGCGCAGGATCGCGATCGTGTCCTCCACCGTCGGCTCATCGACCAGCACCTTTTGGAAACGCCGCTCCAGCGCCGCATCCTTCTCGATGTACTTGCGATACTCGTCGAGCGTGGTCGCCCCGACGCAGTGCAATTCGCCGCGCGCGAGCGCCGGCTTCAGCATATTGCCCGCATCCATCGCGCCCTCGGCCTTGCCCGCGCCCACCATGGTGTGCAGCTCATCGATGAACAGAATCACCTGGCCTTCCTGCTTCGCGAGATCGTTCAACACCGCTTTCAGCCGCTCCTCGAACTCACCGCGGAATTTCGCACCGGCGATGAGCGCGCCCATGTCGAGCGCCAGAATGCGTTTATTGCGCAGCCCCTCCGGCACCTCGCCGTTGACGATGCGCTGCGCCAGGCCCTCGACGATCGCCGTCTTGCCGACGCCCGGCTCGCCGATCAGCACCGGATTGTTCTTGGTGCGACGCTGCAGCACCTGGATGGTGCGGCGAATCTCATCGTCGCGCCCGATCACCGGATCGAGCTTGCCGGCGGTCGCCCGCTCGGTGAGATCGATGCTGTATTTCTCCAGCGCCTTGCGATTCTCCTCGGCACCGGCGTCGTCCACTTTGGCGCCGCCCCGCACCTCCTCGATCGCCGTCTCCACCGCGGCGCGCGCCACCCCGTTGGCCTTCAACAGCCGCCCCAACTCGCCACGGTCCTCGCAGGCCGCGAGCACGAACAACTCGCTCGAGATGAATTGATCGCCGCGCTTTTGCGCCAGCTTGTCCGTCACATTCAAGAGCTTGCCGAGATCGTTGCCGAGCAGCACCTCACCGCCCGAACCCTCGACTTTCGCAATGCGCTCCATCGCCCCGGCAAGGTCCGACCGCAGCTTGGCCACTTGAGCACCCGCCTTCTCGAGCAAAGGCCGCGCAGTGCCGCCCTGTTGGTCGAGCAGCGCCGTCATCAAGTGCACCGGCTCGATGTACTGATTGTCACGCCCCACGGCGAGCGACTGCGCGTCGGCGAGAGCCGCCTGAAATTTGGTGGTCAGCTTGTCCATTCGCATAAAATGCCCTTGAGAAAGCGCTCTGAATGGGCACTACGTGGGGGTGCGCCCCGGTCAATTCAACGGGCTTTACCCCCTTAGGCGCCTGGTTCTGGACGACTTGCTCTAGCGATTAGGGTCTGCGCGAGTGAAGCGCCCGGCAAATCATGGCGCCGCGCCGCACACTACTCCCGCCAAATCAACGTCGCCTGCCGCCCCGTCACCCCATCGCGCCGATGCGAGAAATACCGCTCCGCGGCCGCAAAGGTGCACTCACCCCCGCCGTAGATACGTGCGACTCCGAGCACGGCCAGGCGGCGACGCACCAACACCCCGAGATCCGCCAGATACCGGCCGCGCTCGTTCGCGACGAACGCCCCCTCCGCCCCCGCATCGCCCCTGAGGAACGCCTCCCGCACCTCCCCTCCTACTTCGAAGTGCCGCGGCCCAATGGCCGGTCCCATCCACGCCAATAGGCTCTGCGGCGGCACCGCCATCGCCCGCACCGTCGCCTCGATCACCCCGGCGGCGAGTCCCCGCCACCCCGCGTGCGCCGCGCCCACCACGTCGCCGCACTCCGTGGCCAAAAGAATGGGGGCGCAGTCGGCCGTGAGAATCGCGCACACCCGTCCAGGGCGCCGCGTGAACGCCGCATCCGCCGGCCCCAAGGGACGCTCAGCGTCGAGGTCCGCGACCTCGGTACCGTGCACTTGGGCCAACCACACCGGCTCCGCCGGCAAGCCCACCGCCACCGCCAACCGCCGCCGATTCTCGGCCACCGCCTCAGGGAGATCCCCCACATGCCCCCCAAGATTGAGCGACGCATAGGGCGCCACGCTCACCCCGCCAGTCCGCCACGTCGAAACCGCCCGGACTCCAACGGGCGCCGGCCAATCGGGCTGGACCCACGAGACACTCACCGCGACACTCTCACCGCGCCCGCGCCCGCTTGGCCGAGCCATTCTGGGCCGCGTCGGCCGCCGCCGCGCTCGCGTCCTGGCGCAATACCCTTAGCAATTGCGCGAGGTCCGCCGGCACCCCGGCCTTGAAGGTCAACGGCCTGCCCGTGCGCGGATGCTCGAAGCCGAGCGCCCCCGCATGCAAGGCCTGGCGCTTGAAGCCACGCAAGGCCTCGATGAGTTCCGGCGTCGCCCCGCGCGGCAGCCCAAACCGCCCGCCGTACACCGGGTCCCCGACGATCGGGTACTTGATGTGCGACAAATGCAGCCGAATCTGATGGGTACGGCCCGTGTCCAATCGGACGCGCAGCTCGGTGTGCGCGCGAAAGCGCTCGAGCACCCGATAATGAGTGACCGCCGGCCGGCCCGACGCGCGAATCGCCATCTTGAGGCGATCGCCGCGATGCCGCCCGATGGGCTCATCGACCGTCCCGCCGCCCGTCATCACCCCCACGCACACCGCGACATATTCACGCGACATGCTGCGCGCCAGGAGCTGGCGGCTCAGCGAGGTCTGCGCCTCGGGCGTGCGCGCCACCACCAACAAGCCGCTCGTATCCTTGTCCAGCCGATGGATCAGGCCCGCCCGCGGGATCGCCGCCAACGACGGATCGAATCCGAGCAGCGCATTTTGCAGCGTATGCCGGGGATTGCCCGCCCCCGGATGCACCACCAATCCCGCCGGTTTGTCGATCACGATCACATCCGCATCTTCGTGCACCACGTTCAAGGCAATAGCCTCCGGCAGCACGTCGGGCTGTGCCGTTTCGAGCCGCACTTGCACTCGCACACGCGCGCCGCCTTCCACCAGGTCGCGGGGCTTGCACGCCCGCCCCCGAACCTGCACTGCGCCCGCCTCGATCCAGCCCTTGATCCGTGTTCGCGAATGCTCGGGCATGAGCCGCGCCAGCGCACTGTCGAGCCGCTGGCCCGCCATTTCCGCGGGTATTTCGAGATCGATCACGTGGAACTCTGCGGTCATGGGGGCACTCGAAGCTAGCGGCGAGGCATCGGGTATACTGCCGCGCTTTCTAGGAGCCTGTCGGACGTCGGTCCCCATTGTAAGGAATTGCCTGTGAGACTGCGTGATCTTGTCCTCTCGAGCCGCGTATTGCTGATCGCCGTCGGCGTCACCCTCTTCGCCACCGGCTGCCGCAATCACCGCGCCGACGATGCCAAGTCCGGCCCCGAAGTGATCTATGCCCGCGCGCAGAAGGCGATGAAGAATTCCAGCTACGGGGAAGCGATCAAGCAACTCGAGTCACTGCAATCCCGCTTTCCGTTCAGCGAACCCGCGCGCCAGGCCCAGCTCGACCTGATCTACGCCTATTACAAGTCCCGCCAGGTGGACCCCGCGATCGACGCCGCCGACACCTTCATTCGCGAGAATCCGACCAACCCCCGCGTCGACTACGCCTACTACATGAAGGGTCTGGTCTATTTCGAGCGCCAATCGAATTGGCTCGAGCGCAAGTTGAACGTCGATCTATCGCAGCGCCCGCCCGTCAACGCCCGCAAGTCCTACGAGGCCTTTCAGCAGCTGATCGACAAATACCCGCACAGCGAATACGCCACCGATTCGCGCCAGCGCATGATCTTCCTGCGCAACCGCCTCGCCGATTTCGAGTTGCATGTCGCGCTCTACTACATGCGCCGCGGCGCCTACGTGGGCGCGCTCAACCGCGCCAAGTTCTGCGTCGAAAACTACGACTGCGCCCCCGCCGTCAAGGGCTCCCTCAAAGTCATGGTCGACGCCTACCGCGCCCTCAAGATGACCGACCTGGCCGCCGACGCCGAACGCGTCTACGCCGCGAACTACCCCGGCGACACCAAGGACATCATGCCGAAGCGGCATTGGTGGAACATTTTCTAAACCGCTGCGCGATGGTCCTCGTATCGGGCACCGAGCCGCTGGAACGCATCTGGATCGTGGCCCACGATATCGGCATCCATCTGCTCAGCGATCGCGAGCTGCCACGCATCGTTTTCACCCAAACGATTAGCGGAACGTCTTTGGCGTAATGCCACCTTATCGGCATGCACTCGATGAATTCCCTGCCAGGAGAATCGACCCAGATACGCCCTAACCGACTCCGCGTCGTCTGCACCCTCGAGAACTTCAGCCATCGTCACAGGCGTGATCCAGAGTCTGGCCGACTCGTTACGCTGCAGCCAAGTTAGCGCGGATCCGGTCTCCCCGGCAGCCAATTCGTTTAATAGATCGATCAAGAACGAAGAATCGAGCAGGCATTTTCTCATTTGCGCGCAATGCGCAATCGTTGGTCGCCAATACGCTGTGCCGCGTCAATCAGCACGTCACTACTGGTAACGAACGGTTCTTCGCGAATGAGGTGACGAACATAGGTTGCCTTCTTCATCCCTGCCTTGCGCGATCGGCGGGCGAGGAGCTTTTCTTCGTCGGCAGTGAGACGTACAGTGAGAACCGGCATGGCTCTCATTATACTTTGTATGTCGATTGTATGTCAAAGCCTAGCTACCGTTGGAATAGCTGCTCCACTAGAAATCGGCGTTGTGCCCTGATATCCGGCTCATGTTCCGATTTGTTGAACAACCTGGCATACGCGCTGGCAAATACTTTAGCGCCAAGATCCAGTTAACAGGGAAACTCGCCAGTTCCAGAGCGTTTGAGGAAATCCGCGGTGTGGGCAATGGATTATAGGAGCTACCGAGACTTGTACCCGCTGGTAATCGGATAACGCCAATCGCGCCCGAAGGCACGGCCGCTCACGCGCACGCCGGGCGGCGCTTGACGGCGCTTGTATTCGTTGCGCTTTACGAGATCCAGAATGCGTCCCACGGTGGCGCGATCGAAGCCTCGAGCGGTGATCTGATCCACGGACAAATCGTCCTCGATGAATGCCTCGAGGATCGGGTCGAGAACCTCATACGGCGGCAGGCTGTCGGTGTCCTTTTGTTCATGGCGCAGTTCCGCCGAGGGCGGCCGCTCGATGACCCGGTGCGGTATCACCGGCGATTGGGCGTTGCGCCAGGCGCACAGCCGATACACCAATAACTTGCTGCAATCCTTGATGGGGGCGAAGCCGCCCGCCATGTCGCCGTAAAGCGTGGCATAGCCCACCGCCATCTCGCTCTTGTTGCCCGTGGTGAGCAACATCTTGCCGGTCTTGTTGGAAATGCCCATGAGCAATACGCCGCGGCAGCGCGATTGAATGTTCTCCTCCGCCGTATCGGGCGGCCGACCAACGAATTCGTCTTTCAAGGCGGCGAGCGTCGCTTCGAACATGCCTTCAATCGATATCTCGCTGTGCTTGACCTTGAGCTGCCGCGCCTGCAGCGCCGCATCGTCCTTGCTCATTTGCGAGGTATAGCGCGAGGGCATCGCCACCGAGTGCACACGGTCCGCACCGAGGGCATCCACCGCAATCACCAAGGTCAGCGCCGAATCGACACCCCCGGACAGGCCCAAGACCACCCCCGGAAAGCGATGCTTGTCGACATAGTCGCGCGTGCCCTGCACGAGCGCCCCGTAGACGCTTTCTTCTTGGCCCTGCAGCGGCACGATGTCGCCGGGGACGGGCCTCACGACCCCGGACGGTTCGACCACGAGGTCCACCACGTACATGCCTTCGGTAAACGCCGGCGCCCGCATGGTCACTTCCCCGTGCGCATCCATGACGAAGGAATTGCCGTCAAACACCAATTCGTCCTGTCCGCCGATCAGATTGACGAACACCAATGGAATCTTGGCCTCGCCCACGCGCGCACGGCCGACTTGCTGCTCCCGCTGGGTCTGCTTGTCGACTTCGTAAGGAGAAGCGTTGATGACCAGGAGCACCTGTGCGCCGGCCTTGCGCGCCTGGCGCGCGGGCTTTGGGTCCCACACATCCTCGCACACCAATATGCCCGCCTTGGCGCCGTTGATCTCGACGATGGTGGGCTCAGTCCCCGGCGTGAAATAGCGCTTCTCATCGAACACACGATAGTTCGGGAGGCAAGCCTTGCGATGATTGGCGAGTACCACTCCATCGCGAATCACGATGGCCGAATTGTAAATCTTCGTCCCGTCGTACTCCGGGTATCCCGCGATCAGCGTGATGCCCCGAACCTCTTGCTTCAATCGCTCGAGCGAGCGCGCCACCTGCAGGCGCATCCCCGAATGGAACAGCAAATCCTCCGGCGGGTAGCCCGACACCGCGAGTTCCGGCAATAGCACCACATCCGCGCGATGTTCGTCGCGCGCGGCAATCGCCGCGGCCACGATCCGCGACGTGTTGCCGTCGACATCGCCGACCACCAAATTGAGCTGCGCCAAGACACAGCGCAGCTGCCGCGGATCGGTCAAGCTGCTGCTCCTATTTAGGGCGCCGCGGCGCCGAGCGCAACGCGCCGCGCCGTTTCCCGGACTTGGCCGATTTCGCCGCGGATTTCGCCGCCGGTTTTCCGGACTTCAACGCGGACTTCTTCGCAACCTTTTTCACGGCTCCCGGTTTGACGGCTCGCGACGAGGTCGGCTTTCCCGAACGATTCGA
>Ga0116229_10014419_pt1 | contig 10974 bp, 7 predicted proteins | sample S1TSphgellanicum_3_FD_87313 | JGI IMG/M metagenome (GOLD analysis project Ga0116229, IMG submission 87313) | Host-associated microbial communities from peat moss isolated from Minnesota, USA - S1T2_Fc - Sphagnum magellanicum MG | ecosystem: Host-associated > Plants > Peat moss > Unclassified...
AATCTTTACAAAAGGGGGTTAAAGCAAAAATTTATTCTGGAGAGCCTTGTATGGGAAGGCTTTTGAGAGTTGCATGGCGGCAACTTAGAGCCTCTCTATTTTCCCCCTGATTTAGCACATTTCACTTGCACAGTTTCACAGTTGCCTTGATGTATCTGGATAGTGGAAAGCAGGGCTTCAGGATATTAATTTTTGACCAACTGATATGTTTTCGATTATGAGTGGGTACTATAAGTCTACTTCCCTCACAATATCTTTATGAAGTTACCTTTGGACAAAATCAATTTCTGCCAATTTACAGTGAAAATGATGGCGTTTTTATTATTTATCGGCATCAGTTAAATAATGAGGATAAAATCTAAGTTTTCTGAATAAATTCGATAAATTTTCAAATGGTATAACTTCGACTAAAAAGAGAAATTTATGGTTTTGCTAACTTACAAATTCGTTAGAGAAACATAGTGTATTTCACAAATGATGACACTGCAACGGGTACATCCCAGTGTTTAAAAAAAATGTCAGTAGTGTGGGCATCTTGCCCACGTGGACTACAAGCGAGCTTTCCGGCTCGCACTACAAATTTACGCTCATCGGGATGCACTCACTGCAACCGCCTATCAAATTAATGGCTAGGCGTATTTCACTGATAACAGAAAAATCTCACATTGGAAAGACTTGACAGGAAAGCAGCTATCTATGTATTACAATCGCCGGCTAGTCAAGAAAATAAACAAATTTTATAAACTCCTCAGCAAAAAGTTTCTATTCGCAATTAAAAAGCAAATTGTTTGGCTACTACGGACTCTGTTTGTCCCCAAGAGACGACGAGCATCTGTAAATGCTGGTTTTGTATTGCCAACGGTGGTAATGGTAACGCTGGTAGTTGTGCTGTTGACAACGGCAATTTTGTTTCGGTCTTTTGACCGCTCTAAAAATGCCAGTAATGTTCGGGTAAATGAGGTAGCCTTCAACGCTGCTACCCCAGCTATTGATCGCGCTAGAGCCAAACTAGATGCGCTCTTCAATGATCCGACACTTCCACGGGCAACACCATCTGATAATGCTTTATATGCTGTTTTGCAAAAACCCAAATACATACTTGGTGATGAGACTCCCTTAAAGCTGGGTTATGACATAAATGGTGACAACAGCATCTCAAACCCAACTCCTACCACATTATTGGAAAATGATGAAACACTAAAAAGTGCTTGGAAATTTGCTGTTGACACGGACAACAACGGTTTAAAAGATAGCTATACTATTTACGGAATTTATTTCCGCAATCCTACTAGGGACCCCAGCACAGGAGAGTTTAACCGTAAAAGAATTCCCTTAGAAACTAGAACTCCTCCTGAATCAAGTCAAGCGTGCGCAAATGCAGCAGGTTTTTCTAGCTTAATAGGTGACTCCAGTTGGTATCAATTACCTAGCGGCGATCTGGGTAAAAGCTTTTTTGTTTATACCTTTAATGTGCCAATTACTCCAACAGACGGATTGAGTACCACAACTGGATACGAAGCATACAAAGGCAACCAAGGTTTTGCAGCACTAGAATTTCAACAAGACCGCAGTCGCGTTCCCTTGGTAAACAACGCCGCTTGGTTTGATAATGATCTAGAAATAACACCCGGTGTCCAGTTGCTATTAAATGGGAGAATTCACACAAATGGCAACTTACTAGCAGGTGGAAATAATGTTCCGATAACGTTCCGGCAAGTGAGCAGCAAATATTCCTGTTTCTATAACCAAGAAAATGGGCAGGTTAGTGTTGGTGGCAATGTAGGAACTGGGAACGTTAGTCAGACTGTGGATCAAAATTCTGTAACTGTGGATTTATATCAAGGTTTTCAGCAATCTATTACCACTGACTCTATTAGTGGCACCAACAGATCTACAAACAGTGCTGGTGGTTCTTCAATCGGATTCAATGATGCGGCATACAATCAACGTATTGCTGCGATGCAGACTTCAGCGCTCAGTTTATGCACAGGCTGTTCGACTGCTACAAATGGTCAGACTCTAAAAGCCGCTGTTGCAGCTACGACTGCCTATCCATCTGATGTTCAAAATAATGTTGCAACGCTAGTACAAGATAGTGATACTATCACTACAGCTAATACCACGCTCTCACAACAAATACAAATTTATCTGCAGGACCGTACCAGACGTGTACCCTTTGCTGAAATATCAGACCCCACTGGTGCAGGAGCAACAACTCCATTTACCGGATTTACTACCAGCGTAACTTCTCCGGCCATCTCCAGCATAGATCCTCCGGCCGATTGGAGAAATCCACTCAACTCCAGTGACCAGTTCACAAATGCTATTACAAGTGTCTCTGTAACCCCATCTCAGTTAAATGCGACATATCCAACTTTGCAAAAGCAACAAGGCGTTCAGAATAGTTTGGGCGATCGCGTTTTTGTCGGTAATAACCTGCCTGCTGAATGGTTATTAAACGGTCAATATGTTAGCTCAGATGCCAACCAGTTAATTTACGACAGTAGTAACAACGCTGTTAACTGGACTTTACCAACAAGCAGCCCACAGCAAAGATGGCGTAATACTCAAGTACAAGGTCTTGCAGATTTGGGTGTATCTGACCGCAATGGCTTTTGGGAACAAGAAGCAGCACAGTATCCGATAAATCCTTTAGACAACTCAGGCGGAGTGCGGATCATTACTGGTGCAGGTATCTATGTTGATGGTTCTAAACCTTCTGATGCTTATAACGCAACAACTGGTCCATTTTTTCCTCGCTCTACGTCTTCTTTTTTACCTCCTCCAAACTCCTCCGATAATGTTGTCTGGCCTGACACTATGCCGATGACCAGCCCTAACTCTGCCGAAATTCACACAGGCGATCTATTGATGCGGGCAACAGCTGTCTATCACTACAACCTCTCATCTGGCACTAACCAAAGGCCGATAGCCTGTGTAAGTAGCTATTGGGACCCCACAAACGCAACTACAGCTAAAAACAAGGTGAATGTTGATGTTGGATATGGTGTAGATACAATCAATGGTCGGTCAAACAATGGTGTTGTTTACGATTTCCCCGGCAGAAGCACTTTTACAACAAATCAAGCTCTTCTGACAAGACAAAGAAGCTTGACATTTCCTAATGGGAATCTGGTTAATCAATCTTTAAATAATGCCCTGACAAACATTGGCACTGCAACCACAGTACCCAGTACAGGTCTGCAACAATCTGATTATTCAGCAATTGATACAGCGCTTTGTGCGATTTCGATTCTTAATGGTGCTGCTCCCTCTAGCTCTCTGGCTAACAAGCCCAATCATGGCGCAATTAAAGAAGCATCTTTCCTTGATCCTAGGGAAGCTAAGCAAATTGGAGCATCAACTTCATCAACCTCATACGACCTAAGTTTAGAACAACGGCGTCCCTTAGAAATTAGGGTGACAGACATTGATCTAGGTTCGCTAGCCAGCACAACAATTAATAGCTCAAGCGAGTATCTATTACCTTACAGCGGCATTATTTATGCCAGCCGAGATGATGCATCGCTCGATCAAAGCGACACTAATCAAAGCGACACTAGCACCCAAAAGGCGTTAATCAGCCCAACAGATTTCATCCTTGACTTTACCCGTCGCCCCAACGGTATCCGCCTAATTAACGGTCAAACTTTGGCAAGGAACCCTAGCGTTAATCAGAATCGTTACAATACCCAAGAAAAGGGTCTGATTCTAGTATCGAATTTGCCTGCATATATCAAGGGTCAATTCAATGCACATTCAACAAGCACAAGCCCACTTACCAATATCACTTCCCAGTCCCTGATTGAAGAATTTCAAGAAACAGAGCCAAATACTAACTTCTATGCTCGCAAAACGCCCAACACTAGCTTTGCCTGTCGTGCGGGAAGAACTGGCTGTCCTACTACCGGGGGTGACTATTGGCGACCAGCGACAGTAATTGCAGATTCCATGACTCTGCTGTCTAGCCCTAGAATTGATAAATCTAGCGGTTTTGTAGATGGTTTCCGTAATGACGGCGACTATGATTTGAACAATAATACTGGTATCCAAGTTTACACTACACAAAAATATGACCAGTATAATAACAGCACATCTGTCCTTCCCTTAGATTCGGACACCACCAACACTACCAAAAGTCGTCTGAAAAATGGCTTCTGGGAAAACAGCTTTGTGACCAGTGCAAATTGGTGGCAACCAAGTGGAAGTAATAAAAATTATCCCAATTTAACGAATTTAGGCTCTTACACATTAAACGGAGTAACACCAATCCAGCGACGAGTTGATAATTACCCCCTGTACGTCATGGAAATTTGCCGTAAAGATTTGGTTTCACAATGTCAGCCCAGTAACTGGGTAGTTGGGTTTGATAGCGATGGGGATGGTGCTTTAAGCACCACCGAACAGAACATTACGGCATATCAATTAGGGCAAGCCATAAGTGCTGCTGGTGGGAATGCATCCAGTAGTTGGGACACTTCATTTGGTACACCTAGTACGAGTATTAGACAAAGACTTGGGGCTGGCGACACAGGTAGTGTGGCTTTGGTTACAACAGATCAGCGTTATCCTCGTCGGGTCGCCTTTGCACGTGATAACACTAACAACACCAACATACTTGTAAAGGTTAGTAGTAGCCCTAGTGGCCCTGATATTTACCAGCCTATTGGTGTAGGTTGTCCCTTGGATCCGACTGGTATTGCCTATACCAGTAATGGATGCACCTACACTTCTAGTTCTGGAACTGCAGGCACTAATTATGGAACAACAGGAAGTAGCGCCCTTTGGTTTAGAACAACGAGTTTTGCGCATAGTGATCCAGGTAATCTTAATGACGCAACTTATAACAATAATAATTCCCTGTTCTATTTGCCTCCCATTGATGCTAACGAGGATGGAAGCCCTGACTTAGATGGGCAGCCCCTCTTAGTGCCTGTTTTGCAGATTCATGATGCTGCCAATACCCCATCCACCAACACCAACCTAAGAACAAACTCAACCGGCGACCTTCAAAATGAATTTAGGGATAACTGGACAAGAGCAGCAAGCGCTAGTACTACATTCAATGCAACGTTTGTAGTTGCAAATAGTCCTAGTAGGTCGATAGAAGACTCAGCAGGTTTGCAAAACTTTGTACGCTTTGTGGAAAACTGGTACAACATAACAGCCAAAATCAGTGGCAGCTTTCTTCAGTTGAAGCGAAGTACCTTTGCCACAGGTCCGATCGCACCTATTCTCAAAGCTATTGCAACAGGCAGCCCCACTACTGCAACAGGCATTGCCACTACTAATAGTGGTAATCTCAGCCTCTTTAACTACCCATTAACAACCTACGCAGGTAAGAACGATGGTGGTATCACACCTTTCTACTGGGCACCACTTAGAACGTGGGGGTTTGATGTTGGGCTTTTGTCAGAGCAACCAGACCTGTTTGCCCAAAGATTTACCGTACCCCCAGTAGGTCGCCCAAATGAGTTCTTTAGGGAAGTAAGTCGGGATGATTCTTGGGTTCAAACGTTGCTTTGTGCTGGTCAAGCTAGTAGCACAGGAACTTATTCGGCAGCAGTTCCTGCTGAATATCGCCCAAGTAGCTGCCTGCCAATACCAAGTGATTCGACTGGTTCTTGAAATGGTTTTTGAAATGGTTTTAAAGATTGGGTTAATTACCATGATTACGGAGAAACAAACTACCAAACCAAGAGGAAAGATAGCAGCACTGTACCGACGATCTAGCCAAGAGGGTTTCACGATTATTGAATCGTTGATGGCGCTTATTGTAGTTAGCGTCTTGCTAGCTGCGATCGCCCCAGTAATTCTCTTGGCAGTAGCAACTCGTGTCCAATCTCGACAGGTTGAGTTGGCAAGCCAAGCTGCCAGAACATACATTGATGGTGTGAGGACTGGGTCAATTACTGCCCCAGGTGCTACGACTACTACCCTACAAACATATGCCGCCCCTACAGCTTCGGGAAACTTAACCTGTACTGCAAACAATTACTGCACAGCCCCAACAGGGACATCTTTGTACTGCGTAGATTTTGATAGTACTGGTAGCTGTGAAACGACTAGTCTTACAGATATGGTTGTACAGGCTTTTCGCTACAACTCAGCTAGTAGTAATGCTAGCAGCGGATATACCTTAGCAATAAGGGTTTATAGAGCTAATGCTTTTGGGCTAAGCACGGCTCTCTCCATAAATAATCCTACAGGTAATAATATGACACAAGCTACTTTCACTGGGGGCGCTGGTCAGCGTACAGTACCTTTAGTGGAAATGACAACAGATATTAACGCCATTGTGCCCCAATACAGTGATCTTTGCGCCCGCTTAAGCGGTTGCAGTAATTGAATGTTGATTTTTAAGTGTCTGTTAACAAACGGGAAACTGTAGCATGATAAGTTCACTAAAATTTATCCTGAGGACTCAATTAAAACGCTCCGGAATACATAAGACAATTAGCGGCTTCACCCTGATTGAACTGCTGGTAGCTATGATTTTGGCAGTACTAATCCTAACGCCTTTATTGACGTTTATGGTTAACATCCTAGATACTGATAGCAAAGAACAAGCGAAAGCAGCAACTGAGCAAGAAATTAAGTCAGCACTTGATTATATGAGTCGCGACTTAGAGCAGGCAGTTTATATCTATGATGCTGATGGATTGACCAGAAACAGTAATACTACAGATGTTACTCAATCAGGAATTCAAGACCAAATACCACCAGTGGCAGGTGTTCCTGGTTGTAACTCTAACAATGCAAGTAATTGTCAACCAGTACTTGTTTTTTGGAAGCGGGAGTTTATAGCCAATAGTGTCGGGGTTAGCTCACCTACTGATACTCAAACAGATGATGGTTTTGTTTATGCACTAGTGGCATACTACTTAATCACCAATCCTAATAATTCCATCTCCTCTACTTGGTCACCTTCAGCACGGATTGGTAGGTTTGAAATTCGAGGTAATGTGAACTCAGCTAATGCAAATACTGCTGGAACCAATTGTGACCCTGGTTTTAATCCACCACCACTCGCTGAGACAATTAGCGGTGCTGCGCTCAAAGACAAGATGGATCAATGGACAAATTCATTAGGTACACAATGTTCATCAAGTGTACTAAGCTCAGCTACTTACACTCAACAGATATATACTTTGGTTGATTACATTAGCACCAGTAGTCCTGCCGTAACTTGCTCTAGCGGTCAAGGTGTAGGAAGTAACACAAGTGGGTTTTCTGCTTGTGTTAATGCAGTAAACGTATTAGCACAGTTGTACTTGCGAGGCAACGCTTTTGTTCGTCTGAATAATAACAATAATGCTCAGTACACTAGTAGCACTTCTACTTATTTCCCTGGTGCAAGCGTCCAGGTTCAAGGACGTGGATTTTTGTTGATTCAATAACTTTTAAAACTTGTCTAATTAATTAAAGGGTGTTATAAACAGGGTAGCTTGATTGATGTTAAGAAAAAATTATAAAAAATCTGTGGTGAGAGCATCAAAGTTGCAATATCTAGCCAACAAGCTCCGCTACATGACTGAATACACGCAACAAAATGCTGGCTTCACCTTGATAGAAATGCTGGTCGTGGTGGTGATAGTTGGAGTGCTATCGGCGATCGCCGCTCCCGGATGGGTTGGCTTTGTCAACCGACAGCGAGTAAATAAAGCCAACGACGCCGTTTTAGCCGCTATACAAGAAGCCCAGCGACAAGCTAAAAAGACCAAACGTAATTACAGCGTCAGTTTTCAAAGCAATAGTCAAAACCAAGTTGTATTTGCTGTTTATCGTACCCAAAACGATAATGGTACGAGTGTCAGTTCTACTGACATTCAGAGCAGCATGCAGCCTTTAGGCGGCGATGTTGGAATGCAGCCAGGACAATTACTGTTTGGTACAAATCTCAATGGTGAAAACACTGTTGGTACATCTGGTACATCTAGTACACCTGTATCCTATAATTTAACTACGCCAGCAAAAATCACAAAAATCACTTTTGACTACATGGGTACTCTGCCGAACGCAAACTTTGGAACACCGCTAATCGGCTCATCAGATCCACCTGGTTTAAAAGTGGTAGTAGCTGTACCTAACTCAGGGAGCCCCACACAACCTAGTGGTGTGATGCGATGTGTCATTTTGCAAACTCTGATTGGTGGAATGCGAACAGCGAAGGATTCAACTAATTGCAGCTAATTGCAGCGTGCAATAAGTTTTTTAACGAGTAATCTCCAAAAAATATATAAAAAAATCCATAGAAATACGGAGCCTAAAACTGCACCTTGCAAGCAAACTTGAAACATGAGGTGCAGTTTTCTGTGCTGGATTTTTGTTATTAGCTAGACACGCTCGAAAAGCGCCTTAATAAAAATACACATTTCGCGCTATGACCACGTGCATTGACTTTACTATAGCCATCCCGACCTACAACGGTGAAACTCGCTTACCTGAAGTACTAGAACGACTGCGAAATCAACTTAACACCGAACACTTTTCTTGGGAAATTATCGTTGTAGATAATAACAGCACTGATAACACTGCTGCTGTTGTTAAGACCTACCAAGCTTCTTGGCAAAATCCTTACCCCTTAAAGTACTGCTTTGAAGCGCAACAGGGGGTAGCATACGCTAGACAACGAGCAATTGAGGAAGCTAGAGGCTCCCTTATCGGGTTTCTTGATGATGACAACTACCCGTCAGCTACGTGGGTGCAAGCAGCTTATACTTTTGGTCAACAGCATCCAAAGGCAGGAGCTTATGGTAGTCAAGTCCACGGCGACTTTGAAGTTGAACCGCCAGAGAACTTTGAAAAAATAGCCAGTTTTTTAGCTATCACTGAGCGGGGTACTCAAGCCCATCAATACAAACCATCTATGAAGATGCTACCTCCAGGCGCTGGCTTAGTCGTCCGCAAACAAGCTTGGTGTCAAACAGTTCCTAAACGCTTAGTGTTAAATCACAAGGGCAGAGAAGCCCTTTTAGCGAGTGAAGATTTAGAAGCAGTACTGCATATTCAACTAGGTGGTTGGGAAATTTGGTACAACCCAGAAATGCACATCTATCATCAGATACCTGCATGGCGATTCCAAAGAGAATACTTAATTCTTTTATTTCGCTGCATTGGCTTAAGTCGGCATCACCTACGCATGCTAAGAATACAACCGTGGGAAAGACCTATATTAAGTTTGGGATACATAGTTAATGATTTACGTAAAATTATACTTCATTGGCTAAAATATCAAGATGCCATCAAAAGCAACTTAATTGCTGCCTGTGAAATGGAACTTTTGGTAAGCAGTTTAATCAGTCCTTTTTTCCTGATAAAAATAAGATATTTAGATAATTATCGTGGTTTGCACTTAGATGCACTGAAGATGAACCTTTCCCCTAACCCTTCCCCTGCAATAGAAGGGGAGTATTCCCCCTTCCCTTAAAAGTAAGAGGGAAAAGGGTGCATCCCAGTTTTGCAAAAAAATGATCAGTAGTGTGAGCCGGAAAGCTCACTCAGACTACAAGCGAGCTTTCCGGCTCGCACTACAAATTTACGCTCATCGGGATGCACCTGAAGGAAAAGGGGTTAGGTCAAAGCAGTATATTGAATACAAAAGTGAAAATATGTCTTTAGACTTTACTGTAGCAATTCCTACATATAATGGAGCGAGCCGTTTACCGAAGCTTTTGGAAAAGTTGCGCTCGCAGAATGTCAGTGAACACCTCAAATGGGAAATTCTGATCGTTGATAATAACAGTAGTGACAATACATCTGAGGTAATTTGCAATTACCAAAAAAGCTTTATTGAATACTGTCCTTTGAGGTACTTCCTAGAAACAGAACAAGGCGCTGCTTTTGCCCGAATACGGGCAGTGCGAGAAGCTAGAGGTCAGCTAATCGGATTTTTAGATGATGATAACCTGCCTGCACCTGATTGGGTACAAGAAGCAGTTGCCTTTGGTGCATTGTATCCTCAAGCTGGTGTTTGGGGTGGTCAAATTCATGGTGAATACGAGGTACGCCCACCAGAAAACTTTACAAGAATCCAAGGTTTTCTCGCTATTAGAGAACGGGGATCTAAACCAAATTTATATGATCCAAATAATTTAAGCCTTCCTCCTGCAGCAGCAGTTGTCATTCGTAAACAAGTGTGGTGCGATCATGTTCCAAATCGCCCAGCTTTGAGTGGTAAAGTTCCTGGTTTATTAGTTCAGGGAGATGACTATGAGCCACTACTTTACATTCACAAGGCAGGCTGGCAAATTTGGTATAACCCCACCATGCATACTTATCATCAAATACCACGTTGGCGACTAGAAAAAGATTACTTACTTACTCTGGCGCGTGGCTGTGGTCTGTCTATTTGTCAACTACGCTTACTGAATGCGAAAAACTGGCAAAAACCAATAATATTTATCAGGACTATTTTGGGGAATTTGCGTCGAGTTTTACAGCATCTCATTAAATATAGAGGTCAAATTCAAAATGATATCATCGCACTTTGTGAAATGGAATTTTACCTAAGTAGCATGATGAGTCCTTTCTATTGCTTAAAAAAAAGTATAATCAAGCAAATAAACGCCAAATCATAAAATAATCCTTCATATCATGCTGGAATTTGGACTAAAAGCTCAGGCTCAGAAAAAGGTACTTAGAGAATTAGAGATAAAAAATAGACAATCGTACTGCACTGAAGACTAAACGGTGTAAAGAAAAGCAATCAGTAGTAACACTGACTGCTGTAGAGTCAATGAATGTAATCGATAAATCATTGACGTGTTCGACTCTGGATAAATTTGAGACACAATTATTTTCTCTATCCAGAGTGATGAAAGCTGTTCACGGGCGATCGCCCCTTATGGATGTAAAGAAACCTTGCGATTTCTTAGGAGCAGGCGCACTGGCGGCGCGCCACCCGTTATGAATGGAAGAAACACCTCCATTCCCCCTCTTCCCCCCACACCCTACACCCTACACCCTACACCC
>Ga0116229_10014420_pt1 | contig 10974 bp, 5 predicted proteins | sample S1TSphgellanicum_3_FD_87313 | JGI IMG/M metagenome (GOLD analysis project Ga0116229, IMG submission 87313) | Host-associated microbial communities from peat moss isolated from Minnesota, USA - S1T2_Fc - Sphagnum magellanicum MG | ecosystem: Host-associated > Plants > Peat moss > Unclassified...
AGTTCAATCATTAAGTGGGTTTGAGCTGAGCCTTTGCTGAGTGTTTTGCTGCAATTCTGAAACAGGCACATTTGCACCAAACACTTCCAGCAGTGATGGAATTCAAGCCAAATGTAGTTGTAAGAGTGGATGCCAAGGGTTTTCTCATTTCCTGCTCTTGCTGCATCTCAGGTATTTTCCCTGTCATGTGACTCCCTTTCTTTGTTGGTTGTGTGTGCAATTCTTGATGGATTATTGCAAGGTCTGGCATATCTTGCTAGCCTTCCTCCAAAAGTTCATTCATTTTAAATGCAAAGAGCTTGCTATTGATGTATCTTATTTTCTAGACCCCTCTGGACCCTCTTCATCAATACTCCCATTATAAGTTGGGGATACTTAACCCCACACCCCCCAAAAAGAAAAAAACTAAACGCTTCAAATTACATACTAAACCTTTTCATTGCTTGCATGAAATTTCTATTTCCAAAACTGTTTGTCACCATTTTCAATACTACCATTATAAATTGGAGGTATCTATTCATTACAAATGTAATTTCTGTGAAAATTCTGCATCAATAGAATTTTTGCCCCAATTTTGAATCTTATGACTTTTTGTAATTGGAGATCAATGAATTTAAAACAATTTCACACACATCTTATATGTGAACCTATATTAATATCTACAACATCCAAATTAGTCTGCAAGTTATTCCCCAATTTCTTTTATGTTTACATGAAGGATGGTTTAAATGCAACCACATGGGTTAAATCATTGTGATTAACCAATCCAAAAAAATCATATTTTTTTATTAATGGTTTTAGACAAAACCTATATCCTAGGCATATTTATTAGTCCAAACTTAGTTTCATGCTCTTTAGGGTAGATATGTTGACCACCATACTCATAGTGGCTCAAAAGGCATTTAATCCTTGGTCCTTCCTTCTAAGGCTATGGCTGTTGAAAAAATAGTGTAGCCTAATATAGGGTGGCTCAAAAGGCATTTAATCCTTGGTCCTTCCTTCGAAGGCTATGGCTGTTGAAAAAATAGTGTAGCCTATCATAGGGTGCATCAAACATCATTTAAATTGCCCAAACCCATTCATAGATTACAAAGTTATGCCCCCCAAATTAGTAGGGGAGATTAATCACTTGAAAAAAGATCCTTTTCAACACCTTGCAAGTCCCCTTTACCAAACACTTTGCACCTCAGGATTAGACATGAAAAATCTCATGCATGTTCAAAATGTGGTCGTTGGACAAATGATACAGCATTTGATACCAAACTTATATCATTGAAATCTCCTTCACGACACATAAGTGGGTAAAATGTGTATAAGACATTTGATTTATTGTAGTGGGGGGCTTAAAGGTTCACTGAACCTAATGGTATCCATAGTGAGGGGCATTGCCACCAAGTTTCATTGTTGTGGTGGTAGTCATCTTGTCCACCAACTCCAATGATTAGCATTGCTCATGATGCTTGCAGCATTCATAGTTATTGTTCATACTCCTTTGCTCATGTTCTTCTCTTTATTTTTAGTTGTTATTCATGTTCTTTTTACTTTTGGTTTATAGTTGTTGTTCATTCTCTTTCTAGTTTTGGTTCTTGGTTGTTGTCATGGTCCTTTTTGCCTTGGTTTCTAATTATTGTTCATGCTCCTTGCTTTGGTTTTTAATGGTTGTTCAAAGTTCTTTTTCGTTTTGGTTCCTCAATACTATTCATGTTCTTTTCATCTTGGTTCCTAACTATTGTTCATGTTCCTTTCTTCTTAGCTTTAAACTGCTACTCATGTGAATCTTCTTTGGCTTGGTTTTAAACTATTGTTCATGTTCCTATTGCATTAGGTTCCTAGATGCTATTCATGTTTCTTTTTGCCTTGGTTTGCAATTAAAATCAAAATGCCGAGCTAGTTTTAATTTATTAACCCCTACCCCCTTGCAAATCCTTATGAGCTTGGTTCAATCATTGAAAAGTTACTATAATCTTACTACAATGTTTCTTCGTGCTTTCATTCAAGCCTTGGATATTTCTTTAGCCATTTTTTGAGCTTGTGTTGATCTTATGTAATTTAGCAGTCTAAACTTTATTGCACTAGTTTGCATGCATATTTGCAAATTGTTGTGTAATTATTCCCCTTCTTGCATTGCAATTGTGAACCAAGAATCCATAAACTTAGCTCTTGTATGCTCATCACTTGACCTTTGAATTGCATGCTTAACAATAGTCTATGAATTAGCCACCTTCTTATTTCTTTTTCCTCCTTTACCTTACATTTTGTTTCCCTAATCTCTTTGTAGCAATTTCATTTTCAATTACCTTTTTTCACATAATTTGCAAATATTCATCCAAGGTGACCATATGTGATTGGATGTAATTAATTAATGGCATTGACCCATATTTGCTCCAATTCCTCCTCCTCCTCCTTCATAGTAAGGCTCTTAGGCATGTCAACATAGTAACAATGTTTTGATTGACTTTGTTACTTAGTAAGAACTTGAAACTTTGTAACCTCATATGTTGTTGTTATAACTTATGTTCAAAAGTTGTTTGTTAGTAATTTCATCTTCTCATTGTGCTTTATATTTGTTTGCATCCTTTGGATCCTTTTGGTCTTAGTTTGATGCATGATTGTTTATTAGTTCTACTATGTATATTTCATTGGGTTTGTTATTTTTATCCATGGTTTTAAGCTTTAAGGGCCAAATTTCAATATCTTTAAACCTTGATGTGATGTTTTTCTTGATCAAAGCTTGATCCAACACCAAGTGTTTATCCATCCACCTAGGGTGATCTTGTTTGGTTCAACATAATTATATTCTTCTTTATGTTCCTATTGTTTTTTTTTTGGAATGCAATTTTGAATGGTTTGAAGCATGAGACATCTATGGATTGTAGAATGTGAAAGGTATAACTATGCAATTTAGTCATATTTAAATCAAATTGTTGTGCCTAGTCTATAGCCTCTAATGTGGCATGTGATCCATGCCCATCTAAGGTTTAAGAGATGATGATTAACTATTTGAAATATGCCTCCTAGACTTAACCTTTTGAAAAATGGCATTTTAATTCCTTAAACAAGAATGAAGTCATTTAAGTTTTTTTTTACATCACCATCTAACTACCTAATTTGCAATTCTTAATGTGATTGTCACACAAACTTTCTCCCCTAAATAACCCCCCATTTGTGTTCACAACACAATTCATTATTAACCAATTTTTAGACTTTCAAAACATGTTGTATACTCATTGGGATCCTTACTTGTTTAACACCTTGGATTCACTTTGCTTTTTTGCTTGAACTCCAATTTCATCAGAGTTCTAAATGTGATTTGCAATGTAGTTGTGCTTGTTGTATAACATTTATAAGTTGTTGTAAAATGTTGGGTAAGCGATGTTGGTTAGTCTCTGGGCTATATAGACCTCAAAACCTTTTGCTAGTGAATATTGAGTTTAGTGTGGTAATGTTTAAACCAAAATTAACAATTATTTTTAGCATTATATTCAAAATGGAATGAGTTTGATTTGAATGAGTCCAACCACTTTCAATTTCAATTGTTGTAGGGTGATAAATAATCCTATCTTTTACATTGCCAATATCTAACTAACTAAGGAAGCATTTTTTCCTTTCATCAACACCTTTTAAACCCAATTTTCATGTTCCTTGTTCGACCTAGATTTAAATGATTTGCAAGGTAATATAACGATATGTTCCATAGCTTAGATGTTTTTTTCATTGTGGTTATTTCTCTTTCCATCATTATTGTTATTTATTTGAAAAATTGATTTGTCCACTTCCTTCCACTTTTGCAAAAGCTCTATTTACTAAAAGAAAAATGGGATTCTACTAGTCCTTATGATTAATTTTTAGTTGTAGGTGACATGTATGTAACTAAAATCCCAGTAATCATGTTTGACAACTTGCATGTGACCATAGTTACAAATGATATGGTCTTTCGATGGAAAATACAAGTCAATAAAATGCACTTTCATCTTTTAACTAAACATATATGTATTGTTGTTTAATGCAATTAACATGTGACTAATTTGGTCAACACTTATTTCAAAATCATTTTTATCTAATTTTGAAAAAATCCACATCATTCATTCTAGATGGTCTTAAATCATGACATGTGACACAAATGTTTTTCCAAGTGGAATATTAATTATGTCCAATTTTTTACGGTCAATTATTTGGTGATATGTGGCATATTTGAGTGCAATATAATTTTAAATTAATACTGAAATACCTGTTTCTTCTAATTACAGTGTTTGGCAAAATATTTTTTTGGGAAAATCTTATGGGTTTGATGAAAAATTACACTTGGTTTTGGTGGAATGGCCCACCACTTGTGGATTAAATATTGTTCACATTTTTGTAGACCAAACAACCACAAAATGCCAAGCCATCTGTTCATACAAAGATGATTTAGGTTGTAAGGGAAAGCACTTTCATCATGACTATCTTTATTGGGTTTGAGTCTGGACTGATTCCAGGTTCAGGATAATGAAAAATTGTGCTCAATTGCTTAAACATTTTTGACGCTACAATCTAAAGTTGGAGCCCCATGGCCCATAATCTAGAAGGTGAGTTCTGTGTAAAGGCCATGATACTTCTGCCAGTGGAGATGCTCTGTAATAAGGTTTTACAAATTGGCCAATTATCCATGACCCATTATGGAAAGGAGTACAGATTGCTTGCCCGGACACAAACAACTTGAGTTGGATTTCTGGTTCCATTAATACATATGATTAGACAAAAATGATGAATTAGATCTACAATTTTTGTTCACCCTCGCTGTATTCAACATTTAGTTGAATAGGGTTGTTTGTATGCTTGAAGATTTGTTGTCAGGCCAACAGGATTGCTAGGTTTGGTGGTCAGAATTTGTTTTTGTAGTTATCTTGAGTGAACCAAAAGCCAGAGTGTAATATATATTTACTTCCGAATATGATCGTCATTTCACCCCACCCCACACATTACTTGTATTCTTTGTTCTTGCATGCTGGCAAAACATATTATATGCAGTGGACCATCTAGCAATCTTGGATTAACTGACAGTGGTCATTTTCTAGGGTTTCTTTATATGTGTCATGTTCAGATTTATAGCACTGCTTTGTCTTTTTTGAGGTGAGAGGTTCATGTCTAGAAAAGTCTAAAGCATTGAAATCCACACACAGAAAATGATTATCATCATAATATGGCAGAAGCACCTCACTACTCCTTAAGGTTTCTGTCTACAAGTTGATCTTTTTTTTAGATTGCCGAATGGCCACACTGCCTCAAATTTCTGGCGAAAATTACCTTTTTTTCTAAAGAAAAATTCGCCAAACTTCCCCTTGTGGCCAGCAGTCTGTCTAATTTAATGATCCTGTACAAAAGTCTCGCCAGTTAAGGCGAAATCTGTCTGAATCTGTCTGGTGTTCCTCGGCAGTGTTGCAACAGTACAAAAATGAAAAGAATTTGGCTGTACAAGTGTCTACACCAGAGTGATCCACAGGACTGCCTGTAGCAGAGATAATGGCATAAAAAGAGGCAACTTGAAGTCTGGAACAGCTCCAAAGTTGAAAGACTTACATAAAACACACCAAAGGTTAGGAGTCCAGGGAAGCAAGGAGTCTGCTTGGATCTGTCTTTTTGTGCTACTCATTGGGCATGACTTCTTCAACAAGCTCACAGTGTTTCAGAAGGTAGTGACAGTCCTATGGGGCTTGTTCCATGGTGTTCAACACATTCAGAATACTAGTGAATAATATTAGAGCTTTCCAGTAAAGTCAGGAAAACACAGCACCAGAACCCTGAGTTTGGTCCAAAACCGGTTGAGATTTTTAAAAACACCTGCAAAAAAGTACATTAGCCTTGGGGGGCAGGGGGGGTGGGGCACCACTTTTGGTGCCAAACTGAGTTTCATCCTCTTTTGGCCCCGTATGTCCTTTTTCATGAGGGCCTCCACTGCTGCTACATATATTTTCACTGCTCCTGCATATACAACTACTATAACTACCTTGAACCTTGTGCATAAAATGTTGAGTTTCAGTTTTCATACCCAGATTTAATAAAACTTCATTACTTTGCATACCTCACTCAAAGAGGGGATAGGGGGTGAAAAGAGGCCCAAAGACAGGGTGAAGACAGGATGACTTTAAGGAAAACTCTATTAACTCTCAGCCTTTCCTGTGTTTAGGAAGTAACTGCTTAAGACAATCCACTATCACCCATAACAATTATAAGAAAAGTTTGGCAGGGTTTCATCGTTATGAAAAGAACAAAACCCTACAAAAGTAAAGGAATAAGACCTTTGTTCCTTTGGCCCCTTTTTGACTCACTTTGGATTTTTGAGCTTTTGGTTTGGACTTGGGTCATCCCTTTGTGTTCTTCCTTTCCCCCTTTGCTGGGTGCTATGTTTAATGGAGCTTGCCAGGGTTTCATAATAAGACCCCAAATGCAAACAAGAGAAAGACAAATGTGTGGTGTATAAGCTCAGGGTTTCTCTTTTATTTTCTGCGTGGCAATAGGACTACTCTCTGGTATGACTTCAAGATTGGCATCCAAACAATCCCACAAACATTGGCATCCCCTGAAAACCCTTGTCCTGTAGGCCTTCTAACAACACTAGTCTTTTCTTACATGAACTTTGCCCCCAACCCCCAATAACAATACTCCCCAGCAGGAAGCCTCAAAAATCCTAACTCAACAGATGAACTGTTGTTGATTCCCTCCTCGATTGAATTAGTTTTATTGACCAAGTCATGGAGCCACCTCCAAGTGACACCAAAATGTGGTCATAAAATAATCTATGATGTGCCTTTTGTTAGCCATAATTTAAAGAGGGTCTAGAGTCTAGACTAGTGTTGTGCAAGTATATGATTTATCATATACCATTGTGGCAAGTCTTTCAAAAGAGTAATAGCAAATTGATATAAGTGTTAAATAAAATCTCATCTTCAGTTACCTATCTATGAAGCAAGGTAGTTTTGTTTGTTTTGTTTGTACTGATGAGATCCATCAAGCTGGGATGCTTCAGATTGTGTTCTTAGTCTCTTTGGAAAGCTCTCAAGGAGGAGGGGTGCATCAGCTTGGTTTCATGCTGTTTGGACTTGCAATGCAGAAGTTCTTGAATATTGAATGATTTCTTCACTGAAAATTAAATTGTAGCTAAATTTTTTGGAGGAATTGGGATGTGCCTTTGGTGTCTTGGAAAGATCTTGATGAGCAGGATTCAAAGGAATTTATTTGATAAGATTTGGATTCAGAAGGTGGGAGATATTGATTTTAAAGTGATTTCTGCCACTAAAAATTCAAATTCATTCCAAAAAACCAGGTTTTGGAAGGAAAAGTCAGCTGAGAACGTGGTAACATTTGAAGGCCTAACATTCAATTCAAGGATGATTTCCTTTCATATTTGGCTGTTCAAAAAAGTCAATTTTTACATACATTGCAAAACAATGTTCACATGTTGAGTTTCCCTATTTTGTAATTGGTTCACACTTCAGGCCAATGGCACAGGCTACACCAGTCAGTATGGTATGAGTATAACCTAATTTCTAATTGCTTGATAATGGTATGAATATGAATAGGGACAAGAACAATACCAGAAAGTATGGTTCATACCAATATTGGCATTCTGTGAAAAATTGATTACAGCTTGAGATGTCCTCCATTTTAAATTCCAATTCCCATAGCAAAGGCTAATAAAATCCCTGGCAGACTAGGGAGAAGTTTGTACTAAGATCTTCCTTTAAATACAAATGCGAAAATTAGGTCAAATATTTATGCACTGTTGGTAAAGTCATTAGGACTTGTTCTACCTTCTTTCCCTTTGACTCTTGAATTAGAGAAATTTTCCTGAAGATCCAGTGATCACATTCGGCTCCACTTTGGCTTGATTGATATAGATTTGCCACATGTCTGAAATTGACTGGACACCAACATGAATAAGCAAGTCGTTCCTAGTAATTGAAGCTCTTGGTGTGCAGCAAAGAGTTGTTTGTTTTGATTTGCAAGTGTATGTGTTTGTCAATCATCCGTGCATTGGATGAATGTGTAAACACAGTGGCCAGAAGAATCCAAAGAAGAACGTAGACACACAAAAGAAAAAAAAGAAAAAGCAGAAATTACCTAGACTTTAAAGCCTACCTGCGCAATTTATGAAGTAGGTATTTGAAAACAGACCCTAATGCATAATAGGTGGGTATCGCCAAAAAACTAGGGTAGTTGATAATTGGGGGTATTATTTTGACAGGGAATTGATAGGTAAGTTTGAAAAATTGGAATTTTTTTATGGTTGATACCTTGTTTGATGTACCAAAATAATAATACACAATGCACTTATCTGTTAGTTCTGAAATGGGTAAGAATCGACCAATATCAGGGTTATTATTATTTTTTCCTCAAATTTGTGATGTAGCCAAATTGATGATCATCCACAAGAATACTTAGCCAATTTTGGCTATAGGTCAGGTGTGAAAGTATATAATTTAAGAATCCTTTTATATTTTTGCTACTTAATGGAACTTGTTGTAGATATCTGGCAATTCCAACTAGATATATTTTGAAATATGGTGAATTAGCTTCATTTTTTACCAAATTTCTTTCTGGCTGTTGAAATCATATTTTTCAGGTTGAAAACTTGCAAAAAATTGCCCCCAAAAAAAGAACTCTAGCCAACATTGTTATTAACATATAATATATAAACATATACACATACCCCAAAAAACACACTAGCCAACACTGATATTAACTATTAACATTATCCCACTCATATGTTGTCAGGAAATTAGGGTATGAAATGAAAATTGTTTGGTGAGAATCAAATAACATACTAAAGAATATTCTTTAAATGAGTGATGTTACTTCAAGTGTTCTCTAAAAATTTGTTGAAGTCAGTTGTCCTTCCACCAATGTTCACTAGTTGAAATTGATGGAGATGTGCTTTCGCTAGTGGTTGAAGAAGGCCATCTGCTACATTCAAAATTTGCTATTGAAAAGAGAATAATTCATTTTCAAAGTTTCATTGCACTTGGAAATCAACTCCACAAGTGCCTTACTGATCTTTGAAAGTATTGCCCATGAAATTGGAATGTAAGACCTATTTCCTTGTCTTCCAGCACCTTTTATAAAGTCATGACAACCAAGATACGTAGTTGTACTAAGTTGATGAATTTCAGATAAGGATGACGAAAAGATAAGAAGGGTACAAAAGTCATTCTGATTATTTGAAATAAGTGATGCACAATTTGAGTTCAAAAAAATTCCCAAATTACACAAGCCAGATTTCAGTTAAACTATGATATAGTAAAGTTATGCGTGAAGTCAGGAAAAGACGGCACCGGAACCCCCTGTTTGGTCACATAGGGGATGGGATTTCGAAAAACAGGAAAAACAAAGTGCATTGGGCTTCAAGGGGGCATGAAACCAAATTTGGTGCTAAACTGAGTTTGCCCTGTCCTTTCTTTTCCTTAACGACTTCAACCAATCACTGCTGCTGATATGTGTACTGTAGCTATAAATGTTCTCACGCCTTGTGCATTTAATCCTGAGTCTCTGTATTTCGTACCCTTATTTAATAAAATTTCATGACTTTGGAGACAACAGCCAGGAGGGGATGAAGCATCAAATGAGGGGTGCAACTCAGGCCCAACAAGATAACTCTAGTATCTATTAACCTTCAAGCGCTCAAGTGGCCCAAAATGGGTCGATGTACATTTTTCACGGTCTTTTTCATCCAAAACAAAGGTTCTACATAAGACATATTATGTCACATGCCTAGGTTCCTTAATGAATTTGCTATTAAGGGGGCTTTGCCCTAACTTATTTCATTGTCATGTGTGATACAAAGAAAGAAGAAATCTCTATGATGTCTATGTTTCTATCCATGGCCTTGTGTGTCAGCCAATAAGATGCTGCCCAAGAAAACGAAAAACTAAAAAAATCTCCAAATATGGGCACCAAACTAAAACACAAAAAGTTGGTCCACACTGCCCTACCCACAAAACTATTACAAAAGTGACCTCAAAGTAAGCATATGACTCTCACATATCCATTAGCGCCAATTTTGCAGCCAATAATAACAAATGAATGATGGCCATACGCAAAAAAAAGAAAAACTATCAAAAAATAGTGATCAATCTTCCCACACATCTAGCTAGCAAATTACTACATCAAAGAGTCAGCACATCCAAAGCACTGTTTGGCGAGTGTGAAACTCAAATGCATCAAAGAATTGATGTGAGCAGTTGCATTCCATGTTCTACCCAAGTTCATTCAATCTTAGGGGTGGAGGTAATGCTTGTGTGGTTTGTGGGAACAGGATCTACTTTAGTTGCCCACAATGTGGGGGCATTGTTATGTGCCTCGGAATTTGTTTTCAATAAGTCTATTTTCCATTGAAAAAGGGCCCAATAGTACCTCTTTTTGCAAGTTGCCTGTTTATTCTTTTTCATGCTACCTTATTAGTCATTACTTTTGGGTTGTCAAGCCTCATTTGAAGTACAAATTGCATCTCTTGCTAAATTCCTGTTTCTAATGATGTGAAATTTGGTACATTTGATTCCTCTTTTATTGCCTCTATGTATCCATTCATGATTTTAAGGTAAAAAGGGTTTCAGGATTTCTTTACAGTTACTTTTTACACATACTATTTACATGAAAAACATTTAAGCAAGAAAATTTGAATAGTTTTAAATAAGATAATGCATTTAGTAGTGGTGATTTTTCACATGTGTATATAATTGTTTTGGTTTATAAGTAAAATGCAGATTATAATAAAATGGATTTAAAAATGAATTAAACATGTTTTTTTTGCATGATTATTTCCCACACATGTGATTTACATCCAAAGTTTAAAAATTTGAACTTAATGAATAAAAAACCTACCCAAACAATTTAATAAAAGAATCATTTCCTTTGTACCCTTCTATCTCAAAATTTCAAAACTTTTTTATTTCATATAATTTATTTATTCATCAAATTGATCTAATGAACATGTAGTTACAA
>Ga0116229_10014421_pt1 | contig 10973 bp, 12 predicted proteins | sample S1TSphgellanicum_3_FD_87313 | JGI IMG/M metagenome (GOLD analysis project Ga0116229, IMG submission 87313) | Host-associated microbial communities from peat moss isolated from Minnesota, USA - S1T2_Fc - Sphagnum magellanicum MG | ecosystem: Host-associated > Plants > Peat moss > Unclassified...
GGCGCTCCTCGCGCGAGAGGGCGGCCCAAGCCGGGTCGCGCATCATCTGCGTCTCAAGGGTCTGCCAGCGACGGGTGAGCTGGCTCACTTCCTTGCCGATGGCGAGCCAGGCCGCCGAGAGGGCCGCAGAGTCGTGCGTGGAGATTTGCTCAAGGGCCGGTAGTTGCGGCTGCGGCGAGGCGCCGGCGCCTTGGCTCAAAGCCAGAACTGCCACTGGAGAGCCCGCAATCACAGCGCGCCGATTTATCTTTGCTGGCTTAGCTGCCTCGCATCCTGTTTTCTGGCATGACATTGTCGCGACTCCGGGCAAGAGCCAGTATCGTGGATATTTTTCGATACTAAAAGTATCAAGGACAAGCGCGCTGTCAACACTAAAAGTATCAATTAAGCAGATTAAGGCGGCACGCGCTTTGCTGGGCTGGTCACAGGAGGCGCTCGCCGAGGCCTCTAGGGTCTCGCTCCCGACAATCAAACGCTTAGAGGCTGGCGATGGCGAACTCGGGGGTCGTTCGTCCACCGCTACGAAGCTCGTCGATGCGCTCATTGCCGGTGGCATCGAGTTCATCAGCGACGATGGCGGCGGCCACGGAGTACGTTCGAGGGCGAGACGGCCGGATTGATTCCGCTCTTTTCCTTACCCCCGCGCAGCATTGGTACGATGCCTTACGCCAGTTTAGGGTTCTCTTCGCCTTATCCGCCGCGCCCTACGCCGCCGTGGAAATCTTCGGATCGCTCGCCGGCGCCGCCGTCAGAGCGATCCCAAGCGCCTTCATGACCGCGATCGTCGTCTTCAGGGTTGGATTGCCGGTCTCGCTGAACGAGCGATAGAGCTGCTCACGCGACAGGCCGGTCTCATTGGCGATTTGGGTCATGCCTTTGGCCCGCGCCACCACGCCCAAGGCATGGGCGATATAGCCGACATCCTCGGTCTTGAAGGCTTCCTCCATGAAACCCGCGACGGCCTCATCCGACGTCAGGCCTTCGGCCGGATCAAAGGGGGTCAGCGTCTCCGCCATCCTACTCGCTCCACGATTCAGCCAGGCGCTTGACCCGCTTGATGTCCTTCGCCTGAGTGCTTTTGTCGCCGCCGCACAACAGGATGACCAGCGTGTCGCCACGCTTCTGAAAATAGACGCGTTAGCCAGGGCCGTGGTGGATGCGCAGCTCGCTGACGCCATCCCCGACCGGTTCAGCATCGCCCGCGTGGCCGTAGGCCAATCGGTCCAACCGCGCGAGGATGATGCCGGGGGCGCGCTTGTCCTTCAGCCCCGTCCACCACTTGCGAAACGTCTCTGTCTGTTTCAGCTCGATCATGTGTAGTTTTTAGACGACACCCTGTCAAGGATTGCTCAGGTTCCGCGGATTTTCACGAGGGTGCGCCAGTGCGATTGCTCCGACCAGACGTGTCCGTGACCATCAGGGCTTCGAAGGGTGAGCGTGATGCGCCAGGCCCGCCGCCGATCAACCCAGCTCGCGTCCTCCGCCTTCGGCTCCGTGAAGCTCCGCTCCCTGCGGGCGCGCTGACGCGCGGGGTGTGACCGCCGGCTCATGGCCCGGCGCCGTGGCTCCCCATAAAGCCGCGGGATGGTCCCGCGGCGGATGACGTAGCCGGAGCCCCTTCATCCTGAGAGGCGGTCGGATCGTTTGGTGTTAGGCGTCGGGCTGCGCACCCTGCCAAGGCCCGCCCGGCGCCCATCGCTGATCGAACCGTTGGCCCGCCGCTACGGCGTGGGCCGGCGGCATCATGAGCGCGGCGATCTGGGCCTGGATGTTTTGAAAGGGCTCCGGCGCCAGGGCGATGTCCGTCCGGCGCAGGAAGGCGGTCCATTGGGCCTGTTTGGTGTCGGCGAAGGCGGCCGAGAGCGCCAGCGGCGGTTCGGCTGGTGGTTCGGTTTCGCGCCGGGCGAAGGTTGCGGCAATGGCCTCGGCTAACACCGGGCCTTCGAAGGCGAAAGTGTTGGCGATGGCCCAGATGTCGAAGAAATCCTTCATGCGGGAGTTGGCGATCCCGAGCGCCGTCATGGCCTGGAATTTCTCCGCCAGCACCGTCTCAGGCGGATAGGCCTTGAGCCGAGGCAGGGGCATATCGAGAAGCGACGGATAGTCGATGTCGAGGACGCCGGGCGTAACGGCGTCGCCGTAGCCGATGTCCACATGGATCGGCAGTCGCGCGCCGGCCAGCTCAGCCTGAACGTCCAAGAAAACGCCGCTGTACTCGTCCTCCACCCGCGCCGCGGCTGCCCGGATCGTCTCCGGCTTGAAGATCACGCCATCCTCGCTCGGAATCTCCAGCACCTGGCGGAAAATCTCGGCCACCCGAGCGGGCGCGTTGTCGCCGAACCCGAGCAGATCGAGGTCGCCGGTCGCCCGATAGGGCGTCGGCGCCCATAGGCTGAATAGCATCGCGCCCTTCAGCACGAACGCCTCCCGGAAGGGCGACAGGCTGAGCCGATACAGCAGGCGCTCGATCGCATAGCGGGTCATGACGAGCTGGGCGTTTTCCCTGCGCTCGCGGGCTCGCTGCGTCAGCCGTGCCCGCGCTGAGACGGCCAAGTTGACCGAAGGCTTGGTCACGCCAGCGCCTCCAGATAAGGTCGGATCACGGCCTGCACGCGGTCCACCTCGGCATACCGCCAAAGATCGTCGAAGGGCGGGCGCCGAGGCCGACCGAACAGGTCCCGCAGCGCCTCCACCGCGACATCGACCCCGATCTTGTTGCGGTACTTGAAGCAGTCCGCAACGGTCTTGGCCGGCGAAGTGATCGGCACGGACACGCCGTCGATCGTGTGGACCTCCACCCCGGCGCGCAGGGATGGGCCGCTGGCGCGGATCACCTTGATCTGCACGGCCGGATTGACCGGCGCCCAGTCCTTCGGCCCGAGCAGCATCCAGACGGCGTGCGGCGTTTGCGTGGTCAGCTCATGGAATTGCAGGGCCGACAGCAGGCCGATCACGCCCTTCGGCTGGGTTCGGGACGCTTCCGCCAGGCTGGACGCGGCGTCGGACGGGGCGTCACTGAGCTTGTAGAGTCCGCGCCCGACCCGTTGCAGGACGCCGTCCCGCGTGAGGCGCTGGAGGTAGACGCGCGGCACGCCGGCCTGATCGAAATCGGCGCCGCGCGCGATCCCACGTTCACGGGCGACCTCGACGGCGCGATCCTTGTGGTGGCGGGCTTCCATGAGCCTGTTCCGAATCCTCGGTGATTGTCGTCTAGTTCCGAGGTTTTATAACATGGCGTTGGCCGAATTGCGAGCAACGACGTCGTCCGGTCGCACTAACTCAGGAGTGGATACACCAGCGCTGCGGTTGACATTATTAGCCGCCGAGCACGAACCGCGCGCGCTCACGTCGCAACATCTCGTAAGGGGTGATGCACGGCACTCCAAGGCCGACGCAGGCGTTGGGTATTTTGATCTTGCGGATGGTCTCCGCAGGCACTTCGTGGGTGACGATAGTGCGCTGATGGGCGAGCGCGTGAGCCACCAGCCAGTAGTCGGCCACCTGCAGAAAGGTGGCTACGGCGGCGGGTTCGTAGTTTTGATCTGTGGCCCACGCGCTGACCCGACCGAGCGCCGGGAGCACCGCGTTGTCGGGCGGCGCAAAGAAGGCTTCGCCTCTAGCCCTCTTCCAGTCAGTTAGATCGTCGGCGCCGGCTTCAAGCTCGTCGCCAACCTTCTCGATACTGCCGACCACGCCGGCCGCGTTCCGGTCGATCAGCCAGTCCCAAAAGGCCGGGCAGAAGTCGAAACCGTAGTGGAGGTTGCGCGCCTGGATGAAGATGTTGGTGTCGAGCAGATAGGTCACATCGCGACCCCAGCTTCTCGGGCCAGATTGTTGAAGGTCTCGGTGCGCGAGACCCCCAACATGCGGAAGGCGTCGCGGTAGAGGGTGTGGCCTTCGAGCGTGCTTTCGACCAAAGCCCGGGCGAAGCGGCGACTTACCCTCGATAGCGTCGTCAGGTAGAAGTCGCCGCCGCCGGCGCCGCGTTGGCCGATCTCTCGCAGCCGCTCCAGTTCGGCCGCCCAGGCGATCTCGAAAGCGGGCCGGCTCAAACCGCCGATGTCGAGCAATCGGCGGAGCACGACAAGGGTGCTGACCTTGAACCGGCGAGACAACCGCCGCATTGCCTCGTCTGTCGACTCATTTGGCTGGAGCGCTTCGTGCAAAGCATCGAGCGGGACGAGCAATTCAGCCGCCACCTTGTTGCACCAGACCTCTTCTGGCCGGTGTCCGTTCATCGGTTCCGCCCCAGCGTTGGACAGCGCTGTGGTTCCAAGCCACAGGTGCGCGAGTTCATGGGCGAGTGTGAACATCTGGCCGGATTTAGTGTCGGAGCCGTTGATGAACACGAGAGGCGCGCGCTGATCGGCCAGGGCGAAACCCCGAAACTCGTTGGGGTCCAGGGTGCGGCGGTTGTTGCTGAGCACCACGCCGCTGACCATGACAAGAACGCCAGCCCGGTCCGCCTGCTGGATGAACATCCGCAAGGCGTCGGCCCAGGTCGGGCAGTGGCGGCGCTCGTCGAGATCGAAACCGAGCTTGTCGCGCATCTCAGCCGCGACCTGCTCTGGCGGGGTGTCCAGAGTCGCTGTCCCAACAAAGGCGACATTGCCTTGTCGCGTGAGTTGGGCGAACTCGCGATACCAATCTTGCCGCTGCTGACATGCGTAGATCATGTCGAGTAGGTTGGGGCTTGGCCTGACGACGGGGCGGCCCTGGATTGTGCGAAAGTCCGGGATCGGCAGAGCTTCGGGCGGCGGTTCGGACAGGAAGAAGTAGCCAATAGGGACGTAGGTGGCAGCGGCGAATGCTTCGAGTTGCCGCAAGGTCGGCTGGGCGTCGCCGGCCTGCCAAGCCTCCAGCTTGGGGAATCGGCCGGCCAAGTCATGGCCTTCCACGCCTAGGCGCTCTTGCGCCCAGGTTAGGATTGCCGGATTGGCTGGCATCCGATTCATGCGCCGCTTTCACCCCCGAGAAACATACTATTCAACTTCAGGACATTGTCATGGGCGAGGCGTCAGGATCGGACGCCAGAGCGGATGCCCTAGCGTGGCGAATCGCAAGAAGCGGTTAGCGACCTCGGCCATCGGCCGGGAAGCGGTCCAGATGGGGACTGACCGCAAATCAGGAAAAGCGCAGGGGGTAGACGATGCTGGTCAAGCTCACGCGAGCGCCGCCGTTTCGCGTCTGCATCTGACCTCAGCGTCCAGCTTCTTCTTCTGAACGTCCGGGACCAACACGGCTTCTGGGTGATGAGCGTCGTGCGCCAGGCCCGCCGCCGGCCAACCCAGCTCGCTTCCTTCGCTACCGCTCCGTGCAGTTCCGCTCCCTACGGGCGCGCTGCGCGCGGGGTTTGACCGCCGGCTCGATGGCTTGGCGCAGCAGCTCCCCATGAAGCCGCGGGATGGTCCCGCGGCTGATGAAGGAGAACCCCCATGACCAAGCCCAACCTCCAAGCCCCGCAAGCTGGCCGCAAGCCGAGCCATCGCCTTTACCGGGTCATCGGCGAAGGCCGCAAAGCCACCTGGACCGTCATCGGCGCGGCCTGGCCCAACAAGGACGGCCTGGGCTTCAGCCTTCAGTGCGACGCGATCCCGCTGCAAGGCCGGTTGGTCCTGCGGGAAATCACCGAACGGGACGAACAGGACGAGGCGGCTTGAGGCTAGGGGAGCCGGCGGTCGCTGCTAGGCGACCGCCGAGCTCGCTCATTCAGCGGCGGCGATCTTCTCGAACATAGCGTCGAGCGCCGGAGACCACACGTTCATCGACTCGTTGGTGAAGCCAACGAGGGCATCGTCGGCGGCCTCGATGGCGAGCAGTAGCATCTCCCGCGCCCGAACGGGGGTGATCGCCTCCTTGGGCGTCACCAACTCGCCTTCCTGGACATCGACGTAGAGAGACGCTTCCCGAAGCGGCACAAATTGGCCGGCGTCCGCCTCCGCGTGCAGGGCTTCACAGCGTTCCGGCCCGAGCAGCTTTGGGAGCCTGCCCATGAACGTGGTGTCGGACACGGCGATGGCGTGCTTGTTGGCGTGACTGCGCATGGGATCGCCGCGCTTGGGCGGCTCGCCAGGGGCACGACGAAACAGCATGAGTTCCGCCTTTGCGGTCTCCTCCAAAGCCGTCAGCGCAAGGAACGTGGCCGTCCCCAGCGATCCGCGCTCGAAGGCGACCACGGCGTCGCCAAGGAGTGTCACGACATGGGCACCGGCGCGGTCGAACCCACTGGAGTCGCGCGACTTCCAACCCATTGGAGTCGCTGAAGCTGCCTCAATCCGGTTGAGGAACCGCGCGGTGCGTTCTTCGTCGCTCATAACGGCCGCCATCGCCATCATCTTGGACACACTTTTGGACACACGCCCTTTTCGGATGGGTTTTAAATAACTGATTATAGTGTATAATTTTTCAGTCCGGTCGGAACCTAAATCCAGTGCGTCTACCAGTTCCGCCACATCCGCGCCGCCGGATAGAGCCGCCGGACGGCGCGTTCTTCCACAACCTCCGGCCCGGCTCAAGCCCGCAGCACCCCGAGCCGCAGCATCCCCGACGTCAATAACTCTTGGGCAGCCCCAGCACGCGTTCGGCGATATAGTTCAGGATCATCTCTCGGCTGACAGGGGCGATGCGCGCGATCATGGCCTCCCGGAAATAGCGCTCGACATCATATTCCCGCGCGTAGCCCATGCCGCCGTGGGCGAGCACGCTCGCCTCGCACGCGCGAAAGCCCGCTTCGGCGCCGAGGTATTTGGCGGCGTTCGCCTCCGCCCCGCACTCTTTGCCTGCGTCAAACAGCGCCGCCGCCTTGAATGCGAGTAGATTGGCGGCCTCCAGTTCCGCCCAGGCCTTCGCCAGCGGATGTTGCACGCCTTGGTTCTGACCGATCGGCCGTCCGAATACGATCCGCTCCTTGGCGTATTGCGCCGCCTTGGCCAGCGCCGCCCGGCCAAGACCCACGGCCTCGACGGCGAAAAGCACGCGTTCGGGATTGAGCCCCTGCAGGAGGTATTTGAACCCCTGCCCTTCCTCGCCGATCAACGCCTCCTTCGGCACGTGCAGGTCGTCGATGAAAAGCGTATTACATTCAACGGCTTTCCGTCCCATTTTCGGGATCGGTTTCGCCTCGATGGCGGAGCGGTCGAAGGGCGCATAGAAGAGGGACAGCCCCTCCGTCGGCTTGCGGCATTGATCCTTGGGCGTCGTGCGGGCGATGATCAACATCCGATCTGCGCGCTGGGCGGAAGTCGTCCAGATCTTGCGCCCGTTGATGCGATAGCCGTCGTTGGTGCGCTCGGCGCGGGTCTCCAGGCTCGCGGTGTCGAGGCCGGAATTGGGCTCAGTGACGGCGAAGCAGGTTTTGTCCTGCCCGGAGATGATGCGCGGCAGGTATTCGGCCTTCTGCTCCGGCGTGCCGAACTTCACGATGGGCATGGGCCCAAAGATGTTGAGGTGGATGGCCGAGGCGCCGGAGAAGCCAGCGCCGGACTGGGCCACCGTCTGCATGACGATGGACGCCTCCGTCAGGCCAAGGCCTGCGCCGCCCACCGCCTCGGGCATGGCGACGCCGAGCCAGCCGCCCGCCGCCATGGCCGCCACAAAATCTTCCGGAAAGCGGCCGGTCTCATCGGTCTCGCGCCAGTAGTCGTCCCCGAAATCAGCGCAAATCTGCTGCACGCCTTCGCGGATCGCCTCTTGCTCTTCGGTCGGCCAAAATCCGGACATGCCCTCTCCTTGATCAAAAACCGAAGCGACGGGGATCGAGCCGATCAGCGAGACGCCCTCCGTCGCCGCCGCTGAGGTACGACACCAGGATCGGACCAACAAGCGGGGCGAGGAGCCAGCCGTTGCGGCGCGCGCCCGTCGCCAGAAAGACGCCCCTGGCTCGGCTGGGTCCCACCATAGGCAGGCCGTCCGGCGTGGCCGCCCTGACGCCCGCCAAGCCCTCGACGCGACGGCCCCTCAGATAGGGCGCCAGGGCCTCCGCTTGCCGGCGCAGCATCTCAACCACGCTTGGATCGACCGCCCGATCGTCTATGCCGGGCTCCATGGTCGCCCCCGCAAGAAGGCCGTCGGACTGCGGCGCCAGATAGATCGTATCGGATCGAAGGATCGGTCCGGTGTCCCGCACCTCTGGAAACCGGATCAGCTGCCCCTTGATCGGGGTCAGGGCAGCGACCTCCGGGGCGAGGGACGACAAAGACCGGCTCTCGGCGCCGGCGGCGATGACGACGGCGTCGAACGCGGAAGCTTCAGCGGCGGCGAACCTGGCGGCGATTTTCCGCCCGCCGCGCGCCGATACGGCTTGATCCATGGCGAGCAGCGCCGCTCTCGCTGAAATGAGATGATCCTCAGGGGTGAAGGCTCCCGACAGGCCGAAAGGACGCGGCTGGTCTGCGATCCGGTGCTCAACATCTAGGGCGCGCAGGCGAGCGCGCACATGGGCCGGGTCACCATCGGGCCAAAGCAGAAGTGCGCCCGGGCGGGGGAGCTCCAGGCCTGGAGCCAGGGCCGCCATCGCGATCCACGCGTCTCGACCCGCTCTGAGGAGATCGAGGTGCGGAAAAGCGGCGGGATCGAATAGGCTTTCGCCGACGGGCGCGATCATGCCGGCGGCGACGCCGGAGGCGTTGTCGCCGAGCTCAGCGGGGTCGAACATCGTGACGCTGGCGCCCGCGGCGAGGGCGTGAAGCGCGACCGACAGCCCCAGCACCCCCGCGCCGACCACGGCGAGCTGAAGCCCGTCAATGCGAGAGCCCGACGTCAAGTCCGGCGGGGTCGTGTCAGAGGGTGCTGTAATGGTACCGCCTCCCCGGATCGAACGGGGGACCTCCAGAGCCACAATCTGGCGCTCTAACCAACTGAGCTAAGGCGGCGTGCCGTAGAAAGAAGGCTGGTTCTAGTCGGCGTCGCCCAGGCGATCAAGCGATTGCGTCAAGACCAAGAGCGGCGGACGCAGAAACGCCCCGACCAGCCGGCCGGGGCGTTTTGGCACGTCCGAAAGGGCGATTAATCCCCTGCGAGCGTGAAGCGTATACGCCGGGTGAAGGTGGCGCCGTCGATCGGCTTCCCGTCGGACGTCGCGGGCTTCAGGCGGAAGTACTTGGACACCTTGATCGCCGCTTCTGCGAAGCCATACCCCGGAGGATCTTCATTGGAGGTGCTGCAGCTCGTCAGCTTGCCCTGTGCATTCACAATGCATGACAGGGTGACCGCCCCAGTCTTATCCAGACGCTGGGCCCGCTCAGGATATTCCCGAGCCATGTCGTCGGCGTTCGGCTGCTGCAGGAAGTCCGCGTTCGTCACCACGTGAGGCGATGGGGGCGCCGGAGGAGCTACCACGGGCGGTGCAGGCGATTCGACGTGCGGCGCAGGCGGCAGCTGAAGCGGCGGCGGCGGCGCGATGCCGATCGGCGGCGGCGGCGTGATGTGCGGCGAGATCGGCGGCGGCTGGTGCGCTTGAGGCGGCGGCGGAGGAGGCGGCGGCGGCGGCGGCGGCGGGGGCGCCGGCTTCACCAGGTTCACCTTCACGGCCGAGTCTTCGTAGGTGATGTACTTCGGTTCGATCTTCGTCTTGTAGAGGTAGAAGATCAGAGCCGCGTGCAGCAGGACGATGATCCCGCAGGCCACGAAGAAGCCTGTGCGGTTGCCGCTTTTGCGCGGCGCGTCCCACAGCGGATCATAGCGATGCTCGGGGGTTTGCGTGTCGGTCATGCATTCCCTCCTAGCTGCTGGCGTCGGTGCCGATCAGGGCGACGGAGTAGTAGCCGTTGTCCTGAAGCGTGTTCATCACCCGCATGAAATCCCCGTAGTAGGCGTCCTTGTCCGCGCGGATGAAGATGCGTTCCTTGGTCGGGTCCCGCTTGCCGATCTGCTTTTGCAGATCGGCCGGCATGTCGGCGATCGTCGTCTTGAAGTCGCCGATGTGCAGGTCGCCATTCTTCTGAATCGAGATGTAGACCGGCTTCGGCGGGTTAGGCGTGGGCGGAGCCACGGCGGGGGGCAGCTCCAGCGGCACCGACACGGTGGCCAAGGGCGCGGCCACCATGAAGATGATCAGCAGCACCAGCATCACGTCCACGAAGGGGGTGACGTTGATCTCTGCGTTCTGCTGGATCCGGTACTTAGACCCGCCAGAAGGCCCGGAAAGTTGGGCCGCCATTTATGTTACGCTCCCTTGTCCAGCTGCCGCGAGATGGCGTTGGTCAGTTCGGCGATGAAGCCGTCCGTCCGAGTGCCGAAGGCTGAAATCCGCGTCTGGAAGTAGTTGTAGAAGATAACCGCGGGGATGGCGGCGAAGAGGCCGATGCCGGTGGCGAGCAGGGCCTCGGCGATGCCGGGGGCCACGACCGCCAGGTTGGTCGTGTTGGTATTGGCGATGCCGATGAAGGAGTTCATGATCCCATACACCGTGCCGAAGAGGCCGATGAAGGGGCCGGACGAGCCGACCGAGGCCAGGAAGGTCATGCCGCCCGACAGCCGCCGGGCGAGACCCGACTGGACCGCCGCCACCGCCGCCGAAGCGCGGGTGACCGTGGAGTCCTTGTTGTCGCCGGCTACAGCCAGGCCGGCCTGGCGGGACAACTCCACTTCGCCGGAGGCCGCCGCCGCCATATCGGCCAGCGGGTTGCCTTCGAACTCCTCGGAGGTGGCGATGCGGTTGATGTCGGCGATGGATCGAGCGCCGCGGAAGGCCTCGACGAACTTGTTGGCGGCGCGGTTCAGGCCCGCGAACTCGATGATCTTGCCGATCAGAAGCGTCCAGGACACCACAGAGGCCAGAAGCAGACCGATCATCACGGTCTTAACCACCGGGTTGGCGTCGATGAACATGCGGACCGGATTCAAAGACCCGGCATGCTTGATCGTGGTCGGCGCTTCGGCGGAGGCGTCGCCCGAGGCAGGGGCGGCCGGCGCAGCCGAATTGTCGGCGGGAGCGGCGGCCGGAGCGGCGGCGTCAGGCGCGGGAGCCTGCGCGA
>Ga0116229_10014424_pt1 | contig 10972 bp, 4 predicted proteins | sample S1TSphgellanicum_3_FD_87313 | JGI IMG/M metagenome (GOLD analysis project Ga0116229, IMG submission 87313) | Host-associated microbial communities from peat moss isolated from Minnesota, USA - S1T2_Fc - Sphagnum magellanicum MG | ecosystem: Host-associated > Plants > Peat moss > Unclassified...
CCCCCAAAATAAACACCCTTCAACGCCCCCCTTAAATGGGCACTTATTTCAAAAATGTTCGACATTGCCCTACCCAAAGAAATGTGAATTATGTGAATTCTTGAAGGTATTTGGGAAAGGTGGAATAATTATATTGTATCCATTATATAGTGACTATCTCAAATATGGTGGTAGTAATCATGTTGTTTGATGCATTCACATTTATTTCATTAATGGAATGTTTTTAATGTTATTTTTTAATAATTATTTTGTGACTATTGCATATATTGGAATGATGGCAAGTTTTGATTAAGTTTGATCATGATTAATTGCACATGGGTTTGCATGTTGTTTATCCAAATTATGGAAGGGGGTTCACAAAAGATTTCATTTGACAATATGCATGATTTGTAAATTTAATTTTGAAAGGTCCAACATCACAAATGGAGAATTCACTTTGAACCTTACATTTCCTCCAAATGCAACATTTCATGAAGCCCAATCATAAGATCTTGTAGCATAAAACTTGTGTAAATCTCACTCAAAGATTCAATATAATTGAGTTGTTCAATTGGAAGAAATTGAACATTTACCAAGGAGTAAACCCATCCTTGAGTGTTACCACAAGGAACATCACATACCAAATGTTTTAAACCCGTTCAATCAAGATGACATAGGATTCACATAAAGGGGGGAAAAATCACTATAAGATTTAATATCAATTTTTACAAGTTAAGTGGAATTTCAAATTTTAGTTGGATTTACCAAAAATTAAGTTTTGATATTTCAAAATGAGTGGTCAAAGAATTTTTTTCAAAAAAATAATATTTGGGGTTCGTTTGTCTAAGAACACAAAAGGAATGTATTTTTCACATTTTTTTAGGCTTTCAATTTCTAGGAGGGTTTCAACATTTGGTCATTTTTTTATTTTTTTAATAAATAGTGGATCGAAATATTAACAACTTTTTGAACAATTATCTAAAGTTGAAATCAGATTTTGAAAGGCTATTGCATTCATGTTTACAAATTTGTAATAAGTCTCATTTTTTTTTTCAATCAACAATTGGGGCCATACCCTAATAAATGTATTTGCTAAACAGAAAAAATTATAATGGTGGAACTTGACACTGAATGATAAGGGGTCAAGAATGTTAATAACACATGTTGAGAACATTTCAACACAAGTTTTTAACTTGTTAGCCTATGTAAATGTTTACAATTTTCTATAATATGTACATACGTGGGAACACAAAGCCTATATGGTGCAACTCAATAAAAGAAAAGATGATTATAGTTGAATTAAAATGGGTCCACCTTTCCTTGAATCTTAGCAAGGTGACTCTTATTGTATCACCCAAGGTTGGGTTTGCCCCAAGGTACATCCATAGTTTCCTCACACACATAAGGTTGAAATTCCCAATTTTTTGCCCAAATTCCCATATGATACAAGCACCACATAATTGGAAAGACTACCTACCTACATTGGAAGACTTCACAATTATCTATTTTAGACAACAAAAAGATTCTCAGAAATAATTGCCCATGTAAAAAAAGATGACCACATTGCCATATGCTTACACATGAGCTTGAAATATATATTGTATAATGAAAATGGTTTAAGAAAAGGTTTTGTCTAGAGATTTCACTATGTGAACAAAAAAAATCTTAACATGTGACCTAGATTTTTTCCCCCCATCCCTTCCATACTAGCTACCCCTAGGCCTCTCACAAAGTTAGTGTGAGATATTTCACACACCTTTTATATTTAGAAGATACATGAAATATCACACAACATTTGAGTCTGGGTGGAAGTACTTTTGTAATCATTGCTCACCTAACACTATGAAATGTTGTTTGATTGAATAAATTGTGTTAAAATTTTAGAATTTATTTTGCACTTGTAAGTTCCACAACTAAGAAATTTGCAATATTATGAATCAACTTATAAACAAATCACCAAGACTAAACAAGGGCTACTACAACCATGTCATTGTGATCAACTATTTTTTTTCATATCATCCTAATAAATTCAAATATCTTACCACATTATCACCCACAAAATTGTTGCATCATTGGAAATACATGTATAATTGATGTTATGTATTCACTTGAAACTACAAAAGTATGATAGAAGACCTTTGTCACTTCAAAAAGACAATTCTTTTTATTTAAAACTCCATATTTTAAAAGCTAATTACTTTGAAACTTTAAATTCAAGTTCTAAATGGTTGCAAAAATTCAAATAGAACTTCATTAAAGAATGATGGCAACAAAGCTTCAAAGTTAATGTTGAACATTGTTGTTTTAATTGGTAACATGACCTCCTATTGTAACACGAAATTAAGTCGCCACACCAGTGTGAACACTTCCTGATCTTGGAAGTTAAGTTTGCTTTATTAGCCATTTCTTTTTTGTGACGGTTGTCTCTCCATTACTATTGCATGGAAGTGCATGGGAAATCTCTCTCTGGGTGTGTGTGTGATGTTGTACAGGAAGGAATGAATGGCGGTTGCTACTGAATGAGCATGGAGGCTGATCACGCGTGGTAGAGGCGGCGCCGAATTATGGTGAGGAATGGAGCTGCAATTATGAGCTGAGGCGCTTTGGAGGTGCTGAAAAGATGAGCTATGGAAGGGGTCCTCAATTTTTCTGCAGAATAGCTAGTAGAGGTGAGGAACACTGACTGTGGTTGAGGAGCTTAGAAGATGTATAAGCAATAAAAGAGATTTGATGGTTGCTAGCATTCTTGGCTGGTTACTGATTTTTTTCCACTGCGCCAGTAGCTCGACCAAGGAATTGCATTTTATTTTCATGTGGCATTGTCTGAAAAAAGAATAAAGTGAGATCCAAAGCAGAGATCTATTGAATGTGTTAGCATGGAAGCCCATGAACACAAGTTGTGTGTGTGAGCAGAAGTTTGCAGGGTATTTGTAGGCGAATGCTCATGACTAGGAAGGAAAGATCAGAAGTGTAATCAGAACCCCAGGAACTGCAGATCGTGTATAGATCCAGTAGGTAGTAGGGTGTTTGTTTAAGTTAAGCACTCTCCTTTTTTGGTTACACTACCACCTTGAATCACATTAGTTCCTCTCTTAGCAAATCTAACAAGTTTAATCTTAATTGAATTGCACAATTTTAAACTACATGCACCTTAAATTTCAAATTTAACTAATGGAAGTTTGTTCAATTACACAACTTTGAATATGTGGTTGTAAAACGATGTTGACACTAAACCCCTTCTCACTCAAGAAATCATAATTATTTCACCCCATTCTCAAAATTTTCATTATTTTGCTTCTTCAAATCACTAACATCCAAAAACATGTTATCTATAAATGAAAACATGAATCCTTCTTTTACCTTTGGGGTGAAAACATGGAGAAATAGACAAAAAAAGTAAACGTCTCTTTTTTAATCATGGGTCATGTATATAACTTTTAAAAAGTAGCATCCAATTGCTTGAAAGTAATGTCAAGTATCATCTTTACTAAGTATTATGTTTTTAAGAATCTAGATACCAAAAGTAGAAAACAAATGAAATTTTAAAACTAAATAAAAATAGAGCTAAAACTAAGTGATTAACTTGCTTTTCAAAAATATTTTTATGTTAGAAAACTTAATGAAATAATTTTTCACTAAGTCATGAAATGAAGATTAAAGGGTCATAAAAATAGATATACATATCTTCCTTTTGTTGGAACCTACTTGCACCTACTTGAAATCTACTTTCATAATTCAAATTTGGAAAATTAATTGACATTAATGAAATAGTAACACATGTTTTATCATTAATTAAAAACATTAAATGTTCCAAAAACTTATGACAAGTTTTGTTGATACTTTACATCTATTTGTATGTAGTTTTAACAAGAACATCAAATGTTCAATTTATTTTGTTACACCTTTTGTTGTAACATAAGTCAATTGTGACCCCCTTCTTCCTTGTAGCCAATATGCTTTTATTACAACTTTATCTTATATAATATATAAACTATACATTTATGTTTTTACCACCTAAATAACTTTTGTTAAACACACATCTTCAAAATCAATAATTTTCAAAGCCAAATGCACATTTGAACTAAAAATGTCAAAATGTGTTATAAATATGAATTTCACCAATTTCAACTCATACTTCTCTTTTAATCATAAATGGTAAATCCTCTCCATGTTTGAAAAGGATTGGTGCACATTTTATACGAAAAAAAAAAAATTGGAAAAAAAATCAACAAATAGATTTTGAGTGCTTTTAAACATGCAAAATAACCTTTGAAACATCATCAATTTTGATGATTGAAACTTTGCAAATAATTGAACCATAATTTGAAAAATCACCAAGGAAGCACAATATATATTTTTATATAGTCCAAATTATTGTGCTTCCTTGTTGATTTTCCAAAAATTCAAGATTGAATATTTTTAAACATTGTCCACACACCTTGCAGCTCATTTTACTGTGTTTGGACCCTAATGATATTTTTGTATACCATTGGTAAACATCATAACATTGGGCATGACTAAGTTTGTGGCCTTACCATCGACAAGAAGAAATCTTGGGTTTTTTCACTACTACCCATTGCAACTATTTGTCCAATTTGACTTATTATCATCATGCACAAATAGTAAGTGAAATTGTTTGCTAGTTATTTATGCATGGTCTCCATAATGAAAACAATGACTGCTTTGTTCACTAGCACTAGATTTTTCCCTCCATGTTGGATTTTATAATAATGGAAAGAAATTTAACATTGAAAATATTTTAACTTAGACTCATTGCAATAGTGGTAATATTGTTTAGTCATTCTTTTAACAACTTTTTAACTATTGACATTTAACATAAGTTGAATAAAGGTTTGATAACAAATGAAAAATGTTATTCATAAATTTCACTTTATACTTACATAAGAAGTCACCTTATTTTATTTTTTAATAATTTCAAATTGTTGATGTGGAAATTAAAGTAACCTTTAAATTTATTTACAAATTGCATTATAATGGTTAGTGATTTTTTTAACATCTCTTCAACTACCAACATGGTACATGAATTGAATTGTACACTTTTATCATGTTGAAACCATTGCTCATGGGTTGCATTTTACACTTATCATAATTTTAAAAAACACATGTAATAACTTATAAAGACTTCACATCTCTTGAATTATTAACATTTGTACATGACTTGAATCATTCATTTTGAATGTGTTAAATCCTTTACTATCTAATTGCATTTTGCACTCACCACAATTTTTTTAAATGGATGTATAAAAACTTGTTATGTTTCAAATTGATATTCGAATTAAATATTAAGTTGTTTAATGTTCATATATACAAAATATAAGGTCCATGTAAACCTTCATATTGTAAAAAATTAATGTTCAAACTTTTACATTTATATAAATATAAATTTATTGTTTCCCCTTGGTTCATTCATCATTGGACAAGTTTTTGATTACAAATGTTCATGACACCACAATGACAAAACCTCAAAAAATAATCCTTAAATTATTTCTCCATTTTATTTCTTGATGTATGAAAAATATAAATCCTAGTTAGATTTTTTTTGAATTTTTTTGGGTGTATTATCATTATTTATTGTTACCGTGATTTAACATTTTTTTTGGGCTTCTTTTTTTACAAGTTTATGTCTAAGTATTTAAAGATAAAAAATTTTAATTAATAAAATAATAATAAAAATGGTGATCTCATAATAATGACATCAATGAATTATTATCAACATTATTATTATTATTATTATTCTCAAATTTTTGGTGTTGTTCAAATGACAATCATTGATAAAAAAAAATTAGTTATGTTTTGGCTATAGACAACATATGGAGATATTAGTTTGTTAAAATCTTTCTATATTTTTGCTACAAGTCCTAGAACCTAATATAGAATTTTAACTTATATATATATATATATATATATATGTTCATGTTGATATAAGTTTAAAGTAAGTTTGATGTTGGGACTTTTTGTGGTTTTAACATTGGAATTATTAATTATTATTCATTATGAATAATCTTTTTGTTCTTTCAAATTTGTGATTTCAAAGTTTTAACAAAAATTCATTGAACTTGCATTATTCTCATAGGGGTCGTTAATTAGTGTTGGATTTTTAAACCATGTGCATCAAAGAAGACAATTTTTTGGAATGTATTAGATGATTTTTTAACCTATTGTTTCTTACCCTATTATTACCTAATTTTTTAAATGTACATATATTTCAACCAACATACATTAATTATTATGTAATTTATATTAATTATAAATATATTTTTGAGTAAATAGTACCATATTTTAGAAGTAATTATATTTTGTTTTTTACCCAACAATTGTTAATATATAACACCTTATATTTGTACTCATTTATATATACAAGTATGACCCCCCTTGTAGTTTCATTATTTTTTAATTTCTCCACACAAATAACCACCAACTTGCAAAAATTTGCCACCAAAGATAAAACAAAAAATATTGTTGACTCTGCTAGGGGGGGGGGAGTATATCCAACCATTTAATCCCAAAATATCACCAAATTATGTTTCTTTTATTTCTAAAAAGGTAAAATGTATTGCTACATTATTAGAAAAAATATATATGATGTGATTTTTTCAAAGTTGTGTAATTAATCTTGTTTATTAGTCTATAACAAATGTTGTTAAACAAATATGATGTTGAAAAAAAATGGTTATATTGATTATTTAATTAATTATTCTTCTAATGGCCATTCTTGGCCAATTTAAAAGGGAGGGAACATCAACAATGGGTTTTTAATTTAATTATCAATTTAAAAATTGATATTTTTTCAAGGTAATACTAAAGGATCTAAACAATTTTGCAACTCCATAACTCTTCTATGGGCAAATATGGGTAAAACTACTTGTGGGTGATTACAATTTGAATAACATCGCAAAATTTTATTTTAAAAATTGTACATAATCATATTGAGGAAAACAAAACTTACAATTCTTCAGAAATTGAACATATATTTTACACATCAAAAATATCTTTCTTGAAGATTTAATGAAAGCACTATTGGATTCACATTGAATTGAATCCCATTTATGAAGATTGTAGATGAATTTAAACAAAAAAAATTTGTAGATTTTTTGTTTTATTCATAACATGTTATTTTAAGTTATTTTTTGAACCCTTCAAATTGTATAATTATAAATTATAATTACTTTCATGAATAGATTATTGAATAAACTTCAATACCATGTTTTCATTTTGTAACATTTGAATAAATTTTGAAAACTAAAATGTATGTTAAAGTTTGAATTTCTTAAATAATTTCATGTCGAAGATAATAAACTTAAACTTTTTTTTTCTCTTATTGAAGTGGTTTGGTGGTGAAGACCTTGGTGCATCTTCATGAAATATAGAGTTCAAACCTTGATGAACGTGTGCATTACACTACTAGAAATTTTGGGTTTTGCAACTGTCGTTTGCAACTAAAATTCAGTTGCATGTGTTACATGCAACTGCAAATTTATCTAGTTACATAAAACAAGTTGCACATGACATTCAGTTGCATGCGACACTACATATGCAACATGTATATACGGTGCTAATATATGGTGTTCATCCATACATACTAATCCAAATGTAGTTGCACCTTGTTGCAACTCTCCTTGCAACTACAATGTAACTAATAAAAATATGACATGTGTTTAAAAATTGGACAACTAGCTTGTGGACACATGTCACTATTTTATTTTTATTTTTCAAAATTAAAAATTCATTGGATTAATTTCAATCATTAAAATTTCTACCATTGAGATGATGATACGTGACACACCATGGAGTGTTCATTGACCATTTGACACGTGTCCTTTTTAAACACAAATTATATGATGACACGTGGTAATTAAGGCCTACCTATTTTATAATTTTCAAATATTAATTAATGAAATTTAAATTGTCCAATATTTGGCCAATAAGATGTTGACACGTGTGCCTAAGTAAGTAGGTAATTTAAACCTTATTAGATAAATAGGTTTATTTAAGTATGTAAGTAGGTTGAACATAGTTAGGTTTAGGCTATATAGATAAGAATAAAATAATCCAATTTTATTTTAAAGATTAACCATTTCATAAAGGTCAATCTTTATTTATTTACTCATCCCCAATGGCATTTGGTGCTTGGTTACAAAAAAGTTATTGCTCCTACTTATATAGTGAACCAAATAGAATTGGAAGCCAAAGGATATGGGATAAAAAAATTCCATTGCAAACTTCATGAACCAATTTAGTTGCACATTAGATGCAACTAATGTATTAGAGTATAGTAGCCAGGGGAGGGCTTTGCTACTTCTGGTGTCCAAACAAAACTTGAAGCCGTCCTCTTGGTGCATCTAACACACTAAAAATTGTCAAAAACAGATTAAAAATGAGAAAGTTATGGCCCCCCAAAGTAAAGGGGGTCAAAAACTCAGAAAAAAAACCATTTAGCACTACAAAGGCTGATTCTTAAACACCCAAAAACTTCCTTTTATGTTGTTTTTTTTTGTTATTAAAGTACAAACATAATTTGTAGAACTTCAGATGGCGCTCCTATAGCATTTTAAATCGTTTAAAATGAATAAGAAATAAGAAAGTTATGAGGTTTGAAAGTAGGAGGGGTCCAAAGAAAAGAAAAAAAAACGTTTTGTAACTTGGAAAACTTATTCTTCTTGTTAATTTTTCATTACTCCTTCTTTTTTGCACTTCAAAGATGATTGTAGAATATTTTTAATAACTATGATTACTCAATGAAAATATGATTTTAACATTATTATATAGCTTAAACTAGTAATTAACCTAAAATGTTTGTGTACTTGGAGGTTAATTCGTGTAGCCTATTTACATTAATATTTTAACATGAATAATAAAATTTAAATATATAATACCTATTGATATTATATATATAATTGATTATCATTAGTTATAATAAAAATAATTGATACTTATGAATATTTATAATAAATTTTAATATTATCATATTAGTTGATTCTAAATAATTTTTTGTTTGATCAAATTTACATTTTCTGAAAAAGATTCCAAATAAAATAAAATAAAATAATTTTACTTCCCAAAACAAATATTTAAATATATTTGAGAAATAAAATTTAAAAACTTGTAATATATATTTAAACCATGGTTTAGTTTAGCTTAATTTAATTTAGTATATTTTAGTTTAACCATAAATATTTTAATCTAACTTAATTTAGCCATAATTGATTTGGCTTAATTTAATTTAGCCATATTTATTTCATGTTAATTTATTTTAACCATAAATAATTTAGCCTAACCTATTTTAGCCATAATTAATTTGGCTTAACTTAATTTAGCCATTTTGAAGCCATATATAATTTAGCCATAATTGATTTGGCTTAATTTAATTTAGCCATATTTATTTCATGTTAATTTATTTTAACCATAAATAATTTAGCCTAACTTATTTTAGCCATAATTAATTTGGTTTAACTTAATTTAGCCATTTTGAAGCCCTAAATAATTTAGCCATAATTATTTTGGCCTAATTTAATTTAGCCATATGTATTTTAACCATTAATAATATAGTTTAATTTATTTTAGCCATAAATAATTTACCCATAATTATTTGGCCTAACTTAATCTAACCTAATTGCATAGTAACTAGTTGCAAACGACAGGATTTCTAGTAGTGTTAATATATGAATGTGTATATGCATTAATGTATCATGTATAAATATGGTGTACAATGTACAATGATGATGAATATCTTCAAAATATTTTGTTAAAAGAATCCAAACCAAACACAAATAATAATAATAATTAAAAATCAAGACATATATTTTTGTCACGACATGCCATGAAAATTTTATGATATGTGACCCCCCAAAAAATGTTTTAAATGTTTTAAACATTTTATATGATGACATGGCATGTTAATCCACATCATATTATCTTGTGACCTCATAATATCCATGTCAACAAAAATTAATTACAAATTACCTAATGCAACATGTTGCTATCCAAAACAACTAAAAAACATTCATTAAAAATGTCATAATCAAATAGTCCTTTATTATCAAAACCATATAAGTTACATATTATTGAACTTTGTCCCATTTCATTAAAAACATAATGGATTTGGGTAGTGGAAAACCCCAAGAGTTTTCTTTGTGATCATCAACTTGTACCACTTCGTTTCTATTCATTTTATAAGATATTCAGTGGCCACAATGATATACTTCATGCCCCTAGAAAAGTTGGGATAAACCTAACCAATAAAATCAATGCCCCATTTATCAAATACCATTAGTGATAAAGACGGATGCAATGGTAACTCCAAATGAAAGTCACTACAAGCATACCATTAGCAAACATCATAACATTGGGCATAACTACGAATATTGACAAACGTGGTTGGCCAAAAATAGTCAAAATGTAAGGCCTTTTATGTTGTTAAATGTTTAGAAAATGGTTACCACATGCATTATCATGACAAGCCTCCAACATGGATGGAACCTCATGATAAGTTACACATTGCCTAAGTATTCCATCAACATTTCTTCGATAAAGGTGGCTAGGCATCAAGGCAAAATGCATTGTAACCAAAAAGGAGGATCCAGAAAACCCGCAGAATTGACGCGATCTCCCACGGACCCTGGTTCTCACACTCTATCAATCCACCTCAAATCCACAGACACCTCACCTTTCCTAACTTGGACTATCTTCTTGCCATCGCTTACCAATCTACTTGCAACTTGAAGACTGACAAACCCAGCAACGCATCACCCGACACAACACACACAGCTCTGGTCATACATTACACACAGATGCCTCTGAGGGAAAAATACTCAGACATCATTCATGGATTATATACATAGTCCGAGAGCGTAAGCACTGCCCTCGAACACAATTTCTTACAAAAACAGGAGGCGCTGATTGTCCCTCCAATTCTTCCTCTCTCTCTCTCTCTATGTCCTCCTACAGCAATGAGCTAGACCACACATCAAACGCA
>Ga0116229_10014425_pt1 | contig 10972 bp, 19 predicted proteins | sample S1TSphgellanicum_3_FD_87313 | JGI IMG/M metagenome (GOLD analysis project Ga0116229, IMG submission 87313) | Host-associated microbial communities from peat moss isolated from Minnesota, USA - S1T2_Fc - Sphagnum magellanicum MG | ecosystem: Host-associated > Plants > Peat moss > Unclassified...
ATCTTCATCATCATCATCACCACTATATTCCTCACCATGATCGTGCAGACCCATTTCAAGAGTTTCAAGTGGATCACTAGACAAGAAGTTCTTATTCTTATTCTTCTTATGCTGCTTGTTGTTCTTCTTCGTCTCCATCTCCAAATTCTTCAAGTCATTGTGCATACTGTAATTATAAATGTCTCAAACATTTGTAGTTTCATTTTCATTTCCTATTTTAAAAGGGTAAACTTTACTCTTGAGGAGGACAATAAGACTGACCATCTGAGAGAAAGAAATCCTTTCAACTACAAAGCCTCAAAAACCTGTAAAATTGACAATTGATAACTCCCAACTAGGCAGTAGTTGAGATATTGGAATGAACATGAAGGCATAAGAATCATGTCATACCTGTATACTCTGCAAACCATAAACAGAGTCAGAAGTGGCACAAGCAAACTGTTGACAATGGAGAATACAAATAGACAGGGGTGAGAGGATTATGCAAAATCAAGTGATTTGAGGAAAAAAGGATTTGAATTTCAAATGAAATTGAAAGTTGTCAGGAAAAAAAGACAGGAAGAAGGGGGGAAAAAAAAGAGGGAGAATTGGGGCTTTTGGAAATCCTCTGGAACCACAAAATTTGACTCTTCAATCAGCCCATCTGGGCTGGGTAGTGGACCCTTGAAAGTCCACATGCTGTTGATGGCATTTTACATTCCCTTTTCTGTACTCCTTTCCTCTATGGTTCTCACCATTATGGGATTTAATGTGAAAAGGTAGGATCACAGGGGAGTGTGCCATATGGTATAACATCTCCAGCGCATGTGTCAAATATGGAAGAAACAAGGTCGCAAACCCTGGTTATTGTTACAAGACGAGGAGCACTGAATGCTCCTTAGACAACCCCACTCCCTCTCTCCTACACATTACACATAAGGGTTTTTCTCTATCTTCCAGTCTTTGCCACAAGCTGAATCATGACACCCCGATCCTCTACATTTGAACTTATCAGCTCAGGCGTGCCACAAATTGCCGTAGATCGTACTCTTCTGTGTACTGTGACTGATCCCAGAGCTCTTCCAAAGTGCTCAACATCTCCTTCATGCCCTTGCCGCCGCCTCCTAGCCCGGTCACCACAGCATTACCCTCCTCTTCACTGCTCTTTTTTGACATGCCCACCTACAAATGCAACCAACAGTTCATGTGGGCTCTCGTTCCATAGAGTTTTTGACAGAGTTCCTTCTAAAAGTTCAACCGACATATATAACACATGGGAGTTACTGGAAGGTAGATGGTTACTCCTGAAACCAATGACATGCATTGATTAATTTACACACCACAAGAAAGAGCAGGCTCATCACAAATTGTTACCTTTCCAGGAGCTCCTGAAACAGTGAAGAGATCAAGGAGCTGTGCAGTATCCATTGTGTTGAGGCTAGCATTCTCAGCATTTACAATCGTATTTGCAATTGACATTTTGAAACGCTGGAGACTCATAATTTTCTCCTCCAGAGTGCCACGCATAATGAGGCGATAAACATTCACCACCCGCCGTTGCCCTAATCTGTGTGCTCTATCCATGGCCTGGAAAAAGGCAAGCATGTCATTAGATGAGCTGTCACATAAAGAATTGTTCAAAGGGATCGAAAGCAAAGGCCTTCCCCTGAAGTCCAAAACATTGTCCACCACACCATTTGAGCTCATGGTTATGCAAATATAGACCAATGCTGTTTTATCACCACTCAAAAGATGGGGAGGGTATGGTTACTGGGCAAGAATGAGCACACCCAAAATAGCAGAAAGTGAAAGTCTCACCTGTAAATCACGCATGGGGTTCCAGTCATGCTCCATAAAGACAACTGTGTCTGCTGCTGTCAAATTCAACCCCAGGCCCCCCACTGCCACAACCACACCATAGATATTCCTCTTAAGCTGCTGAAAACAAGAACAAATTTCACTTGCAGACATTTCTTTCTTAAAGAACTCTTGTCGTCCAATTGGACTATAGCATGGATTCACTCGATTGGAACCACCCAGCACACCACCCTGTTTTTTCTTGATGTGACATATTGTTCAATTTGCACAGCATTGGAATTGGACTCTACACATGTGAAGATACATACATGTACCCCTTCCTATCATCCTAATCAAGTAGGGTTTCACATTTGTTTCAAACTGTGCAAAAAAATCAGTAATAAGGTCTGGTTTCCACAGTTTTCAGCTGTTGTACTCCCAGTATCTTGTGGGTATTCTGCACTCACCATGTGTAGTGAGGAGGAGCACATCAATGGTGGGGTCAGCATTGAATGCTTTGACAATGTCAAAACGTTTTTCTGTCTCCACAGAACCATCTAGTCGCAAATACGTGACCCTGTTCCCACTCCCACATAAGTCAAATACCCATTCCAGCTTTTCATACAGAACCACATGCAACTGCTGAAGAAAACATGCACACAAGAGTTATGAGACAAAAGGTTTGTACCCCTTCATATGCGTTTGAAACAGGTCCTTTTCAATGATGTCCAAGAAGCTCTGCACACACTCGAGAAATTAAGAAACACAACACTTTTGATGCAAATTGATTGATTGATTCACTGGCAACATTATGACTCAAACTAATCACTTCCCAACAGACTAAAAAAGATGATGTATATGAAAATAAAAGAGATTTGTAGCATAGGATGACTGACAAAACAACAGTCAGAATCTGGAATAACACCTTGAGTTGGGCAAAAACAAGGACACGGTGTTGACCCCCTTCTGCAACTGCCGGGGTTTCCGTAGTAGTTGCATTGGCTGCTGCTGGAACACCGATACCACACTCTTCAAGAATGTCACAGAGAGCCTGAAGCTTCGGAGCATGTTGTAAATCATGTAAATCCTTGCTGCCAGTTTTTGCAAGAGCCTCCAACTGTCGTGATCCCTGTCCTTCCTGGTCTAGCACTAGTAATGGATGACTACAAAGTTTCCGCAAATATTGCAGTGCCTGCAAACACACCCCCAATTCCAATCCACCACTTCTAACTTTTCTCATGCTTGCTATCCCTTGACTGACATTCCAGGATCCATAGAATAGAAATGCCTGTAGATTGTAAATCATCGGTAGACAAACAACTGTGCTGTACCAAAGAGCAACCCATTCTCATAAAAGCAACATCATGTCCAATCTGATACTAATCCAGTCCAAACATGAGTCAAGAGCAGAAATGCTCAATGGCTGACAGACAGGAATACAAGAGAAGAAAAAAACAAAAGACAAAGATCAGACAGGTGACAGTAGTGAAAATAACATTATCATCCAGTTGGCAAATGCAGAGATATGTCACAGTACCTGGAAAACATGAGTGGATGCACCACCAACGGATTTATTAGCCTCGGCAACTTCATGCTCACCATATGAGGTCACCAGAGTTGCAACTTCCTGCTTTGCATTTGATTGTGAGAAGTCTTCATACAGGCTTAGTTGAAGTGGGCTGAGGTCACAGTACCTGTCCTGTATAATCTTAGGAGGAAGATCTGCCAGGACCTCATCCTTTGTCCGCCGTAACAAGAACGGCATAACCTTCACCCACCACACCCAATCCACTACTTAGAACTTTAGCAACACATATGCCCACCAAAGACATGTAGTAATGAAGGAAGAGTTATTGCCAGATTGCAAATAGACAGGAGGAAACAGAACTAGGACCAGCAAAATAACAGGAGAAACAAAAAGCATACACAACCTTGCATCAGGAACAAGAAAGAACAAGACTTATGAGAGGACAAATGACAACATTATAACATAAATATGCCTGTAACACAGTACCATGTGTGGTATGGAAGCTCAACTTCATCAGTTGAGTGCCACCCAATTGAACCAATACAAGAAAGAAGCTTGGGAGTACCTGCTTGTGGAGAGCCTCCATAGCTAGAACCCCAGCTTCTGCTTCCTTTGCTGAGCACTTGGCATCCCTAGCAGCTACTAATGGCCTCCCATAATTGGCTTGAAACTGTCCACGCACCACGTTTCAATAAACCGACCTTGTAACAAACCTCGGGCTCCTCAGTTGGCTTCCCTAGAAAAACTTGCTACAAAACTCGAAACCAGCAGAGTTTGTAAAAAGGGCGAGGCTTTCTCACTAGATACCCACTTTCTAATGAGTTGATTCTAAAAGGTGATAACTGTTGTGGATTGCTAGGGATGCTGCTGCTGCTCTCAATGTAGACCTAACAGCTCAGGTAAATTTTTGCTTGGAGCATTAATCTCCATTAAATCCTTTGTTTCTGTTTCACTACAAGAGACTATGGTGAAGGGCCTATTTTCCACTGACTCCTTCGACAAAGAAAGGTGCAATCAAGCTGCCTATTTCCAACAAAAAGCTCACTAGAGAGAATCCCAAACAGGTTTGAGTGCAGTACCTGGCGCTCGGTGCCAAGAAATCCAGGCATGAGGAAGTCAAAGAGAGACCAGAGCTCAAGCACATTGTTCTGAATTGGTGTTCCGGTCAGAATAAGACGGTGATCTGCCTGGATGCGCTTAGCTGCCTGAGTGATCTTTGACTTAGCGCTCTTGATGATGTGGCCTTCATCAAGAATGCAATAGTTCCACACTTGTTGAGCCAAAATGTCCACGTCTTTTCTCAGTACATCATAAGACGTTACAATGACATTGTGGTTCTGAAACTTTGTGCGCAAGGAGGCCCGTTCAGGAACTGATCCAGCATATTGCAAGGGATTCAAGATGTCACTAGGTATGAACTTCTCAATTTCAAATGCCCAGTGTCCTACCAAAGTGGGCGGGCAGACCACTAGGGATGGAAGAGGTGCCACCTCAGTATTCTTCAATCGTTCAGCTGTGTCAGACGCCAGAATTGCCGATGCTTGGAGAGTCTTACCAAGTCCCATATCATCACACAAAATTCCATGCAACTTGAAGCGCTTCAGGAATGCCAGCCAGTTTATACCCTCCTGTTGATACCTGCATCTTATCCCACTTGCACATTCAGCATATCCTGTGTGCTTCTGAGTTGAAGAAGAGATTTCCACTGAGATTATTAAAAGTGGGTACTTGTGAGTAGCTGCCAACTGAAGGTGCAGACAACAGAACAAGATCAAAGATTGCAATTCAAAGATCAATCTCTGTTACTGGACACAATTTCCCCTGTCACCTCATTCAGACTCCTAGTAAATGAACAGGCAGAATCAAGCTTGCTTCTCAAAACCCACCACATAGACTGAGTTATCACCTTGTTCAAGATAGAACACAGCATGCAATTGACCATTTCTGAAGCAAAAGGACTCCAACATGCACCAGGAGACAGATCTCTCACTCTCCTCAATTTTCACATGTCTACTACACCCATGATACTAAGAGATTGGTTCCCTCAAAAACACCCTGAGAAGATATATGAAGAATTACAGATGCATGATGATCTCATACAATCCTATGAGAGAGACACGGCAATGCTGAGAAACTGGCACCTGCGCAATGTCGCCTTAATGGGCACCGTTAACTTGTAGTCTTCAACCTGACTGTTATCCAAGAGCTGGTCCAAAAACCGAGTGTCTTCAGCACTTTTGGAAGCCTGACACTCATCAAGGCCTCCTGGAGCAGGCACACCACGAGCCAGTGGGAGGAGGGGAACAAGGGCAGCAAAGCTGTTGGTAACACTTTGACGAACAAGAAGATTGGAATCACTCATGCAGCCAAGCAAGGGCACTATCAGCAATGGGGCATATGCGATAAGCTCTGGACCTAAACCATCGACGAGTGAAGTGACAAGCATTCCAGCCCCTTGCCTTGCTTCCACAGACGTGATATCACCCAGCATGGGCACTCCTAATTTCAAAACCTCTGCCATAACTGGCTCTGTCATTACCCGTGCCATGGAAGTAATACATCGGGAAGCCACTAATCTGACTGCTGCATGCTCATGCCGCACACAGCTGAAGATGGCTGGCAATAATGACAGCATCTTTGGGTGAAGTTTTTTATCCACTACTGGTGCTACCGACCGCACAACCTGCACAATCCCACTTACAGTTATCATGATGTTGATCTGTTTGGGCCTTATTAGGAGGAACACTCTTACACCTACATCCAACATTCTTCCTTCCCTCAGCAAAGCACAAGTTCAAAAAAATAATCTATGACAGAACACTCCAGCAACAAAGTCAATGTGTGAACAGAAACAAAAACCCCACAGAAAGTTCACATCTGCACGAGGACTAGAGACAAGAAACTGTACCTGAAGATTGGTGATGAGTGCTTGGGGGTCAGCTGTCAATTCAGGGAGTGAACCAGGAATTGCAACAGCTGAAGGCTGCCCTAGAGCTTCAGTCAAGCACTCCCACAGTTTCGGAAGCTGTTCTAGTAATGTGTCTGCAAACTTCTCACATAGTGACTTCAAGCTGAACTCTGCCCCACGCCGTGTTATTGCCCCTTCCAGCCTCGACCTCTCCTCACTGGCTGACAAGAGCTGCAATTTCATGTTTTTACCAACCTTTCCAACTGGGGTTGCTTCAATGTCTTCAATGTTCACTGTTGCTGCATTTGCCTCTGTAGCTTTTGGGGTCTCTACTGGATCCGCACATGTCAGTGCACAAAGGTTTTTTATGAGCTTCTCATTTGGACTAGGTTTGCGTCCCACACATTGCACTATGACTTCTGCTAGTGCCTCAGCTGCCGGTTGCTGTAATGCCTCTTCCTGCAATTTTCCATCAATGCTCATATCAGTCAGAGGTTGTAATACATCGCCGACATCAACTATCATCAGCACTAGTCAGCCAATAAATGGAAGTCCTTGCCACCACAAAACCCTTCAGAGAAGGCAGAATATGCTTTGCTTATGACATATCAAAGAGAAAATACTTGTAGCCACCTACACAACAGCATATAATGGATTCTTTTGGTATTGGATGTTTCTGAACACCACCCTACTTTTACACATGCTTCCCTCTGACCTGCTCACGCTTGATGGCTGCCATTAATGGCTGAATCACAGGGTTGAGCTTTATAGGGAGTTCCGCCATCCACACAACAGCACCCGCAAGTGATGCCAGCACACTCATATGTAAGTTGCCCTGCAGTACAAATTTTCAGGATATGACCAAATGTAAGAAACATGGAGTCAGGAAAGAGACGAATGAAGCACACAACTATGAAAGCTGAAGAACTTGGCATAAAGAAACACAATAGACAAAACAAACCCATAAGAGACAGCTATGTTATTACAGACCTGTACAACCAGAAGGTACCCAGCAGTAGCAAGCAGCTGTTGACGGGCAGATTCCATGGCATCATAAATTGCATTAGACTTGCCATCAGTCTCACCATCATGTGCATCATTTGGTGGCAGCACCAGCTTTGTTGCCAACTCAACTGCAGCTTCAGCACTCATGGCTGTAGTTGCTGGTAACCCTGCAAGAAATGAGGCCTTAAAGGAACCCATGGTTTCAGCATGCTTGATGAGAGCACTAGCTTCAGTGCGCATTTTAGCAAACATCCGGAGAAGCTCTGCATATGGCAGATTGGACCCTGGTGTTGGGGATCCTGCATCCCCGCATGCTAGAAGCTCTAGCAGACGGCCCATTATTGGTTGAGCTGCAGCCACTGCTTCTGGAATGTTTGCCTTGCCTGGCAATAGTCTGAACTCTTTGAACCAGGACACAACCACCATAGATGCTACCTGGACAATGAACATCGTCAGCATACAAAACTGGTCTAGCTCAGGAGTCTTTTACAGGCAGACAAAATCCAGTACTCTGGCAACAGTTTCCATGATACACAAGAAAGAAGACATGAACTTCACCTGACGCTGGGTACCTAGTGAAGAAGACAGTAGCTCTGCAAGCGAATCCACCAAAGAGGCAAAAGCAGTGGATGGCATATTTGCTGCCAACATGCCAAGAGCATTTGCAGTTGCAACACGCATGAGCACTACTGATTTTTCACCATCAGCTCCAACTACAACAACAGACTGCTCACGGAATTTGTTGGGCCTTGGTGGAACTTGGCAGCTTGATTCTGCAGTGCTCAAGGCCCCTCCCCCTCTGGCAGCTTTCAGCTTGGCCATGGCTTTGACCTGACTCTTCCTGGGCAACGAGGTGGGAGAAAACATTCTGGAGGTCTCTAGAGGTGCTCCTGCTGGTGTGCTTGCTAGCTTCAACCAGGATGAGAAATACAACCGGGCTGCTTCTGCCAAATCTGCCTGTGGACACTGTCCCTCACAAAACATGCACAACCCCATTCTCAAATCCAAAGAATGCTCCCAGTGTATACTTACCTTTGATAAACCAGCTAATTCATAGCAAACTAGTGAAGAGAAAGTTCACATTGCAGGTTTTTCATTCAACTGCACCTCAAACCACAGCACTAAAACTCGAGAATGTTCCAAACCTGGAGTAACAAGCGCCACACACGTTCAGAAGACTGAAGGATAAGCTCATTAGATTCCAGAAGCAGGTTCTGGAATACTATACGTAAGGCATCACCCAATATAGGTACAGCCCAAGAACTCCCAGCAGTGCCAGTTGCTCTATGATCCCCTGACTCAAGAAGTCGCTCCTGCATAGCCCAGCATTAGCTCTAAGCAAGTCACAGATACTTGACAACAGATCAAGAGAACCTCACACTTCGTTTCCTGCCCAATGAGTGGTAAGGCTCAAACAAGCATGAGAATGGTTAACCTAAGTATTCTCTCCCCATCCTTAATTTTGCATAAGACCTGCATCCTTTTGCATTTTAAGAGCAAAGTAGGTTTCATGAGATGAGTAATATGGTATGCAGAAGAGATCAGATTGCGTAAGGTGGGAAGAGCTGTTATACCAGGGTACTAATAGCAGCAAGGCGTACAGAGCAAATATTGTGGCGCATGAAAGGCCACAAGCGGGGTGCAAGAGTGGACAGCAAGAAAGGATCATCCTCAGTGCCACCACTCATGGTGTTAGAGCCTGATGGGTCATCCAAATCCATTATCTCATTGAGGTCTAGCAAAGGTGGCTTTTCCATCACAGCTTTGGACACCACTGCTGGCTGTGAGTACAGTTCTGCTAACAAGTGCATTACACTGCCCAAGAGACATCCCAAGTTCCCAGTGTCATAACACAAAAGCACCCATCATTCAGTCACATCCCCCATTTGTAACAGGAAAGCACCACAAATCAAAGCATTCCATAACACACATACACACCTACTCGTGGAAGGACTGAGATCATCCAAGTCAAGTAAAATATCCCATAATGACAATAGGATGGTGTTGACTGCATGGCCTGCAGATGTCACAATGGCTGAAGCAGCTGGAGTTAAAGCCTCAGCTGCAACAGCCCGCACATCATCATCTGCATCCTCCAGGCCTGCCATACATGCTGGCAGCACCCTAGGCAGCAGCTCCTGCAACATCTCCTGTTACACCATACATAATTGAATGGAAATTCAGCAAAAACTTTGGATTACACATATGGAACAACAGCTGACATTGTAATAAATGTCAATATCAAGACCATAAATCCTTCTGTTATCTTAAATGAAGGAAGTCTGTGCAGATATCCTGTCAGCAAATTTCTACAGGGAGTCAAACCTCATAGCATATCCCATCCCAATATATGAAGTCATGTCAATTGAATACCAAAGAGGGAGGGAGAAAAGGCATATTGATCGCATGAGAACACAGGCAGCAAGTCCAGGTCAAATTAAGATACCTGGCGAACAGCAACAAGGTATTTGATGCCCAACAAGCTGCCATGTCGCACCTCCCACTCTGGACGACTCTGCAACACAACTTATACCAGCACCCACTTTTGTTTGAAACTGGGGGGCACATGAGGGCAACAGCAGCTGGGCAAGAATCAAACTTTCTGATCAACAATTTGTAGGATTCAAATAGCAATGGCAACTTACCTGCATTTGAAGCAACACACTGAGAGTTTCATGAACAAAGCGAGGTGGCATCTGCTTCACTGCAGCTCCCATGGCTTGTGCACAAGTTTCACGAACAGGTGCCACTACCTGGTCTGACACATAATCTCCAAACCTGTAGGATAAAGACAACTCAAAGGCCTTCACAAGCAAAGAAATTATGCAACATCCACCCTCTGTACAAAAGGACTATGTATGTTTGTGATGCACACTTATAAATGACTTTCCAGAGAACTCCTCAACCCCAAGGACAGCACCTACAGCATGTTGCATCCATCCAGAACTATGTTCCCTCAGGGAGCACAGTAAGCACTAATGCAAATAAGTGCTTTCTTGGAGGAAGTCAAACCCATCATGTTAGATCAGCTGAGTTACAATTGCAAGTCCATTGTGATGTTTACATAAACATCATGTCCGCACTGCATAAGCACCTTACCGATCCAGAGCAAACACACAGAGGAGGCGAATGATGCAGTCTTGCAGAAACTCCAGATTGGCAGTCCAAGCTTTCTTTGCAGCGACAACAACCTTCAGCTCATCACTTTGCTTTGAAGTATCCTGTTCTTGATGTAGCAAAAGTTCATTTGAGAGGATCCCATCATAACCTAACTTCCTTTCTTTTCCCAGAACTACCTCCTCTTTAACTGACATGTTCAGATCAAGCTCCAACTCTGGCTTCACAGGACCCAAATCCCAATCAGGCTTTGCAAGCCCAAATTCCCAACTGGGTTTCAACGGACCTAACTCCAAATCTGGCTTTACATTGCCTGCTTCTACCTCAGGCTTCACAATGCCAAATTTCACCTCAGTGCCTACTGAGCCTAAACTCAATTCTGTCTTCACTGAAGGATGATCAGATTTCATCCAGCCAAGCTTGGCATTTGAAATCTCTGGAAGTCCAGTCCACTTGTGACTGTCATGGTCTGTTATTCCCTTTTTGGAATCTCCATTCTCTTCCTCCAACTGACAATCTAGATTTAGATCAATAATTCTTTCCTTTTGAGCCTCAGGTAGTGAGGTCTCATCCTTGTGAGCAATTGCAATTGAGTTAGTTGCATGAGATTCAATTGCAATTGAGTTAGTTGCATGAGA
>Ga0116229_10014428_pt1 | contig 10971 bp, 6 predicted proteins | sample S1TSphgellanicum_3_FD_87313 | JGI IMG/M metagenome (GOLD analysis project Ga0116229, IMG submission 87313) | Host-associated microbial communities from peat moss isolated from Minnesota, USA - S1T2_Fc - Sphagnum magellanicum MG | ecosystem: Host-associated > Plants > Peat moss > Unclassified...
GGTGACGGGGGGGAAGAAGACCAAGTCGGTGGCGCGGGGTGGTTGGGGGGGGAGAAGCGTGCGTTGTGGTTTCCGTGCCGCCCCCCCCCCCCCGCCCTGTTTTCTTTATACTTTGTTTTGTTTTGTTGTCAGAGCTTCTTCCATAGGCCAAATGCAGCAAGCACCTTGGAATCCCGTCATTCTCATGTGGCCTACGATTTGGTGATGGAGATGATGAGCTTGCTCCCCACACATCCAGCAAAAAGGATTTTTGTATCTACGGGAGGCCACATGAGTCTCCCCGTTGCATTTCGAACCATAGCTCATTGTTCTTCATTGCTGACAATTCTGTGTTCTTTCTCCTTCTTTTTGCAGGATTTTGCATCCATGGAAGATACAGTGTACTGTGGGGTATATGATGGCCATGGTCCATATGGCCATCTTGTTGCTAGGAGAGTGAGAGATTCTTTACCGTCAAAACTCCTGCATTACTGGCAAGAAGAACTGGCTGCAATGAAGGATAATAGCAAAGAGAGTGAAACAGATGATAGTGCAGAGCTATGTGACACTGCAGAAATGGACCGTGGCTCAAATGTGAGCAGTATGTATGAGAGTGCAATTTGTGATGTTGAAGACTCTGATAGAGATACTGCACTATTTGAATTCAGTGAGAATGCACTGTTGGAAAACCTGCCAGACCACAATGATGAGGTAGTAAGGAAGCCCCCAATGTTTCAGCCTTGGATGGAGGCACATCTCACAGCATATCAAGTGATGGATAAAGAGTTGCGATCACATCCATTGATTGACTGCTTCTGCAGTGGCACCACAGCTGTAACAGTCTTGAAGCAGGTAACAGAAAACTTGCAGTATTTGTCAGATTGGTTTGGAAACTTTGTATGTATGCAGATTGATGTGAACTGGGGTCTTTCCATTTGATTTTAGAGGATTTTCTGTTTTGTGGATTGCTGTGAACTGGGGCTTTGATTTAAAGGATTTTGTGTAAATTGTAGTGTTTGCTTTTGTTGATTTGGTGTGAAGAGTTGAGGTAGGTTTCCATCCAACCTGGTCTTTTAAGCTGGTGCACTTCTTTCATTGTAGGGAAAACACCTTGTGATTGGAAATGTGGGAGACTCTCGAGCAATCATGGGCACCAGAGATGAGAATGGCGTGTTGAAGGCCATCCAGTTGACAGTTGATTTGAAACCCAACTTGCCTCGTACATGTCCTTTCCATTTTCACATTGAAAAAGTTGGACCCTACTTGAAGCTTTTCATGCTGTAGTTATTTGCAGTTGTTCACTGAGAGTTAAACTTGACATTGCTAACCCAGGGGTAGTTATCTGTGTGTCTCATGCTTGTGTTGGAACCTTCGCTATAAGAAGGTACTCCTTGTGACAGGTTCAGGCAAAGATGGTGCTGTAAAGAATGCACGTTCCTGTTTTAGCCTCTTAAGGCCTCTTCATAATGAATTGTGTGCTTTGACTTACAGAAGAAGCAGATCGTATAAGGGAATACAAGGGTCGTGTGTTTGCACTCCATGATGAACCAGAAGTTTTCAGGGTGTGGTTGCCATTTGATGACTCACCAGGATTGGCCATGGCCAGAGCATTTGGTGACTTTTGCTTGAAAGATTACGGGGTCATTTCTGTCCCAGAAATATCTTATCGCCAGTTGACAGACAGAGACCTGTTTATTGTTCTTGCATCTGATGGGGTATGATCAATTATCATTCAACTTTCTCTCACACTTGATAGTTAAAACTCCTTGTTTCTTGTCTGTGTTAGTAAGAGATGTATCTTATGACTGTCCATCTGCATGTGTACAAAATACTACAGTATTCTGCTGTATTCTACTTTGCTTTGGCAAGCTGCCTTGTTCCAGTTTTTGAGTACTGTGTCCAATAGCATACCATGAACATTCCACATGTAAGTTATTTGGATCCTGCCACACCATTAAATGACATTTCCAATGTTACATTTGCAGATATGGGATGTGCTAAGCAATGATGAGGTGGTACATATAGTAGCTTCAGCACCCACACACTCAACAGCAGCCCAGGCTTTGGTTGAGTCAGCTGTACGTGTATGGAGACTCAAGTACCCAACATCAAAGGTGGATGACTGTGCAGTTGTGTGTCTTTACTTGGATGACCCAGCTTTGATCTCTCGACCGCTCTCAAGAGCGGATATATCTTCAGTGCTGTCTGAAGACGGTGATGTCTTCTTTGAAAGTTGTGACCCAGTAACCAGTGAGCAACTTGACCTCCCCGTGAAAAGTGTTAGCCCACAGACAGCCCGTGAGATGATAGATGGAAAACTGAAAGTCCAAGAGACTGCTCTGCCTGTAAGAGTAGACCCACCAAAGGGTGCAGAAGGTGCTGCAGAAGGGGGAGAGATATTAAACGAACGGAAGGAGATGGGGGGCAATGAAACGCAGAAGAAAAATAGCTTGGCAGATTGGTTGGATGCAGAAGAGGATCAAGAATGGTCGGCCCTGGAAGGAGTAACACGAGTGAACTCTCTTCTCAACTTGCCAAGGTTTACAGCAGCAGACAAAAGAGCTGCTGGGACTCCAAAAGGACCTGTGACCATGAACATCAAGTAGTGTGGGTGTTTGCAGCAAGTACCTTGTGAAGGATTTAATTGTCAATTTCTACACTGTGTGGGATAGAAGTATCTTTGTATTTCACCTTTTACAAGGGTGCACTATTGTATCAGTAGATTCTCTGAATGAAATGTCAAAGCTGGCTCCTTTTATAGTGCGGCTCATGACACATCAGAGAGGTTTGATTGTCAAACAACTTGTATTCCACTTTGATCCGTTGTTTTAGGTGGATATTTCTCTGGAAGAAAGGGCCCTCCCTGGATATCATGGTCCTTTTAACATGTAAATATCAAGGGACCCAGGAGATCAGTCAAGGTCAGGAAAAATTTGGTTCCTAGTTCTTTCGATTTTGTTCTCATTCAAGTTATATTTTGGTGGGCAATGTGTGTTACTCACAAGTTTTGGACTTGGAGCACCAATCGATTTTCATTCATAGAGAGAGCTGGAGCCGCCCCAGAGTATGGGAATTGAATTGATGAGTGATGATGAGTAAAGAAAGGGTGCTGGCAAAGTGGCAAAGCCTGACTTATTCCCCGAAATTTGGTTGTTCCTCAGAAAGTGTGTTGTGTTTAAAATTCAATTCAAATTTGATTAGAAGAGCAGCTCCACTGGTGCGCAAAGAAAATTGGATGAAGAAAAGTCAAAACATGCTGTGGTTTGGCTCATGAGATTGGTTTTGGCCCTGCAAAATTTTGCACATAATGCTGAGATTGCTGGAAAGCACTGCAAAGCCTAATAACACCTGCTGTTGATTGGCTAGATATTTGATTGGTCCAGGCGGGTTACTATCAGTAATCTCCCCACCTATTTGTAATCCCAATTTTAGTTTTATGGGCAGAGTTGGAAAAAAAAGTAAATAACTAAACTTGGATGTGGCAAATAATATTCTTGCAGAGTCCCATACAGAGCACCTTTGGAGATGCTCCCTACAGAGGATGCTCCCTACAGTACAGGCAGGGCCAATAAATTGGTAGACTGCACCTGGTGACTTGAAAATGTGTTATGAAACAGCTCTTTGCAGAATAGTACTTGGTAGTCAGAACTACCACATAACATGAGAATCTGATTCCTGTGGAAAATTGATCTTTCACGAAATCTTAGGGAAAATCTATATCTCTTCTTCTTGGTTAAACTTTTCAAATTATATATTATTTAAATTAAAATTCATTTTAATTCTGAAAAGTAAGTCAGATTTTATTTTCTGCCTTTACATTTAATAAAATGTTAAAAGAAGGTTTTATAACCAAAAAAATAAAATCAAAATTCAATATTTTTGAACATGGAAATATATAATAAATAGTTTCTACTACATCATATGTATATATAAGATATAAAATACATAACATATAAAATTATGTATACATATTATATATTCTTTTTTTGTAACTAAATAATATTTTTATTGTGGGCCTCACTTGATAAAAATGTAAAACATAATATTCATCCATGACAATATAAATTTTTTGATTCAATAGTTTTATCATATAAGATCACTTATATATATAATATATGACAATATTTATTTATTATGTAATATATTAATAAAAATATTTTTGAATAAAATGCATATAATATAAAAGTTATTTATAATTTATAATTATATAATCATATTCATATATTATAATATAAAAATCAATGTGTATGTATTTAATATAATATATTTAAATGTATTGTATTTCTTGAATACACTATGAAACATTGAATGATTTTGAGAATAACGTTATTATATGTTGATACATCATATTTTATGAATTATTTGTATTATATTTCATAATTAAAATGTACTTTGTAATACAAATCAAATCCATATTTTTAATATTTTCTTTCATTTAAACAAAGTATGAAAAAGATAATGATGATTTATTTTTTTGTAAATGTCTTGTTGAAATGTATTGAAATGCAAGATTTACATGCAGTTTTTTTCAATTCAAATATTTTTTAAATTATTTTTTATCATTTTAGTGTGTAGATTGTGGAAAAAATGTCAAAATGAAGTTTAAATCATTTCATTTGGATATAATATGAAAAAGATATTACAAATTAACGTTGGTTTTTAAAAAAGTTTTAGTTCCATCTCAATTTAAAACTAAAGTGCAAGTAAAAGGTTTAATTCATATGTTTTGTCTTTGAATCTCATCTCACAAGCTATATAAAGAACATGTTTTCCCTTGATTTGTCACTCATAAATGCATATGCCAATTTGGGATGAGTGAAGAAATGTTTGACCTTAAATGAAAATTGCAACATAAATGAAATATTTTTTGGCTATTCGTTCCATTTACAATTTCCCTTTCCTACCTATTTGCCTACCTACACAAGTAAGTAGGTGCTAGTTTTCTACCTACCTAGGTAGATAGGTTTGAATATTTTTGAAACTTTCAATTAAAAGAAATATTGAACAAATAAAAAAATAATATTAGATAATCTGGATTAAATAATTAATATTAAATAATCAAAATATTCAAAATTTCTTAGTTGTTCATATGTTAGTGAATTTACTAGTGAATTTATTTATCCATATCAACTCATTCCCAATCATTAAGCAATTGACAAATTTGCTAAGAATTCACCTAATGCACTACAAAACCTAATGAATTCATTAGTGGATTTGGACTCTTTATGTACTAATAACATCATATTATTTCAAACAATTAATGTACAATAGTTTAAGGTTAGTGAGCAAACTTTTTCATATTGCATAGAGTTTCACATATTACATGGGACACAATGACTTTTTGTTGTGATATGTGAGGGTATTGCCCATCCCATAACCTTTCCAGTGGGGGATTTTCCATTTTGATATAGGTATTGTCTTTTTTGTTGTTCTCATAATGAAGACTTTTTTTAGTGCATATAAGTAATGTAACATGGGGTTATAGTGAAAATTTTAGATTCAGGTATTGCTAATGAGTTCCTTTTCATAGCAAGGAAGTGCATTTTTGGATGAAGGTAATGCAATATCAACGTGTTTAAAAATATGATGAAAGTATTTGTTTTGTTGATGTACATAGTGAATAATCACAATTGAATGTGTAGGAATTACATTCACCCATATTTCGACATTTGTATTAGATATTGACAATGTAGGTATTGTAGTTTTTTGGACTTTCTAGTAACCTTAACCTAAGTGATGGAGGGGCAAGTATTTACAATACTTACATATTAAAACCTTTACATAAATGAAATATAATTGGTAGTAGAAATTACGTGGGAATTGCATGGACTTGGTTTTTGTTGCATTTCGATTCCAATGGGGCCCCAATTTTATCATGAAAGTATTGCAAAATCTAGGTTCATTTTCATTCAAGCTCCACCACAATATGATTGGTCCAATGTATGTAATACCTTCATTTTTTCATTTTTGATGTTGTGATGAGAAATATTTAAAAGAAGAAAAAGTAAAATAAAACTGTGTCATACTCACATCTGAAGCATAAAATGTGGGCTAGATTTTTTCGTGTTTCACATAATACCCAAATGTTGGGCATAAAATATGCATATTTAATGTTAAACAAAAACTGACAAAGATAGTTTTGAATTTTTTGAATTAGAAAAAATAAAGAAATAAAAAAAACTGATTATGAAGAAGATATAGAAGAAAAATAATTTAGAACAAGAAAAAAGATAATAAAATTCTAAAATTCTAAATACAAATACAAGAAATTAGAAAAATAATCTAAAAAAGCAAAAAAAAAAATTCTAAAAAAAGTTTCATTTCAATTGAAAATGGCATTGCTTTCATATGTGGGTATTGCATGTTGGGATTAAATTTTCAACTACTATTAATATTTGCCATAATAGGCAATATTTACATGTTACCCATACAATAGGTGTTAGTTTTGGGAATTCCAAACCATTATAAATATGGTGTTAAAACTTAAAGTTGAAACAAGTATTGTAATGCCCATAACCTAAACCCTTAACCTCTATGTGTAAATTTAACCTTCTTTTAAAAACCATATGTTTTATATTAATTTTCTTATGATTTAAGTGATTGAATTAAATAATCATTGAAAATACAACAATTTTTTTTTCTTACCTCCTTAATTATTTGTTCTAATTAAAATCAACATTATATTTTATATCCTTGATTGATTTCTATAAAAAAAATTATTGAAGTTCATTTTACACCTTGTGGATTCCATTATTATTTTTCCCCTTTAGAAAAGTAGATGTTTAATTATGAAATAGAGAGGTTTACCCAAAATATAGAAAGGTTTTGTTGAAAGGTAAAGGTTTACTTAATATGTAAAAAGATTGTGTTGAGAGGTAAGGGTTTAGCCAAAAAGAGATAAAGGTTTTGTTGAAAGGTATAGGTTTAACCAAAAAGATATAAAATAATTATTGGTAGGTAAAATTTTAGTCAACAAATGGAAATGTTTTGTTAAGAGGTCAAGGTTTAGCCAAAAAAAGATATAGGTTTCGCCAAGAGAGAAAACTTTAACCAAAAAGAGATATAGGTTTTGCCAAGAGAAAAAAAATTAGCCAAGAAGATATGTAAGTTTTGCCAAGAGATAAAAATTTAGCTAAGGGATATATGTTTTGCTAAGAGAGAAAATTTTAGCCAAAAAGATATATAAATTTTGCCAAGAGAGAAAATTTTAGCTAAGAAAATATATAGGTTTTGCCAAAAAAGAAAAGTTTAACCAAGAAAAGATATACTTTTTTCCAAAAAAAAAAAATTAGCCAAGAAAATATATAAGTTTTGCCAATAGAAAAAAATTTGCCAAAAAATATATAGATTTTTCCAATAGAGAAAATTTTAGGCAAAAAAAAGAAAAAAGGTTTTGTCAAGAAATAAAATTTTAGCCAAGAAAAAAAAAAGTTTTTGCCAAGAGAAAAATGTTTAGCCAAGAAGAGATATATGTTTTGCCAAGAGATAGAAGTCTAACCAAGAATAGATATAGGTTTAGCCAGGAAGAGATATAAGTTTTGCCAAGAAAAGATAAAAAGGGTAGATAAGGGATTGGTTGTTAGTTGGTTGGGTTCAAGGTATAGGCTAAGAGGTAGGTCAGTAGAGTAGGTAGGTTAATAGTGTAACTAGGTGGGAGGGTAGTATGGAGGAGGGTCAGGGTTGGGGAAAAATTGGCCCAAAAAAAAAGGGTCAAAGGTCAGCAGGCAAAAAACTTGACCATGGTAGAATGTTGGTTAATGTAGGGTGAAGAGGTAGATGAAAAACACAGCCCATCCTGTGGACAGAACGGCCAACTGGTGCAGTCATGGAGGTTGGTTCACTCTGGCCGAACCGAAATCTTAGTTGGACTCTGCGTGTTATGGAACATCATCAATTTGTTGCTTGTTGAGGGGGGAAGCCTTCTGAAACCTTCCCATACAAGAAAGAAAATTTGAATCATCTTCTTCATTTTCATGTTTTGCAGACTCCCGAGTGGCAGGAAGGAGGACACTGAACTTAAGCTATGTCAGCAGCAGCTCACATGTAAGAGCATCTCCAGTGGTGCTTAGTATGTGGAAGAGCATCCCCAGTGGTGCTTAGTATGTGAAAGAGCATTTCCAGTGGTGCTTAGTATGTGACCCTCAAAAGATATTTTTCACATCCAAGTTTAGTTAGTCGCTTTTTATCAACCCCACCCATAACAAAATTGAAACTGGGACAGCAAATAGGTGAGGGACTACTTATAGCAAATGACCTGGGCCAATCAATCATTACAATGGGCCAATTAGAAACTCTGAGCAGTAGTCAGGTCATATTTATTACACTCTTTCTTTCTGCAGGTGTAGTAGAGTGTTGCTGAGCATTGCACCAGCCACTGGAAACCTGTGAAATTGTACTGAGCCAAAAAACCATTTTCCTAACCCTAACTAACTAACCTGTATGTTTTGACTTTTCTTCATCCAATTTTAGTGTGCAGGATCTCATACATACTAAGCACGTTTCTAGTTAGTTTGCTCATGGAAATGGTGAATCCTGTGTTCGTTAGAGGCATCTCTCCACACATTAGAAGTACTCTTGTAGAAGAATAATGGTCTCCTATTACAGAGAGTATTTGGTACAACTCTCATTTGGTGCGAAAATGCACAAAATTTATTGATCTCCAAAATGAGCTTCTTCTTTCTCCTTTAAAGAAAATGCCTGAACTTTGTTTTGTTTTGTTTTGTTTGTCCCAACTTTTTCTTCCTTTGGAATGGGTGGACTTTTTTTTTCCCCCTCTTCAAACTTGCCTCTTTCTTTGGAGTGTGAGTGAATAATTGTTTTCCCCTCTGATTGTATTCTTCTATGGAATGTAAACATTTATTTTTCTTTTCCTCCACCTCTCATTCATAATGAAAGAATGAACATTCATTTAAAAATTCCCACTTCAACACATCCCTCATTTCTTTACATGAAAAGTTAGATAAAGCATATGAATTCATGCATGTCAAAAGTGCTCTCATTTAATTTTCATGTCATTTGACTTTGGTTGTCTAGATCTCTTCAATATCCTAAACTAGCGAAAAACCACTAGCATCTCAAACTAGTGAATATACAAAAGTTTATAATAATAAAAACGTGCCAAGCATTAATAAAACAAAGCACCCACCCAAAAAAAAAGGAAAAAAAAGGAGAGATATGAACAAGAGGGAAGGACTCGAGTCCAGGCAACAAGGGCAAAGCACAAGGAAAATATGAACAAATCAAGTACTCAAAACCCTCAAGTTGCAAGGAGCATGTCAAATAAGGAGAGAGGAAGAACACCTAAAGGAAACACTTAGTCCAGAAGAGCTCTCACCTACAACATGCCTTGAAATAGAAGTTGCTTGCACTTGATACAATGCCACCATTTTTCATAATGGTTTTTGACAAACATAAGTAACAACAAGCACATTCCAATGAAGACCCAAAAGATACAATAAAATAAAATATCATTCACTTTTTAGACCATCATGTGATTTGCAAAGAAACTAGTGAGCCCCCCTAGCGTCTTGACCCAAGTATATTAAACCACCTATGAAGTTAATCATGCCAATACTATATGTATTGAAATGGGCTTAACTTCCAAATTCTTATGAAACTCAATTGTGAAAAAAACCATTTAGAATTTTTAATTAATTTCCATAGATGAACAAACTATTGAAACTAGATCTCAATGTAGAGTTTTCTAGATAATCTAGACAAGGTGAAAACTTGATCTCAATGTAAGAGATTATTATTATGTAGAGAAGAACACTCCACCAAAAACAATAATGCAAGGACAATACGAATGTGATTGCAAAAGAGAAACAGGATCGGAGGAGACAGAGCAAAACAAGGGGTGTGTCACATTGTGTGGCCTTGCCATTTACATCAAAAAAAGGTATCTTAAGGGCAAAAGAAGAAGTATAAAAATTCAACTATTTCACCATGCAAAAAAATACAATCTTCAAAAAAATAATCTTCTCAAAGAAACCAAAATCCTTCAAGAGATCATAACTCTATAATAACTATTCTCAAGTTTCAACACAAACCAAAATATCATCTTTCAAAAATCCTCATGTGAAAATAGAGCTACTACCTAGGGGCTTCTGAATTAGCTTTTTATCAACAACACCCATCTGATGAGATCTAGTTTCCCCATCTGTCTCCAAAATCCATTGAAGCTACTATACTCTATAATGAATCTAAACACAACAATATCCTTCTTGCCTTGGTAGTAAGCAAGGCCAACAACAAACTAGATCTTCTTAAAATGTGATCTCAGTCAGTGTGTTTGATTGCAAAGAGAGAGAAAGAAACAGAATTGGACACATGGTGGAAACTAGATTCTGAATGTGATTGCAAAGAAAAACTCCACTGAATAACAACAATAATGTAAGGACAATAATGTGATTGCAAAGAGAAAAAACAGGAATTGGAGACAGATGGGAAACTAGATCTCCAGATGGGTGTTGATCTCAATATGATTGTAAGACAGAAGCAGAATTGGAGACATGGTGGAAACTAGATGCGAATGTGATTGTAAAGAGAGAAACAGGAATTGGAGACAGATGGGAAACTAGATCTCAAGGTGATGATCTCAATGTGATTGTAAGACAGAAGCAGAATTGGAGACATGGTGGAAACTAGATGCGAATGTGATTGTAAAGAGAAAAACAGGAATTGGAGACAGATGGGTAACTAGATCTCAGATGGGTGTTGATCTCAATGTGATTGCAAGACATAAGCAGAATTGGAGACCATGGTGGAATCTAGATGTGAATGTGATTGTAAAGAGAAAAACAGGAATTGGAGACAGATGGGAAACTAGATCTCCAGATGGGTGTTGATCTCAATGTTATTGCAAGACAAAAGCAGAATTGGAGACGATGGTGAAAACTAGATGTGAATGTGATTGTAAAGAGAAAAACAGGAATTGGAGACAGATGGAAAACTAGATCTCAGATGGGTGTTGATCTCAATGTGATTGTAAGA
>Ga0116229_10014431_pt1 | contig 10969 bp, 10 predicted proteins | sample S1TSphgellanicum_3_FD_87313 | JGI IMG/M metagenome (GOLD analysis project Ga0116229, IMG submission 87313) | Host-associated microbial communities from peat moss isolated from Minnesota, USA - S1T2_Fc - Sphagnum magellanicum MG | ecosystem: Host-associated > Plants > Peat moss > Unclassified...
GCCGATCAGGTCAACTACGAGGTCTACCAGCAACAGATCGCGGTGCTGCTCGAGGACCAGCGCGTCAAGGAGTGGCAAATGCCTCTCAACAGCGATACCTCGTTCTGGACCGACCTCGGTTTCGCGGCACGCGAGCCGTATCGGGACGCGCAAGGCTACCGGCGGTATCTGTCCATGCTCGCCGACGTGCCACGTTTCTTCGACGAGCAAATTGCGAACATGCGTCTCGGCCTCGCGCGCGGCTTCAGCGTGCCGCGAGTGACCTTGACCGGCCGCGACCAGTCGATTGCCGACGTCAGCGAGGCACGCGACGAAAAAAATCTGTTCTATGAACCGTTCCTGCACATGCCCGCGACGATCTCTGCCGAGGAACAGGCGCAACTGCGCACCGACGCTGTCGCGCGCATCCGCACGAGCGTGATCCCCGCCTACACCAAGCTGCTCGCCTTCATGCGCAACGAGTACATGCCCAAGGCACGCGTCACGCTCGGCGCAGATGCTCTGCCGGATGGCAAAGCCTACTACCGGTCACGGATCCGAGAGTTCACGACACTCGACCAGGATCCGGACGTCATTCACGCGCTCGGGCTCGCCGAGGTCGCACGCATCCACGAGGAGATGCAGGCGACCATTGCGGAGACCGGGTTCAAGGGATCGTTCGCCGAGTTCTTGAATTATTTGCGCACCGACCCGCGCTTCGCACCGAAGACGGCCGATGAATTGCTCAAGCAGGCCGCGTGGATCGCAAAGCGAGTCGACGGCAAGATCGGACAGTACATCGGCCTGTTGCCGCGCCATCGGTTCGGCATCGAGCCCGTACCGCCGGACCTCGCTCCGTTCTACACCGCGGGCCGCGGCGGCATGGGCACGTATTTCGTCAACACCTACGATCTTCCGTCGCGGTCGCTGCCTTCGCTGACCGCTTTGACGCTGCACGAATCCTCGCCGGGCCATTCCCTGCAGATGTCGCTCGCGGCGGAGCAGGAAAATCTGCCCAAGTTCCGGCGCTACACGTATATCTCCGCGTTCGGCGAAGGTTGGGCGCTGTACTCCGAGTATCTCGGCCTCGAGATGGGCCTCTACGACACGCCTTACGACCGCTTCGGTTATTTGAGCTATCAGATGTGGCGCGCAGCCCGGCTCGTCGTCGACACCGGCATCCACCATATGAATTGGACGCGCGAGCAGGCGCTCGCGTACTTGCGTGACAACACGGCCCTGAGCGATCACGAAATCGAAACCGAAACGGACCGCTACATCGGCTGGCCCGGTCAGGCACTCTCCTACTACCTCGGCATGATGGAGATCAAAGCGGCGCGCGCGCGCGCCGAGCAGGCCCTGGGTGCGAAATTCGATCTGCGCGCTTTTCACGATGCCGTGCTCGCTCTCGGGTCGGTGCCGTTGCCCGTGCTCGATCGGCGCATCGATCGTTTCATCGCCGACGGTGGCAAAGCAAACGCCGGCGGTGGCAACTCAAACGCCGACGGTGGCAACTCAAACGCCGGCGGTGGCAACGCAAGCGCCGACTGTGTCAAGCCGAACGCCGACGGCGCAGCCCGATGACGGTACGGCGCCCGTTCTTGAGCCCGATCTGGCTGCTGCTCTCGCTGCCGGGCTACATCGGCTGGCGGCTGCTGCCCGCGTTGACCGACGGACCCGTAAGCCTCGCCATCGGCGTCGCGATTCTGATCGTCTGTTGCGTGCTGATTCCGCGCTCCGTGGCACTGCGCGCGATTCAAGGCAGCGGTCTCAGGACCGCGCTCGTGTGGGCCGGCCTGCTCGCGATGGGTTTTTTTTCGTCGCTGTTCGTGCTCACGTTGCTGCGCGACCTCGTGCTCGTGGCGGCGCGGGTGCTGTACTCCCGCGCAAACGCCGCGGCGCTCGATACCGACAGTGCCGAGTGGGTCGTCGCACTGGCGGCTGCCTCGACACTGGTCGGACTCGCCTTCGCGCGTCGGCCGCGCATCCTGAGCGTGCTGGTCCCGATCGCCGGTCTGCCCGAAGCCTTGAGCGGCTTTACGATCGTGCAGATCAGCGACGTTCACGTAGGGCCCACGATCCGGCGCGGTTTCGTCGCGCGCCTCGTCGCGCGCGTGAATGCCCTGGACGGCGACCTCATCGCGGTGACCGGCGACCTCGTGGACGGGTCGGTCGCGCAGCTGGCTTCCCACACGGCGCCGCTCGCCGGGCTATCCGCACCCCACGGCGTCTATTTCGTGACCGGCAATCACGAGTATTACTCGGGCGAGCGCGAATGGACCCACGAGGTGCGCCGCCTCGGTCTTTGCGTGCTCAAGAACGAACACGTCGTCTTGCGTCACGCGGGCGCGACGCTCGTGCTCGCGGGCGTGACTGACGTGAGTGCGCATCATTTCGACGCCGCGCAACGCAGCGACCCCACGGCTGCGCTGCGCGGCGCGCCTCAGGATGCCGGCGTCAGGATTCTGCTCGCCCATCAACCGAGTTCGGCCGCCGCCGCCGCGAAGGCCGGTTTCGATTTACAGATCTCCGGGCACACGCACGGCGGTCAGTTTCTGCCGTGGAATTTTTTCATCCGCTTCTTTCAGCCGTTCACGGCCGGCCTTTATCGGCAAGGGCGTTTATCGATCTATGTGAGTCGCGGCACGGGCTACTGGGGACCGCCGAACCGCTTCGGCGTACCCTCGGAGATCACGCGCCTGACGCTGCGGCCGGCTTGAGATTCGGCCAGCGCTCGGCGACCGCCGGCAACGGTCCCTGTTTGCCCGTGATCGACTCGGGTGTGATCGCATAGACGATCGTCTTGCCGACGCGCGGAAACGAGCCGCGCTCGCGGCCCCAGGACTCGGGCGGCGCGTATTTCCGCATGACCGCGCCGTAGAACGCGATCTTCTCGGCTTCGTCCTCGACGATTCGAATGCGTCCGAACAGCACGATTGAGCGGTACGATACGGTCGTGTCGCACTCGACCTCCCCGTACGGATAGACCTCGCCGAGTTCGTCGATCTCGAAGCTGACCCGATCGCAGTGGCGGACATTGCGCAAGAAATGGCCCGCGTACTTCGCGGTGTGCAGATACACCTGCCCCGATTGCCAGATGTATAGATTCGGCACGACATACGGATAGCCGTCGGGACCGACCGTCGCGATGCGCCCGCAAAAGGATGCCGCAAGGAACGCCTCGATTTCGGAGCTGGACATGAGCTTGTCGGCGCGGCGCAAGCGGCCCCTGGGTTCTTGCGACGCGTCGGGCACCGACGATTCATCGGACGCCGGCGATGCTTCGCGCGGCGGCAGCGCATCCACGGGCGGCGCGTTCAATGAGGGCTCGCGATCGGTCGACAAGTGGCGTGGCTCCTCAGCCGTTGATCGCGGCTGCCGCGCTGTTTTATCACAGTTCGGGCGCGGCTAGCGGCCCCAACGGTAGCCTAGACCCACGGTCACGATGTCGCGGTCTTCATCGTCGTTCGTGAAGCTGCGTGACCAACCGGCGCGAAGATTGAAGTCTTGCGTGAGGCGCCATGCAACGGTCATCGAGGCGAGTGCGCTCACTCTCGCCGCCTCCTGGCCGGTTTGCGGGGGCACATATTTCTGCAGCGCGAACAGCGCGCCGGCGCCGATGCCGATCTCGAAGCGTGAATCGAAGGCCTGCGTCACGAGCCACGCCTCGCCGATTGCGCCGTTGTTTCGGGCGCCATAACCCAGCGACTCACTGATCCACGCCGCGGAAAATTGCACGTAGCGGGCGGCATTACGGCGGTATTCCACGCCGAAATTCGTCGACTTCAGGGAACTGTTGGCGTTGACGATCGACTGACCGGCGAAAGCGCCGAATTCGTTGGGCGGCCGGCGCCATTGATCCGAATCACCATTCGACGTAGCTGCGCCGAGCTTCTCAAACAGCGCGTCGAGGCGATAACCGCCGCCAAGAACCAAGGTTTGGGCGTTGATGTTGCCCGGAGCATGGATTTCATTGCAGCCGAAACGCAGGAACCAGTGCCGCCAGATGTCATAAGTCAGGGACGCGGAATATATTCCGCCGAGCCCGTGATAGTCTCGATAGTAAGGCGGCGTGTCCGTCTGCTGCGTGTCAAAATAGAAATAGGGGCCCGCACCGATGGCGAACTGCAGGCGATCGCGCCAGCGCGGCGTCTTGAGCCAGAACTGGACGGCGACGCCGTCGCGGTGATTGTCCGGCAAATGACCTTCGTTGACGTAGCCCACCGACAGCGCCGTATAAGTAAACAAGGTTTGGCGATAATCGAACTGCCAGGAATAGGATTTCGAGGCACCGCTTTGCACGCCACCGTAGCCGAACGCGATCTCTTCCGCGCTCGCGCTCTCTGCGCAATTGGCGCACAATAAGATCGTCAAGAGCTTGAGTTCGCGGCCTGCCATGCGCTTCGATTTTGCTGCATCGGTCTCGGAGCTTTGCGTGCTCCCGCGGGAAAGAAACGTGTATTTTTGCAAAGGCCTCGGATTCGCCGCCGCTTGGGTGTTTGCGATCGCCGGCGCGGCGCATTCCGCGCAACCGACCACCACGGCGACGGCGAGCGATGCCGGCGCCGCGGTCGCCGCCCCGGAAGTTCCAGAGGACGCCGGCATCGCCGAGGTGCTCGTCACGGGCGAACGGCCCGGTCCGGGCATGTGGCGCGTATCGAAAGACGGTCACGACCTCTGGATCCTCGCCACGCTCGAGCCGCTGCCGAAAGACTTCACCTGGCGTTCGCAAGCTGTCGAGGAGCACATCGCACAGTCCGCCACGGTGCTCGCGCCGCCCGACGTCGATGTGGACATCGGCTTCTTTCGCGGCCTCACGCTGTTGCCGTCCTTGCTGCGCGCGCGCAAGAATGGCGACGGTCAGACGCTCGAGCAGGTCCTGCCGCACGATTTGTACATCCGCTGGCTCGCGCTCAAGGTGAAATACCTCGGCGGCGGCGACGAGCACATCCGGCCGATGGTGGCCGCGCACGAACTCTATACGCATGCGGTGGACGCCGCCGGACTCACCGACGACGAGCGCGTTTGGGACAGCGTCAAACAGGCCGCGCACAAACACCGCGTCAGCATCACCGCGATCACGCTCAAACTGCCGGTCGAGGATCCGAAGGGCATGATCCGGGAGCTCGGCCAAATCTCGCGCGAGGGCGAAATCGCCTGTCTCGAGACGACGATGACGCGGCTCGAAACCGACCTGCAAGCGATGCGCCGCCGCGCCAATCTTTGGGCGGTCGGCGACATCGACGGATTGAGCGCGCTGTCCTATCCCGATCAAGAAGCCGCTTGCTTCGACGCCGTCGCGAGCGTGCCGAACTTGCGTGACCGCGTCGCCGAGGTCAGGGAGCGGCTGAAGAGCCTGTGGCTCACGACGGCCGTTGAGTCCATCGACAAGAACGCGAGCACGGTCGCGGTGCTGCCGATCACGAGCGTGCTCAAACCGGACGGAGTGCTCGCCGAACTGCGCGCTCGGGGCTACGCAATAGACGCGCCTTGAACGCCGCCCGGGGTTGGTTGTACCCTCGTCGCGCGAGGCTTGCATAACTCAACTTTCAAGAACACATCGGAGTCTCTTTTGAACTACCCAATCGTTGGACTGTTCGCCACCTCGGCCCAGGCCGCGGATGCGATCAAGAAACTCACCGCGGAAGGCTTTACGAGCGATCTGATCACGCTCGTGGACTCCAGTGCCGGCGCCGGCAAGGACAAGATCGTTGCCGCGATCACGGCCGGCTATGTACTGCTCGCCCACGCCCGCGTCTATGCCGACGGCATCGCCAAGGGGCAGTCTCTCGTGATCGTGCGGGCACCGTTCAGCGCCGGTGGCAAGGCCACCAAGATCCTCGCCGCCTTCAAACCGCTCGAGGTCGGCATCGAAGAACCCGCGGACCGCGCCGCGCTCTGGGATGAAGCCGCGCCGCTGTCTTCTGCACTACGCATTCCAACGCTCTCGACCGGCTTGTTCTCGACGTTCTGGACTTTGCCCGTGCTCACGCACAAGGATGTACGCCTGCCGTTTCCGGAACTCACGCAGTCCCATTCGACGACGCGCCTGTCGAGCAATCCGACGCCTCTCTCCTCGCTGTTCAAGCTTCCGCTGCTGCTCCGCTAATTTCTCGCGCCAAAGCGGCCGCCCGAGTTCCTGGGTTCCTCGGGCGGTGTGCATTGGCCGCCCGGCCACGAGACCAATCTGTGGACCGACTGTCAGCCGGACTTGACAATTCAATTTGACATTTTCTCCTTACATTTGTATGTTTGCTGTGTTGCGGGACATCAACCCTGGGGCATTTCAACAGGCACGGATCACACGTGTTCGCAGATAAGACCAGATCACAGCGCGCCATGAATTCATGCGTTTGGGTTCAACCCCGTTCTCTCCGTTTTCGTTTTTCGTCGCCGGCCCGTCGCAGCGATGATCAACCCGCGTGTGGGTATCGCACGAGTATTGCGTAAAAGAATTAAGACCGAAGGAGTGAACTGTATGGCGGACGATCCAAATAGAGTGTGGCCGACTGGCCTGACGATTGCGGAAGCGGAAGAGCTCCACAAGCACGTCATCGATGGCTCGCGAGTATTCTTCGCGATTGCGGTAGTGGCGCATATTCTTGCGTACCTCTACACCCCTTGGCTTCGTTAACGGGGACTTACCATGAACCAAGCTAGAATCTGGTTGGTTGTCAAACCCACCGTCGGTCTGCCGCTTTTCTTGGGCACGGTCCTGGTGATCGCGTTGCTCGTGCATTTCTCGATTTTGACGCACACGACGTGGTTCCCGGCCTATTGGAACGGGAGTGCCAAATCCCACCATGCCGCGCCGGCTGAGACGGCGGCTCCTTAACGAGCCCAAAACACAAGATCGATTGTCGATGAACTGGACGGGGGGCGGGATCAATCGATCCTTACCCCCCGTTTTTTGAGGGGCACTCCAAAATGAACCGCGTTAGCATGAGACTGATGCGCGCCTGGGCCGGCTACGGCACGCGGTTCTTGCCGTTCGCCGATGCGGCCACGCCCGATTTGCCGCTCAGCAGGCTGTTGCGGCTTTCGCTGTTTCAAATCTCGGTCGGCATGGCGCTCGTGCTGCTCATCGGTACGCTGAACCGGGTCATGATCGTGGAACTCGACGTGCCTGCATCCCTGGTCGGTATCATGCTGGCGCTGCCCTTGCTGTTCGCGCCGTTTCGCGCCGTAATCGGATTCCGCTCGGATCATCACCGCTCGGTGCTCGGCTGGAAGCGCGTCCCTTTCATCTGGCAGGGCACGCTCGTGCAATTCGGCGGCCTTGCGATCATGCCGTTCGCACTGTTGGTTCTGTCGGGGGCCGGCGAGGCCGCGAACGCGCCCGTATGGGTCGGGCGGCTCGGCGCCGGCCTCGCGTTCCTGCTCGTCGGCGCGGGACTGCACACCACGCAGACGATCGGGCTCGCGCTCGCCACCGACCTCGCGCCCGTGGAGTCGCATCCCAAGGTCGTGGGTCTCATGTACGTCATGCTGCTCGTCGGCATGATCTTGAGCGCGCTGCTGTTCGGTACGGCGCTCGTCAATTTCACGCCGGCGCGGCTCGTGCAAGTGATCCAGGGCTGCGCGCTCGCTACCATGGTGCTCAACGTGATTGCCCTCTGGAAACAGGAGGCGCGGCGCCCGGCCCGCGCGGGTTCGCCGGCGCCGCCCGCGGACGCGAGCTTCAGCGACTCCTGGCGCGCGTTCACGCGCGGCAGCAGCGCCGTTCGCCGGCTGGCCGCGATCGGCCTCGGCACGATGGCGTTCAGCATGGAAGACGTCCTGCTCGAGCCTTATGGCGGCCAGATACTGCATCTGACGGTCGGCTCGACGACCAAACTGACCGCCACGCTCGCGGTCGGCGGCCTGTTGGGCTTTGGCCTGGCGTCTCGTGTGTTGAGCCGCGGCGCGGATCCGTTTCGTATGGCGAGCGCGGGCGCGCTCGTCGGCATCCCGGCGTTTCTGTGCGTGATCCTCGCGGCGCCGATGGACTCGACGCTGCTGTTCGGCATCGGCACGTTCCTGATCGGTTTCGGTGGCGGCCTGTTCGGGCACGGCACGCTGACCGCCACCATGGTGGGCGCACCGTCCGAGGCGCGCGGGCTCGCGCTCGGGGCCTGGGGCGCCGTCCAGGCCACGGCCGCCGGCGTGGCGGTGGCCTTCAGCGGAGTACTGCGCGACATCGTCGGCGGTCTCGCGACGCAAGGCCGCTTCGGCGCGAGCTTCATGGTACCGGCGACCGGTTATTCGTCGGTCTATGCGCTCGAGATCGTACTGTTGGTCGTGACCTTGATCGCCATGGTGCCGCTGATAGGGCGCGGCACCGCGCCGAATGCCTTGCAGACCGAGGATCCGCCCATGCGCGACCCGCTGGATACGCTGGTCGAATTCTACGCGAACCGGTAGCGAGCCCGATGGCGCTCCTCAATATCCTCGAATATCCCGACCCGCGCTTGCGCACGGTGGCCGAGAGCGTGACGTGCTTCGACGCGCAGCTCGCAAGCTTCCTAGCGGATCTATGCGAAACCCTGCATGCGGCGAAGGCCATCGGCCTCGCGGCGACCCAGGTTGACACACATCTGCGCGTCGTGGCGATCGATGTCTCGCAATCGCACGATGAGCCTCGCGTGTTCATCAATCCGACGATCCTCGCGCGCGAACAGATCGGTCTCGTCGAGGAAGGCTGCCTGTCGTTGCCCGGCGTTTATGAAAACGTGAAGCGTGCGACGCGCATCCGTTTGCGTGCCGACGATGCCGGCGGCGCGAGCCACGAGTACGAACTCGAGGGACTCGCCGCCGTCTGCGTACAGCACGAAATGGACCATCTCGAGGGCAAGCTCTTCGTCGACCGGCTCTCGTTCTTCAAGCGTCGCCTCGCGATCAGGCGGCTCGCGACGGAACGCACCCGCGTCGTAGGCGCCCGAAGTCCCGGCGCCGCACACGCGGACCTTTAAGCCGGATTCACGAGCGCGCGGCGAGGCGTGATCCCGACGGATGCTGCGCTACCGCCCTCGAGCGGCGCTTCGAACACGACGGGCTCGGACTGCGCGAGCGGCCTATAGCGGTGATAGCAGCGCGCTTGCCAGGTGCGCTGCGGCCAGGGCCGCCGCCCAAGCTCCGCAGCCAATGCGGGCGCATCCTTGGGGACGTCGTGATGACTCGCCGCGACGAGACCGGCCACAGCGCCGCCGGCAGCCAGCGCCTGCGGAAAAAAGGCGACGTACTCGCCACGAATGAGCGCAGGCGCGTAGGTCTCGCGCGCGCCGCGGCCGGAACTCGTGGCTGCACGCGCGCCGGGCCAGGTCGCCAGCAAGGTCGCCGCCAGGCTTGGCTGGTCGACGAATTCGAGGTGTCCCAGCTGCGTGCAGCGCGGATTCATTTCGACGAGATAGGGCGTATCGGTCAGGCTGTCGATCACGTAGTCGAGACCGAAAAAGCCGCTCAAGCCCAAGCGCCCGGCGATCATCTCGGCGGCGCGACGCATCGGCTCATTATGGATCCTGCGTATGACGACGGCGGCGCCGGTCGGTCCCGCGCTCGCCACGACCAGCACCGAAATCATTGCGAGCACCGCGCCGTCACGGCACGCAATCATGGAATTGGCGGGACGACCATTGATCAGTTCCTGGATGATGAGACCGCGCGGCTCGCGGGCCCTGCTCTGCCATACGGCGAGTGGATCGCGATCGATGAAGCGCCGCTTGCGCGCGGTCAGGCGTCCGAGCGGCGCTCGTAGCTGACGCCAGGCGGACAGGGAATCTTCGAGACGACGGCTGATCTGCACACCGTTGCCGCCGGTTTCACCGTCCGCTTTCAGTATGCCCTCCGGGGATACTTCGCGGTGCCAGCCGACGAGATCCGCCTCGCTCGAAATCGCACGCGTGCGCGGAATCGGCACACCCAGGTCGCGCGCGAGCATGAGCAAGGCGAAGCGGCTGCGAACGACGGGAAAGCTGTGCGCTGGCCCCAAGGAACGCTCGATGAGCGGACGCAGAGCAGGACACGCGTCGTGCAGTGCGTGCAATTGCGCGACGACTCCATCATCGCAGGGAATCACGAGCCAAGGGTCGGAGACTAGAATGGCGCGCTGCAAACTCGCCAAGGACGAGCCGCCGGCATACCGGTGAAGGCGCTCGAGTCCCGCCACGAAGTGCAGCGGATGATGTGCGGGACACACGACACTGACCCGGCAGCCCTCACGCAGGAACGCGAGCGCGAGCCGCGCGGACAGCGGCCACCACTTTGAGGCCGCAAGGAGCACGGACGGCGCCGCGCCATCCGGGCACTGCTTGACATATTCGGTCATCGGGTGCGCGTTCCGTCCCCTGAGAAGCTTTTCGGAGTTAACAGTTGTGACCGCTCTCGCTACATGACGAGTATGCGTTCGCTAGTATTCGCAAGTAGCCGCCTGGTTCACAAAGTCGGAGTAATACTTGAGCAGTCCAGACATCGATGTCGCGATCATCGGCGCGGGCCCCTACGGTCTGTCGCTCGCCGCGCATCTCGCCGGCAGCGGCCGCAGTGTACGGGTGTTCGGTATGCCCATGCGTTTCTGGTCTCATCACATGCCGGCCGGCACGTCGCTGAAATCGGAAGGTTTCGCCTCGAACCTTTACGACCCCGAAGCGGAATTCACGCTCGAAGCCTATTGCGCTGAGCAGAAGATCCCCTATGCGCATATCGGATTGCCCGTGAAAATCGAGGTCTTCATTGCCTACGCGCTCGAATTTCAGCGGCGCTACGTTCCGGAGGTTGCGAAGACCAGCGTGACCCGACTCACGCCCTGCGCCGAAGGATATTCGTTGACGACCGACAGCGGCGAGACCTTGAGCGCCAAACACGTCGTCGTCGCCACCGGCATCATGAATTTTGCGCAATTGCCGGCGCCGCTCGCGCGCCTGCCCGCGGGCCTCGCAACGCATACTTCTCACCACAACGATTTTCGGCGCTTCAAGGATCAGCGGGTCGCCGTCCTCGGCGCGGGCGCATCGGC
>Ga0116229_10014433_pt1 | contig 10969 bp, 10 predicted proteins | sample S1TSphgellanicum_3_FD_87313 | JGI IMG/M metagenome (GOLD analysis project Ga0116229, IMG submission 87313) | Host-associated microbial communities from peat moss isolated from Minnesota, USA - S1T2_Fc - Sphagnum magellanicum MG | ecosystem: Host-associated > Plants > Peat moss > Unclassified...
CGTCGAAGGCATCGCGCTGATGATAGATCGCGGGCAGGTGGTGCTCGCGCGCGTACGCGAGTTGCGAGACGAGCACCGTACGCTGCACGTCACGCGGGCTGTGATCGTAGTAGTAGTCGAGCCCCATCTCGCCGATCGCGCGTGGCGGCCGCTCTGCCGTGGCGACCAGCCCGTCGAACGCTGCCGCGACATCGTCGGGCGCGCTTTCGGCTTCATGTGGATGGATGCCGATCGCGTAGTCGAGGCCATAGCGGTGTGCCGCTACTTGGGCTCTCGCGCTATCGGGCACGTCGGTTCCGATCGTCATGATGCGCGTCACACCGGCGTCTTTCGCGCGCGCGAGCATCGCGTCGCGGTCGTCGTCGAAGGCCGGATCGTGAACGTGGGCGTGCGTGTCGAACATTGCCGCAAAATCTTAACACGACTGCGTTCTCAACTGTCCAGCTCCTCACGACGATACCCATAGGAGCGCTGGCCGCTCGGCCGGGCGTATCGATTTGAGAAAGACGGGACGAGTTGAGATTTGCGGTCGTCGGGGCCGGAATGGTCGGGCTCACGTTCGCGCTGCGCGCGGTGCGCGAGGGACATGAGGTCACGGTCATCGAGCGCGACTCGGTGCCCGGCGGACTCGCGTCGTGCTTCCGCCCCTTCGCCGATGGCGATCGACTCGAGCGATTTTACCACCACATTTTTCGAACCGACACGAACATGATCGCGCTGATCGAGGAGCTCGGACTTTCCTCGAAGCTCTCGTGGCGCTCGCCGAGCACCGCGTGCCTGTTCGAAGGCCGTTTCCATCGGCTCGATTCCGCACTCTCGCTCCTGCGCTTCGCGCCGCTCGCGCTGCACGACCGGCTGCGACTCGCGGCTGCGCTCTCAATTCTGAAGCTCGCGCGCGATGGAACGCTGTTCGAGCGGATGCTCGCCGCACCGTGGCTGCGCGCCGTCGCCGGTCGCACGGCCTATCGCGTGGTGTTCGAACCGCTCTTTCGCGCGAAGTTCGGACGCCATGCGGAGAACGTCTCGCTCGCGTGGTTCTGGGCGCGCATTCACGATCGCACGAGCGAACTCGGGTATCTCGAGGGCGGCTTCTCGCAAATGTACGAGCGGCTCGCCGAGCGCGTCGAAGCCGCGGGCGGGACGATTCATTACGATACGTCCGTCGCGTCGATCGATACGAGTCCGGAGACGGGCGAGGTCGCGATACGCTTCGCGGGTTCGGCAACGTGGAACACCTACGATCGCGCGCTCGTCACGCTTCCATCGGCCGCATTCGCGGCGCTCTCACCGGCAGCATCGAATTGGACGCGTAACGTCGCGCCGCGGCCCGATGCGCTCGGCGCGCGCTGCATCGTCCTCGCGCTCGACCGGCGGCTCTCAAAGCACTATTGGATCAACGCGTGCGACCCGAACTTCCCGTACATGGTGGTCGTCGAGCAAACGAACTTCGTTTCGCCGGAGAACTACGGCGGCCGCCATCTCGTCTATCTCGGGAACTATGGCGAATCGTTCGAGGGAAGCGCGCTCACCGACCGCCTGGATGGAATCGCGGAGTCGTTGCGCGCGATCAACCCCGCATTCTCGCGCGATTGGATTATCGATGCGTGGGAGTTTCGCGCGAGCGGCGCGCAACCGGTCGTCACGACGAGCTATCGCGACACGCTCCCGCCGTTCGAAACGGACGTGCCCGGCGTGTTCCTCGCAAACCTCGAACAGGTCTACCCGCACGACCGCGGTCAGAACTACGCGATCGACATCGCGTCTCGCGCGTACGACGCGTGTCTCGAAAGCGGCGTCGAATCGACGTCGTTCCGCCGTAGCGCCTGATTTCGCGCGACTAACCCGCGGCGGGCGCGTCCATTCTCGGAAAGAGCGCGCCTTCGGCCGGCGCCGTTTTACCGCCGCTTGGGAGACGGCCCCACACGAGCTCTTCGGTCCACGAGCCGTTCGGCTCACCGCTCTGACCGAGCTGGTTCCAGATGCCGCGCGAGGACGTCGGCATGAACGGGAACGTCAGGTGCGCGAGCCAGCGAAGCCCTTCGCAGAGATCGTAGAGCACGGCGTCGAGCGCTTCGTTTTGCTCGCGTTTATGAAGCTCCCACGGCTTCGTCTCTTCGATCGATTGATTTAGTGCCGTAACGAGTTCCCAGATCGCCTCGAGCGCGTCGCGAAACGCGAGCCGCTCGATGTGCGCGCCGGCGCGCGTGCCGAGATCCGCGAAGCGAGCGCCGAACGTCGAAGGCGCCGCCGCGGGCACGACCCCGTCGCGATAGCGCGCGAGCATCGCGAGCGAGCGCTTCAGCAGGTTGCCGAGATCGTTGCCGAGATCGCCGTTGCGACGCAGTCGCACTTTCTCTTCGCTGAACGAGAAGTCGCTCCCAAACGGCGCTTCGCGCATCAGGAAATAGCGGATCGAATCCGCGCCGAAGCGCTCGGCCAAGTCGAACGGATCGACCACGTTGCCGCGACTCTTCGACATCTTCTCGCCTTCGAGCGTGATCCAGCCGTGCGCGAACACGACGTGCGGCGCGTCGAGTCCGAGCGCCCAAAGGACCGCGGGCCATATGATCGTGTGGAATCGCGCGATCTCTTTGCCGACGATCTGCACGTTTGCCGGCCAGAACGTCCGAAAGCGCTCCCCGTCGTTGGCGTAGTCGAGCGCCGTGAGGTAGTTCAGCAGCGCGTCGAGCCAAACGTACATCACGCCGCCGCCCGGTAAGGGAACGCCCCAATCGAGATTCACGCGCGAGATACAGAGATCTTCGAGGCCGCCTTCGATCGTCGCGAGCATCTCGTTGTACGCGCGCTCCGGGCGCACCCACGTGGGTCGGTCGCGATAGTACGTGAGTAAACGATCCCGATATTTCGAGAGCGCGAAGAACCAGTTCTCTTCGGAAAGCCACTGGACCGCGCGGCCGCATTCGGGGTTCGGGCAGCGACCGTCGACGAGTTTGGACTCGAGCCAGAACGTCTCGTCGTTCGTGCAGTACCAGCCTTCGTATTTACCGAGGTAGACGTCGCCGCTCTCTTTGAGGCGTTCGAATACGGCCACGACCTGCGTCTTGTGGCGGGTCTCCGTCGTTCGAATGAAATCGTCGTAGCTCACCTCGTAGGTGGCATCGAGCGACTTCCATTTCGGCACGAGCTCGTCGGTCCACGTCTGGGGGTCCACGCCGGCGTCGCGCGCGGCTTGCTCGACCTTCTGGCCGTGCTCGTCGGTCCCGGTCAAGAAGAACGTCGGCCCGAGCGTTCGATGGTAGCGCGCGAGAACGTCGGCTGCGATCGACGTGTAGGCGTGACCGATATGCGGATCGCCGCTGATGTAATAGATCGGCGTGGTGACGTAAAAGGATCGCGAGGGCATGGATGGCCTCAGGTTGGCCTCGCGAACGGAGCCCGCCTGCGCCCCCGGAACGGTCGTGGCTCGTTAAGCCGGCCGTGCCGAATCACCGATACGAAGGGGTATGGCTTTGAAGCGCCCGGCCCTGTTCGCCGCGTGCATCGCGGTTTTCGCGGCGCTGGTCTTTGCCGTCTCATCCTACGTGTCGGACGAAGCGCGGCCGGGCCACGCGGGTCCGCTCACCGATCCGACCGACCTCGTGGCATTCTATTGCGGCGGGAAGGGGCTCGCAGAGCGCGTCGATCCCTACCGGGCCGAACCGCAACGCTCGTGCGAGCGGCGCGCGTTTGCGGAGTCGCGGATCCGGCTCATGGAGCATCTCGTGATGCCCGAGACGCTGCCGCCCTACGCGATCGTGCCGTTCGCCCTGCTTTCGGTCGCATCGTTTCGCGTCGCGTGCGTCGTGTTCGTTCTCGGCTCGCTCGCCGCCGCGATGGCGACGATCCTCATCATCGTGCGATTGACGCGCATGCCGATCGTGCTCGTCAGCTTCGCCACGCTCGTCTCGTTTTCGCTCGCGTCGATCTACATCGGGCAGCCCGTTCCGTTCGTGGTCGCCGCACTCTGCGCGAGCGCGCTCGCGCTGCGCTCGGGCCGCGTCGCTCTCGCGAGCGTTCTCGCGCTACCGACGATGATGGAGCCGCACGTCGGCCTCGCAGCGATGCTCGGGCTCTTCGTGCTCGAGAAACGCGCGCGTCTTCCCGTCGCCGCCGGTATCCTCGCGCTCGCATGGCTCTCGTTTTTCGTGGGCGGCCTCGCGCTGAATCTCGAGTATCTCACGCAGGTCGTGCCCGCGCAAGCGCTTTCGGAAGTCGCGAATTTTCACGCGCAGTATAGTTTGACCGCGCTCGCATACCAACTCGGTGTGAACGAGACCGCCGCGATCCGGCTGGGCGAATGTTCCTACGCCCTCATGCTCGGCACGGGCGTGTGGCTCGCAGCGCGTTTGAAGCGCGTGCATGGCGACGCGGCCTTTGCCGTACTCACGCCGCCGGCGTGCGTGCTCGTGGGCGGCGTCTACGTTCACGATCACCTGATGGCGGTCGCGCTGCCGTTTGCGTTCTCGATCGCGAGTTACGCGCGCCGCCGCCCGCTCGTGCTCTGCGCAACGATGGTGCTCGCCGTTCCGTGGCAGAGCGTCTTCGAACTGTTCTTCGTTTCGGCGTTTCCCACGCACGTGCGTTTCGATCCGGGCACCGCACTCGCGAGCGTGTCCGACGGACGACTCCTCTCGCAGATCTCGTGGCGCGTGTGGATCTCGATGCTCGGCGGTCGCGACGGACGCACGCCGTTCGAGATGTTCCTCTTCAAACTCCCGACGTGGCTCGCGCTCGGCACGATCGGATTCGTCGCACTTCGTTCGCTCACGATGCGGCGCGAGGAAACGCCGAGCACCGCCGTCGCTCAGCCGCCACTCGTCCCGGCCTTACGTTCGGCAATGCGCCGGTAGAGTGTCGCGCGGTCGCCGAGATCGCGCGCCGCGAGCGTCTTCGCGGCGTGGGCCGGCGATACGCCTGCGGCGAGGAGTTCGTCGATCGCCGCATCGACATGGTCGGGTGTGGCAGCAATCACGGGCTCAGGCGGAAGCGGTCCGAGCACGAGAACGATCTCGCCGCGCACGGGACGCTCGAGGGCCGCAAGCGTGTCGGACGGCGTGCCCGCGATTTGCTGCTCGAAGCGCTTCGTAATCTCGCGCGCCACGAACACGGGCGCGTGCGGCGCGAAGGTGTGCAGATGCTCGAGCGTCGCGACGATCCGATTCGGAGACTCGTAGAAGGCGGTCGTGGTCCCGCTTGCGAGCGCAGCACGCAGCGCGCGTTCGCGCTCGCCGAGCGCGCGCGGAACGAATCCCGCGAAGGTCAGCCGACGGATGTCGTATCCCGAAAGAACCGCAGCGCAGACGAACGCGCAGGGGCCCGGTAACACGTCGATCGGAATCCCGGCAGCACGGGCCGCCGCCACGAGCTCCCGCCCCGGATCCGAGATGCCGGGCGTTCCGGCGTCGGTCACCACCGCGACGGATCCGATGCGTGCTCGCTCGAGAATCGATTCCGTCGCCTCGGCCGCGTTTTGCTCGCGGTAGCTCCACATCGGCTTCGAGGGGAGGTCGAGTGCCGAGAGCAGGCGCCGCGCCACGCGCGTATCTTCGGCAACGATGAGGTCGCAGGCGCGCAAGACGTCGAGCGCACGAAGCGTGATATCGCGGAGGTTGCCGAGCGGCGTCGGCACGAAGGTCAAGCCCAATGTCGGATTCTTCGAGAAACGGCGCGACGCAATTCGTCCGCGAGATCGAGCTGAGCGGTCACATCCTCGACTCGGGTGTTTTCGGGCGCGTTCTCGAGATCATCATGGACAACGAGTTCGCCCGCTACACGATCGATAACTTCGCGGTCGGAAAGACGGCGACCGATCCGAGTACGGCGCGGCTGCGCATCGAAGCGGATACGGGCGAACACCTCGACGACCTGCTCGACAAGCTGCGCGATATCGGAGCCGTCGTCGCCGACGATACCGACGCCGTCACGATCGCCGCGCCTGCCGACGGCGTCCTGCCCGACGATTTCTATGCGACGACGAACCTCGAATCGGAAGTCCGCATCGACGGCCATTGGCAGACCGTGGCGCTTCCGGAAATGGACTGCGCGATCGTACTCGCCGCGGGCGGCCCCACGACCGTCGCGCCGTCGGACATCCGCGCGGGCGACGCCGTCGTCGTCGGACACGAAGGCGTCCGGGTGCAAGCGCTCCAGCGTCCGCGGCGCAAGCAAGTTTTCGAATTCATGTCGAGCGCCGTGTCGAGCGAGAAACCGAAGGAGTCTCTGATCGCGGAAATCGCGCGCGAGCTCCTCGCGACGCGCGCTGCCGGGAAGCGCGTTCTTCTCGTCGGTGGTCCCGCCATCGTACATACCGGCGCGGGAAAATATTTAGAACGTTTGATCGAAGCGGGATTCGTCGACGCGCTCTTCGCCGGGAACGCGCTCGCGGTGCACGACATCGAATCGCAATTCTACGGCACGTCGCTCGGCGTGAACCTCGCCGATGCGTTTCCCGTGGAAGAAGGCCACGTCCATCATTTGCGCACGGTCAACCGCATTCGCGCGGACGGCGGCATTGCGAACGCGATCGCGAGCGGTCGGCTCAAGAGCGGCATCATGTATCAAGCGTACACGAAGAAGATTCCGGTCGTGCTCGCCGGTTCGATTCGCGACGACGGTCCGCTGCCCGACGTGATCACCGACGTCGTGGAAGCGCAACGCGCGATGCGCGAACTCGTGCCGGGCATCGGCATGGCACTCATGGTCTGCACGCTCTTGCACTCGATCGCCGTCGGCAACCTTTTGCCGGCGTCGTGCAAGGTGATCTGCGTCGACATCAATCCCGCAAGCGTTACGAAGCTCACGGACCGCGGCTCGACGCAGACGATCGGCCTCGTGATGGATGCCGATTCGTTCTTACGCGAGATTTGGCACGCGCTCGCGGTCAACATCCCCGTGAGCTGACCCAGGCGATTTTACCTCCAGGCGTTCCCGTTCCGACGGCGCGACGCGGGAAAAGAGCTCGTGACGGAACGTCAGGGTGCGGGGAAAGCCTAAGTTCCGGAGCAGCCGCTCCGCCAGCGGAACCCCATGCGCCTGAACGTTTCGAACGACAGCCTGCCTCTGAAGCGGGCGCTCTACGATGAGATAGAAAATACTCCCGACGAGCAGAGAGAGCGATACAAAAAGGGCTTCGACGCCCGGAGTCCGTGAGACGTCCGGGGAAATGTTTTCCACAACAGTCACGAGTGGATCGTGGATCAGGTAAATGCTATAAGATGCGACGCCGATCGCAGCCAGAGGTCTCCATGCGAGCACCGACTGAAATCGTTTATCCGAAACGACCGTCGCGACGAAGCAAAAGCACGCAAGATGCCAGCCGAAGCGGTCGGCAAAATCGGTAGCGGGATCGAATAGGCCCTGCAACTGCCCGGCTACCACGCCGACCGCGATGCCGGGGAGGGACCATCTTAGCGCGGACTCTTTCCGGACAGCTAGGTCTGCCGCGACGATGCCGAGCATGAATGTCGGAAGACGTGCGATGTCTTCCGAATGCCATAGACGCGTCACTTCGTGGCCGATCACGAGAAGAGCCAACACGCTAAAGAACGCCCTTCGAGAGCTGATAAAAAGGGCCAGGGCGAATGGGAAAACTGCGTACCAGCGTAGCTCGATCGGTAACGACCAAAATGATGGGTTGATCCAGCGTCCGCTTCTGTCGAACATTGCCAGCTGCCCGAAAGCTTCGCCTATATTCTGTGGCTCGTGAAAGAGCTCGTCGATCCGGCCGCCCATGTGACGCACGATTGCGACGAAGGCAAATAGAAAAATCGCAGCTATGAGAAAGGGTGGAAACACCCGCCAAATCCGTTTTACGAAATAGGTGGCGAGGTCGAAGGACGTGTCGTGCCTCGTCAAAGCGCTCAATGTCCCATAACTCAGACAGAAGCCCGAGATAACGAAAAACAGCGTCACCCCTTGTGCGCCCCAATTGTCGGCAAACGACGACGTCTGGGATCGATACAGGGTATGGATATGATATTCCGCGTGAAAGACGAGCACGGATAGGATCGCGATAGCACGGATGCCATCGACATATCGACTTCGCTCGTGGATCGGTGGTATCAAAACGCTCTGATACCGTCGTCGGGAAACATTCAGCCGTTTCCGAAGAACATGCCGATGTGCGATCCGCCGTAGTCATGCGTCTGTGGGAGAGCTGCGCACGACGTGGCGGCAGCGAGCGGCGCCTTCAACGCTCTAGCTCAGAGCGAGCCCGTGACGTGGATCGACTTGACGATCGTTTCTTGCGACGAGCCGTCTTCGTAGGTCGCGACGATCGCGGGATGCTTCGTGCCGAGTTCGTCTGGCGATGAGAGCGAGACGATCGTATCGCCGGGTTGCACGTTCGCGCCTTCGAGTTCTTCGCCCGACGTGCCGAGCACGGAGACGCGCATCTTCGGTTCGTAGCGCAGAACCTTCACGAGGATCGGTTGGCTCGCGCTCTGATCGTGTGCCACTTCGATCGGCGGACCGTTCGGCACCGCGACCGCTTCGTGCGTGACGGGCGCCTGTGCCGGGGCGGCGCCGTTCACGCCGGGCGGAAGATCCGTGCCGCTGAGCGTCGTTTGTTCGGCGTTCGTGCCGTCGGGCGCGATGGCGGGGACCATCGGGCCGCCGACGTTCCCGTTCGCGAGATCGCCGCCGCCCGGAGGCTGCGAGCGAAGAACGCGAACGGGAACTTGCGCCTCATCGCGGTCCGTCCCGCGTTCCGCGGTGACGACGACGCGTAGATCTTGATCCGCATCGACGAGCGGTGCGGCGAGCATCGAGGTTCCGCTGTGGCTCAACAACGCTTCCGCGCGAACCGTTCCGTACTCGTCGATGAGACGTACGGTGCCGGTCTGCGCGGGCGTGTGATAGTTGACGATGATCGGCGTGCCGGCGACGACCGTTTCGGAGGCGAGTCCGAGGCCGGAAATCTTCACGTCCGACGTCTGCGCCGTGACCGCGGCCGGAGCCGGCACGTACGACACGACGTGGAGCGTGCGCTCGTCGGAGCCTAAGCGACCCTTCGCGAACAGGTGGAGATCGTAACCGCCCGGCGAGGGTGCCGCCGGCATCGTCACGGTGAACGCTCCCGAACCCGCGGGCACGACGCCGCGCCGGATCTGTAAGCCGTTCTGTGCCTCGATCGTATACTCGCCGCCCGAGGCGTTTGCGAGCGCGTAGGCCACGCTGAACTCGCTACCGGCGACGACGCGTGGCGGAGCCGCGAGTGCGGCGACGCGCGGACGCGAGGCGACGATTCCGCCGATGCTGCCGAGCGCGAGCACGAACGCTGCCGCCGAGAGCGCGGCGCGCCGGATCGTATCGCGGGAGTAGCGTGAAAGCTGCGGGGCCGAATCGAGCGTGAGCTGTGCGTCTTCCGAGTGCACCTCCGCGACGACGCGCGGCGGCCGGCCGCGGCGTGGCAGGGCGATATCGATTTCGACGGCGATCGCGGAGTACGGCGGAACCACCATTGCGTTCCACGTCATCCGGTTGGGGCCGCGCCCGGCGTTCACGGCATACGCGAAGGCGGCGAGGTGGCCGGCCGTCTCGTTCGCGACGAGTATTTCGTAGATCGCGCGGCGTTCGCGGTCCGAGCGGTCGAGGAGCCGGATGTCGCCCGCGATCTCGCCCCGGGGCATCGCGAGCACGGAGCCCGCGCGCTTGCCCGGAGCGGTCCGCCGCCGCCAGTCCATGGCAGCGGGGACGCGAAGTGGCGCGGCTCGCTCGATACGTTGGATCATCTAGCAAATCGTATCGGACGGCATCACACCGCAAATGAGCCCCGGGCGTGCGGCGCAGCACATTTTTGTGAGCTGCTACATGCGGAGCCTGGGTCGGCGGGGGCGCATCGCGACGCCGAGCTGGGCGGCGATGACGTCGACCGTCCGTTTGAGCTCGCGAGCGGCCGGGTCGAACGTGCAGCCGAGGTCGCCCGTGGTCGCCCCGCGGTACGTCACCCGCGTCGTGGAGCCGAACGACATGCTGCGCATGCAGTGTCCGGAGACCAGATTCGAGATCGGGCTAGCGGCCTGGAGCTTCGCGAACAGCCATGCCGTTTGGGGCCGCTCGAGGGTCGAGCGCGAGACCACGCCCGCCTGATCGATCTGCACGCTTCCATCGCGGTGAACGACGATCACGTAGCCGGCGGCGTTCGTGGACCCCGAGTTCTGGATCACCGCGTCTTCCGGGCTCGCACCCGGCATCGCGGCCGCGGCTGTCGGCGCGGCTACGGGCGATGGAGGCGCGGCCGAAGGGCCGGGGCTTCCCAGAGGCATCGCTTGCGACAGGACGAGGGCAACGAGCGCGGCCGTCATCCGCCCATGCGTTTCGTACGGCGGTCCCGTTCCGTGAAGTAGGCGATGATCGCATCGCGCTTGTCGCCCTGGAGCGCGACGATGCCGTCCTTCACGGTCCCGCCCGTGCCGCAGCGCTTCTTCAGGTCGCCCGCGACGCTCTGAAGTTCGCCGCTCGCAAGCCCGTAGACGAGCGTGACCGACCCGCCGCGGCGCCGTTCGCAGCCGACGCGGATGAACCCATCGTCGGGTATGGTCGCGGCCGGCTTGCCTCCCGAGGGCTTCTTCGGTCGCGAGGATGGGATCGAAGGAAGCGGGAGCGACCCATCCGTCGAGTACACGAGTCGTCGATCGTCGTTCGGCATGAGCGTCGGGTTCGGCGCCGCGGGCGCCGCGTCCCTAAGCGGCTTTGCGCTCCGCGAAGTTGACGAAGACGTTCACGATGAAGAGCAGCAAAGTCGCGTCGTCGACGACGCCGAGCACCGGCACGTCGCTCAAGAGATCGAACGGCGAGAGCACGAGTGCCGCGAGCAGAACGACCCCGATCTTGGACCAGAGTGGGACGCGCGCGTCGCGCATGAGCGGAAAGAGGCGTGGGATCTTGGCCACGACGGCGGAGATCATGCTGAGGAACTTCACGACACCCTCGTACCCGTCTTATGCCAAAGTGTTGCGGGCCGACCCGC
>Ga0116229_10014434_pt1 | contig 10968 bp, 10 predicted proteins | sample S1TSphgellanicum_3_FD_87313 | JGI IMG/M metagenome (GOLD analysis project Ga0116229, IMG submission 87313) | Host-associated microbial communities from peat moss isolated from Minnesota, USA - S1T2_Fc - Sphagnum magellanicum MG | ecosystem: Host-associated > Plants > Peat moss > Unclassified...
ATCAGATTGCCCAGAAAAACAATTTTGCCAATAATAATAATATGCTGGATGCCAAAGGTATTATTATGATGCATGTGAAAATTGGCTGCACCAGAAACCCTAACCATTATGAACAGGGAGGGGCTCTGGATACTGGAACTTATCAACATACAAAAACAAAGAAATAATTTTCAACAGATTGGTACCTACTAAATTAAGTAACTTACTACTTACTTACAAGTTGAACAACATTGGGTATATTTGCCATCTCCGGTCGATTCACATGGTCAGCTGTATGTTGCTATCTCACAGGACACAAGCAGTGCAAACATCAAGATTTTCAGCGGCCAGGGTCCCGATGGATACATGCAAAATGTTGTATATAAAGAGGTTTTGGAAATGTAGTTTGTAATTGTAATTTTGTAATATGTATCATCAAATACACAAACACCTGTGCATTAGGCACAGGGTTCAAACCAGTATCTAACATAAAAGAAGCAGGCAGTCCAGTATAACACTGAAACAAAGATAATTGAAATTTAAGATGGTTGAGCAAGGATACTTACCCATGTAAATTTCCTCTAATTTCCTCCTCTGATCTCTCCTTTGCTTCCCAACCATCACTCAATCTCCTGCCCCATCATCCCTGACTTAAAAGCTCCAGCCAGTCGAGTTAGGACAAACTAAGACATTTGAAAATTCTAGCATAAGTTATTTGAACAATGCTATCATTTTCTGTATGATTCCTTCTGCCATCCCGATCATTGATATCAGAAAGAGACAAAATCATGTTTTACCGTTCCAAAATTGAACTCCAACTTGGGTTATTGGGTGCTCCTTGGTTTTTTCACTCACCAGTTGTTCCATTAACAAGCACAATTGTCTTGAGAAGTTTTGGTTTTGGTTTTACTGAAAAATAACATCATGTTAATGCATTGCATTGCTAAAGCTCTGCCAACTGAGGCAAAAACAGAAAACATAACAGCAAAATTAAGTCCATTCAGAACCAAAACTGAGACCTCCCACAACAACAAAACAGAACGAAATAAAAACCCAACAAGAGGGGGAACTCCCTTGCACCAGGGCACAACTCAAAAGTGACCCCTGTACCAGCATCAATAAGACAACAGACATTACCTGGATCATTTTGTGGATCAGAGGTGCAAAGCTTATTATGTACTTCCTTGACAGAAAACTCTTTGTGGTTCAGAGATGGCAACAAAAAAAAGTCAATATTTAACAAAGAGAGTGCCAGTTCTCTCAAACCTGCCCCTCACCTGCAAGCTCATGCTTTGTACCTGCAACATTGAAAGGAATCTGTACCAGTTACAATTTCTGACTCCATGTCCTTCATTGCCTCCATATAATACAAGGGCAATGGTAAATCAGATGACATTGCTCTAATTCTAGAACCGTCACATTGCTCTACACAAAATTTCCACTTCAGAAAAATTCACAAGTGAAGGGACTTGTTCTCATTTTGTTTCACAGTTGACTATAGCCAGATGCTCCTGTTGCAACCACTTGAGCACCCCAGAGACACTCTTGCATGTGTGCAGCAACCTTGCTTGCTTTGCTTCAGTGCTGTCTACACAACAGAATCAGCAGCACCTGCAAACTTCAGGTAGGATCTGTTGGCAGCTCATAGCATATGTGCTAACTCCATGCACATTGGCATCACACAACATCATTAACTTGCCTGCTGGAAACTCATCCATTGCAAGAATCCACGATCTAGGACACTTATAGCATACAGAAAATGGGAAAGTGGTGCTGCTGCAAATGGAGATACAAGGAAAAATAAAAGCACCTCCACATATAGAAACATGATCTTACATACAAATGGAATGCACCATCAAAGAACCACTATGATGAATTTGCATCCAGAAATATGTTATGTGAGGTGAGGTATTATTCAGAGCTTTAGACTGGCATTAACAAGTCAAAATCAGCCTCTTTGAATTTGGGTTGCAAAGGTCTAACAAACTGGAACTGTGTATAACCTCTAGTCTCTCATAAAACTCAAAACACATTACAGAATGTCAAGCAGCACAACAAAATGCGAGCATCACAGACAATTTTTTGCAAAACAACTTTGATTCTGAAGCTTACTTCCTCCAATCCGTTACAAGGGAACGTACCCAAAATCCAAGTAAGGTTACTGGGCTTTTAAGAACTTCACTAATCAAATTTATTCACCCCCTTGAAACAAATTTGCAGCAAATTTTGCTTCCACTTTCTGTCATGGAGCAATAACTTCTACCCACATAACTGAGGAAGAAACCCTAAATTGGTCACCCTCATCCTGTGCTGTTGGAAACAGAGAGTACATCAAAGTCTTTAGTGAAAAGCCTCACTATAATGAAAAGATTTCAGACCTTATGTGGTGCTTCACCAATACAATCTCATTCTCTCTGCTGTCTTGGAAACAAGTTCTTCAAGAAAATTGTTGATTTTCTGCAATCTTGGACATGGGCATGCATGGCAATGACCCATCATTCATCATCTGAACTCTCAACTGCCCCAGCATAATAAAGGAGGTTTGGGCAACAGAAAAGCTTCAGCACTGAGATGGTGTAATATACACAAGGCACATAGCATATGTATGACCTGCTCTAGAATATAAGGAGGATCCTCGACAAGAGCTGAAAATGTGCACTCAGTCACCCCTTTCTTCAAGGAGGTAGGGCTATGGTTTTGGAAGCTCAGCCCTTCTTGACAGGCCGCTGGACATATGATTTGTTAGGATCCTCCGTTTTGAGCTTGGGGGGCCGCAGCTCGCCTTTCTTTGCTTTCTTTCCCCCCTTCATGAAATCCCGCCAGCTTGTAACCCTATTTTCTCGTGTGTCTTCCCACTTCTCTTGATCCTCACGCTTGTGTTTCCACATTTCTCTTGTCTCTTCTTCCTCCTTCTTCATCCTGCCTTCTTCCTCAGAGATTCTCATCTGCAGCTTCCGACGCCGCCACTCCTGCTCGGTGAGGATATCCCGCACTCGTTGCTTCCATTTTGCCCTAAATTCGTCTGACTCTTCATACTGAGTCTCATACTTACCTTCATCAACCAGAGCCTTGATCTTGGACGCATTATCTCGTTTGAGTCGTTTCTTTCGCTCGCTTCTCAGCTCATCCCGGGCGAGGTTGATCTGTGAGACAATATATTCACGTTCTGAAGGATCTAGCAGAAGCTGCTGTGCTTTTGCTAGAGCTGAAAACGCATCTTTGGCATTTGGATGCTTGCATTTATCAGGATGGATGAGCAGCGAGATCTTTCGGTATTGCCGCTTCACTTCCTCAACACTGGAGTCAAAGGGAAGGTTGAGATGCTCATACGGATTGAGCTTGAAACATGACAAGAGCCGCATGACTTCATTGTCACGTTCTACATCACTCACTTCTGCAAAAAACTCCTTCAATAAAGCCTCGTCCGAAAGTGTCCCAGCATCATCCCCCATCCCTCCTGCTTTTTCTCCTGGACAACACACGCAGCCTTGTAATCTTTAGTAGACAAACAGCAGCAAAATATGTCAGGCGATGGGAAAGAAAGAAGTATAGCACATAAAACAAAAAGGATCTAGTCTCTCACTCACTGTTTCTTGGCAGCAACAACAGCAGCAACTTCTTCTTCACGTTCCCCCTCTTCTCTGCTTTCCTCCTGTTTGTACAAAAAAGTTCTCCTCCTCCTCCTTCTTCTCCCACAAGAATACGCCAACAAACTCTGTGTCTACAAAACTACACAGCACCTGAACCTATTCTAGACTCTAGACCAATTTTTTCTTCTCCTTCTTTGCCTCGTCTTCTTATTCTCCCCAATCAAGCAAGGCAACCTTGAACCTGCCAACTTCAGCTACACTAATGCACTTGAATCCAAAGCAAAAATTTACTTGTTGATCTCCATATTAGGTACCTCCTCCTCCTGTTCGCTTTTGCTGCCGCTCGCTAGATTTTCGATTTTCCTCCTCCTCCTCCTCCTCCTCCTCCTGCTAATTTTCTTCCGCCCCTTCCTATTCTGACAAATTTGCTTCCCGTTTCCGTCCCTACTGCGAAAACTTCTTCTATTTCTTCACACCATCTTCGCACCGCCGTTCTCTTGAGATCCTTGCTTGAGACCTGACCCCAGTATCTCCTCCTTCGCTGTGCGCCTTCACCAAACCCTAGCGCTTCCTCGCCGCTGCGAAAACCTCTTGCACGAAACGAACGAGAGAGAATGCACAGAGAGACGACAGAGACAGAGCGCACGGTTCCATGCGGAATGATCAGATCACGTATACTATTCCGCAATTCGACGTGGAATGAGCAGGGTTTGGTGCACCATTCTGTACAGTATATGCACAGTTCTACACTTAACTATCACGTAACCTTATGTACCGTTCCACAATTCGACGTGGAATGATCAGGGTTTCGTGCACCATTCCGTCGTGTACATGCACAGTTCCACACGGAATTATCTGGTAACCCTATGTACTGTTCCACGATTCTACGTAGAATGAGCAGGGTTTCGTGCACCATTCCGTCACGTAAATGCACAGTTCCAGACGGAATTATCAGGTAACCTTATGCACTGTTCCACGATTCGATGTGGAACGAGCAGGGTTTGGTGCAACATTCCGACGTGTAAATGAACAGTTTCACCTGGAATTTATCAGGTAACCTTATGTACTGTTCCACGATTCGACGTGGAATGCGAAGGGTTTGGTGCACCATTCCGTCATGTAAATGCAAAGTTCCACACAGAATTATCGGGTAAACATATATACTGTTCCGCGATTCGACGTGGAATGAGCAGGGTTATGTGCACCATTCCATTCTGTAAATGCACAGTTCCACACGGAGTGACCAGGTAATATGATGTACTGTGCCGCAAATTTGATGTGGAATGAACAGGTTTGGCGAACAATTCCGTTGTGTAAACAGCAGTTCCACACAGAATGACAAGGTCACATGAAGTATTAGTGTGCAATTTGACAAGGAAAAATGAGCAAATTTTGAACACAATTTCTGTTCTGTGCAAGGAAAAATATATTGCGGTTGCTGTTTGTTAGATACCAAATTCTCCAAGGATCTGATCCCTTCATGCATAGCAGATTATGGACATCAAAGCCAACCATTTTGGACACAACAGACCCCTCCCCACTTCATAATCAGAGTGGATTCAAAGATGGAATCACAACAATTACCATGGGTTATAGGTACCATTATGTTTTCCTTGGAATGGAAAATATTTCAACCATTTGAACATCTCAAATGGAGAACACCCATCAGAGATCTACTACTCTTACATTGAACTGGATCTGTGTCAGAAATGTGCTACATCCCCAAAAACATCAATAACTCTGACATGGACCCTGACCCATGTCAGAAATATGCTGTGTCCCAAATTCAACAGCATTGCCCAAAATCAAGAACATTGCATTCTAATATATCCAGATGCATATGCCATTATGCAATTTCCATCTCATCACTAAGCTGTGAATCCAGCTTCTCCTATGGTCTCTAGCCAATGACACTGGTGGAAGCAGCTATTCCAACTCACCACTGCTAATATCAGTTAGGCATATTCAAACCTTAGTTTTTGCAGAACATCTAAATTAAGGAATGTAGAGAAAAATGAAGCACTACTTCATTTTGTACTACTAAGGTTAATAAATTGAGGATCACTATGTCGGAAATAGTGAAGGAGTCAAAGAATTCCATTTGAATGATCCGACTGGATCTTATCGTCATTGGGCTTACCCGTTGACATAATGAATTGGGTTATAGCACCGAAAGGTCAGAAATGAATGTAATTTGTGATCGCACAATGTATATTTTTTCCTTTACTAACAAAACCATTGGACAGGTAGTGACTTCAACTACGGGTAAAGAAACAGCCCAAACAAGTGTGTGCTAGTCCTCATCTGTTTGGGTTTGTTCTTCCTTCAATACCTTGAATGGTCGTACCTGCACATATCATATTGAAATATTTTAAGACACTTCCAACAATTTCCTCACTGTGGATATCAAATATAGAAAGTCCAACATATTCCAAGGCTGTAGAAATATGCCGGGGGAATACAATACACATCACAGCTTGCTACACAAGACTCTATGGATTGTCTGTCAAGGGCACTAATTCTGCAAAGCTGAAACTGGAGTGCACCCACTTGTTCCCAAGCTAAATCTCCCATGATTTCCAGATCTGATGCCTTTTTAGAGCAAACTTATGCTGCCAGCTATCTTTGACTGTTAACCTCAACAGGTTCAACCATTATACACTAGAACTGCAAAAGAAAGGATAAGCTTCCTTGATAAGACTGACAGAAGAGGAATTAAGAAAAGAACAGGGATGTCAGGAAGGGGGAACACCAACCCTGATGTGGTGAGGGAGAATTTTGACGTCATAAGGAGTGAAAAGCCATGCATCTGTTGAATATTGCAGAAAATTTTCCAGTCGGCTTGTATAAACATCAGCATACCTTTGCACATTATAAGCAAAAGCAGACTCCTTTCCTGTATCCGTCAGAAATGTGGATCCAAAATAGGGATTAAACAATGCCTTCATAGCCAGTCGGGACCTTGCCCGTTCTGTTCGCAATTCAAGCAAAAGGGCTTTTTCTTGGTCTCCAAGCGTTGCACCTGTTCCTGGCAGTCCATGAAACCGTCCAAGCAGCTCTTGCACAATGTTGTACTTGGCCTGCATGCAACCAAAAGTACACCCAGACCAACTTCAGAAACTTTAGAAATTAGAAAAAAACAATCATCTTAGGGCATGCTCTATATTTGGGGTTCCACCTCTGCCAAGCCCAACGTAAGCCGCTACTGGTCTTGGGGCCAAAGGAATGTGAGATTTGTCAAAGTGACAAGGAATAGGACTCCCAGAAGATAGACTAAGAATTATTGGAACCAATTGCAGGCAGGCACTGGTACATACATATATGTGAACTGTCTCCAAAGATATTATGCACAGAAAGCTATCAGCAGATATAAGGCACCGACAGACCATCTTCAGTTTGGACACTAATGGCTGCAAAATAGACAAATGTACAAGACTGACAGTGGCTTACTTGCTCAAAGCGATATTCTCCCTCATTTTGAGTCATGATTTCCCTCTGCGAAAACCAATCCACAAAACTGAATATATTCTTAGAGAACAAAAACTCAACTCCACAGTACACAGGACCTAAAAGGAAAAAAAGTATGAGATACCCAAGTTTAGAATGAGTTTGGAATGACAAGTTTACCTCAAGCTCACGGATAATAGCTACAGTACCCCATCCTGCTTTTGCAGGTCCCCTCAGATCACTGTACAAGTGATCCCCAAAATACAACACCTGGTCCCCACTCACCCCACACCCACTATGATTAAGATATACCAGCCCATGATTGAACCAATAACCTCTATCAACATGCTGGCCTCCTGTTTTGCTAGAATCGCAGGCATTCTACACTTAACAAATTGAACAGAGTCTCATCACTGATACTGCACAGATGAGAACTTAATTGGCTAAGAATCCTAGCAAAACTTTACCTCAGACCCCTGCCATTTTGTAATGTCAAGGAAGTCCTTGAGGCAGCCATGATAGTAAACACTGTGGGGTCCAAAAGAATCAACTCGTGAAAATGTCAGCATATCCTTCTTCACATTGTAGTACCTACAAACCAGTTGTCAAAACACCTCTTTAGCATTATATCCTTCTTCACGCTGTAGTATGACAGTTGCCAGATGGTTGCTTTTGAACACAAAATTGTTCATCTTTGCTAGTAGGCTCTTTTCATTTACCACTAACCCTCTTTCATATCAGCCAAATGCAAGAGAAACAAATATATTGCAGTTACTGATAGGAGACCATATGAAAGTGATAGAAAAGACCCACTTGTACATGAGGCTTTAAATGAGAATTGCTAGAGCCATAAAACAACCAGTTGCTGCAATATTGCCAGATCGAGTTTAGAAGAAAATACCTAAATGGTCGGTCTGATGTATAAAATTTTGGCTTATCTGCTAATGCAACCACAACATCAAATAGCTCCTTCCAGCCCTCCCCATTGTTCCCTTGATCCTAAAAAGACATACACAAGCCCCTTTATTCCCTTTCAGACACTCTTAGCAGGTTGCAAACCTGTATTGCAAAACAGAGCCAAAGAATTTATTTTCTGCTACTAAAAACTCAGTTGCACTCGACATTAAAGCAGAACTCAGTTTGACAAACTCAGACAGAAAGACATCCTAGAATGCTACTGGGATGCAACAGATGGAGACCTTCACAGATACTTTTGAAATCACCATCAGGATTCAAGCACTTCGCATACACACAATTCAGAAAGAAAGCCAGCTGAAACTCATACCTGGAAGAGATAACGCATTCCACCATCAACAAATGGAAATGGAGAGTTCGTCAAAATGAATAGTTTCTTGCCACTTTTCTTCAAGGACTTCAGCATATGGCATACATCATTCTGGTACCCAATCACCCCATCCACAAATCTGATGAATTCAAACCCATTGAAATGTTCTTAAAATCTGATGAATCAAAACCCACAAACAACAGTGAGACAGAAGTTGTAACAATCTGCTGCATCAACTAGTTCTGTAGGTCTCATAAGTCTTCCCAAAAACTGAAAGTCATCCAGAAAAGCTATGCATTGGTTCAACAACACACCTTTTCTGTAGAAAAAACACCAAAAGAGACCTGAGGCAATGAAACATATGACCATATATTTGAGATAGGCTAGACAAGCATGACAAATGATCAACACACAATGGGAAAGGTGGGTTTAAAACTGTGTACAAACTCACATTCTTAACAAGATATTTGGAAGGCTCCGCAAGAATTTCGTCATGCATTTTTCCACTCTGATGGACAAACTCGATGGAACGCTTTATGTCTTCATAAACATAGGAAGAGTCAAAGTCCATTTTTTTATCCACAAAGTGCTGAATAATGTCTGACAACAAGCACACCTGCAAACCCCCCTCCCACCCAGTATGAACTGTTAGAAACCTGGTGAGCTTGGTGAAGATTACTGGAAACTTTGTGGTTTTGATTAAGGACCATAATGTCTAATACATTGAGTGCATCTCCATCACACCTCTGACTCAAGGGCCACCTATAAGGAGAAGAATGGCAACACAAGTCAATGGAAAAGATTTGCCTTGTGATGGGTGAGAAAATGGTCAGAAGTACCTCACTGAGACAGAAAAGGTCCATAAGTGCCACCAAATTAGGCATATGCTCAATGCTTATATGTTTACCACCATATGCAGTATCCAACTCTGCCCGACTCATCTGCGCAAACACATGATAAACATCAGATAGCCCTCACATCTTTAGTGGCAGGAGGAAGTTGGTTTATTGGTCCTTGTGAGAGATAGTGAAAAATCAAACTACATGCTACTACAAACACAATTGACAGCAGTCTACTTCTTCATCCAAGCCCACGCCAGGCAGATCTAAAAGCCAAAAAACCATGCATTGCAGAAATCCAAGGCTAGAGAAAAATAGAAGACAGAAACAAAGTATACATACTCTGCGACGACCAAAGAAACATCCCTTTGGCTCAGCAGAGTGAAAAAAATCAAGCTTCAACAGATAACCATTTTTTTTGTCATAGAAAAGACCTCGAATGGGAAACCCAGGATCATATTCAAACTCCAAACAACTTTCAGGATACTTATGCTGTTTCCACACCCCAAAAAAACATCACCCAGTTGAGTTAGTCAAGAAATTAAAAAATGCAATAACCAACTTCAGTGCATGCGCATCATTAGTTTCTCTCTGTTAGACTGGGCTTTACAGTCAAACCAGCTTACATGTTCCAAAGATTGACAAGCACTCAAGAAAACACTGTGGATCTCCATAGTTCAAAAAAAGGAAACTGTTTGACCTATAATACTGGGAACTAAAACTTCCCTTTCAAAAATTGGAATAATTACATACACAACAACAAAGTGTGTGACTGCTTGTCTTTGAGTAAGAATACTGATAAAAAAAAGAAACTGCAGGATTTCTTAGAGAAGATCTGGCAAGACAGCTCACTTCATGCACAAGATGCTCTTTAGCAAGTTTGTAGATCAGAGACTGTAACTCTTCTGTATAATGTGCAAGCGTGTAGTCATAATCAAAGCCATACACTTGAATGCGGTCCAATCTCAAGTTGTGATTTGCATACACTCCTGCAAATTTCAAGATCCATTCATTTTCACACTTTCAGTGTATGCTTTGCATGCTGCATTCAGGACCACAAATACATGAAAGTGTAGTATAGAGAGGATCACAGCATTATGTAACATCCAGACACACACACAGACAGAAAGACACACAGACACGGAGAGAAAGAGAGACAGAGACAGAGAAATACACACACACACACACACACATACACACAGAGGGTCCTTACCGTGAGGATTCATTTTCGGCATCCGATTGAGTGTGTCAGGAATTGCATCAAAGCATTCACGGAATGCCTCAAATTCTCTTTTAATCTTCATTGCATCTACTGACATATCACTTGGATGTGTTGTGTAAGTTCTGTCCCCAAAACTATTGGCATTCCCATAAAACCTCACTGATACCGACGACCTCAATCTGCTGCTTCTTCTTAGTGGTAGTGGTGGTGCAACTACACTCCCCAAGTATCTCAGTTCTCCACCAGCAACCATCGGCTGCTTCTTCTTCTTCTTTTTCTTCTTCACCTGGCTTAAAGTCTGGGAGCATTCTGAAAGGCATCTCTGGGAATCAGCTAGTGTGAACAAGCTGAAAACATTCATCAACTGCATTACGCCTGAGATTTCAGCCAGAGGAAAAAATGGTTGTGTCTGTGGCGAAGAAGAGAAGAAGGACAAGCCATGATTCACCGGTTTTGCTCGATACAAAGCTCCAAATGCTTCCCTTGATGGAGTCAGCAATCTCTGGGGCTGAAAACCAACTCCATGGAAAGCAATTTGAGCTTGGCACATAACTAGGAGGTTTTCGAATGGCCTAAACCGTCCACACATTCTTGATGAAGTGGTCG
>Ga0116229_10014436_pt1 | contig 10967 bp, 7 predicted proteins | sample S1TSphgellanicum_3_FD_87313 | JGI IMG/M metagenome (GOLD analysis project Ga0116229, IMG submission 87313) | Host-associated microbial communities from peat moss isolated from Minnesota, USA - S1T2_Fc - Sphagnum magellanicum MG | ecosystem: Host-associated > Plants > Peat moss > Unclassified...
AAGCCTGATCCGGGAGCGCGACAATGCGACGAGCCCCCGGTGGGAAACCGAAAATCAGAGTCAAATCCAAGGCCGGTGCCGTGAGGTTGTAGGCCCGTTCCAGCACCCAGACGGTGCGACGCCAACCTTATGCCCGGGCTCGATGCCGAGATGTTCGAGCGCGGTCTGCCGCAAGGTAACCTGGCCTTTGGCGGTGACTGTCAGTCGGAGCGGCATTTGCACCTCAGGGTGAGACATGGTCGCCTAAAGTAAGGCAATCTCTCACTTACTTCAAACGGTGGTTCAAAGACAACTAGAAACACCTCTATAAAGTATGCTGAATTACTATATGTTGTATCGTCATTGGAAATGTGCAAGACAATGCCGGCAGAGGAGGGGAATAAAAAGGATATGCTTAGATGATTGATCCCCATCCGCGCAGCTTCGCGAATGCGATGCCTGATAAGGTGGCGTTCTCGATGGTCGAGGATGGCATGTCGATCACCTATCGCGATATGGTTGATCGCAGCGCGCAGGCGGCAAATCTCTTTGTGGCGCTTGGGATACAGGAAGGCGATACGATCGCCTTGTTTCTGGAAAACCATATTTGCTACCCGGAATTGCTTTGGGCCGCCAAGGATAGCGGCCTGCGCTATGTCGCGGTCAGCACCCATCTGAATGCCTTCGATGCCGCCTATATTATTGCGGATTGCGGGGCGCGCCTGGTCATTACATCATGGGCGCTGCGAGCGGTGGCGCAAGCGGCGATCGCAGCGCTCTCCGAACGGCCGGTCTTGCTCATGCTTGATGGCGCGGAACCGCCATTCGCTTCTTACGAGACATTGCTGAAGGAGCAGCCGGCAACGCAGCTCACGGGGCGGCGCCGCGGCGCCTCCATGCTGTATTCATCCGGCACCACGGGGCGGCCGAAGGGGATACGCACGGCTATTCCTGATGTGCCGCCGGAAGTTCCGCCGCAACGTTTTGCGATGGTGCAACGGCAATATGCGTTCGATTCTGAAACCGTCTTCATCAATCCCGGTCCGTTCTACCACGCCGGTCCGCTTCGATTTATGATGACCGTGCAGCGTTGTGGCGGCATCGTCCTCGGGTTCCGGCGGTTCGACCCGAAATTGGTTATTGAAGCCATTGCCGCCCATGGCGCGACCCATGGTTTTTTCGTGCCCACCATGTTCCGGCGGATGTTGAACCTGGATGAGGCGGTGCGCGCCGCAGCGGATGTCTCCTCCATGCGGCATGCGATTCATGGCGCCGCACCTTGCGCGCCGGATATCAAGCGCGCGATGATTGCATGGTGGGGGCCGGTGATCGACGAGCTATATTCGGGTACCGAGGCTGTGGGGCATACGTTCATATCCTCGGCGGAGTGGCTCCTGCATCCTGGTTCCGTCGGCCGTCCGGCATCGAATTGCAGAATCAAGGTGATCGATGCCGATGGCAATCCGCTGCCGGTGCGGGAGCCTGGCCGAATCGTGATGTCCAACGGTCTTGAGGTGCGCTACCATGGGGCGGCGGCCCAAACATCCTCATTATATCAGGCAGACGGCTTCGCGTCTTTGGGGGATGTTGGCTATTTGGACGAGGATGGCTATCTCTATCTCACAGATCGGGAGAGCCATATGATTATCTCCGGCGGCGTCAATATTTACCCGCAGGAAGCGGAGCTTGTCATAGGCCAGCATCCGGCCGTTGCCGATGTGGCGGTGATCGGCGTTCCGCATCCCGATATGGGGGAAGCGGTGAAGGCGGTGGTGCAGCCCTTCGACATGCCGCCGGAGCCATCCGTCCTGGCGGATGAGATCATGGCATTTTGCCGCGCAAGGCTGAGCGGGATCAAATGCCCGCGCTCGGTCGATTTTGTCGAAAGCCTGCCCAGGAACGAGATGGGGAAATTGGTTAAGCGGCTGGTCAAGGCGCCGTATTGGGCGGCGCAACGCCAGGCGATCTAGCGCCGGACCCTTTCGCCGAGATGCCGCTTCCTGCAGGTTGACCGGAACGGCATATGCTCCGCCCTACCGGATGCAAACATATAGTAATGTGACATATGATATTGCCAGTTCGATAATTATCATCTAGGCTGACTTTGCTTGGCCGGGATCTGTTGTCGTGTGATGGGCCCATTCGCCCGCCTGGATGACGTCATGTTGAAGACAATAAAAAGGATGGGTGGAGGATGAGGAATGTCTAACATGCACGACGTTGTCGTCGTTGGTGCGGGAAGCAATTCTCTGGTTGCCGCGGCCTATCTGGCAAAGGCCGGAAAAAAAGTTCTGGTTCTTGAGAAGAACGATCAATGTGGCGGCGGTGTTGTCTCGATCGAGATCGCGCCCGGCTTTATTCACGATCCCCATGCCTCCGGCTATTACCTATGCATTGCCAATCCCGCCATCGCCAATGATGAGCTTGGATTGATGTCGAAATTCGGCTTGCAATGGCGCACCTGGCAGGCCGGGTTCGCGACGATTTTCGACAGTGGCGACGGCCTTGTGGCCTATACCGACATCGATCGTACATGCCAGGGAATTGCAAAATACTCGGAGAAGGACGCCGAGACCTATCGGGCATTTGCGCTTGAATGCAAGTCGCTGATACCGATGCTGAGCCGCAGTGCCGCGGCGCCGCCAATGCCGACGGGGACCTTTATTTCCGTTCTGGATGGCAGCCCGATTGGGCGCCGGCTGGTCGATGCGATGTTCAAGAGCGTATTCGACCTGCTGGAGAGCATGTTCGAATCCCCGGAATTGATCATCCATCTGATGAAATGGTGTGCCGAGGCGATGGAGGGGCCGGAGATCAAGGGCACCGGCTTCATGCTGATAAACTTGCTTGGCCTGGCGCATTCCTATGATGGGCATATTCCGGTTGGCGGGTCGCGGGCGATCACCAATGCGCTGATCAAATGTATCCAATATTACGGCGGTGAGGTTCGAACCAATTCCGAAGTCACCCGCGTCAATATCAGCTCGGGCCGGGCCACCGGGGTGCAGCTTGCCAGTGGGGAGGAAATCCTGGCCAGGGATTCGGTCATCGCCTGCGTGCATCCATGGAATTTGGATCGCTTCATCAAGGGCATCGATCCGGCATTGCTGACCGCGGCGCGGGGCACCAAGCTCAGCAACCATGGGGCGCTCAACCAGCAGATTGCACTCTCCGAATGGCCGCAGATCAAAGGCGGAAATGCGCCCTGGGAAGAGGCGCTGTGTATTGAATATGTGCAGAAAGATCTGCTGGGCGTCAGGAAGATATTCGACCATTTCCGATATGGGGAAATTCCGCAATCGCATTTCAGCCCATTGAGCATCATGAATTCGCGGAAAGATCCCTCCCGCGCGCCGGATGCGAATCATTGCGCGCTATATCTCTATCATTTTGCGCCGAAAGCATTGCTCGATGGCGGGCTTGAGGGCTGGGAGCGCCACCGCCAGCCTTTCGCCGACGCGATCTGGGAAACCTTTAAATCCTATTGCACGAATATCGATGATTCCAAGATCATCGCGCGGCACATCGAATCGCCGCTGGAACATCACCGGCATTCCCATAGCATGGTGAATGGCGATATTTTCGGCATCGGCATGACGGCGGGGCAATTGCTCGGGCGGCGGCCGATCCCCGAACTGGCGCAGTATCGGGTGCCGGGGCTGGATGCCTTGTATCTGGTGGGGCCGTTCATGCATCCTGGCGGTACGGTGAATTTTGGCGGACGCGCCGTGGCGATGAAAATGATGATGGACTGGAAAATGAATCTGAGGACTGCATTTACGGTCATCTAAAGGCGGCAAACGCTCCGGGAAGGTTGAGATGATGAGATTATTTACCTCAGACAATGCCGAGTTGATGGATGTACAGGCATTGCGCATCGAGAATGGCAACTTGGTTGTGGTTGGAACCATTATGGGGGCGCTGCCGACCGAAGCGGTTCTAACGCCCGAGGAACTGCGAAAGAGTTTTAGGCTGCTGAACCTTCATGTCATTACGACTTTAATTGCGATGCTTTTTCGGAAGTCGAAGGTTTCAAATGATGCCGCAACCTTCGGTCCACCGTGACATCGTCGCCAAAATCAGCCTTGTTGTAGCAATCGATCTCATGGGTTACGAGCAATCCCGGCTTACCCCATCACGCATACGACATAAAGTTGCCGGCCATGGGAGTTGTTATCTGATCCATGCGTTATCCTGATGGTGATGCGATCGCGGGGTTCGCGCCGCTTGCCAGCGCCATTGCCGGGTGCGCGGTAACGGTTCAGCTCGGTGCGCAAAGCTTCACGGATGGACGATCGATCACGGTGGCAACTACGAGGGATGGCCCGATCTGGCTCGATATTTGTGCGCAAGCGGCGATGATTGGCGCCGGTTCATTGGACGGCGCTTTGCTTCGCCATCTGGTCGGCCGGCCTAAAACTGCCCGGCGCTACCTATATCTTGAAGTCAATCGCGCCAGCCATGTCTTGCGGGACCGGCTGCCTTTGGGGTTTTCGCGGCAGCCGGTTTTTGAGGCGGCGCAACCATTGACGGAGTCTGCCGCGGTGTCACTGGCGCTGGCGGCGGGCAAGCGAGCCTTGCCCGAGCCGCCGCCGTTTTTTGGCTCGATCAGGCCGCTTTTTGCCTTGCGGCACAAGGCGGCGGATGCAGGCGACACGGCCGGCGCCCGTTCGGACGGCCGAGAAAATTCGGCCGGTCATGGCGTAAAATTGCATGCCGAGGACGTTGCTACGGAATCAAGCCTGCTGCTGCGGCTTCTGGAAAACCCATTTTCCAAGGGCGGCTGGCTTTCGGACATGTTGAACGATCTGCTCGGCGCCGGCGTCTCCAAAGGAGAGCGGGACAGCAACGCCGCGCCGGCTGCGGGCGAGATCCCGGTTGGCCGCGTGGAACGCGGCCTGCGGCGCGGGGTGGCTGCCCTGCTCGGCACCTTGAATATCCCTTTGCCGGCACTGGAGGATTTCACCGGTGGCGGGCAGCATGTCTATCCGGAATGGGACATGGCAAAAAGCCGGTACCGCAAAAACTGGGTTTTTGTGCAGGAGGCCGAGCCTTGGCTTGGTGAGGACAAGCGAGATTTCGCCGATTTTATGGCGCCCCCTTCGGTCGCCCTGCGGCGGCAGATGGCCGATTTAGGGCTGGGACATGAAATGCGCCGCCGGCAGAGCGACGGAACGGAGCTCGATACCGGCGCCATGATCGACTATGCGATCGCGGTTCAATCCGGCCATGTACCCTCCAGGCTGGAGGTGTATCGCGCCAGCCGGCGAACCAGGCGGGATTTGGGGGTGGTCATTCTGCTGGATATTTCCGGTTCCACGGCGAGCCAGGATCATGAGGGTCAAGCGGTATTCAAACGGCAGCTGCAACTGGCTTATCAATTGGGGCGGACGGTCGATCGCCTGGGGGATGTTTCCGCGATCATCGGCTTTCACGGATGGGGCCGAAAGCAGATGCGGGCGGTTCGGATCAAGGGTCATCATGAGGCATGGAGTCGCGCCATCGATGCGCGCTTCGCATTGCTGGAGCCGGTTGGCTATACGCGAACCGGTGCCGCGATTCGGCATGGCGCCGCGCTGCTGGGTAACATCATCCGGCAGCCCAACAAGCTGCTGCTGATCATCACCGATGGCATTCCCTATGACGAGGATTATGAGCTGCGCTATGCCGAGCAGGACACCCGCAAAGCTTTAAGGGAAGCGCGGGCGGCGGGCACCGCCTGCCTGTGTATCAGTGTTGGCGCGGAGACCGAAACCGGCAAGCTCGCGGAAATATTTGGCGCGGGAAATATTCTGGCGGTGGACGAACCGGAAGAGGCGCGTTTGCATATTCGGCAATTATGCCGCCGCGCATTGGCGGCTGTTTCGAAGCGCCGATATGCGGGACGGGCGATGGCAGGCTGAGCGTGAAGCTGCTGGGATGGGTCTCCGTCCTCGTTGGTATTTAGGGCAGAATTAAAAGGACGCAGGCTTCATGGACACAAATTACATCGCATCCGGGCAGGAGGAAGAGGTGTTTCGCGCCGCCTGGCAAAATCGGCTGCCGCTTTTGTTAAAAGGCCCCACCGGCTGTGGCAAGACGAAATTCGTCCAAAGCATGGCGCGGCTGCTTGGCCGTGAATTGATTACCGTGGCATGTCACGAGGATTTGACCGCAGGCGATCTGATCGGCCGATTCCTGCTCGACGGTGTCAAGACGATTTGGCAAGATGGGCCGTTGACCAAAGCGGTGCGTGAAGGCGCCATTTGTTATCTGGATGAAATCGTCGAAGCCCGGGCGGATACGACCGTCGTGATTCATCCGCTGGCGGATCACCGGCGGGAGTTGAATATCGAACGGCTCGGCGAGATGATCGCGGCGCCACCGGAATTCATGCTCGTGATGTCTTATAACCCTGGTTATCAATCGGTCCTGAAGGATTTGAAGCCCTCTACGCGCCAGCGCATGGTTGCGCTGGAACTGACCTACCCGGATGCGCCCGTTGAGGAGCGCATTCTCATGCAGGAGGCCTCGGCGCCGCCGGAACTCGCGAGCCGGCTCGTCCGGCTTGGCCGGGCCATCCGCGCATTGCCGCAGGACGGCCTGTCCGACGGTGCCTCGACCCGAAGCCTGATCTCCGCCGCGCGTCTGATGGCGGCCGGGCTCGCCTCGGAACTGGCGGTCAAATCCGCGATCATTGCGCCATTATCGGATGATCCCGTCACAAGCAGAAATCTGGGCGAGATGGCGAAGATCTACCTGGCTTGAGCCTATGTTGCGGGTTCAGCCGACGCTGCGCATCGAAGCGACTTTACGCTTGAATGCTTTCGGCAGTTTCACGGTGCTGCTAGAGCCAAAAAGCCGTTCCAGATTTTGCTGCATTTGTTCCAGTACAGCCTCGGCGACCTTGATATCTTTCTCGTCAATGCCTTCCAGAAATACGTTGTTCAGGCTGGCCGCGATCGGCGACATGTGAAAGATCAGCTCGTTACCGTAATCGGTGATATAGATATTTTTAACCCGGCGATCGCCATCGAGCGATCTGCGTTCCACCAGGCCCTTTTCACTAAGGCGATCGATAAACCCGCCAATGGTCGGTTTGCCGACGCCGAGTACGCGCGCCAGGTCCGACTGATTCATGCCCTCGGTGGCGTGGCGTGAAACATTCGCCAACGCCCACCATTGGGCGCGCGTAATGCCCATCTCCGCCACTGCCTGGTCGAAGATGGTCTTTCGCATGCGGGCAACATCATGCACCAGAATGCCAATTCGGACGATCGGTTTGCCGGCAACGGCGCGAGGGGGGGCAGGCGCATTTGAATTGGCCTTTTGAACCTTCAAGGATACGGCCCTGGGCGGCATCGACGGCTTTTTGCCAAGCGAGGATGGCGTTGATTTACCGGACAAGCGCGTTCTCCTAGAAACTTGTGGCCTAAGGTACTTTAAGTTGACATATAATTCAAGCAAGAGTGCAAAACCGGCTTATTTTTGAGGGGTTTATCGGCGCGGGTTGCAGCAAAACGTAAAAAATTTTTCCATATTTATCCGATTCGCGATGGATTTCAACGAAAATCGGGCTCGGCCCGAGAGACTCCGCGCTGGCATTGAACGCCCCGGAAGCAAAACGCATTGTTGCATATAATATGTAAATAAACTAATATTGTTCGGCGCCCGGTCTGCCGGCCGCGGGATGGATATTGGGGGCGGACCAAAAACACTGCTCCAACATTGGATAAAGGTGGTCACATTGAGTTTTGCGGTGAGCGATACGCAGCACATGATCGCTGACACGGTTCGTCGGATGCTCGACAATGAAAACGAGTTTGAGGCGCGCCGGCATCGTTTGTCGGGCGCCAAGCCGGATCGCCTGGCGCTGTGGCCAAAATTCGCGGAACTCGGCGTCATCGACACGTTGTTTGAGGAAGCTTCTGGCGGCCTTGGCGGCACGCCGCGCGATGCCGCCGTGGTATTGTATGAAATCGGCCGTTCGCTGGCCGTGGAGCCCTATCTGGCCTGCCTGGTGGCGGGGCGGATTTTATCGTCCTGCGGCACTGCGGCGGCCGAGCAGGGCATTGCCGATATTCTGTCGGGCGGGCGGATCATCGTATTCGCCCATGCCGAGTCCCTTGATCCGTTTGCATCCCCCGAAGCGACGGCAACCGAAATCGACAATGCGTTTTATCTGGATGGCGAAAAGCCGGCCGTCCGGCATGCCGATATCGCCGATGCCTTTATTGTAACGGCGCGGCTTGCGCGCACAGGGGCGCTCGGCTGCTTCCTGGTGCCGGCGGGGGCGCGCGGCGTGCGCGTGGAAGCCTCCAGGCTGATCGATGCGGCCTCCGGCGGGGTATTGCGTCTCCAGGCTGCGCCGGCACAGTTGCTGTTGCAAGGCGACCTGGCCGCGGCGGCGTCGGCCGATGCGCTATCCTGGTACGTTGCCGGGCTTGCCGCAGAATCCTGCGGAATGCTGGATTCGCTGATCGCGGCGACGGCGGAATATCTGCGCACGCGCAAGCAATTCGGCGTCACGATCGGGTCGTTCCAGGCCTTGCAGCATCGGCTGGCCGATATGTTCACGGCTGCCGAGGAGGCGCGCGCCGTGGCCGAGACCTTGCTCGAACAGATCGAGCTGGGCAGCGGCGCCCTCACGCAGGCGCTGCTTTCCGCCGCCAAGGTTACGATTGACCGGGCAGGGCGAAAAATCGGCCATGAGGCGGTGCAGATGCATGGTGGCATGGGGGTGAGCGATGAGTTGAACATCAGCCATTATATGCGCAGGCTCGCTTGCATTCGTGCCGAGGCCGGGGGCGAGGATATCCATCTGGACCGGTTCGGGCGGCTCGCCGCGCAAAGCAATCGGCTGCTTTGGTATGACGAGACGCCGGAAGTGGCGCGCGAGCGCGATGCGGCCCGGCAATTCGTGCAACGCCATCTGCCGGCAGAGCTTGCCCGCAAGGTCGATGCCGGGCTCGAACTTGCCAAGAATGATTATACGGATTGGGAGAAAATCCTGCACGCGCAAGGCTGGTATGGCGTGGCATGGCCGGCGGAATATGGTGGCGCCGGCTGGGGGTTGCAGCGCCAGTTGATTTTCATTCAGGAAGCCGCACTTAACAGCGCGCCGATGGTGATGCCCTACGGGGTGAACATGGTCGGCCCGGTGATCTATACCTTCGGGACCGCGGCGCAAAAGGCGAAATATCTGCCGGATATTCTCACGAGCAAAACCTGGTGGTGCCAGGGCTATTCCGAGCCGAATAGCGGTTCCGATCTCGCCTCGCTCAAAACCTTTGCGGCGCGGGAGGGTGACCACTACGTCGTCAATGGCAGCAAAATGTGGACGACGCAGGCGCATTGGGCGGATATGATGCATTGCCTGGTGCGCACCAACCGTGAGGGGCGCCAGCAGGAGGGAATCACCTTCCTGCTGATCGATATGAAGACACCCGGAATCACGGTGCAGCCGATCATCACCAATGACGGGCAGCACCACACCAACCAGACCTTCTTCGACAATGTGCGCGTGCCGGTGGAAAACCGTGTCGGCGCCGAAGGCGATGGCTGGAAAATCGCGAAGTTCCTGCTGGCAAACGAACGGATTGCGATTGCCGATACCGGCGCCAAGCTGAAATTGCTCGAGAAGGTGAAGCAGATTTTCGCTGACAATGTCGCATCCTCGGCCCTGCCGGTGAATGTGCGCGCCAGCTTCGCCCTGAAAATTGCGGATATTGAAATTCAACTCGCGGTTTTATGCATGATGGAGCGCCGCTATATCGGCGCCTGGGCGAATGGCGCCGCGCAGGACGGGCCGGAAGCCTCGCTTTTGAAAATTCGGGGCACCGAGATTCTGCAACATATCGCCGCATTGGCGCTGGAGTTGGAGGGCCCGCTGGGGGCGGTTCACGATCCGGCGGATTTGCATTTGCCGGGGGAGACAAGATTTACGCCGGCACAGCATGCCAGCATGATGGCGCATCATTATCTATACTCGCGCGCCTGGTCGATCTTCGGCGGCACGAACGAGATCCAGCGCAACATCGTCGCCCGCTACGTGCTGACGCGATAGGCAGGCGCAGTTGCGACTTGCAAAACGTCCTCGGTCATATAGTATGCTAACATATAATAGCTAAACGATATATAGCGTCAACGGCAACGGCTCTGGAAGGAAATCGAACGTGGATATCAGCCTGTCCGAACAGCATGAGGCCATTCGCGAGGGTGTGAAGAAAGTCTGCGACCAGTTCGGGGATGATTACTGGTCGGCCCGCGATGAAGAAAAAACCTTTCCGTTCGAGTTTCATCGGGCGATGGCGGATGCCGGCTGGCTGGGAATCACCATGCCGGAAGAACTGGGCGGCGCCGGGCTGGGAGTCACCGAAGCCGCGATCATGATGAACGTGGTAACCGCCAGCGCCGGCGGCTATTCGGCCGCCAGCACGCTGCATTTGAATCTATTCGGCCCGCATGCGGTGGTGGTGTTCGGCACGCCCGAACAGAAAGCGCGCATGCTGCGGCCGTTGATCAGCGGCGATGAAAGAGCCTGTTTCGGCGTTACCGAGCCCGATGCCGGGCTGGACACCACCAGCATCAAAACCTTCGCGACCAAAGTACCGGGCGGATATCGTGTGACCGGGCGCAAGATATGGACATCGTCCGGCCAGGTGGCAGATAAGATCGTGCTGCTCACCCGCACCACGCCGCGCGATTCATGCCGCAAGCCGACCGACGGGATGACCTTGTTTTATACCGATCTCGACAAATCCAAGATCGAGGTTCGCAGAATTCCCAAAATGGGCCGTAACGCGGTGGATTCCAACGCGGTGTTCATCGATGACTACTTCATCCCCGATGCCGACCGGATTGGCGAGGAAGGCAAGGGCTTCAAATATATTCTGCATAGCTTGAATCCGGAGCGCATTCTGGTCGCGATCGAGGCGGTCGGGCTGGGGCAGGGCGCGTTGCGGCGGGCGGCGGTTTATGCGCGGGAACGCAAAGTGTTCGGCCGTTTC
>Ga0116229_10014437_pt1 | contig 10966 bp, 11 predicted proteins | sample S1TSphgellanicum_3_FD_87313 | JGI IMG/M metagenome (GOLD analysis project Ga0116229, IMG submission 87313) | Host-associated microbial communities from peat moss isolated from Minnesota, USA - S1T2_Fc - Sphagnum magellanicum MG | ecosystem: Host-associated > Plants > Peat moss > Unclassified...
GCCGTCGGACGGCACCATAATTGCATCGCACGCTTCCTCGCCGACAAGATGCTCGGCGATATGACCGAGCAACCGTCTGGCTTCCAGGTCAAATTCGTCTTCGGAGTCTGGCATTACTCTCGGACCGTCCGGCACAAAAACTATTCGCGATCGCAATGAATGTTCTGCAATTGCTTGCTCGTAGCCTGTTCGGCGACGGGCTGTCCATCCAAGCCTATCGGAAAGCGGGAGCAGAAAGAGAATTCGACTTTTCCCGGTATCAATTAGCCAATTGGTTAGCTTATACGCACCCGCAGCTTGGTCAGAAACCACGCAATCAATTTCGGAATGGATATCGGACAAAGAAACTACCGGAACACGGGCAGCCGATAGTTTTGAACAGAGATTATCCAAAAAATTGATATCGCTTTTATGCTGTTCGCTAATTACTATGCCATAAGGCAATGACTGTATGACCTGATCGAGATCGTCCATCGTAATGTGGCTAGTCTTTAGCAACATCGCATGTAAGTTGTGCTGATGGCACTGTTGAATGATCCCAAGCGTTGTGTGGATAGCCCAACCTGGTGCACGATGGTTTGGATTTAAGGCATCTCGATAAGAGGTCAAAACCATCAGCGAACTCTTCGTGATTGTCGAAACTTCTGACCGACGACCCTTTCGAAGCCACTCAGAGCTTTCTGAAACAAACGTTCCGCTACCCTGTCTTCGAAAAATGAGACCTTCATTTTCCAACAGATCCTGCGCACGCATAATCGCTGGCTGAGGTAACCCGAACTGGATCTTAAGCTGGGCAACTGAGGGCATCTTTTGTCCTGGTTTTAGGACACCGGAGCGAATCTTTTGACGGAAATCGGCCGCAACGTCTTCATATCCGTACTTATTTTTGTGTTTGGCTATTTTTGCGTTCATTTAGTACAAATGCCAGGAGACAAGCCAGACACCATATAATAACATAGCACACTTTCTAAAGACTGTCAATAGATTGGTCCAGTCTTTAAAGACTTTGGAGTTGGCACCAAAAAAGCAGCCGATGGCTGCTTTTTCAAATCTATTGCAAGATTTCAGTGTGTGTGTGAATGTCCAGCGGATCGACGGATCGGTGTCAGCTCTTCTTGGACATTGCCCGCAGCGCTTCTGACCTCGCTATCGATTTTGGAATCCTTTCCTTCAACAGTCGGATGCGTATGGGAGATTGGCGCGGAAGCTTGCGTACGGCCGATTCTTGGTTTCACCTTGTGTTTCACTGCCATTGTGGATACCTCGGTTTCTATGCAACATGATTAGTTGCTGACCTAACATGTACCCAAATACCAGGTCGACACAACAATCATCGGGAAATGGCCGTCTTCGCTGGTTTTTTGATCGTCGGAAGAAAACCGGCTAGCAGGCCAATCGCCGGAAGATAAGCGCAAAGTTGATAAACAGTTCCTATTCCGTATCTGTCAGCAAGCAGTCCGAGAACTGCTGCACCAATTCCAGCAACGCCGAAGGCGAATCCAAAGAATAGACCGGAAATCAGGCCGACACGGTGCGGCAACAGTTCCTGAGCGAAGACAATGATGGCGGAAAACGCCGACGATAGAACAAAGCCAATTATGAGTGTCAAAAGGCCTGTCCAAAAGAGACTCGCAAAAGGCAGCGCCAGCGTGAAGGGCAAAATTCCGAGAATAGACACCCATATCACATATTTTCGCCCTATTCTGTCGCCGATCGGACCGCCAGCGAATGTTCCGAAGGCGACGGCAGCCAAAAAGACAAACAGATGCAGTTGGGCATTCTGCACAGACACATGGAACTTGTGTATGAGATAAAATGTGTAGTAGCTCGAAATACTGGCCAGGTAGACATACTTTGAAAAAACAAGTACCAATAGGATTACTAGGGAGACGATCACCTTTTTTCTAGGCAAGGAACTTGGATCGATAGCGTGCGCTGTCGGTGTGTGCGCGACAGTAGTCCTTTGATGCTTGTACCAGGTTGCCACATTGGCGAACACGATCATGCCAAGCAGCGCAAGCGGAGTAAACCAGGCCAACGAATTCTGACCATTCGGCGCAACGATAAATGCGGCGAAGAGCGGACCAAGTGACGAGCCCGTATTACCGCCTACCTGGAAAAGCGACTGAGCAAACCCGTGACGGCCACCGGACGCAAGGCGTGCCATGCGGGACGATTCCGGATGAAAAACCGAGGAACCCATGCCGATGATCGCCGCTGCGAGCAAAAACATGGGGAAGTTCTTGGCGAACGCCGCAAAAATTAGACCGGACAACGTCAATCCCATTCCAATGACCAGCGAATACGGAGTCGGTCTCTTGTCGGTGAAGTGTCCAACCAGCGGCTGAAGAAGCGACGCAGTCACTTGGAATGTGAACGTGATCAGCCCAATTTGCGCGAAGCTGAGATGATATGACTTTTTCAAGATCGGATAGATTGCCGGGATGAGCGACTGGATACTATCATTAAGCAAATGACAGAAACTCAGAGCAAGGAGGATCGAGAAAGCTGTGCCTGTTATTGTTGAACTCACCGCCTTTGGCGAGTTACCTCTTAGAACTTCATTTGTAGACATTTCGTACTCTTGTGCGCGCAAATTTGCGCCGCAGAAAACCATTGTACCTGCACGCAATACCGGAGATAGGAGTAATCTCAAAGGAACATATGCTGCATCCACACTTTAACCTGGCACTGATTGAGGTTTTGGAAGCTCACAGAACTTATAGCTTAACCAAATTATTTCTCTTTTTCACTGCGCTCGGGGGTTTTGACGGGTACGTTGTTGTGATCGCGTCTATCTACGTTCTTTGGGACAAGAGATTGGCCGTTAAGCTCGCGATACTAGCCCTATTCTCTATGTCGTTAAACCACTTGCTTAAAATTTGGATCAAGAACCCAAGGCCATTTGTCACGCAAGGTACCTACGCTAAGAATTGGGCTGTGCCACGTTCAGATGACGCGGCATTGGTCCAGGACTACTCGACACCGTCCGGTCACGCGATGAGTGCAGCAACATTCTATCCGTACCTCCTTCGATCCACCAATATCAGGTGGATTCAAACGTTGGCAGTTGTTGCACCGATTATGATCGGTCTTTCCAGGCCCTACTTAGGTGTCCACTATGTCGAAGACGTCCTCATTGGCTGGACAATCGGGCTCGCCATCGCTCTTTTTGCTGTGAAATTCGGAGGAGAGATTGAAACCGTTTGGTCGAATTTAACGCACGTCCAGCAAATCTCGTTCGCAATCGCGGGGAGTGTACTAATCGCATTGGTGAGTATTCCATTAAACAATTGGCATATCGATATCCAGCCCCGGACCTTTCTCAGCTATGCGGGATTTTTGACTGGCATCGTTATTGCGGTACCGCTCGAGATCAAACTAATCGACTTCGATCCGATGAGCCATTCGGTGCTTTCGAAGGCGCTCCGACTGCTAGTAACGATTATAGTTGTCCTCGCCACTTTACAACTCCTAGGCGCAGTCTTTTCATTGCTCGCAGCGAAGTACTCGTTACTCGGCTATGTATTCGAATTTATCCGCTATATCGTTGCGGGAGCAGTTGGAATATTCGTTGCCCCGTTCCTGTTCACCCAGTTGAAATTGGCCGAAAGGCGAATAAAATAATCGGAGAGCCGCAGAAGCCGGCAGCGCAAAAAGCTAAGACGACGCTCGTTTTGTTGGCTTTGAACCGAGCCAGAGCTGATTTTTTATTCTTTGCCAGACGTTAAAGACGATTGGGCAGATCGACACATTGCCGATCATCGTCATTGATCGATTGCGAAAGTTTTTCTTGTAGAGGTAAGGATAGTCGCGACAGGCAGTCGGGCGGTCTTCGTAGACTTCGCATTTGTTGTCTTCGCCGAGAAAGACGCAAGGCTGCTTGTTGAGACTCTTTAGCCCGTCTGGCCCAATCGCTTGGTTAACGTAGCGCTGATTGAATACCTTGACATTGATCTGCAATCGGCGTGAGAGTCTCTTGATGTCTTCGTCATCCACAGAGACTTCCAGGGTCTTGCAGCAGTTCGCGCACTTGAGACAGTCTACTTCTTTCCAAACGGCCTCGGTAGTTTCTTGCACCGACTGATCCAGATCTTGGTTCGAGACGTTTCCGAGCTTGAGGTAGTTTCGAAAAGCCCAATCTTGCGCTTCGTTGTGACGAGAATATCGGCGAATGAGCGGCAGCTCGGTGATGATTTTATCGTCGGGAATTTTGTTTTGGCGCATAGGACGTTACCATCGACAAGATGCATAGTCTTTGAGAAAGAGACCAAAAAGCGGCTCGTCTGGATTGTTGATTCCGGTCGCAATCGGGTGGTAGATTCTCGCCATTCCGTCAATTATGTCCAGCGGAGGGTAGAAGGCACTTTCTGCTTGAACCCGAGTTCGCTTAGGGGTAGGATTTTCGTCAGTCACCCAGCCGGTATCAACGCTATTCATGTAGATCCCGTCTTTCGCGTAGTCCTCGCCAGACGTCCGGGTCATCATGTTCAATGCGGCCTTCGCCATATTGGTGTGCGGATGGTAGACAGTTTTGTTACGTGAAAACTGACCTTCCATTGCGGATACATTGACTATAAATCTTCGGTTGAACAATGACCGCATTAGCAGGGATTTTAACCGACTATTGAGTAGAAACGGCGCGACGGAGTTTACGAGCTGAACTTCCAGCATTTCGAGAGCACTCACCTCGTCCAATCTCAAGAGCCAGCTATTTGTGTCTCGTGAGTCGGCTAATTCTTCGTTGTCGGCAAAGGAATCGGCTGGAAGTATGTCCAAAATGCCCGAAGATAGTGCGGGAAGCACCGAGGAGCCTTCCGAAAGAGCGAGGGTCGAGGGGGCTTCGTGGCGGACTAGCTTCCTGGCTTCGAGAGAAAGTGTGTCTTGCGGACGCTGCTCCTGAGCGATTAGCTCACTGTAAAACCCGTTTGGCCGACGTATTGTCTGTGCTGCATTATGAATCAAAATATCGATCGCCGGCTCAGTCCGGAGCAAGTGGTCGGCAAAGGCCTCGACTGCCGGTATGTTGCGCAGGTCGAGGCCATGGATTTCCAAACGATCCAGCCACTCATTCGATCCTGGCTCGGCGTGCAGTCTCTTCGCTGCGGCATGGGGAAACCGTGTGGTGACAATAACCTTAGCCCCATCCCTAAGAAGCCGGAGCACGATCTGATGGCCGATCTTGACTCGTCCGCCGGTGACTACTGCTGTCCTACCGTTTAGGTCGGCAGTAAGGTGGCGCATACGATAGTTCAATTCGGCACACTGCGGACAAAGCAGGTGATAGAAAAAGTGCAGATCCGTAAAGTCTTCCTTACAGATATAGCAAGCCTCGGGTTTATTAAGTTTCCTAGCGGTGATCTCAGCCGAAGCCGGAAGAACTGCGGCTGCAGGCAATGCGTCTCGCTGTATCTGCACCATAGACGTTGTCGCCTGCAGAGCTCGATCTTCTGCCTTGAGAGCGTTTCTTTTGTAAATCAAGTCGTAGCGCTTGCCTTCGCGATAGACCTTAGAGACCAAGCTGTTAAAATGTTGGCTGCGCTTGATCGTCCCATAGGAATTCGCAATCGTGTGCAGCACACGAAGGCAAGTCGCCATATCGTCATCCGAAATTTCCATACGTAATAGATTACCCGGCGACTCTCATTCTCTCGCTTAGTTTGCAACGAGGTGATGGAATTGGGGAGAGATACTATGAATGAATTTTACGTGTTTGTGGAATAAGGTGTTATACCAAAAGCGGCCGGAACACAGTTCCGGTCGCTAAGTTTTACTTCCCGCCTTCGTCCACCGGCTTTGGCCGACGAGAAGTGCGTTTCGCCGCCGATTCAGCCCGGGTTCTGAGCAGCTTTGGGTGGACGATATACTGTATATAGGACCACCAGCTAACGGCGACCGCTGCAAGAACGAGGCCAGAACCCCAATACTCCACGCCTGGCTGGGCAAACACTCCAATACCAAGTACGACGAACAATATTGCGGTGATTGCCGGCAAAATTAATCCGCCCCACATCTTGTATGGCCGGGCCCGACCACTATCTTTAAACCGCAATGCCACCACCGATGCAGCCGCGAACGCATAGATAAAGGATTCCGCAGCAGCGGCGAGGTTCACCAGCAGTACGAACCGCTGAGTAACGTAGACTACCGCCGAAACGGCCAGTGCAATAACGTAAACCAGCAAAGTCGCTCGATCTGGCGTGTTGAATTTGAATGAGATATTTGCCAGACCTTTTGGCAGCACTTGATCTCTCGCCATCCCATAGATGAAACGACTAACGCTAATCAGCCCGGCATTAAAAGTTGTCAACGACATGCACAAACTAGTCGCGATCATCACCCATCTTCCGACTGGGCCAAAGACAGCTAGCGCAAACGTAAGATGCGGCGTAGGATTGCGTGACTGCAGCGTCCCAAATAGCTCGGCGCGGCCGGTTATACCACCAAATGATGAAAACATGGCGATGGTAATGAGCGAGTACGAAATGACGAGGATCGCGAGTGCGATAAACATTCCAACCGGTATCGCCTTGGTGGACCGAACTTCGTCCGCTAGCGGAGTGACCCACTCAAAGCCGACAAACAGGAAAATCGCGACTCCGACGGCTTGGAATATCGGCCCGATTCCCCCGGTCGCTACCGGCCGCGGAATCTGAAAATGTGTATGTGCAAGAGCCAATATGCTCATTGTCACAATGGAAACAACCACCGAATAGGTAATGATATCCTGAAACGCCCCAGCAAGTTTCAGACCGCGGAAATTGACTAGTGTTGCGACAGTCAGCATCAGAAATATCCACCAGGGTGGCGGAATCGCGGGAATTGCGCTCGAAAGAACATGCGATAGAACGTACGCTTCGGTTCCAACCACAAACGTGACAACAGTCATGTATGTCAACGCGGTTACCAACGACAGCTTCTCTCCAAATGCGCGATGGATGTATAGCCGGATGCCGTTGACACTTGGCCACATGCCGTTGAGTTCGGAAAAAGCTGCGGCGGCTAGCGCGCACAGAGCTCCAGCAATGACAATCGCGATCCAAGCTGAGTCGCCGGCGAGATAACAGGCGACCTGGACAACCACTAGAAATGTCGAAGAAGCAAATGTTAATCCGGCACTGGTTGAAACGACGGTGCGGAGGCCGATAGTCCGCTTCAGTTGCGGAGCCTCTACTCCCATAGCATGGCGATCACAAAATCTAGTCGGACGATATCTTCTTCGGGTCCCTGTATGCGCAAAGTACCATCATTGTAAGGCTCGTTCGGCGAAGTCTCGCCATAAAACACCTGTGTTAAAATCTCAGATTCTGCCTCAATCACAAGATCTGGAGTCCCTTTTGCACCTTTGGCGACAGAGACATCACCGCCGTCGGTTTTGAGGGTGTTAGTGATCTCGAGATCTGTGGCAGTGACGTGGAGGGTTCTGTTCCAGTCTTTAATCATGGATGTAAGTCGTTCGTTTTCTTTGCAGCTTTGCGCAAACGACTCTAAGCTGTCGCCAAATTCCTGGGCCGTAGCCATCGTAGATGCTTCTCCATACCGCTAGAATTGTGTTAGTGAACCTTGCCAGCCGAGCTTCGAAATCCAAGCCGCATAGTCAGACGCGGTGACTTCTTGAGCTGGTTTACCGATCAGAGCAACCAGCGCAGCCTCCATAAGGTTCGTACCTCCGGAAATGCCGTCGAAATTAGGAGTCGTCGTCATCACCCATTTTGCTCCGGCTTCCGCAAAGCGCGCCATGCTTGTCTCTCTCGTCGTATTCGTAACAATGCCCTTGCCGACTATCTTTTCGGGCATATGCCGTAAGATCAAATGCGCGTCACCAGCAATAACGTCTGCCTGGTCGTAGTACTTCGCATAGGCGGGATTTGCAGATTTGGCTTCCTGCGCGGCCCCGGTAGGATAGAGCAGGTGAAACGGAGTCGTTAGCAGCCGACTGCGGTACTTCTTTGCTATTTCTTCGATTTCTGAGAGCTTTGTCAGCGGAAAGTCCAGGCCGATATTGAAGATAAGATCGCCAAAGATACAACTGCATCCGTGGCTAACAAACGACTCAGCCATTCCGAATCGATCGAGAGCGCTCACCATGAGAATCTTTGCGCCCTGTGTAATAAGGCCGGAGTTGATTAGGTTGTCGACTACAGTTCTTTCGAGAGTATTCTTTAATCCGCTGCCGTCAACAACTGGCGTGATTGCCGCCACTTCCGCCAGCCGCTTACCGTCACCGATAATGAGCTGTTCCTTCCCAACGTAAAGGTAGACATCTATTCCGCCGAGCCCAATTGCGTCAACCTTGCCATCCAGGGCAGAAATTCTCGCCCGCGCCGCTTCCATATCGCCGTCCGTCCCCTCTCGGGAAAGTGATAGATCTTCGCCGAAAAGGGACACTGACCTGGCAAAATCTCCGCTCCGAGAACCTAGGCTTACACTCACAACAGTTTTCATAAAGGAAAGATTGTACTCGATCAGATGGCAAGCAAGAGAAGTCTCTCGTGTTTAATTAGCCGGAAGCCGTCGAGTATGGCACGACGCTAAGTGAACCGTCAATCTCCAAAACTGCCATGCGAACTTTAGTAAGTTCCGTAATGCCGTGTTGGCGAAGCGACAACATCAACTGATCGTCAGTGACGCCAGAACGCCGCAAGTGCGACTCGACGACAACTCCATCGTTGACCACAATAGTTGGTGTCCCGCAGATGCTATGCTCAATCTTGGGCCATTTCGTCATCAGCCCGGTGATCGCTCGCCCGAGGATGATTAGGACACTGGCGCAGACGATTCCGGTGCTCAGGTTGCCCGTTCCCGATGTCATCGCGTTTTGCACCGCGTTTGCGAGTGCCATAACCATCGCGAGGTCATAGATATTCACTTGCCCAATTTGCCGCTTTCCAAGTAAACGTAGTCCGACGACGCAACCGATAAAAACGATGACAGTTCGCGCGGCGATTAGCGAGAGGAAATACAGGTAAGCGTGTGTCATGAAAGCCTCAATGCGCGAAAGTGGCGGCGGCTGTGTAGGACATTGGTATCTGCGGGTACGACGCTTATCGAGCCATCGACCTCCAGCACGGCGATTTGTGCTTCTGCTAGAGAAGTCAAACCGTGTTCCCGTAGTGCAGCCATAACCTGGTCTTTCGTGATGCCTTCCTTGGCCATATGAGAATAGATAAGGTGGCCATGGTTCAGTATTAATCTCGGCTCGCCCACCATTACAGCACGCAGCTTTGTCGATCGGATCATTGCCAAGTTGAAGAGCTTGTTGAGTATCAGCAGAATACTGCCCGCAACTAGTCCGCCCACCAGCGAGTTGTCTTGGCCGACCATTGAATTTTGTACTGAGTTCGCCAGAACAATCAGTAGAACCATGTCGTAGATTGTCATCTGGCCAAGTTCGCGTTTGCCTAGGAGACGTAAACCAAGGACTAAGAACAGGTAAACTATAGTTGTTTTTGCAGCGATAACGATGACACCCATCGTATCCGGATGGTCAAATACGTCTAAAAGCCAGCGATCCATTTTTGGCACCTTTCAACCACGATGTTGCGAACAGTTTTCATTCCTGATTATGTACGAGATCTCCCGTTTGTTGCCCTCTATACGCTTATCATTTACCTCTTTCTGATTGCTGCATTTCGCTACGTCGGTCGAAGGCAGCTTGGTCAACTCACAGTCGTTGATCTTGTTATCATTCTGGCTATGGGCAGTGCCGTTGAGACGGCTATGGTGAACGGTAACCTGTCTCTTCCGGCAGGCCTTGTTTCTGCGTCGACCCTCCTTGCTGCAAACAAGCTGATAACTGTTCTTTCATGCCGTTGGAAGTGGTTCAGGAAGTTGGTCAGTCCGGGACCAGTTCTATTAATTAGTCGCGGTCAATTCATTGACGAGCATCTTAAGCGGCACGGGCTGACACATGACGATGTCATACAAGCACTGCGAGAAAGAGGATGCTGCGATATCGCCGAAGTGAAATTTGCGGTAATGGAGGAAGACGGAGAGATAAATGTCGTGACTTTTTCACACTCAGATCCAGACACGAAAAAGGTGGGTCAGCAGGTTTGAGACAGTTGTTAATTCGGAGGAACTAGGCCGCTTTGAGTTGTTCGGAAGCTTCCGGTTCAGAATCGATCTTTCGCATTCGCGACTCAGCCACTCTCAAAAACGCTTCGACAATTCTTGGGTCGAACTGCGTTCCCGTGCCTCGTCGAATTTCCTCCAACGCTGTCGCCATTGGCATACCTTTGCGATAAGGGCGATCCGTGGTCATGGCGCTCATTGCATCGGCAACCGCGACGAGACGGGCGTTGAATGGAATGGCTTCTCCGCTGAGCGCGTCTGGATACCCAGTGCCGTCCCAATGTTCGTGGTGGTGTTTAACGATGTCGATTATGTCTTCCATACCGGCAACTCCACCAACTATCAATGCACCGAGGACGGGATGCTGCTGCATGACAGCAAATTCTTCGTCAGTAAGCCTTCCTGGCTTGTGGAGAATCTCATCTGGAATACCAATCTTGCCTACATCGTGAAGTAAGCCGCCAGTGCGGAGCACTTGCTTCTGTTCCTGAGCCAGTTCAAGCTCGTCAGCAATCCACAGCGCAAAATCTGTAACATCTTCAGAATGCCGTCGCGTGTAACGGTCTTTGTTGTCAACAGCAGTAACCATTCCGTCGAGCATCCTAAACGAACTAGAGACGCGGAGTTCACGATGTGCGCGCTGCATCTCGCTGAGCGCAACTATACGGGCATCTGAGTTCTTCGCGGACGCCAAGTTGCTGTTGGCAGTGACAAGCAGATCCTGGCGATCAGTGCTGTCAGTTGGAAAGCTGGCAAGACCAAAACTGACAGATGTCGGAATTGTCCGTTCTTCGTCACCGTAGTTCAAATTGAGGTCGGAAATTTGATTTTGCAGAGTTTTTGCCAGTGCGATGGAGTCCTCAACTGACATACCCGGCAAGACCAGCAAATA
>Ga0116229_10014440_pt1 | contig 10966 bp, 18 predicted proteins | sample S1TSphgellanicum_3_FD_87313 | JGI IMG/M metagenome (GOLD analysis project Ga0116229, IMG submission 87313) | Host-associated microbial communities from peat moss isolated from Minnesota, USA - S1T2_Fc - Sphagnum magellanicum MG | ecosystem: Host-associated > Plants > Peat moss > Unclassified...
ATGCACCCCTCCTTGTTGAGAGCCTTCCAAAGATACCAAGAACACAATCTCAAGCGCCTTGGTTTGGTGAATCTCATAGTAACAAAACAATACAAACTTTGTTGTTTCATAGATAGATGTTTACTAGTTATTGTTTTAATGGTTCATTACAAAATTGTCAACAATTAAAACATAATTAGTTTGGGGATGTTCACCATTTGGGTTGCATTATAATTTTTGAAAAAAAAAGATTACTCTGAATTAGTGTTGTGAGGGTATCGAATTTGCAAGGTTAAATCCAAGGTTCAAGTCTGGATTTTGGTGACCCAAATCAAAGTTGAAACTCTTTTGTTGGAATTAACAAAAGAATTGCATTTGAAAATTAGTCTTTTGCTAGATTCAAAATTGTGAAAAAATAATCTTAAACATACACATAGGTAAAAAAGTAGAATTCTTTTGAAAACTTGATAAGTAGGCTTAAAATTTATAATTAAAATTTTATTTTAATTAATTATTAAAGTTCATTCCTATATAGACACCTTTTTAATTTGTTGGAAAACTTTGAATGCGTGCAATTTCTAGCACGGGGGGAGTGTATGATGTATACAAAGAACTAGACCTTATTTTTGAACTGGGTTCTTTAATTTGAAAAAATGTGTTACAATGAAAATTGAAAAGTTTAAGAAATCAAAAGAATTGAGGTCAAATCCTCACCCAAAGAACTTCCAAATAAATTGTACAATGTCAAAATTGGGACCAAAGGTTCTATTTAAAAAAGAAAAACCACACAACATTGCTTCAAACCCACCTTCAGGCTATTTGAAAGCAATACTTCATCCAAAGTATGGTGAAGAGGCCATTGTTCTCCTGGTGGGGCAAATGCTCTTATAATGCATCATGGTGTGACTCAAAGCTTATTACCTAATTAGTTGTTGGGAACCTTAAAGTTCAATATTTTCTCTTTTGTGATGGGCATCATTAATTTTGGGCTGGTTATATTAGTTCCAAGATTATAACTTCTAGGGCAAAGGATATGGGATAAGGTGAGCACCACTGGGAACATGTTGAGGAACACATTGGGAATTTCAAGAACATGTTGAAGAACAATTGAAAAACATGTTAAGAACTCAGTAAGAACAACAAAAACCCCCTCTCCATACTCAGCAACTCCACCCAAGAGACAAAAAAAAGGAAGCCCCTTCTTCACTCCATGACATGACTTCTCATTGGTTGCATGGAAATTCTCTATTCCTAAAGTTGGCTGCCACTAATTTTTGGCCTGGATTAATAGTCCTTCCTATTGTGATTCGTATTAATCAGTTCATGGGTGTTCTCACACTTGCTTTTTTTCTTTTTTTTGAAGGGGTGATATTGATTGACTCATCACCAATCTCTTTGAAATATTGGGCACTCCCCCAATAGAAGCACCTCTTTGAACTCCCAGCTACAAAATAGAAACAAATGTGCTCATTACGGTTGAGCTTTTCAGCTCATATACATGAGAGTTGAACTTTGAGCAAATCATATGGGATTAAAGTGACTTGCTATTGGGAACGTTTTGGAAACAACTTGGGAGCTTGAGAAACCCCATGGGAATACATAAGGAACATGACGGTAACAGGAAAAGAAAAAAAGCAAAAAATCCCCCCCAAACCCTAAACCCCCACAACCCCTCATGAGTCAATACTAAGCCCCTTCGTTGGTTACATGGAACTTTTATTTCCAAAACTGTTTGTCACCATTTTTGACCCAGACTAAAGGCATTGCAACACCCGCAAAAAAGAAAAAAGAAAAAATCCCTCCCCACCCTTGGCCCCCTCCCCTGGCAAAACAAAAAAATCGGACCCCTGAGCCTTTCATTGGCTACATGCATCTTTTGTGCCACCATTTTTCGCCTTGGCGAATACCCCCCTTCATAAAAGCTGGGGTAGCTATTTTCACCAACTCCACCCATACTCAGCATTTGGCCTTGCAACAATCATTTTCTCACATTCAAGATCATTGATTCATTGTTTCCTCGAGCCCCACCCAAAAACATGAAATTGGGTATTCTAAAAAAGTCAGAACCCACTAGATAATAATAACAAACAAACCACTTGGACCAATCAATATATCTAGCCAATCAAGAACAGGTGCAATGGGTGGCTTTTGCCTAAGCCTCAGCACACGCAGACCTATTGAGAAAAATGATGATCCAAAAAGCTCAGTTTATGAGCCTGAAGTTTTGATTGATCTTTTTTATCCAAAAACATGTTGTGCAGCAATAATCCAGTCTGCTCTTCTTCTTCTTCTTTTGTATAGAATTCTGTTGCAATTCTGTTGTTGCAGAATTGGTGGTTTTGTTAAGGCTTTTTGTTCCTCACACAAAAGAGTCTTTTGTCTGTCTGTATGTTGGTTTCGTGGGTTGTTGTTCTTCTTGCAGAAATTGGGTTTGTTGTTGGGTGTGGTGGCGTGAAGCTGGCGATTTCATCAGAAGGATTTTTATTTTTTATTTTTTTGCTTCGGCCATGGCGGCATATGTCCCTGGGGCTTGCGAGTGCGGTGCAGTAGTAGTGGTGAAGGGTAGTGAATTGGTGGCCATGGCAGCAATCCGCGCTTCAGCATCAGCATCATCTTCTCGCACTCTCGCTTCGTCCAGGAATTTACTTACAAGAAGAGCAGGGCTGCTCTTGTTTCAGCAAGCGGCTCCACAAGGGAATCAGCAGCAGCAGAAAAAGCTTGCTCGCTGGCCTCTGCAGTTGGGTGCTGCCAGGCTTGTCTCCAATGCCGTATCGTTCGCTTCTTCTTCTTCTTCTTCTTCTTCCAAGCATCATCAGCATCATCGCCTCGCTGTTGCCAGCAAGCTGCAATTTTCTCGAGGCTCTCCTGAGCTGAATTTTGGAGGATTAGGGTTATGGCCACGAGTGCAGGTTCGTCTGTTCTGTCCAACTGAACTCTTGTCCCTCTATTGTTGAGGTTGGATTTCCATCTTCTTCTTCTTCTTCTTCTTCTGATGTTCCTGCATGTATGTATGTATGTCTGTCTGTCTGTCTGTCTGCAGAAGGTATGTGCAGTGCAGTCTTTGAGAAACCCTAGGTGCTGTGTGCTCGAAGGATATCATCTCTTTTGTATTTTAGCAGTCTTTGAGAAACTCTTTCTTTTCAGGTGGAATTGCTTCTGAGTGCAGCAGGCAGTGTGAGGCCATGCCGTTGTCAGTGTGGGCTCCCGATTGCTAGCATTTCCAGTCTGCTGCCAGATGGTGCAGGAGGCAGCAGTGGAAGGGGTGGCTATATGGGAGGAGGTGGTGGCAGTGGTGATGGAGGAGGAGGAGGGGATGGCTTTGGTTTTCAATCCACTGAGCCACAACAAATTGGGGAGGATCCAAACAGCAAAGCAGCTGCACAGTTCACCGAGGATGTAATCATCCTTGAAGTTGGGGTGATTCTCCCATCTCCCTCCTTGCACTTGAAAGCCTAGACTCAAAAGATTACAAAATCTAGACTGGAATTGCGGTCATGAAGCATTGAGATGCAAGACATGGATATGATGATGTGGATGCTTGTTGCAGCCAGGACTTTCACTTTTGGTTTTTTCTTCACAGTCTTTTTCAGTCTGTTCTTCTTATTCAGTGGGTGTTGGGAAAAGGGTGCAGGGTATGTCTTGTGGTGGCTGTGTATCTTCCGTGAAGAGGATTCTGGAATCTCAGGTGCTGTGATTTGCTGGTGGGAACTCTGTATGAATTCTGTTTTGTAATTAGGGTTGAGTGTTTTTTATGTTGTCAATTCTTTTGTGGTTCCTTGGACTCTGCATCAGAGACATAAGAAGAAAGTAGACAATTCAAGGATGCAGGTTTTGTGAATGAGACAAATCTGTCAAATTTGTCTGAAGTTTGTGCCTTTCTCTTGTGATGGAAACAATAACAGCCACAAGTGACAGCAGCATCTGTCAACCTTGCAACAGAGACAGCACTGGTGAGAGTTGTTTCTACATCTCCAGACCCAATTGGGTGGGAAAAAGCCAAGGGCCAACTTGCTGAGGTTTTAGCAAAGCATCTTACGAGCTGTGGTTTCAAGTCTACAGTGCGAGGTATGTTTGTCCAATCAGCTTGCATGTGAGCCAAAGGGCTGGGTTGTAGGAATATTATTGAGAATTTCTTCAATGTAGTTTGGGCTTGCAAGAAGTGGCTCTTGCACTGACTGCACCTTGTACCTTGAATATTGGTGAAATTCTTGATGATCAAAGTTTTATGAAGATTGCTGATGACTGCATAGCAGTCATTTGACTACCCATTTGAGCAAAATCATGGTGACGATGTTCATTGTGAAGTAACTGATCTGTCAGTGTTCGGGTTTGCTAAATTGTGAATCTTTGCCTCAGCAGGCTTTAATGAAGTACTTCATTCTCAATGTTGTCTCACATCATCTTTCATCAGACCTGCTTTACTTTTTGATGGATGTCCAATCTCATGTTTTTGAGGAAGGTCATGTGAAAGAAAGGTTAAATCTTGTCGATGTGCAGAGCAGCAGGGGAAGGATGGACACAAAGTGGCTCCTGCAGCACTTAAAAAACGAGAAGAAAGGCTTGCACGCCTGAAAGACAGTGGTACTTTTGCTGTTCACTACCTTGTATGGAGGTTTTGTGCCCAGTTCAGTACTTGATTGGATTCACATTCATGTTGACAGGTGCAAGTTCTCAGCTGTAGCTTCATTGAGCTTGTTGTCAGATAGTGCAGAATTCCTCTCATGTAGTGCCTACAGATCATAACTTGTCTGCAAGGACCTGTGTTGGATGCAAGCCCATGAAGTGTGTGGTTATTGAATGGTGCATAGTATGAGAATGTATCACCACGGACACCCACTCAAACAATGCAAAGGACACACTTTGGAAATTTTGCAAAGAGGCCGTTGCTTGTTTGATCTTGACTTTCATGTTGGTTGTTATTCCACAGGGAGAAGGCTAGTGGTTGCATGGACAATGGCTGCAGTCTGTCTGGTGGGTCACGCAGGCCACTTCCTTGGAAATTCAGCTCCAGCTTGGGTTCATCTTTTACATTCTACAAAGTTCCATGCAGCTTTGTGTCTTGCGGCCCTTGCTGGTCCAGGGCGTAAGCTGTTGGTGGATGGCTGGAAGAGTTTACGGAGGGGGTCACCCAATATGAACACCTTGGTGGGCTTGGGTGCCATTTCATCATTCGCTGTCAGCACTGCTGCTGCCCTCTTGCCCAGATTGGTATGCATGAAGACTATGAGCCACTGTCAGGAGCTGAGAAATGCAGTGGGAAGTAATGGCAGCTAGTTGCTGCCATTCATGATGAATGTGATGGTCAGATACTTTGTGGGTGACACTCACAGGTTATGGCTACACCAACTCTTTTATGGTTTTGTGGCTTCTCTCTGCAATCACATTGGTATTTCCATCATTGCTTTCAGCAGCGTATTGTGGTCTGTGATTGCCCAGTTGATTGGTACGAGTGTAAGAAAAGATCTTTGTTATTTGCACCACTTCAAACTATCATGGTAATGACCTCTGGAATTGTTTTGTTTAGGGCTGGCAAGCATTTTTTGAGGAGCCAGTTATGCTGTTAGCATTTGTGCTGCTGGGAAGGGCAGTTGAGGAGAGGGCAAAGCTGAGGGCCAGCAGTGATATGGCTGCCCTTTTGAATTTTTTGCCTGCAAAGGCACGTCTAATCATGGGGAATGACAATCCTGGCCACCCAGCTACAGTTGAAGTTCCTTGTGATAGCCTTGCAGTGGGAGATGTGGTTCTTGTGCTCCCAGGGGTAAGGTCTTTTCCTTGGACAATTATATCACAACCTTATGGATTTTCTCAAACTTCACAAATAGACCCAATTTGCATATAGCTTGCCTTCAAAAGTTGTTGCTATATCTGGCAGGATCGCATACCTGTCGATGGTGTGGTTACAGGAGGAAGGAGCACTGTAGATGAGTCCAGCCTGACAGGAGAACCTCTGCCTGTGTTGAAGCAATCTGGGGTATGAATTTCTCTTTCCTGTTCCCTCTCTTCCAAAATACTCTTACTGTGAGTGAGGTCCTTTTCTGAACTAAGACCTATCAAGGCTATCACCTGGCTACAGTTGAAGTTCCTTGTGATGTCCTTTTCTGAACTAAGATAGTGGCTTTGGCACTTACTGTAGCAGTAAAACTTGGTAGTCCCAGAGAATTTCACAGCCTAACCAAAATTTTCTTCATTAAGTGCTAAGAGGAAGACTTTGTTGCTTTTGGTGAACAAATTTTTTGCTTTAAGAGGAAAGACAGAAAAATTGAGGATGGGTGATGTCCAGTCCACAGGTCATATATTGCCAAGAGACAGAAAAGAGAAGGAAGAAACAAGATGAGAGACTTAAAACAATGAATTGAGGAGAATATTCAAGCCATAAGTGCTCTTGCATTACCAGATGGAGGGACAATGTAGATTATAGATCAACCCACAAACTGCTGAGACAGATGCCAATCATTTTCTAATCGAAATGCTAATCCATATAATAATTGTGTTCTGATGGTGTGAACTGTCTCTGAAGGATGAAATATCAGCTGGAACTGTGAATTACAATGGCACCATGACAGTGCAAGCAAGGAGGCCGGGTGGTGATACAGTGTTGGGTGACATTGTGCGCATGGTGGAAGATGCCCAGACAAGGGAAGCACCAGTGCAACGGCTTGCTGACAAGGTCTCTAACCAGATTAATAAGCTCTTTCTATGGCATTCACTTCATTCTTTTTGCTGAGAGAATTGTGTCTTCCTTTCCTGTCAACAACCCAGATTTCCAGCAAGTTGACCAGACCAGGAACACATCTGCAGCATGGAAAAGTTGTTGCTGCTCAAGGCAGAACTATTGGAAGAAAGACATGGTATTTGGTGGAATGAATCCAGTGCTGTGTTGTTATTATGGTTTCGTGAACTCCATGAGCCCCATAACCTGCCATGGAGACTCTTTTGTTATATGAAGGCTCTGGTTTTATGTACTGGATAGAATTAGAAGTTCACTCAGGCATGACTGAGGTTTTGTAATTCTAGATCTTATGTTGTATTAGTGCTCAGATCTGCAGAATGGAAGCTAGGCATGTCAGATGCTAAAGTACCAGGATTGACAAGGCAAGCATTATTGGCAGGTGGCAGGACAATTTTGTTATGGAGTTATGGCTCTGTCATGTGCAACCTTCGCATTCTGGACAACCCTAGGATCTGCTCTTTTTCCATCTGTAGTTCCAGCTGGGGGTGGACTTTTGCTTGGGCTTCAGCTAGCCTGCAATGTCTTGGTAAGCAAACTATTGTTTGACCCACAGGGTCTTTACTTGACCTGTATTGAACATAAAACTTAGTGGAAACCTTTCAGAGTTATGTTTATGAGATGACAAGAGATTCCTAAAGAGAAAAAAAAAGCCTTCAGGAACATCAGATTTTCTGTTCTTGGTATACTGCAAGGTCATATGTCGATCACATGTTGTGTGTTGTCCACAGGTTATTGCTTGCCCCTGTGCTCTTGGCCTGGCAACTCCAACAGCTGTTCTGGTATGCACAGAACTACCTGCAAAAGAAAATTTGCACTTTAAGGTTTGCTTGGCATATATGTGCTAGATTTTGGAATGGAGTCTCTTTTTCTTGTGAGCAATGAAACTTGGGGATAATGGGGAGATGCTTCTGATACAGGTGGGTACGTCACTTGGGGCTCGGAGAGGTTTGCTTATACGGGGAGGGGACATATTGGAAAAGATGTCATCTATTGATAGTGTTGTATTTGACAAAACTGGGACTCTCACTCTTGGTAGACCTGCAATCACCAGTGTGATGAGTAGTGACAGCATCAATGATGACACACCAGATTTGGACAATGGCAAGGAGACCTTAAATGCCAGGTAGAGTCCTGTGGTCACCCTTTGTGTTGGGTGCTGGGGTTAGTTGTGCTTTGGTTGGGAGCTAAGCTGGAAGGTACAAAGAGACAATCTAGCAGGAGCATGTATCAATGATTTGCAGGTGACCAATCACCAAGACACTTGAAGATAAAGCATTGAATGCCTACTGATTAACTAGGGTTCATGGTCATAACTGCAGATTGAAGTCACAAAAGTGGACAGAGATGGAAATACTGACACTAGCTGCTGGTGTGGAGAGCTCAACATCCCACCCAATTGCAAAGGCGCTCATCCAGGCTGCAAAAGCTTCTGGCTGCAGACAGGCCAAGGTAACAACATCCAGTTTAATCAGTGAAATCTTTCTCTCAATTGAATTGATTTGCTGGACAGGGGTCCTGATGGACTCTCTGCTCAGGGTGTTCTCCAATTTGGAACTGTGTCCTCAGGTGCAGGATTCAACATTTGAGCAGGAACCAGGTAGTGGAGCAACTGCAATTGTGGAAGGGAAACGAGTAGCTGTTGGCACCTTAGAATGGGTCCAGAGGTATCTTCTACTCTGTATGGCATGTGATGTCCCATTTCTAGTTCTGGTGCAGTGTCTGTCAGTGAGCAGGACTGTATTTGTGTACACTCTGAAACGGTGTATGAATTTCAACAAACTGGGAACAGCATGAGCTGAACACGAGGCAAAGAGTTGTATAGTTGTTACCTTACTGTCAGATTTGGCAAATTTATGTCAAATAACTGGTTGAGGTTGAGATGCCAAGTTCAGTAGAGGGCATTTTCGCACAAGAAATTCTCTATTTTCTGCACAATCGTCAGACCAGAAACCTCTCAATGGATTTGTCAATTTCCTATGATTTGAGGAACTGATTTTGCCCAACTGGCATGTTTTTTTCTTCTTTGATGTCATAAGCTCATCAATCACAGTTTTCCTTCATTGTTCCAGTGAACGGGGAGGATGGAGCGAACTGTTTTATTTTCTCATCATAAATTTCACTTTAGTTCTCTAAACATAGAGGTTTACAAGTTTGCTTCATGTTGAATATGATTGCTTATAAGTATGGAATCAGGTTTTGTGCAGAGGGGCGTGTTCCTGAGGTGGTTGAGGCATCTCTTCAAGGGCAGACTGTAGTTTATGTAGGTAAGGATTTCACATTGCTTCCATGCATTTCGGTCAGTATGTTGTGAGAAGATCTGGAATGGCCATTTATTTACTGCAAATTTAGCAACCTTGTTCAGCACCACCCCACATTGCTAGTGGCTTTGACTGTTATTCATTTTATAACCGACTTCAGTGCTCTCCTGAGCTGTAAACATATGACTTAATGCACAGTTCAGCATTTACATATTAAACTGGTGAAATTTTCATGGACATGGGCACAGGGGTGGACAGCAAGATTGTGGGAGCCATTACCATGATCGATGAGGTTAGGGATGATGCAAGGACAGCTATTGATGCCCTCCATCGCATGGGCATTCAGACATCCATGCTATCAGGGGATAAGCAGGAAGCTGCAGAAGCTGTGGCTGCTAAAGTTGGCATTGACAGGCATCAGGTTCATCGCTTTATCACATGACATGGGTGGTGGAGCTGCAATGATGTTTGATATTCAAAGCATGTGCTGTTGGTGTTGTTGGAATATCATCAACATGTAACTTGGGTCATTGAGCCAAAGTACTGGTCATAGTACTACTGGTTTTTCAGTGTCTGGAGAAAGGTGTGCATCTCTGGTTTTTGGCTAGTATCAATATGAGCACTCTTTTCTAGGTGTATTCCCATTTCCCTGAACTATTGTGTGTTTCCTGACTGACTATATCACAGGTATATGCTGGAGTGAAACCATTTGCAAAGGCAGAGCACATCAGGCTGCTTCAGAAAGAGAAGGGGAATGTGGCTATGGTTGGAGATGGGGTCAATGATGCAGCAGCATTAGTTCAAGCAGATGTAGGTGTTGCTATGGCTGGTGGTGTGGGAGCAGCTAGTGACGTTGCATCCATTGTCCTAATGGGTGACAGGCTCACCCAGGTCAGTGGAGCTTCCTTGCATTTGTTTTCTATTTTTGAATGATTTGCCATCTTTTGACCACTGAACATGGTTCCAAATTCGAAAACCAACCAGCAGGTTGTTCACTTGGGAGTCTCTGGTGGCATGTGAAGGTGGTTGAAGCAGTGGAACTAAGTCGGAAAACGCTGAAGAAGATCAAGCAGAATTTGTGGTGGGCATTCATGTACAACATTGTGAGTGCAACTTACTTGCTGCTTGATAGCAGCATGATCTCTACTTAGGATGTCTGTTCTTTAAATGGATTGTATGTATGCTTTCCAATTTTTTTGATTCACATCTATGTTCTCTTGCATGTACTAGGTGGGTTTACCAGTTGCAGCAGGTGCACTGTTGCCATTGACAAATATGATGCTCACACCTTCACTTGCGGGTGCACTTATGGGTATCAGCTCATTGGGGGTTATGGCAAATTCATTGCTGCTACATTTGGAATTTTCTCCCCCATCTAACAATCTCCACAAGCCAGTAGATTCATCACCTTTTTCAGCATCTTCAGTTCGTAATACTATCCAGTCCTCAAAAGTATTGGGCTCTGTTCAGAAAGACTTGGAAGCCCAGATTGCAGATCACAATATTGAAAATGGGAGCCACTCTCAAGATCGGCAAGGCAAGTTTGTCTCATGATGGTAATTTGATTCTTTCTGTGGTTTAAAATCCAAACCTTTCTCAAAGGTTGGGAACATGTTTTTTTGTAGCAGTAGGTTAAATCATGTTCTGAGCATATTTTTTTGGAGCAATGCAGCAAATGTTTTTTTGTCAAGGACTCCTGTAATTTGGTCCCTCATGTTTTTTCCAACATGTTCTCAAATTACAATCTAATGGTGTGTGGTTAATAATACTTGATGGGCCCTTGTGGCATTGGCCCACCCGTATATGAAAGCGCCTGTAAGGTCACCCATGCTAATATAATTCCTGTCAAAGCGGGCTTAACTTCAGAAAGTGATACCCACTGAGATCAGCTCTATAACTGGAAGCTGATGGAAAAGTGTTTCTTGTCCACCCACCATCCATCCCTTAAGGTGCACCCTCAAGGCTCTTGATTTGCTCTTGCCCTTACCCTTGCCCCATG
>Ga0116229_10014444_pt1 | contig 10963 bp, 9 predicted proteins | sample S1TSphgellanicum_3_FD_87313 | JGI IMG/M metagenome (GOLD analysis project Ga0116229, IMG submission 87313) | Host-associated microbial communities from peat moss isolated from Minnesota, USA - S1T2_Fc - Sphagnum magellanicum MG | ecosystem: Host-associated > Plants > Peat moss > Unclassified...
GCTAGGGAGAGGAAATTGTTGGCAGCTGTGTTTACAAAGGTCGTGGTTTCAAGAGAGCTGGATGGTGTGATGTGTATGTGGGTAGGGCTCTAGCCCATCTTCCTTTTGGAGATTTCTGGACACTGTTGGCCTCTTTCTTTTATTGTGCTCCTCTCCTCAGTTTTTATGGAGGAGAATGTTGGGTTTGAGGAATTTGTGGGCAAGGAACCAGATAGAAGTAGCAGTCCCACGCGAAGGATACGAATCTTTGATGATAAGATGAGGAACTTGTGCTGGCAAAAGGCTGACGTCGTGGCTGGACGGCACCCGGAGAGATGGCGTAAAGACAGTGCAGGCAACATTGTATGCCGGAAACTGACGCGGTGTGAGGGTTGTCTTTGCTACGAGTATGATCACATCCGCCCATTCTCAAAAGGTCCCTCTCTCTCTCTCTCTCTCTCTCTCTCTCTGTGTACTTGTGGTTCTGAACTGCTTGGAACCCTAAAGATTCCAAAACCCTAACAGACCTGTAGGCAGAATTTCTCTGTGAAATTCCGTATCTTTGAAACTGAAGCTCATGGCCTTTCTTCCACACACAGAAGTGCAATCCATAGCTGTAGATTAAAAAAAAAGCTGTTCTTTCAGTCATTGTGCCTCAAATGGCCATTGAAGAATCCAAGGTCCTGCCGTGTGTGATTCTTGACAAGAATATTAAGTATGATCACATCCACCCCTTCTCCAAAGGATTTCCCCTTTGCATCTCTCTGTCCTTGTGGCCTTTAGCTGTTTAGAACCCTAAAGATCCAAAATCCTAACAGACCTGTACGAAGAATCTCTCTGTGAAACTCCATATTGTTGAAACTGAAGCTCACAGCCACACTTCTACACACAGAAGCACAGTTCATAGCTGTAGATGCAAGAAAAAAGCAGCACCATTTCTTTCATTCATTGTGCCTCAAAATAGCCATTGAAGAATCCAAGGTCCTACCATGCATGATTCTTGATGAGAATATTCAATTCTCATGACAACATTCTTAGTGAGGTTTGCAATTTAGGGTTTTAGTGCACATAATTTGCCTCTGCAGCTATAAGGGGGGTTTTGGATGGAATTAGATATTCTCTCAAGTATGGTCATTATGTAATTCTGATGATTGCAGGGCTGTTTCCAGTATGTGTAAATCACTCCTTTGCCAGGATAAAGAAGAAATTAGGAACATGAATGTGGTGAAGGCTTGAGAAGAATCATAGTTTTAGACTGGTTACTTTCTTTTGTTTTTGGGTGCTGATTTTGACTGAAGAAAAGATGGTGGGGAAAGAAGAAATTTTGATGTTGTTTTATTCAGGTGGAGAGACAGATGTTTCAAACTGTCAAATTTTGCAGTCACGTGTGAACCGCTTCAAGAGTAACCGTAGTGATGTTGGAGATCACGATTTACGGCAATTTTCATGCGAGCTTAAATTTTCAGGTATGTGTCTCTTCTGCTATGTGATGACCCTGCCTCTTTTTCTGTCCTCTGTTTAAAGAAACATGGGAAATGGAGATGATCAGGCTTGATAATTGGCACATGGATGGAGCTGATAACAAATGCATTTTGCAAGATGTTTCATGCATGGAGTGGATTGATTTGGTGTCCTCTGTGTTGAACCACACCCAATTCTATGTCCTCAAAATGTGCTTGCAAAAATGAAGATGAAGAGTGACATTTTCTTGATGTTTTGCAAGTATGATAGACGAGTGTACAACATAAGTGCAGCATCGACAGAATAATGAGCATTGTGCCTCTGTCTATTGAGAAGGTGACTTGGGGTCTCTGTTTATCATTTGAATGATTGTTATTTGTGGATGATGAAAGCCACTGATGGTTGCATCATGGAGTGGTTGACACAGATAAGGAACTGGATCTTATTGAAATGGCTGTTTATGGGAATGTGACAAGGCCTGGCCTTCAGTGTAAATGCAAGAGTGTTGCTGAAACTCTTGGAACAGCTCTTTACAAATCAAAAGGGCCAGAAGTTTCTGCCTGTGAACTTCCTTACAAAGCCACCTCCTTTTGATAGCTCCAGTATTTGAATTCTTTTATATTGCACATCCTACTCCACAATGCAGTAGGATGTTCAGTATTTGTTGAAAGCTTGAACAATAGAACTGCTATGTAGTTGATATACTCTAAAAAATTATTTCCAGAGCCCACTACAGCTTCCAACATCTGATGTCAGTGTTGGGAAGTCATATTTCTTTTTTCAAGGTCATTTTCAATGTTTAGCAAGACATCTATTTATTGTAGCTGGTATTTCTCTTGAGAAGCTCTGCTCAGGAGAACATGTTACTATTTGATTCTTCAGGAAATTTTGATGAGCCATTGGTAGAGGTGGCCATGTAAGAATGATAGTATCAAGTAAGTTGCAAGTTCTCAACTGGAAATCAGAGAGCCAACTTAAGAAATTGGTTTTGAAGATGAATAGAATCCATAAAATGAGTCATTTTTGAAAATAATGTTAACACACTTGCAAATATAGTTGAAAGGCTCAGAGAGCTAAGAAGCCACTGGCTCCAAATTGTCTTTGTGGGCATTAAGAGCTCTGAAGCACTGTTAAGTGATCTTCAGAAGAATAAGGGGCTAGGTGCAATACTATGGGAACAACTTCAAACCTTAAACAAGGTGGTTAGTCAAAATTCCAGTGATCCTTCTGAGTGGTTAAATCAAGCCTAAATAACTGTCAACTGAAGGAATCTAGATTCAGGATTTTGAAGTCAATATCAATACCAGAGCATGTTTTTTAGAGAAAAACTGTCTACTTGACCATATTCAAATTATCAACACTAAGTTTCGAAGAAGGCAACAATGTGCTGATAGACAAGAGTTCCAGCATTACTACCGATCACAAAGTCACCATGAGCATAATCAGGCACATACACAATCTCTGGATCTCCCTGAAGCACACTGATCAAATTGGCAACATCTTGGGGGTCGGAGAGGGTGTCATTGCCTCCATGAGCCAGCAACATTGGGAGTGATGCTGGAATGGCTGACAGATCATACTGGGGTGGAAACAGTGACTGATATGCTACAAGGTTCCCCCAAAACCCAAAGTCATACTTGCCAAAACTTCCTGTCCGCACCACTGCACCCAACTCCCTCTATTCCATTTCAGTGTTATTTCACATAAGCATTCTTGTTATCAATGAGCCCATTGGTTCATGAGTCCATTAGGCTAGTACCCACCCGCATGGAGAAGTAGTTATTCAAAGGAAACGAAAAGAAAAGAGATTAGGGAAGCTAATACCAACTTTGAGCCATTTGTGCAAGGTTTTGCATGGAGGTGGATTGAAAGCCATAGAGATCGTAAAATGGCATCCTTGTTTCATTTAAACAACAATTGGGGCCTGTCACCAAGAACACACACTCTGATTAAAGAAAGGATTCCAAATTTCCAACTTCAAAGAGACCAACCCATTCACATAGACTACAAAGATGCAAATGGGTCCCTAACCCCTGACTGCAACTGTTTTGTGCTTTCAAGACAAACCCAGGATTCTTGTATACCACTTACCAGTAATTTGGGAAAGAAGGTCATTTGTGCAATCCACTTGAGGAGAAGTACAAACGATGTCTAAAAACTTGAACCCTGCTTCACTGCACAAGCACCACTAGTGTACAAGTTATCTCCCATCATTTCTTGCATGAGGACAGAGAGTGATCTGCATATTACAAATACACCAAAACCTTCTTTATGAACAAAATCCAATACAACAGCAAAAGCTTGTGTTCCATGTGAATGTCACAATGCACACACGAGTCGATCAGTCATACCTGTTCAAATTAAACTCAAACAAACCAGCTGCCAGCAAAATCTGTAAAAGTTCACAACACTTAAGGATACAATATAGATTAACCATTCCAAGATTTCCCCAAGAAAGAAGTAGTTGCACAGAAAAAAATGTGCTACATTTGTCCTTGGTGATTCCTACTTGTACCTCCATTTCACAAGCTGTTCAACACTTTGGAACTGAGTGTCAACAATTTTAGCTAATTTCAGTAATCTTCATGTATTTCAATATAATCACTTATGGAATATAATATTAGAACAAACCCCAACAAACAGGATAATGCAAGAGATCATTTGCTACATTGAAATCACCTGATCAGCAAACATCCAGGAAGCTGCTAGTGCAACAGGTGATGTGATATGGTTGACATGGCTGACTGGACTGAGCATGGCAGCTTTTGCCACCAGATTCACTAAAGGCCCTTGAGAAAATGCTGCAAACGCTGTCATTGCACCCTGTTGCATACAATAGAGGAATGAATACAGATGTGACCTAAACAACTGGAAAAAAAACTAATCAAACTTGCACTGTGCAGAAGCAGGTATGTACTTAATCAAATTGACAATCCCAATTGACAATCTATTTTATCATCAAACAAAAAGTTCCATTGTCACAAGGTTTGCACAACCACAATTCACTCTGGCATTGTCCTCTGAGAAAGAACTACATAAATTTCTGCTACAAATGCAAAAAATGGGTACTAACCTGGGAGTAGCCAACATAATAAACAGGTTGCTGAGTACTACTATGCACAAACTGCAGCATTGTAGGTAAGTCCTTTGAAACCAAATCATCCCAGCACCAGGACCAGAATTCCTGCACATCATCAATCATGCTGAAGATTAAGTACAACTGCTTCTGAATTCAATCAGACCTACTTACCTCTGACATAACCTTAGAGCTATTTCGAAGTTTGACAACTCATAAGTTTTGTGACTGACATTTATGCGTTTTCCCAACATTCAAAGAATGTAGCATCATCCCCATGGCCACTCACAAAACTTGTATACACCAAATCATCCAAGTCCAATATCTATCCTCTAAATGTTTTCAGGTTTCAAGCTTTTGCACAAGCACTTACCAGCCACCAGGAATATGAAACTAGTTTTTGGCACACTTTCTTTGGTTCTTTGATGATGATGAACCAGCACATTGGATTTGCATATTTGCAAAATCTCAAACCCTAAACCCTAAAGAACTAAGCATCTCAATGCTAATTTTCATGCTCACTGACATTGGTTGCTTCAGAGAACCAAAGAGAAATTCCTGCTGAATATGAGAAATGGGAGGAGGAGGAACTTCTTTCAAACTCCAGCAGTATCATCAGAGCTTGATTCAACAATGTGGAAATTATGAGCATTCGGTGCACAGAGAGCTGAAGTTCTTTGGCCAGAAACGGGATTCAGGGCATTGAGATACAGAGATGCAACATCACTGAGATGATCCCGACCCATTCTTGCTTGGGAGATTTTGTAGTGACAAAAACAGAGATTGGGGGACTGAGGAACTCACCTTATCTTGTCGTTGGAACGTGATATGGCCGAAGGTGTATTTAGAGGAACGTGTATTACCGATCCAGACCTGATATCCTGCGCTTGCTAGCGTAAATGCAAGCGACTCCTGGCCAGGATTCATAACCCATATCTCTCCCCCCTGGTTACAACACAAGCACAATCACATTGGTCATGTGTCTAAGAATTTCTTTCAGCTCCCTTAATGGTTAGTCGTGAGCTGCGATGTCAGGAGATGAAGAAAGAGTGCAGAGTTCGGAGGGGGAATAATGGTAGCAACCTCCATTATGCCGTGATACAGGAAGGCGGGTCCTTTAGCAGTGGCTACAGGCGGCGTCACTGCATCAATGCGTTGAACCGCAAGCAAATACCCATCGTCGGTTTCCACCTGCAGTCAGTCAGTCAGTCAGTCATTGCATTAAGAAAAGCACAGCTTCTTCAAGGGGACTGATCTAACACTCCCTCGCAAGTCCAGTCCCGCAAGGCTCCCACATTACGACGACAGCTTTATAGCTCTTGCAAGCGGAATGCTCATTCAGCAAAATGATGAATGCAGCTTCAAGAGATCTGTATCCACAGCAAAACCCACCGAGTATTCGGAGCACGAGTAGGCAGAGGATGTGACAAACATCTGACAGAAGCCGGTGCCTATCTGGGGAGCTGCAACAGTCGAAGCTGCCTCGGTAGCAGTAGCAGTAGCAGTAGGTTTTGTTGTGGTAGAAATACTACTGCAACTGCTTGCTTCCATAAGCAGTAAGGCCACAAGCTGCATCACCGCTACTACCCATGATCTCGATTTCGTCGACTCCATGATCATGAAGCTCTTCTCGTCACTACCATAATGCGCAGCATGCAGCAGCAGCCCCCAACTCCTCCTCCTCCTACCCAACAGCCACAAGCTTCCCTAACTATCTGAGCTTCTTATACATCTCGATTCTCGACAACAACAAAACTCTGATACCCATTTCTCCAAAAAAACCACTTAAAAAAAACACTAAGAAACCTCCACACAAAAAACACAGTACTCCATAATCCAACAAAGTTATGTCGCACCTTAAGAAATCTCTTGTTCTTCTTGTTCTAGCAATCGCATGATCTGCAACTGCGCTTTTTTTTTTCTCAATGGTAGGAGATGAATGAGCTCATTTTCTCAACAGTAGCAGCTGCAGCTTCTAAGCTGCTGCTGCTGCTACTGCTCACCAGCAGCTGCTTCTCACAGCAATTTCTTCTTCTTCTTCCTCTTCTCATTGTTGTTGCTGCTGCTGCACCCACTGTGCATGGTCGCCAGAGCTGATGAATTACAGACGAAACAAATGAGTGCAGCAGGCGTAATAAAAGCTAGCGAGAGTTCAGAAGACTGAGTCCGTCCTTTTGCCTGCAAGGAGCAATAACTTCCAAAATCCATCAATTCGGTGGGAAAAAGGCTTTTTGACACAGATTTGCAACAACAAATGCAAATGGGTTGCATTCAAGAAGCTGCTGCCTTACTGCAGAACAGACAGCCCAGTGTTTTTCGTTGGCTCTCTATATAGCCAAAAAAAACTAATTTCAAAAAATCAAAAGTGCTAGAATCAAGTGAATTTTTGAAATTTTCAATAGCCTTTCTAATTCGATTTTTTAAAAAAAAATCTACACTTGCCATATGTAGCCAAAAATATAGAGGAATGTTTGGAATATTTATTTTCTTTAGCTTGTAGCCAAGTCTGACAAAATCTTCCTACCGATAGTTACCACTCTGGCTACATCACATAAAACTGACCAAAAAAAACACTGCGGGCAGCCAGCCCTTTATTTTGTTGGCACATAGCCAGAAAGCTATTTTTTTAAATGCTAGAATCAAGAGAATTTTTGAGATTTTCAATAGCCAGAATTCGGCTTTTCAAAAAAATCGCCAGATTTCCACACATGGTAGAAATATTAGCCAGAAATATTGAAGAATGTTTTAAATATTTACTTCCTTATTTAGCTGGTTACGTCTTCCTATGAATCATCGCCACTTTTGGCTACATCACAAAATTGAACCCCCCGCCAAAAAATTTAAAATATTTAAAATATTTAAAATAGTAATAATGATAATAATAATAAACCGGTGCACACAAGTCCTAGAATGAATGGATGGTACTAGAAGACAGACAGATCGCATTGACATCTCTGGTATGTTACGCAACCACCAAACGCACAACAATAACAACAACAGCCTGCCATAGCTGCTGCTTCTGCTGCTGCTGCTGCTGTTGCAATAGCACTGGGGGTTTTGTCCAGTCTCTAGACTATCCTGGCGACAAAAATACTGGAGGTGCCAATGATACAAACGAAACGAATTTTGTTTGGGGGAAAAAAGGTGGGCCCAAGTCGCCACATTATTTAAGCTGCCTTCACACTTGGTGTTAGCACCTTTAATGTTGTTAGGCCGCTTGAGCATTGAACTAGGGTAGAGTGACCCATCACCGATCATTAACCTATCATCGATCACTTTGGCAAATCTTCATCAATTCATCTCCATTTTGAGTGATTTAAAAATGTTATAGGAGCACCTTCTCAAGCTCTACAAATCATCTTTGAAATACAAAGTCAAAGGAGCAGCCAGAAAAGAGCAGTAAAGAAAATATGTTTTTTCAAATTATAAAACGCATTTTTTTTCATTTTGATCCCTCTTATTTCATGAGTGCATAACTTTCTCATTTCTCTATTTCAAATTTAGTGATTTAAATTGCTTTTAGATTGCCATCTTAAGCTCTACAAATCATCTTCTAACTCTAAAGGTAACAAAGTAATATTTAAAGATTTTTTGAGGGGATTGGAAATAGGCTATGAGTTGTTCAGTCTAAAAGTTTTTGTAAAAATAATCCCCCCTATTTTGAGGGGCCATAACTTTCTCGCCTCCGGTTCATTTCTATGAATTTTTAGTGTGATAGACGCGCCATGAGGAGGGCTCCATCTACTCTTTGGACACCATAAACAATGGGGCCTTCTTGCAAATATGACGAGCAAACCCTACCTTAAATGATCGTTCATGGGTTGTTTTACCCTAGCATGTTTATAAAAAGTTATGTACCACCAATATCACCACAATACTAGGTACCATCAATCTTTGGATTCGTAGAAGGGTGTCATTGCTACCTCTTTTTTCAAAGGTAACTTAGCTCTAGCAATGATGATTTACACATAGAATCACCATTTCTTATGATGGTAACTTTTTTTCTTTTTTTTTCAAGATGAACTATGCATCATCCAACACATGGCATCATCTCATGTTCCATCACCAAGAACTTCGTAGCTATCATATCTTCTTTTCGAATGTAGTCATTCAATGTCTTTGCTCCATTTCGTTTGCACATACATTTTTCTAAATAATCAAATTCTTTTTCAAATCTTATGTTCTTGGTCCCCAAAATGTCCATGGTAGTGGCTTGAGTGACCTAGCCCCTATGACTCCACTTGTTCCATTTGGGATGAAATTGTTCTCATTCCAAGAACCAAACCTGGTGCAATAAAAGAGGTTGAGTCAAAATTTTCTTTTGCATGCTCTTTAACCCTTTAATTATTTTATGCATCCATACTTACCTCGTTCATTCACCTACCCGTTTTTTTTTTCAAATGTTTCTAAATCTTAAACCCCAAACCCGTCATAGGTTGTTGTGGTTGCTGCGTGGGAGTGCTCCCAAGTGAAGGAGGTGCTGTAAGTTCAAGTTGTGCACGAGAGGAGTGAGGGAGCACTGTTGTTGCAAAGGAAGTGGGGAACATTATTGAAGGGAGCATTATTGGGGGGAGTTTGGAGCATTGTTATTTGTTGCTTTGGGGGAGTGGGAAAACAATGTGGCGTTCAAGAGTGCTACTACAAGCAAAGCAAGGCTATGTGAGGAATGACATTGCAAGAGGAGTAAAGCAAAGTTGCAACAAGAGCGATGCTACAAGAAAAACGTTGTTGATGTAAGTTTGTTACATGTTTTTTTTCTTTTCTTATGTAGCTACACAAGTTTTTTTTTTCCTTACAAGCTTGCAGAAAAAAGATGACAATGAGTAGCTGTTCATTGTCATCCTTTTTTTCTTTCCTTACAGGGTTTGTTTTAGAAAAAAATGATGACACAACCATCATTGGTTTTTTTTTCACAATGTTTCTTATTCTTACTGTGTTTGTCATCATCATCTTCTTCAGGAATAGATTAAAAAGGAGAAGAAGATGACGATGACAAGCATCACCGTCATCGTCTTCTTTTTCTTCTTTTTTCTTATTGTGTTCTAGAAGAAGACAACGATGGCAAGCTCACTGTTTTGTTCTTCTTCTTTTTAGTTTGCTCCAAAAAAAGACGACAACAACAATGCTCACCATCATTGTCTTCTTTCTTAAATTTTTTTTTTCTTATAAGCCCTTTAGAAGAAAATGACAACGACGAGCATTATCATCATCATCTTCATCATCATCTTCTTCTTCTTATTGTGCTTTAGAAGAAGACAATATGGTAAGCTCGCTACCATTATTTTCTTCTTTTTAATCTACTCCAGAAGAAGACGACAATGACGATGTTCAACGTCGTTGTTTTCTTGTTTTTTTCTTTCCTCTTATAGGTGCTCCAAAAGAAGATGACAATGGCGATGCTAACCATCATCATCTTCTTCCTTTTTTTTTCGAACAATTGTTCCAGAAGAAGAAGATGATAATGATGTTCATTGTCATCTTTGTTTTCTTCTTCTTATTGTGCTCCAAAAAAAGACAACAACGACAATTTTGCCGTCGTCATCATCTTCTTTTTAGTCTACTCTAGAAGAAAATGACAATGGTGATGCTTGTCGTCATGTCTTCTTTTTTTTGTTTTCCTATTACGAGCATTCCAAAAGAAGATGACAATGGCGAACATCACTATCATCATCTTCTTCCTTTTTTTGTGACAAGCGCTTGAGAAGAAGAAGGCGACAACATCATTGTTGTTTTCTTTTTCTTTTTCTTCTTGTGTTCTAGAAAAAGATGACAATGGCAAGCTTATCGTCATCATCTTCTTCGTCTTTTTTTTTTATAGGCGCTTGAAAAGAAGAAGACAATAGTGATACTTGTTGTCGTCTTTTTTTTATTCTTTTTACTGTGTTCTAAAAAAAGACAATAATGATGATTGTCATTGTCTTTTGGTGGTTTATTTGTTTATTAATATGAAAAAAAAACATGTCAATTTGGAAGCAATTTTAAATAAAATTTTAAATATAAATATTCATTTTCAACTAATTAATATAATTAATCAGTTAATATACCAAGTAATAATACTAATAATAAATATATATTTTATATAATGAATTATATTAATTATACAATCAAGAATGATAAAAAAATAATGTGTAATATTTTATTTAAATTAAATTATTTAATTATAATCAAAATTAAAAATGAAAATTTAAGAAATACTGAACCTTTAAGCTTTTAAATAAAACTAGTGGTAACCCTTGCCTGCAAGGCACAGACGGTTTTCAAATGTGGCAAATTTCAAGTGGTCGTAAGGTTACTTCAAACTTGGAACACCCATTAAGTCGGAGCTAAAATAAAAGCCTGGCTAAAATATGGAGGAAGGAGGCATCCATCCATCCATCCACTCATTCATCCATTCATCCCAAGGTTGAGGGACCCTATAAACCTTATAAGAGACCTTACAAACCCAAA
>Ga0116229_10014445_pt1 | contig 10962 bp, 5 predicted proteins | sample S1TSphgellanicum_3_FD_87313 | JGI IMG/M metagenome (GOLD analysis project Ga0116229, IMG submission 87313) | Host-associated microbial communities from peat moss isolated from Minnesota, USA - S1T2_Fc - Sphagnum magellanicum MG | ecosystem: Host-associated > Plants > Peat moss > Unclassified...
GAACCACTATCTCGCCGTGTGCATCCAGTATCTCTTTACAAACCGGCCGGGCTGGGGCGCGGACACTGCCATCGGCAAGACCCTCGTCTCTTCAAGCATAATCGACCGCGTCGCGAAGGGCATCGATCGCAAGGTGCTCGAAGTGCCCGTTGGCTTCAAGTGGTTCGTCGACGGGCTGATCGACGGCTCGCTCGGCTTCGTCGGCGAAGAGTCCGCCGGTGCAACCTTCCTGCGCCGCAACGGTAAGGTATGGACGACGGACAAGGACGGCCTCATTATGGGCTTGCTCGCGGCCGAGATGACCGCCGTCACCGGCAAGGACCCGGGCCAACTCTATAACGACCTGACCGCCGAATACGGCTCTCCGGTCTACCAACGGATCGATGCGGCCGCCACCAAGGAGCAGAAGGCCAAGCTCGCCAAGCTCTCGGCGTCGCAAGTCCCGGCAAAGGAACTCGCCGGCGACGCCATCACGTCGATTCTCACGGAAGCTCCTGGAAACCACGCCGCTATCGGTGGCCTGAAGGTGACGACCGCGGAAGGTTGGTTCGCCGCTCGTCCTTCCGGCACGGAAGACGTCTACAAGATTTACGCCGAATCCTTCAAAGGCGAAGAGCACCTCAAGCAGATCCAAATCGAAGCCCAGGCCCTCGTCACCGCAGCGATCGCGTAGCTAGCGGCGCAGCGTCACAACCGAACCGGCATAGCCCATCGCTTGGATCTCCGGCAGCAGACGAACGGCGGACAGTCCTGTGTTCTCGAACCGCTCGCGAAGATACGTCTTGAAGCTGTCCACGCACGAATCGCGCTCCGGTTTCTTGAACCCGGCCGGTCCAGTCTCGCGCAGAACCCGCCGAATCGAATTGCGGCTGCACCCGGTTTGGCGCGCGATCTCCTTGATCGAGTGAACTTCTTTGTGAAGCATCCTGATATCCATCCATTCCTCCAGTCTGAGCACCCAGCCTCCCGTCGCCAGGCTACAGGGAGCAGGCATTTCCGGCTGTAGGGTCAGTGACCTACCCCTTTTTTCTCACCTACTGATCACTGGAGTTTCTCGGTTTTGTTTTTGCTTTGAGGTTTTATCCTCATCTCCGTCGTCGCGGCTGTGCGGATGTGGGAAGCGCACTTTGCTTTCCACATCTACATAGCCTGCCTTGTGCCGGAACTCCTCCGGCGTTCTGCAGTCCAGCGAGCTGTGCGGGCGCTCCTCGTTGTACTCCCGCCGCCAGTTCGCCAGGGTGCTCCGCACGTCGTTCAGGGTGCGGAACCAGCTTGTGTTGAGGCACTCATCGCGCAGCCAGCCGTTGAAGCTCTCGACATGTCCATTCTGCATCGGCTTGCCTGGCTCGATGTTGACCAGGCCCACCTTCCAGTCCTCCGCCCAGCCGATCATCCTGCGCGAAGTGAACTCCGGCCCATTGTCCGAGCGCAGGTTCTCCGGTCTGCCGCGCTCGGCGATCGCCCGTTCCAGCACCCGCGTCACACGCCCCGAGCCGAGGCTGAAGTCGGCTTCGAGCGCCAGACACTCGCGCGTGTAGGCATCGACCACCGTCAGGATACGCACCATCCGTCCGCTCGCCAGACCATCGGTCACGAAGTCCATCGCCCACTCCTGGTTTGGGCCCGTCAACCGTGGCTCGACCGCCCGATCCCGCACCAGACGCTTGCGTTTCTTCCTGCGCACGCTCAAGCCTTCCTTCAGATACAGCCGGTAGACCCGCTTCACGTTCACCGCATAACCTCGTCGCTCCAGCAACACATGCAGCCTGCGATACCCGTAGCGAGGCTTCTGCCGTGCCAGCTTCACCAGTTCCCCGCGTAGTTCCACGTTGCGATCCGGCCGCGGCTCATACCGGTAGCTCGACCGCTCCACGCCCAGCAGCTTGCAGGCCCTGCGCTCGCTCAGACGAAACTCGACCGATCCGTGCGCAACATCTTCTCTCAGGCCGGCAAGCTCCAACCGTTTTTTCTTATGACCGCTTTCAGCGCCTCGCCGCCCCGATCTCGTGCTCCCGGCAAAGATCCGCCGTCTTCACCCCGGACTCATGCTGCTTCAAAACCCCGATGACCTGCTCTTCGCTGAACCGACTCTTCTGCATCGCTACGCTCCCTCGCCTTCAATCTATTACGAGAGAACTTCAGTTTTGAATGGCCGAGTTTCAGGGAGCAGGTCACATGTGTGGCGCGTCCCAATGGTCATCGGCATATTGCAGACGCATCCATCGAGTGGAATCGTCATCTTCTTGCCCCGTATTTGCATTGGCATTGCGAGTATCCACGGACACAAACGGCACCGACACGAAAGCCGTCGCTACGTGACTGGCTCTCGTTGTCAGGCCTCGGGAAAGAGACAACGAGGAGCACCACTTAGATCAACATCGTGTCTCTCACCCCCTATGTTGAAGTCGGCAGACGGTAGACAGGATATCGTTAGTGAATCGCGACCGGTAATACCAGACTTGTCAGATTTCCCGCAGTATCTGTTACGTTGACTTTGACCGAGGTGCTCACGGAAACATTGACGCTCACCGACGTCGAAGTCGAGGGCATAAAGGTTGTGTCGCCGCTGTAGCTTGCACTCAAGGCATGGGTGCCAACGGCAAGCGAGGAGGTGGTCAAGACCGCCTTGCCTCCACTGACCGGAGACGATCCCAGCGGTACAGCACCATCATAAAAGAGAACCGTCCCCGAAGGCTGAGCCGCGTTGGCCGCAGGATTCAACATGGACGTCATCGTCAATGCCGATCCGTAGGACGGGGTGGCCGATGAAACGGTGAGCAGATTGGTGATGATGGGCGAGGTTGATTTAGGCGAACTACAAGCAACCAGAGTGCTCAGAGCGATCAGCAGCATCGCCAACGGAGCAACGCGAAACACAATCGACCTGCGCTTACGGCCGATCCAGAGGAATGTAATACACGCGAGTGCCAACGATCCGGCTCCTTTCATCAAGAACGAATTTGCAGGACGATTGCTCGCCAACGGTGTGCCGATCGAGCCACTGGCGGTCAGCGTAAGCGTTGTGGTGGCAACACCCGGGCTGGTCAACGTCAAGGGGCTGAAGCTACAGGACAGGCCGGAGATCGAGATGCCTGCACACGAAAGCGAGATCGCCGAAGGATTCAGAGCGGAACCGTTGCTCGTTCCGATGGTGATCGTATCCGACGTCTGGCTCGTCTGAGATACATCGATCGACAAGGAAGAGCTTCCGGAGGTCAATGTGTAGAAGGGCTGGTAGCCGATCATCAGCGTTTGATTCGGAGCGGCAAGGTAGTTCGAGTCGCCAACATAAGAAGCGGCGATGACGTTGCTCCCGCTGGCCAACGAGGAACCGGAGATCGGGAAGGATGCCTCCGACCATGAGTGCCCACTGGCAGCATCGACATACGCTGTCAGCGCAGCGGAGCCGAGCGTCGCCCCCGTCGTCTGATTGACGAAGGTGATCGCGCCGGTCGGACTCAGAGCGCCACTGGAAGTCTGAACCTTCACTGCGATCGTCGAGCTGTTCGTAGCCGTCACCGATGAATTGCTGGCGAGCGCTGCGAGCGTTGTGGCCCCTTTGGCGACAACGAATGTTGCAGGAGTAGAAGAGCTGGAACCAAAGGTCGCATCGCCGCCATAGCTCGCATAGATCTGGTGAGAGCCCGGCGTCAAGCTATCGAAGCTGACCTGCGCTGCGCCACTGCTCAGATAACCCGCTGCCACTGCCAGGGTTGAGCCACTGCTTTCAAGCGAGAGCAGCGAGATCGGGCCGGGAGGTGTCGTCGTCCCCGAAACCGCCTTCACGTTGATGGTCGCCGTCGAAGTGGTTCCATAAGGCACCGTGGAAGCGGCGGCGATGCTGTCCGTTGTCAGTGATGCGGAGTTCAGCGCAACCACCGACGCCCAGTTGGAGAGAAGGTTGGCGACGTTGATCGACCCAAGACCAGTGGCCGAGTCAAAGCCAACACCAGCGCTGTAGCCTGGGGTGATGCCCTCGTAGTCACCCGGGTTCTCAGCCGTGCAGTCGGCACCCGAGAGCAGATCGACGAGCGAACCCAGAGAGCATGGCTCCGCGATCGATCCTGTAATCACATCGTGGAAGATACATGCACTGTTATTTTGCGTGGAACCGGATTGGCAGTTGACCGACAAAACCGGATCGGCGAACTGCTTGGCAGCCAGAGCATAGAGATATTTGTCGATATTGCCTTGACGGCCGCCCTGCTGCGCGTCGAGCAAAGCGACTACACCCGCGAACGAAGGCGCGGCAAAGGATGTACCGCCGGCGATGAGCGCCGTCATCGTGCCATTGTTATTGACACAAGTCGGGCCCGTAGCTCCATCCGCTTCGCAATACGCATAGGCAGTTCCCCAGATTCCAGCTCCGGCGAAGAAAGACACATCGGGTACATGGCGCTTGGTTGCAGAAGCCGCAGGGAGAAAGCTCTCCTGCCAGGCTGGAGCCGGGTAGCCGCCGGTGCAGGTACTCTGGTCCGCACCGTCTGAGCTGGTGCAGAGACTGATGCCGCCGCTCCCCCCGACTGTATTGAGGAAGCTAAATTCATTCGAGCAAATCTCGCCGTTTGTCGTTTCGGTCAAGCCGAAGTCAGCTTTGTTTGCGAGCACAAGTGGGTTGGCGCAGCTATCGTTCCACGGAGATTCGGTAATGTATCCCAAGGCCGACTGCAGCGTCGTCGGATTATTGTTGAGGGTCCAGTGCGACGCGCCGTCTATATTGCCATAGAAATCGGTCCCACCGACGGCCGTAGCATACTCCGTTGAGGCGAGGCCGCTGACTTGTTGACCATAGAACGAATAGTATTGGCCTTGATCGCAGGCGACGGAACCAGCATCGCCACTGGCGATCATCACGCTGATACCCTGGGCTGCGGCCTGTGCCCAGAGATCCTCATAATACTGGTTGCCCGCAGCTTGTAACCCAAGTTCGCATGCTCCGTAACTCACATCGAGTACGGGACTCACGTTGTTGTCGACTGCGTACTCGGCTGCAATCTGAATACCTTCATCGGTGCTGGTCGAGCTGGCCACCAGCAGATTGATGGTGGCCGCTGGAGCGATCGCCCCAGCCCACTCGACGTCAAGGTCGGCCTCGGACTCCGTACCGTCGAGGACATCCAGGCCCGGATCGGGACCGATGACGGTTACGTTCAAGTTGGTAGCAGGCAGACCGAAGGCCGCACGAAATGCGTCGATGTCGCTCTTGACGATGTTGCTCTCGGCCACGATGGCGATCGACTGGCCCGCGCCCTGCTTGCCGCTGTTCCACAAAGATTGCACGCCGTAGATCACTCCAAAGTCGGCGGGACCGAGCATCGGGTAGTTGCTGCCATTGATCTGCGTTGTAAACTGGGGCGTAACCACACCCGGCTCAGGAGTACCTGACTGCGGGTTCAGCTGCTTGTGCCAGAGGCCCGAAGCATCACGTGTTGCAAGCATGGGTTTCGTATGAGCTGGCTGGAACTTCGCGTTGCCCAGCGTGGCGATTCCAACGATGGCGGGAGAAAGAGCCAACGGAACGGAAGGGACGCCGCTGTTGGCGACCCGCGTCTCTCCATTGACGGCATAGCGATGCATTTCGGTACCGAAGGCGCTTTCGAACTGCGCCTCAGCTCCGGAAAAGGTGATGACCGTGCGGCTCTTGGAGACGCCATCCACGGTGAACCCTTGTTGCTGCAACCAGTTGGAGACAGCCGCTACATCCTCATCGCTCGCGCCAAAGCGTTGCCCGACCATCTCCGGTGTCAGCCACACGTGATAGTTGGTCGAAGCGGGATTCTGCACCTGTGCCAGGTAGTCCTGAAGAGCCGCCTTCTCGGCTGTGCCGCGGCGAAGCACCAACTTCATGCTGCGCAGTGGCTCGTCCGAGCCGAGACGGCCCTGGTCCTTGCCATGAGTTGCGACTAACGGTGCCGCTCCACTCAGCTTGACACGCTGAGCGTTATCGACCACCGCCGCAGACAGGCGTGCATGTGACACGGGAGCTTGTGCCTTCGCGGATGCCATCAGGCCAGACAGCACCATACCCGCTACAAACGTCCAAACGACTGCGCTCCCGGCGCTGAGTGACTTGCGATTCCGGTTCATCCCCATATTCATTCCCTTTCCATCCGTGGACGGCCGCTGGTGGGCCAAGATCGACGTGTTCGGCATCCTGAACGACTCCGCTGCTTGCGCTCTAGTCAACATGAACGTTCACATTGAATGACTTGGTGGAAACACTGGATACCGACGGCGTGGCCTGGACCACGATCGTGTAGTCACCCGACGCGATACCGCTCGACGAGCCTCCGCAGCCAGACAGCAACGCAAGTCCAGCCAACGAACCAAGCGAAACCACCAGCATCGGCAATGCACGACGCAAGCGGCGCCGATTGCCAGCCAGCAGGTAGAGCGAGCCAACGAACGGCAGACCGAAGATTTCGGCGAGGACAAAATTCGCTTTGCTCGTCATGGTGCTGATGGCAAGCTGTGCCGTTGCTGTTCCGCCCGGCGTCAGTGTGAGGCTCATTGGAGTAAAGCTCGCCGACATCCCCTTCGGCAGGTTTGTCGCCGTGAAGGCAACCGTACCGTTGAAGCTTGCGTTGGCCAACAACGAGAAGCTCAGCGAAGCATTGCCGTTTTGGGTGATCGACAATGTGCCGGTAGGAACATTCACCACAAAGTCGGCTGGTACCACCGGTGCAGTGGTCACCGTCACCACGACCGTCGCAGCGTTTGAAGTGGAGCTGTAGTTAGTGTCTCCCTCGTAGACCGCCGTAACCGTGTCACTTCCGACTGGCAGGCTTGCGACTGCAAGAGAAGCAGCACCAGCTTGCAGCGAGGCCACCCCAAGCGTTTGCCCGTTATACAAAAACTTGACATTGCCAGTTGGCACGGGACGATAACTGATCGCGGGTTGCACAGTAGCTGTGAAGGTTACGCTGCTGCCTTGATTGATCGATTTTTCATCTGTGGTCAGCGCCAGCGTCGAGCCGGACTGGTTCCGCAAAATGGTCAGAGGGCCAACAAAGTAGGAAAAGCTGACCAGGTCAAGGACTCCGGTTCCATCCAAGTCTCCTGAAGCGAGCAGGCTGACGCTTGGCGGCAACATCAGATTGGTTGGAGTTCCGAAGGTTCCGTCACCCTTGCCCAGCAATAACTGCGCGCCGGAGCTCGTCGTGGATGCCAGATCCTGTGGATAGTCGACGGTGAAGACCGCGTCCAGATTTCCGTCGCCGTTCACATCGGCCAGCAGGCCGTCGCCACCCAGCGAACCGGTCTCGTATGTATTGCCCGCAGTGAACGTACCATCGCCGTTGTTGAGATAAATAATCAATCCACGATTCGTCTTAGTCAGGCTATAACCGCTCCGCACACCGGCTGAGACGAGCGCGAGATCCGGCTTGCCATCTCCATTGAGATCCCCAACCAGTACCTTCCGGAGGCTGAGCCCGTTCGTGACGTTAATCGCATTCGAAGTATTGAACTGTCCGCTGTTATCGCCAAAGATGATGGAGCTGCTCGGCAGCGTCGAACCGAATACGCCGTCATCTGAAATGAACAGGTCAAGCTTACCGTCACCGTTGAAATCTGCCAGCGAGACTCCGGCAAACGTATATGAAGATCCAAAGGGCTGCGTCACGGCCGGTTGGAAGCTGCCATCCTTATTGCCCAGAAGAGTGATAATCGCAGGTGCGTCGTAGTAGCCGCCCAAGGTAGTCGCCACAATATCCAACGTGCCGTCGCCGTTGATGTCCCCCAGCGCAACTGAGCTCATACTGTAATCGAGGATCGTTCCGTTCAGGTTGAGGAAGACGGGATCTGCAAACGTACCGTCTCCCTTCGAGAGGAGAACTGCAAGCGTGTGATTGACCGTGTAAGGGTTGACGAGTATATAGGCATCGACGACCAGATCCTTCAACCCATCTTGATTGAAGTCACCCGCCGCCAGAACGGTATCCAGCGTGTAGTTGCCGTACTGACCGGCCGCTGCCTGCACTAGCTTGAAACCGCCCTTTCCGTCGCTCAGAGCGGTGCGATAGGGGTAAGGGCCATCCCCGTAGTTATCTTGCACGATAATGTCGGCACGCCCATCGCCGTTGGTATCGAATACGGCTCCGGGTTGAAGATAGCCCGGAGCGTAACCCAGTTGCGAATACGCCGGAAGTGCGACGGTTGACCGGAAGGTACCGTCGCCATGCCCCTGAAGAAACACTGCACGGTTATAGCCACTGCTGGCACCATCCACATAGACGGCATCCAGGATTCCATCTCCGTTAAAGTCGGAGACCACCAGATTGAATTCGCCGGAGTCGGAATTATCGGCACTGTAGTAGGCTTTGGCTCCTCCGAACAGGCCCGTACCAAGGCCGGGAAGAACTTCGAAGGAGTTCTCGTCCTTCACCACGAAATCGGGAAACCCATCTCCGTCGATGTCCGTGAGGGCCCATGATTGGGGCGTTACCAGGAAGGCCGGAGCCGCGCTGACGACCGTGGGGAAACTTCCATCGCTGGCCCCGAGCGCCGTGTAGATGTTCCCGTCCATGAAGTTCAGGGTGATGTCGGGAATACCATCTTTGTTCAAGTCCGCGAGACTTAGGCCCCCCTCGCCAGTATTCACATAGGGATTGGCCGAGGGGAAATCCTGCTGCGCATACGGGGTCTGACCGAACGTCCCGTCGCCATTCAGCTCCAAGGCAAAAATCGTCGCTCCCTCGACCCCAAACGTGCCGAGCGTGAGTGCTTCCATGTACAAGGTCGGCCGGCTGAGGTTCGTGCTGAGTAGGGCCCCGTTATTCGGGATGATCACCTCGGCACCCGGAAAGCTGTAGTCGGTTTCAATGGGAGTGGTGTTGAAGTAGCCTGATCCGTCACCCGGGTAAACCAGTACCTGTAGGCTGGTGGCATTGCCGCTGGCCGCTGTGACGAAGGCTGTCAAATCCGGAATGCCGTCCTTGTTAACGTCGCCGAGCATCATCGCCGCTGGGTAATAGCAACTAGGCAAGTTGATGCTCTTTGCCAACGTGAACGTTCCATCGTGATTGTTATGAAAAAAAGCCAAACTGAAATTGGAGCCGTCTCGAGCGACAATATCCGGGTATCCATCCTTGTCGTAATCGTAGGAAAATGCAGCCAGATAGGTCGCGGAAACGCCGCTCGAGCTGGTAACCGGGCTGGCGAAGCTACCGTCTCCCTGATTCGCAAGCAGGTGCAATTGGGCATTGCTGTCGATGGTGACGAGGTCTTGATAGCCGTGCTTGAGAAAATCTGCCGAGAGCGTCACCAGGGTCGACACATAAGAGCCAGAGGTGGGGAAGGTCGGGTAAGACGGCGCAGTCAGAAATCCAGAGAACCCCGCCGTATTGACCAGCCCGCTCTCCGGAGTCGCGTCCAATGGCCATGGCTCAATCGTTTCCGTCGGGCCATTGCTGGCAGCACCGACACGAGGCTTTGTCCACTTCGGATCTGCGTGACAGAATCGGCTCTGCGCATTTAACCCGCCTGCCATCTGCAATCGTGCTGCCGCGGAGATGGACACACACCCTGAACCGTCGGCCTTGGGAGCCATGATCTGGCTTGCGGAGGCACTTTGCGGGGCGATCACATGCAACGCTCCGCCGTTGAAACGCTTTTGACTCTGCGCCCCGCCAACAGGCGTGAACGCGAGCAAACACATCGATGTCAACACGAGACGTTCCACGTGTTTCCCTAACGGCGACTGAAGTACCATCCCGAATCCTCCACTGCTATTGCGATCAGCCGGTTCCCAACGGCAGAGATTTCCTCCGCCTGCGGAATCGCAGCACGAACGCCAGCAGTTTGCTTTGCTGAGCCTCAAGTTTCCTGGAAACTATTCGAACGCAGCCCCTTGTTTCCGTCACTATAGCTTTCCGAAACAGATCTCCCGATACTTAAAATCTAGCAATTACCTTCTTTTTTTCTCTGCCGATAGATGTAACGGAATGAATAAGATAGAGGCAGCGTGCAAGGCGGAAACCCTCTGAAATCGAGGTCGGTCAGTCCCAGACTGCATGCCAGTTGTTCGGTCCAAGGGGCGTCGGCATGGAGAAGCCCATGCGTCGCAACAGCATCTGGTAGCGCGGATCATGCCGCAAGGGTTGATACGCCGGATCGACGGCAATCTGTAACGCCGCTGGTTCGCGACGATCGATCTGGATACTCAGTGCCGCAATCGCATTGTCGGTCTGCCCCGCGTAGACGAACCACTCCGAGGGAACGAAGTCGGTCGAGCCATGATTCCAGGTTTTTCCCGATTTGATCGAGTTCAGCCGCAGCTCCGCATAGGCCTTGGGACCGCCCTTCAGAAGAAGGGCGGCTCCCTCCCGTTCCAGCGCCACGCGATCCACGTCCTTCTCCAGCATCGCCGCCTGCTGCCATTCCTCGATCGCCCGGGAGTACTGCCCCAGATACCAGTACGTCCAGCCAAGCTGGTGATGCGAATTCACCGACTGTGTGTCCAATTGAATCAACTGTCGAGCCACGGCCAGCGCGCGCTCGGGCTGGCCAGCTGAGTGAAAGATGAAGATGGCAGCCATAAAAGGCGCCTTCCAATGGGGATCCAACGTATGCGCTAGCTCCACCTCCCCGATGCTTTCTGCAAATCTACCTCGGTAACACAAGGTCTCCGCGAGCCACTCGTGATAATCGCTCTGGACCGGATCGAGTTCGATCGCGCGCCGATATTCCTGCTCGCCGAGATCGAAATTCCAATCGTGGTAGAAGGCGATACTGCCCAGGACAGCATATCCTTCCGGCAGTTGCGGATCGAGAGCCAAGGCCTTCTGCGCGTTGCGGCGAGCCTCTTCATAGCCCTCTTGTTTCGGGATCCAATCATGCTGAGCCAGCGCGATCAGCGTCGTCGCCAACCCGGAATAAGCCTTGGCAAAGCCTGGATCGCGACGGATAGCCTGACGAAACTCGTCGGCCGCCTGCATCCAGGAATGCTGGTCCCACTGCACC
>Ga0116229_10014446_pt1 | contig 10962 bp, 5 predicted proteins | sample S1TSphgellanicum_3_FD_87313 | JGI IMG/M metagenome (GOLD analysis project Ga0116229, IMG submission 87313) | Host-associated microbial communities from peat moss isolated from Minnesota, USA - S1T2_Fc - Sphagnum magellanicum MG | ecosystem: Host-associated > Plants > Peat moss > Unclassified...
AAACACACAAATGCAACAATACAAAGATAACTCAAATTTGAACAAACCTTTGTTTGCTTCTTAATGTGAACTCAACGCTCCGAACAAGCAATCACTAGGCACAATTAAACCTATTATAAGTTAAATGGATGAAAACGTTCAAACTAACTATGAATACTTAAACCCAAGGAAAATTCCATCAACAAGTGAAAAGTGGAAAAGAAACAAGTGGTGAAGAAATAGACCTACATGGTTAGATGTTTAGACCATTGTTGGTTCGGTATGTGTTTTTTAATCAAATTCAGGTCCGAATCCGGATCAGGTTCTAAGATCCGAACCCAACAATTCAACCTCAAACAAGAACTGCCCCTAGATTCAACCCAATCCAAAAGGATTTTTCAAGAACTAAACCAAGATTCGGTCTAACAAAACACACCTCCATCAAGACCTAGCCCTAGATCCAACTTGCAAGTTTTACTGATTTTTGGCCAAGTTCAAATCATAGGATTAATCATAGGAGCTAAGGTCCTAGTTTAACTAGGTTTAGAAATTGGGGTTAATGCTTATTCTTTAAACTTGAATCCCTTCTCTTCAACTGAAATTATAGATCACTTGGATTTTCTTTTCTTTTTCACTAGGTTTGGTTGATGAAACAAGGATTATAGTGCACAATAGAAGTTCATGTTTCCAAACAACAAAACTTTGTAGAAATATTTTTTAATTTTTTTACACAAAAGATGTTTTTGATGTTTCTCACCAAACAGCTTTGATAGTCTAAAAAGAACTATGCCAAGGTGAAAATGCACAAAGTGGCAATTTAAGTTGTTAAATGGGAGTTAGAAGTTTGTAAGTGGATTGAAAAAAAAAGATGGGCCCTCAATATTGATATTCTATGATATTGTTTTAATCAATCCAACATTTTCTTTTATTTTTATTCATTCAAATCTTTTATTGGAAACTATTATACCACCTATAGGAAAAAATGGTTATGAAAACTTGTTGCAAAAGATGTGTTCCATTGGTGTAGGCATCATGGTCCCTTTAAACAATCCTTATGCATGAACATTGTTTTGGTCACCATTCATTATCCCCTTGACTACCCCTCCAAGGCCCTAAAAGAATATATCTTTGTCATTTGTGTTCAAAGTTTAGAGTTTAAACTTCAGACCATAATATAAGCTTCAAGTTTGCTTATAATGGATTTTCGACAAATACTTTGATCCTTGCTTGTGATGAAGTCTATTTGTGTTTAACTTGTTGGATATGAGATTGTGCATGCAAGATGCCTAGTTCGATCAAGCTATTAAGTATTTTGTTGTTTGTCCTAGGTGTGGGTTGATTGCATAATGATGAAATGACACCCAAACCCTTAAATGAGCTTTGATGCATAGATGTTGTATCTAAGCCAATTTTTTCACCTTTTTGGTGCATCTATAATGTGTAGTAAAATTGTGTGAAAATGTTGAAAAGATGGAAATGTATTTCAATGTGTTATGAACACATTCTTATAAACATACACTTCGAAATCTCAAAATGTAACAAGTTTAAAACCTTCGTACAAAGGAGTTGATTGACTCAAGTAATAGAGGAAACACAATGTATGTTACTAGTTTGTAAACTCATATGGTTGCATTACAAAGGAAAAAAATTATTCCAATTGGTATACATTCAGCTCACAGTGTGACATAGGGCATTCTTCTATGATTCAGTTTTGTTGTTTAATTGTAGTAAAATGCTAATGAGTTTTTTGTTGCAAAGCTATAAGCAACAATCACATGGAAAAAATATTTAGGGGAGTGGCCCAAAAACATAACCAACTATTAGGTAGCATATAGTGGCAAACCAAATCTCACTTGGAATTTGTTGCATTTTTATTTTTTTGTGTGTGTGTGGAGTGAGAAGTCGCCATAATCTTGTATTCCTAATTGTTATTTCATATGCAAGGTTTTGTATAGGCATGGTTGAAAACAATGGCAACATCCAAGTAGAACTATCTAACACTAAAGATGAAATTCGCACCTTACCAACCAACTAGGGTACTACTGGTATTAACTTGGACATTACATCAAATCCAAATGATGGCACATGGCAAACATTGCTTCCCCCAACTTCAACAAAATATGAAAAACTGGTCTTCCAACAACAAGAATGTTATATATTAGGCATTTTTTGTGATTAATGATGGAAGTAAGGTCAATTTGAATGTGGGACAAAAGATGTGTTGCATTGTGTGCCACATGCATGTTGATGGCACCAACCTATTTCATCATAGCCCAAGTGGGAAGGCTAGAATAATCACCTATGACAAATCCAATGGGACTACTTCATTAAAGAAGCATGTAAGCAACCATCACCCTCAAGAGGTGAAGAAGTGGATTGTTGACATAGAGGCAAACAAGAACCTTGAAGATGTGCACCAAGCATGTAAAAAGAAGACACCCCCAAGCCCTTCTTCCACTATTTTTGGTTATGCAAAACCTTACCATAAGAATGACCATTCTCAATGGGCATTTTTGGAAGATTTAGCTTTTTACATAGTGAAAAGTCATCGCCTTCTTTCACTAGTTGAAGATGCATGGTTGAAGCGATTAGTGTTACAATAATGTGGGAAGCTTGTTTTCCCATTTAGACACCAATTAATCAATGAAGTGTCGCCCGCCTTAGTTACCAAAACCATGGAAATTTTTTTGAACCCAATACTTACTAACTGCATTACTTACACAACAACTTTTGACTTGTGGATGTCCAAAACGGTAATGATATTTTTGCCCTTGTAATTTCTCTCATTAATGCATTGTGGCAACCATGCCACGTGACAATTGGGCTATTCACTATTGAAAGTACCATGGGCATTATAATGGCTAAACAAATGAAACATTTGTTGGGTTCATTCAGGCTCCTAAACAAAGTGATTGCATTTGTGAAGGACAAAGGAGTTAATCTAGGCACGATGACTACAACTTTGAAAAGCATTGTTTCTTGTGACATGTTGGATCCTCCAACTCCATTTGCTAGAACTTGTTGGGGCCATGCTATGTCAAAAACAACCCAATATGCCACAAATGATAATAAAGTTTATGGGGGTTTACTTGGGAAGTTAGCTTGAAATCGGCTCATTCAAAGCTACAAGCAATAATCATGTCGACAAAAAATTCAAGCAAAGGTGGCAAATAATGGAGAGAAGCTTGTAGGGATGTTCAACTCTGACCCCAAAAACTAAAAACACTAATGAAAACCAGGGTCATTCTATTTCAAGAAACTCTTGAATAATTGCTCATATAATGATTAAAACATTGTTGCTTGTGGTAAATCAGTGCATTTTGAACCAATCAAATGGTTTCTGGTTATTGTTCGATGCATTGCTTGTTGCCTTTACCTTGGTTTCCAACTTGTAAAAAGAAGTCCGCACAATGGAGGCCCTCTTTCAACCTTTGGTTCAAAGTGATTTTGATTTGGAATTTCAATTATGAAGCATCACATGATGGTTGGGTGATTGATGTTTTGGCACCATTCTTGGCATTTGTAGAAACATATTCACCTTTAAAGGCCCATAAGATGATGGCAATCATGTTTGACCCACGTCATAAAAACATGAAAATGATAAAAGAATATGTTGGTGATTCTTTTGCCTCCATAATTGTTGAAGAATATGACTAAAAAATGGTGCTGCCACAACTTTGTCAAGTCTACAAATTCTTGAACCCAACAAGTGTTGTTCTTCCTAACCTTGCTACTTTCACAAATGATGATTAATTTTTTGGCTAGGTGTTTCAAATGATGATGTGATGCACTCCTTATTGAAGAATGAATTAAAGATGTTCCAATGTTTGTGAGTGAACCCAAGGATTGTGAAAACCCTTTGATGTGGTGTATTACACATGAAGCCAATTTCCACATGTTGCATTGTTAGCCCAACAAATCCTTGGGATTGTTGGGTCTCAAATTGAATTTGAACAAATATTTAGCTTGGCAGGGATGATCACAAATTTACAATGGTCTAGGCTTGACATCGATAACTTGGATAGATTAATTATGATAGCAAAAAACTAGCTTAATGATGCTTGTGTGGATTGTGAAGGAAGGAAACATTCATCTTTAAATGAATTCGTTGAGGTTGAAAACACCTTGTTGGAATACAATAAGAAGTTAATCTCTTATTGTGGGTTTTTTGAAGAAAATGAATAATAGTTATGTATGTATTTCAATTTTAGACATGAATAAATTTTGATTTTATTGTAGGCATTTTTTTCATTGTTCTTTCTTCTAATAAAGAAACATAGTTCAAAGAGACAAAGAGTTGTGCTCAACATTGTTGCTCTTGCCATGGTACTGTCCAATTTGTAATCCGCAAGTATTGTGGCAAGTTTCTTAACCTTCTTTGCCTAGTGAGCACTCCTCATTTTGATATTATCCCACTCTTTTATTTACACACACAAACTTTCCCTAATGTTGTTTTGGATCATGCTGAGCAATTTGTGGATAGAAGCATGAGACTAAAACTATGTTAAGATACTAATGCATTATGATCAAGACAATAGATGTTTGATTCATAGTATGTTTTATAGCCTTTTGATTTGAGGTCAATGCAATGAAAACCCTTTTTTGTGGATGTACTCTCAAGAATGCTTAACAATGTTTGTTGTGTTTCAATTATAGGATGTGGGGCATTGGATTGATGATGACACTTTGGTTGTGACACATTTATAAAGCTCTGATCATGCAAGGTCTCATCTTTTGTTATGTCTATCTATAGGGCAATGATGTTGTACTATGTTGCACCAAGAACACTAATGAAAACTTTGGATATTTTATGGAAGGCTAACTAGCTTGGCATGGCAACCATGTTATGCCTTTTGGCATGTCATGACGTTAAGGTGAGTGCTTGAACATCCATGTTGTTGACTATAAAGCCAATGTTGCCAACATGCTAGATTTTCCTAGGAAGCTAGGAAATATTTCCAACATTGAAATAAAATTTTAGGCCATATGTGAATATTATGGCCGATATCAATGTGTCTTAGCACACATGTGTACGTGCATTATTGCCTTTGTGAATTAGTTTTTCAAGTTTAACTGTTCAAATTGGCTAGCTAGGGAATTGTTAGTTATTACACCAATGTGTCTGACTCAGGGAAAAGGGAGGTGATAGTTTTTCAGTCCAACTTATGGAATAGGACATGGGGATCTCTTGCATTCTTTTTCTTTGTAGAGATTTCCAAATTGGTTTTAACTTGTAACGGGAATTGTAAATTTTTCCACAATGTTTTTGTTGTAATTCATGTCTCACACATTTGGTTTTTACCTCCACCAAACAACCAATCTTGTGTGCATTGCTATTGATTTTGGAGCGAAGGCAAAAAATTAAATAAGTTATTGTTGTAATGAATTGGGTAGTAGCAATGGTGGAGTGATGTTGTTAAATGCCAACAGGGTTGTTGTTTTGAGTATTGGGCAAAGAAAACATGAATTCTCGAATCATACAATCATTTCAACAATGTAGGAGATGCAATTTAGACTACAAACCTGAACCATGTATGAGGCGCTTCCCTAACTTTTCACACTTGTACCCGCTTCTGAACCGGACCCAAGGGTTTTGAAAATTGAAAACCCGTCAATCCCAGAATCATCATTCCCAAAAAATGAATTTGGAGCCAAAACCAATGGATCTTAATTTTTAAGCATACTCTTTAAAACTGGAACAGACGACTTTGAAATTTCAAAAAAAATCTAGAACCGAACCCAATAGTTCTACTAAAATCTAAGAACCGGCCAACACTTGTTTAGACCTAGAATCAAAAGTTCTTATTATGCCCCTACTTGCTGAGAAGAGAAGGGGGCCCTACTAGCCCTGTAATAAGAAGCACCCATGTCTTATCTTTTCAATAGGTTTTATGGGGTTGGTTCCATTTTCATGCATGTTGTGGCCTAAAACTTCGGAAGTTATTTGCAACAAATTTTCAAATTTGGAAGTACCATTTGAGGCAAACACGATGTCTGTTGGTCATGGCCATCTCCTAAATAAGAAAGTGACTGGGAGAATTTGGAGGGCCATAGTTCTAAGTTAGATTATCTATCTACTGGACGTTTCCTTTTGTAGAGCCAAATAATAGCGCTTTCCTATTTTCAAAATGCCATTTCTGATATGCCACGAAAAAAAGGCTTACTTTGCTACTTTTGGCATCTTTCTAATTGTTTTTTGGGGTACTTAATTAATAGAAGTCACAAAATTCCTTCAATTGTGAAGGAATTTTGTGACTTCAATTAAGTATCCAAATTTGCACGGTAGGTGCCTACCTTATTATGCTCTTCTAATGACACCTGCTCTCTATTCACACATCAATTGGAATTTCAGGAATTTAATAATAGGACCCAATTTCAAAGTTCTCCTTCTTCCCACAGAAGGACAGACCACCTAAATTAAAATGGCCATCCCCACCAGTGATTTTTATTTATTTTTCCAAATCTCAGATGTTGCACCATTGTCTAGCATCCTAAATTCCAAATTTTATGATAGGAAAATGTTGTCAATTATTGGATACTATTGGATACCCATTTTGCAATGGTGAACTGGCCTGAAGATAAAAGCTCCTCGGGTTTCCACTAATTTTTGTATTTTTTCCTCCTTTATACTTTTGCTTAAATTTCCTACATTTCAAACAAATAATTTCTAAAAAATTTAACATTTTTCAAAAATAATTTAATCACTGCCAAAAGCTACTAAAGTAGTTGGTAAAAATTAACTGATTCTTGGATGTCCCTTTGTAAGAAATGGTTTGGATATAAAATTATGATCATCCATCCAAAATGATGTCCCATTGGCTAAGAGGGGTAATGAGATGGGATATAACAAAACACTGTCTAGTTTCTTAGACACATGTTATGGGATTGTACCATAGTTGAAGAAGAAGATACTTTGAAATGTAATGTGGAATGGGTGCAGTAGTAGCCCATTCCACCTAAGAACGCACTAAGCTCAATAGGGTGAGATGTCATTCTGTGAAGTGGAATTGAGTTCTACCAGGGCTTGTTTCAGACTATAATCGGTGTTCCTGTAACTTGATGTGTAATTTGATGTAATTACACAATTACTTAGGTAATTATTTAAAGGGGTAAGTTGAGTGATAAGATTCCATAATTTAATCATGGTGCATTGACTTATGTTGAATCACATGTGCATCATGTGATTATGTTTCCTTGTGATTAATTGTGAAATCACATGTACACCATGTGATTATGTTTCCTTGTGATTTTGTTTCCTTTTGATTATTTGGGAAACCATGTGGTGGATAAGTTTTAGGAAGTTTCTTGACTAGTTTCCTTTTGGTTAGTATATAAATAGGTGTTTGTAACCTTGAGAAACACCTTTACTTATACAAAGTTATTATATGAATGCAAAGTTTGTTAAAATTGAAGTTTTGGTTTTTGACAAACTTTTGGTTTTGAATGGTTTTGGTGTTGTTTGTGTTTAATTCATGGTAGGAAAATGGTGAGGCTTGCATAAACAATTAAACGGGAAAGATAATTTTACAATTAAGAACATAAATTTCATAGCTATATAGTAATCATACATAGTTTTGGTTCCAAACCTGTTTGTGTTATACATTCCCTCCCTTATTGATTCAAATCACTACAACGTTCACCACAGTTCATAGTTTAACAGCTAAAACTACAAAACATCTTCTGTCTGCTACATGGAAGTAGGTATTAGGTACATGTTTTGTTTGTTGGCCTTGCCTACCAAGGCAAGGATATTGTTGTTTAGATTCATTATAGAATATAGTAGCTTAATGGATTTTGGCCCTTGGGTAATAATAGGTCTATTTTTATATGAGGATTTTTGAAAGGTGATATTTTAGCTTGTGTTGAAATTTGAGATGAATTATAAAGTTATGATATCTTGAAGGATTTTGGTTTTTTTTAAAGGATCTTTTTTTAAGATTATATTTTTGCATTGTGAAATATTTGAATTTCCATAATTCTTCTTTTTCCTTAAGATACTTTTAAATGTAAATGGCAAGGCCATGGTGTGAAACACCCTTGTTTACTTGAGATAAACAATAAATTGGGGTAGAACAACACTTTGGAAGAAAATCATTGAAAAACTTGCACACCTAATCTAACCTCCAACTATCTCAAATTCCCCTTCTTTTGAAGCTATTGCATTTTGCTCACAATGATTTTTTTTGACACAATGGTTTAATGTAGGGAAACACCCAAGCAGCAGGCCCTTACTGAAATAGGCACCCCATTGAGGCAGAGCCAAGAGGTGCTCATTTCAGGCACATCCTGCTCCAAGGGCACTACCTGACATAAAGCATTGCCCAAAAAAAACATTCCAGCCATACCCGGAAGTCATACCCGGAGGGTATCCACTGAGTATAACAGAAAAATACTTTCAGAAATGCCCACACCCGCAGCCCGGGAGAAATTCTGCTGGATAAGGTGCCTTCCAGATGCACTAGAAATTTCTTGCCTATGCTTTACGATATTGGTAGCCTTTAGATATATGTATAGGGTAAGGGACCTCGGGCTCTGCCCTTGGTGCTCACACAGTAATTCCCTGACGGCAGGGCCTTACCCTATGTAACAATAGAGGTAATCAAGGTTTTTAGAAAAAATGTTTCTGTTCCAAAGATCTCATTGGCTTACATCCTGCACCCAAGGGATCTTACAATCTCACACCCTCCGCCCCTAGGGCTCTTTTTGTAAGCCTGATTACTAAATGTAATCTGCCCTCTAAATACACTAAGAGTTCTCTCCAAGGTTGTCGTGCACCTATAGATCCCTTTGAAGCTTTGAGACCAAAATATGTATTTCTAGTAAGAGGCAAATAGCTATTAGGGATTAAGAAAGGGACCCTTGAGGTTAGGACTTTCAAATTTGGAGAGGCCCTGCCTGGGGAGCAGGCCTACACATAATCATGCTCAATGCAGGTGTCACAGTTCAACACACAATTTGCTGCAATATACTGTGCTAATGTTAGACAATTTAAGGGGTCATTCCCATAGTACAAGGAAGGAGACACCTGGTCATGTCCTGATATAATGCTATTGTACATCAGAAATTTGGATTAGGTCATCAGTTATGATGTACTCTCTCTCATCTAGTCGACATGGTTAGATTTCTCCATCTCTCCCTCTCTCATCCAATCGACCATGGTTAGAGTTCTCCATCCCACCCTCTCTCATCCATTTGACCATGGTTAGATTTCTCCATCTCTCCCTCTCTCATCCAATGAACCATGGTTCGATTTTCTCCATCACGCCCTCTCTCATCCAATTGACCATGGTTAGATATGTGGAATTCTCTCACTCTCTCTCTCTCTCTCGTCCAATGGACCATGGTTGGATTTCTGAGGTTCCTTCAAAGAAGTGCTTGGTATTAGTTCAAGAGAATATCCTTTTTTTTACATGTATAGCATATCTTTGACTGTTTTTTAGTTGATCCGTTGGATCTGAAATGGGAAATGCAACGGTGGGGATCTCGTTACAAACCTGAACCAAATTTGGTAAGGATTGAAATTCTGCATTTATTGAGGTTTCCAGATTTAATTAGTGAGTCTCTGACTAGACCAAAAACGTCAGCAAAAATCTCTTGACAAGTTGACACCACACCATGGCAGTTCTGAAATTGGTGGCCAATTTCAGTCTTTGGCAGAGGGGCAAAAGTACACTTGGTGCATTTCCTTACAACCAAACCTGCTTACTTACAGCCAAACTATGGAATTTGGAAGTGGTTTGGTTGGTAATTTTGCCAAGTTGACTAAGCATTTTGGCAAAGTGGACTTGGCAAATAGGAAACATTATCATGGCAAAATAGCAAAATCAGAAAAATCAACTTAGCAAAAAGAAACGAAGCAAATTGTAGGGTAGAAACATCCATCACCAAACAATAATGGATGAATGAACATCCAGACAGTTCAGAAGATGATCAGACAGCAGACATTCTTCAGTTGGTAACCATTCAATAATACTCTATAACTAAACGAGTTAGTTTCTTAAAACTTGTGATTTGGGGTTTTTAGACCTTTCATAAAAGATGTCCATTTTGTATTTGGTAATGGGTAATCACTCCTCCAATCAAAAATATTGAATGTTGGGCATTCTCACCCTGTGTTTGGCCATAAATGGAGCTTGTCAAAACTAAAAACTTTCTATAGGGAATTGTTTAGAATAACTTTCACATTGTTTGGTAATAGGAGAGATATTGTTTGTGTATAAAGTCTGACAGGTTCCATTATAGGATGCACTTGAATTGCACATGGAAGGATATGTGTTCACAACAGGTTGGACTATTTTTTTGACTCCCCTTACTTTCAAGCCCTTTTAACGAAAATGCTAAAACGAATTCAACTCCATTTACCCAGACACATCTGAGAACATGTTCTGCCACGAGTTCAAAGCTTTATCAACCCTTTCCAGAGCTGCGATCAAGTCCAATTGCCTGAAAAATAAATAGATAAATAAACAACGATTGATGGCAAATTCCAGGTGCCAATGGACATTCAAGTTCAAATCCAGGCCTAAAAAAGCGTCTGAAGTTGTCACAGTTTTCAGTTTCTGTGCTATTCTACCACTAAAAACATAAACAGTTGGAAAATGTAGTCAAAAAACTGAAATTATATGACGTGGAAATAAAATTGGGGATCAATTTGCATGCTGTAACTCTCTAATCACACATCCCCTTTCAAGGGCTGCACACTCAAAACTCAAAAACACAAGCTATGGATCTAATGCTCGGCTTACATGGTTGGGGAAGCACAATGCAATTTTCGGGTCAACTAGTGTGGCATGTGCCGTTGGCCCTAGTGTTACCACGTCCTCAACTGATTTTTCCTTTCAAAACCTGGTTTTTGGGAATTTATTTGAATTTTCAGTGGCAGAAATCACTTTTAAATCAATATCTCCCACATTCTGAATCCAAATCTTACCAAATAAATTCCATTAAATCCTGCTCATCAAGATCTTTCCAACAACACCAAAG
>Ga0116229_10014447_pt1 | contig 10962 bp, 7 predicted proteins | sample S1TSphgellanicum_3_FD_87313 | JGI IMG/M metagenome (GOLD analysis project Ga0116229, IMG submission 87313) | Host-associated microbial communities from peat moss isolated from Minnesota, USA - S1T2_Fc - Sphagnum magellanicum MG | ecosystem: Host-associated > Plants > Peat moss > Unclassified...
CGACTGAGAGAGGACCTGTTCTGGGTATCTGGCCCCAGCATGAGGAAGGAGCTGCCCCACCTGAATTCCCAGAATTCCCCCCTTTAAGGTCCTTATCCAGCATAAAGATTGGTCAAAATTTTAATGGCTCCACTTTTTTTGAGGAGAGGAGAAACCTTACACACAAGGTGCAGCCTCTTCCTCTGTTGCATCTAAATCTACTATAAGGGTTTAGGATTTAGGGTTTTGTCCATAGATTTGACTACTTGGGCCAAGGAAAGTGCTACAGTCGGTGCTGGTACCTCATTTTCTACTTTGGTTGCAAAAGTCGCTACCACTGCCCGAGATGTAGGAAAGCCAGTCTACACTGAACTTGGACAAACTTGCTTGTTGTATGGGAGTTCCCAGATGATGGGCATTTTGCTTTTCGAAATGCGCCCTTTTCAAAAAAAATTCCATGTGCTACTTGCCAAGTATGGGTGGGAATCATGGGAAAGTAAATAAAATTGGACTCAACCTGAGACATCAACTTGACATTAAAAAAGTCAAACATTGGCTCAAGTACAGTAGAACGTCTATAATTTTATCACCTAGGGACCGACAGCCAGTGATAAAGTTTGAGAGGTTATAAGTTATGGGAGAGTTTGGAACTGTGAGGCGCAGGGTTCATTAGCCTATTACTAGCCTATCACTAGCCTATTACTAGCTATTTTCACCATAACTGATCAAGAAATAAACGAATTATAAAATTATAAAATTGTCGGGAGAGAGGAAAAGTGATAAGTTATAAGAATATAAAAATTTTGCGTGGTCCCATTGATGGACCGGGCCGGAGTGATAAAATTTGAGAGGTTATAAAATTTGGGGGGATCAGTTTATAGAGGTTCAAACTATGAAGATTTTTGTTTACAATTGCACGTGCAATCGAGAATGAATTTCTTATTGTTGAACTCTTGATAACTTCAAAGTGGCCATTAGTATCCTTGGTTGGACTCACTAAGAAAGTCACACCGTCTCTTATTGGGCCTATCAAAGTTTTTGGAAATATAAAAAGCATTGAAAATGAGATTTTTCATTGAATTCATTGTTGAGTGCATGACCAAGTTATATAAATTTATTCAAGACTATTTTGTATTTGGATTTTTTAATCACTGCATTTAGAATTGTTTTCAAGCATGCAATAATGTTTGGTTTTTTTAAACTTTTGGATCAGGAACATGAGTTTGGAACACGTTCTGGTTGAAAAAATTAAGATATAATTTTCAAAGGCACCTCAGATGATATCTTATATGATTTTATATTAAATAATTATGAAATAAGTATGATTTACTTATGAATTTTCAAAATTCAGAAATGTGATTATGAAAAGGGTCATTGTGATTAGGAATTTCTTTTTGTAATGATGCCCTGCATTTTAAGAAATTCAATGAATGTTTAAAACCATATACCTTGGCATTCAACAAATAAACATGGGGAAAAAATATTATTATTATTATTTGACTAAATTTACTAGGTTTATCATACTTTGAGGTTATTCCTAAAGGGTCCATCCAAGCATACTTATGCCCAAATGTCCTTGACACAAGGTGAATTTGCTCTCATATCAGAAAGCTTGAAAGAAAAGCATGCAGGAGAAAAAGAGTAATTTACTATCTGAAAAGGTTTTGTGTGAGTGCTTTTTCGAGAAAATATTGTCAAATCTGGACTTTAAAATATGATTTTGACCTATACAAAGGATTTTTCATGGAAAAAATGGCCCAAATTCACCAGATTTTTTTCCTACTTTCATATTTTGTATATTGCTAAATCTGGCTAAATCGTCTTATGGATGACCTGCACCTCACCAAGATCACAAAATTGAAAAGAAAAACCCTGTTTTGTATATCTGCTTCATTGACAGATAGGGAAACCAACAATCATTAATCCAAGGGATGTAGACCAATAACACAAAATTGTTAGCCCATCATGTCATTTCAGTTTCAAGAGCAGAATTCTGAAGGCATTATGTGAAGCAAAGCAAACAAGGCAATGTGGGAATGAAGCACGGAAACTCAATGCAATGAGGCAGTAAGAGTGTATAGAACCAACTTACTGCCTTTGGTCAAAGACTACTGCAAATGCAAATGAAAAACACTGAAGTGGAGATTTCAAATGTCAAATAAATGTTCACATTGTCTGCAATCTGTACAAATGTTCCAATGTCATCATCCCCAACCTTGGCCCATTGATATTCCCCATTCATTATAAAATCTCAAATAACATATGATTAGAATTTTTTCACATTGATGTTCCCAACATTCCCATGTGCTGTTCTCAACTAAATCAGATCAGGACCTTCATGCAATGATAGAGTAGGGCTGATGCAGTAAACTCATTGCTGGACTGAAAATGTTGCAGAATGGTTCCATGAGCAAAATCTATTCATATCTAACTCTGTGAAGTAGGTTCTGTTGCATCTTGGGGCAGAACCAATATTGTTTCTGTCACTGACAAATTAGAATATGAGATGAATGAGTGTTCATGTTATGACATTCTAGTCCAAATGGTGAATGGGAACCCACAATTGATGCAAAACATCAGAAAACATGGCCCTGGGAGAAATTAATTTTACATAGGTAATTCGTCCTAATTCATCACTACTTCATCACTTGGGTGCTGGTGTTGGCCTGATGACAAACTAGGAGACAGAATGTGGCTGCTAGGGGAAGTAGTTCATCACTGGTTCATCATCACTAGGGTGCTGGCCTCACCCATGACTCCAAGCATGTGGAATCCTTCATGCAACTTCCTTCTCTGCTACACCAACAACTTCAAAAGCCTTGTGTAATAATTCCAGTTGTGACTCCATTGATGATCCTTCAAAAGCCTCAAAATAAAACGATAGACTCTAAAAAGATTATAGTGCCAGAAACTGTGTAAAGGTTTGGTTTGGAAGACCTTAAATAAAGCAAAGGGTCCTTATTGTAGGCAGTATAGAAGTACTGCTTGTCTCTCTTTTTTTCCTCGTCTGCCCTTAGCCTGATTCATGTTTTTCTCAAGAAAGATGAATGGATGACACCCAGACGCATTCTGGTGCTGCCTATTATAGATATTGTATCATGGTATCCACCAATGTTGTCTGGTTATCCAACTTCTGGACAAAACTCCGGATATGAATAAAGAATATTTTCACTTCTAAAAAGAAAATGGATATGTATTATTAAAATTTCATATATTTTCATATGTAGACGGTTATGTATTAATTTTTATTTTTCCCCCCTTTGCTATTTATGAATAGATGATTATTGAATCCTAAAAATTATGGACATGCATAGAAGATATGCATTGCCCATTTGTCACTTATCACTCAAAATGCCGACTAGGGCTTAAGGTTTTGAGTGTAAAAGCATATCCTCCAAACTTTAAAAAATCACAAACCCTGGAACTTCCTCCTAGATATGTATAAAATTTTCGATTTTGTAGAGCTCTCATACAGAGATAGTGTTTTCTTTTTCAAATTTTTGCAACCTGGTGAAAAAAAGGGGTTGACAAATGCAACAAAGGGTTTTTTTTATTAATAAAAAAAATTCACCATATTTTGAAAAAATAAATTTAAAGAAGTCCCCAAATTTAGACAATGTGTTCTTGCAAGTCGTCAAAACTAAGCAGAAATCCCAAAAAAATTAATGTCCCTCCAGGTCAATAGCCATTTACTTCTAATTAATGTTGAGGATCCTAGCCACTACACCTGCTAAAAGAATTTTTTTTAAAACATTGTACATAACTGAACATACGCCTAAATAATCCCCAGATATAGATATACATTCGCTTAACTGAACTCTCTTCCATCCATAAATATCCATAATTCAAAATGAGTGGTCAGTCTGTATTTGGAATATGTATAATTTATTTTTTTGAAATTGAATCAATTTAAGATATGCATTTATGCATAATTGAGAATTGTGCATATACATAACTGGACAACCCTGTATAAGTGGACCGCGCTGGTATGCACATTTTGGGCCTGCAACTATAGACTCTATTAGTTACAATAACTGTCTGCAATAAGGACCCTTTGCTTATTTCACATCTCCTAGTTCCCTCCTGGCTTGGATGTACATAACACAAACTGGGTAAAGGTTTCTGGTTGCCCACTTGGATATCCATTTCCTTTTGAGGGACATCCAGGTTTTATAATAAGTTTCCCTTTGAGGGATATCCAGGTTCTATAATCAGTTCTGGTTTCAGCTCCAGTTCCACACATGGATGGAATCAAGAACCTCATTTTGGGTGCAGTTCTTCAAAACTAAATAATTTCTGGTTCTACTTCTGATTCCTGCTCTCAAAATCAGACTTGGTTCTGGTCTGGTTACTAGTCACCCAGAGTAAAAAAACTTAACTGTTCAGTAGCACCTACATTTAATCTTATTAAAATTGTTTTTTTTGCCAAAAACCTTGAGTCTGGTTCTAGTTCTGGTTTCACACATAAGTGCAACCAAGAATCCAATTTTCTAGAAGCTCGCTTTTGGAGTTTTGATAATAATTTGTTGGGTGTTGAACACCAGATTATAAGAACCTTCAACAATTGTATTGATATGAAAAACATTTCACTTGATAAGTATAGATTCAGGTGCAGTGATTGATGCCCTTCAGCAGCTGCTGCTGCTTCTTCTGATCAATCGCCACAAGACTGACACATTGACAAGTTTTTCAAGTTTTTCAACCATTGTGTAGGTAAAACTATGTAACAAATTATATTGATTGAAAATGTGTGATGATCATTGGGGGGTGCATTCACAATTCAAGTACACAAAAGGAATGTTTACCTTCAAAATCATATTGAACCTTAAATTTGATTGATTGTTATGAATAATATAACCTACAAGTTATATCATATTTATTGTTTCGTTAAATAAAAGTGTAGATTAGGATCAATATGGTAAGAAATAATGATAATTTTGATAACTAAAGGTTGTCTAAGTGTGCTTAAACATGACTTAGGGATTATATCCACTTGTGTAATTTTGTCAAAAAAGAATGATATGAAAATATTATTTTGTTCAAGTTGTTTCATATTTTAACCACAAATAAAATAGTGTGTGTTTACATGATGGCATAAAGTTTTCATATTATGAAAAAAAAATTGTGAAATTGAACTTTTTTTTTTTTCCCATAAAAAAGGTTGCATAATAAGAACAACCTTATTAAGTAAAGAAATGTTTTAGAATTCAACATTTCCTATTGGTCTATATTTCAACATGACATTCAAAATTTGTTCAATTATTTTCTTTTGATTATTTTTGCACTTATTGGTTAAAAGACTAAACATCTATATCTACCTTTCATTGTTTAACATCTTAAAACATTCATTTTTCAAAACACAAGAATGATTCATAGGATAGGATCATGGTATAGTTCAAATTGTGGTAGGTCAACTACAACTACATCCCCATTGTCTTTTGATGAAATTATCTTTCAAAAGTTTAATAAATGTGGAAGAAATTAAAAATGTTCATGACATCTTTTATGCTTTTCTTATGTTTCTCATTTGCTTTCAAAAATATATATAATTTTATGGTTTTTTTGTGTTGTTTTTTTTTAAATTAGTTTTAAATCTTTCTTATTTTTTGTTTTGATTGATTGTTCTTTTGTTGTTGCAAGTTATTGATGCATCTTGTGCACTCATTGTGATTGTTGAACATTTAGAACAAATGGAAAGCATGATTAAAAACCCATTTCAATTTTTCATGATGACAATGACAATGTTTAAATATCATAAAAAAATCTTTGATAGTCACAAACATAGGTGGGCACCAATTCCAAGATTATTAATTGTAATTTGTTAACCCTTTTAATTTCAAATCAAGGTGTAATATTTGTTACATAATATATGCAACAAGGACATTTCATCACATGAATTGACTTGAAAGACATGATGAATGGATGAGTACATGGTAAGATGGCTCACTTATGGAGTCATATTCATATTTTTACAAGGTGCCTTTTGTTTAAATGGATGTGGTGATAAATGTATGTTTCAATTTGTTAATTGATAATTTATTTTAAATTCATAACTTGATTATGAAACTGAAACTGTAATTTGTTTTGAAAATGTTACCCCAATTGTTAATAATGGACTTTTGAAAGGACAATGTATGAATTAGTTTCCTGATTGCAATGTATTCATAGTAAATTTCAATTTAATTGATTTTTAGTGACTAAGTATAAGTTGAAAAATGGAATGAATAACATATATATGGGACCATTTTCTTGAAAACCGTAGCAAATTTGTTTTTATGGAATTTAAATGGTTAAAATTTGACCTTATTTTCATAAGTCCTTATGAGTTACAAATTATTTTTTCTTTCAATTTTTTTTGTTCTAAAAGTGTTTGATTATGAAATATCTAAAAGGACCATAATTCATATGGACTTTCTTAAACATTTTTCTAAGTATTATGATTTTAAAAAAATTGCATCCATCAAAACAACTAATGTCATCATCATTTTATTTTAGTTTAAAAATAGAATATGAATGTTCACAAATGGATGAACATCAACTTATAAATGATTATAATCATAAGTTATGAGAAACAAGTAACCATGTTCTTTAGCAAACTTTTTATGGACTCCTATGGAGTGGAACATCTACCTAAAATGAACCACCATACCATGCATTCACATGAATTAGATTGTATGGTTTAGTTTGTTTGTTATTTCCAAACTTGAAACATTCAATGGTGCATTTGGATTTTTCTACTGGTCATTTTGATTTAATTTAAATAAAAATAATTTATTTATCCTTTCCTTGAGTTTTATTATTTTCAATTCCACTATTTGGATTTATTTTGAGATTTCAAAATTTTAATAATTTTAAATTCAACTATTATAGAATTTCAAAACAACATCAAATTCAAAATCAATTGATTTGAATTTTGTTGTTTTTTAAAAGAAATCTTCTTTTGTGTTTGTAAGATGTGATGACAACATCCATGCAATGAAAGCCTTAATTATAGTATAATCCACATGGTTTGAGGACAATGAAAGCCCCTTCTCCAAAGGTTTTTCATATAGAAAAATGTGGTTAAATTTAAACATCATGCTTGCACATTTCTTTCAATTCATCTTATTGCATCGAAATACATTCCAACTCATTTTGCAATAAATTGCTTCATGTGTAGCAAACACTTCTCCAATTCTTGGTCATGAATGTGACAATTAATGTTTGCCCTTGAATGGCCATGTGTTACGTATCCTTTACTCAAGTTTTTAGTTTGTCCAATTGCCTCTCTAAATTGAAAACAACTTGTGAGTCGTTCCCTTTCCCAAGCCCCTATTTCAGATTTGGGATCCATTGACATGTTCCTTATTTTAACCACATTCATGTTGGATGTTTGAATGTTCAACTCCTATCAAGCAAAAGCAAGAGATTATGATAAAAATGTTTATATAGGTCAATGTTATAATTAATTGCAACAAATTTTCAATTAATAATCTTTTGTATATTGATAGCCTTCAAAATTCATATAACATGTGACATCAATGACATGGGCTAATTAGAAGTGGGGTCAAAACATGATATATGAAGCCAATCCAAGACAAAGGTTTAATCATTAACAATCATTGATAATGGAATATTCTATAAAATATACATGTTTCAAATTGTGATTTCGCAATCAACTTTTACATTAATTAATTTTTATGACCCAAAAAGATGTAGCACTATACTATAATGAAAATATGTACACAAAAGTTACCCCATAAAAATATCATTTTCAAATCATTTCACATTTTTGAAAAAGTGTTTTTTGCAACAAAAAAACACTAGTTACATTGTTTAAAAGTCATTTTGGGTATTCCATACTCATTATATTCATTTCAAAATTTTCCAAATGTTCCCACAATATGTAAAAAATATTGTCATATAAGTTCATCTAAAAATTTCAACCTCAATTTAAGTAACCACTTATCACAATGGAAATTAAACAATAGTTACATCCTGCAATGGCTCCTTATATCATGTTTGCATTCAATGCTACAACTTAACATGGTATTCCAAGTAGTGGGACATGTTGATACATTAAATAAATGCACAATGCTTTCGAAGAAATTCCACCAACAACAATAACCCCATGAAATTCATGTCAAGAATTCAAAGTACATTGCCATTAAAGAAAGATGAAGAGAGAAAAAGGAAAAATATAAAATAAAATATTCAAGGATTTAAACAATATTAGGAATATAATAATGCAAATCTACCAATGATTGCTCCTTGAGGTCCAATTTTTTCTCCTCCAAATGTTTTGGGTGTGTTTGAGTAATGTTTTTCATGTTTTGTTTGAAATCAATAATTTTTCCACATCCTTGATTTCCTCCCTTAATGTAGGCCTTGTCGAAGGATTAAAATCTTTAAACATATAAGGGTACTTCTAACTTTGGGATCCCAAGATTCACAAAATCAAGTCTTCTTACCCTTTCAAACCTATAATTACATTTCAATTCATCTATTGGAAAAGCTTTGGCAATGAGCACAATGAACATGCAAAAACATTTTTGATTTGTGTCAAGTTTTGAGAATGTAAACTTTGCAATTAATGAAAACTATTTCCAAAAACATTATGAGAATTTAAATTAATATGCTTCACTTGTGATCTTTCAAACATACAAAAATGCAATTTTAAGGAGTGTCCACTCACTTGTGTGGTTTCTTTGATTGTGTTTTTACCCTATTGAAAGCCAATTCATGCTTTTGTGTTTTTGAACAATGATATGCATCTTCAAAACTTTAATGTTGCATCAAATCTTTTAAAATTTGAAAAATGAAAAAACATGAAAAAATGAAAAAAATGATCCATAAATCTACAAACAAGGGGGAATCTATGAAGCACAACAAGACAAGTGTTTTTCTTGAAAAGATGGTGGAAAAAATCAAATTCATAGGAAAAGATGTATCATAAGTAATAACCATGAGGATAATATAAAAGTAGAAAATTTGGCAAACATTTTCATGGAAACAAGGAATTTTTGACAATTTTTTTTTCCAAATTATTTTCCGTAAAATGATAAAAATTCACCACAAAACAAATCTTTGCCACAAGGTAGATTACATCAATGACCTTACCTACCATTGATAATTAATAATTGTATTGTAAATTTAATTGTTCCAAAAGATGAAATATTTCAAATTTTTGATAAATGCATATAAATATATGTCTACACGGTTCCTTAAACATTTTCAATATACAATGGTAAATCAATGGCTTGAACTATTTTCCATGCTCAATACATTCAATATTCAATTCTTGGAAGAAATCCAATATGGTTAAATCAAGAAATATATATTTTCCCAACCCACCCTCTTTCAAATTATTTAATACCAAACATTAGTAACAAATGGGGTAACATGTGAAAAAGTGAAAGCACACTATGGGAGGGTCAACATGGGCACTTTCACAACATGTATAACAAACATACACCTTCAAAATGTGTTGTGTTTCATTTTGGGTTTCATTTTGCAATTTGGGTTTTACATTTTGATTTTCATAAAGTTCATGTTATTTAATATTATTTTAAAAAGAAATAAATTTAGAAGATTAAGTTGAAGAATAACAAAACATCCCATTTTTTGTTTTAGATTGCACTAGTTTTTGGCTTGAATTAATCAATCAAAAACATTTGAACTAGAATTCTCATAAAATGATCCACCTCACAATTTTTTGTCATATTCCATTTAAAAATGATTGTCAAAATTTTAGTTTATCAAATACTTATAATCATTGCCCTAAAAAAAACTCATTTGTGATATCATATTATCAAACTCTTCCCATAACTCACAAACCTATTCCAATCATATGAGATCACGATCAAAATAAAAACTACAAATTTAATAAACATTAAAATTCATTTTCAACTATTTATTAAATATTTATATTTTTTAATACACTATGACATACATATTTTTTGCACAACTATATTCTAACATCACATCATATAAAATAATTTTTAAAAATTCTTTGCTTTTTAGCTTCCCATAATCTGTAAAAACATTATAAATTTTCTTTTTGTTAGTATTGAAATGATTGAATTGCAAACATGGGCACCTTTAAAAAATAAAATATAATACAATGTGATGACAAATTTGACCCCCTATTGTGCTTCCACCTGAAACCCTAAACAACCATCCTAAAATGTAGCACATATGTCAACATGATTTACCTACCTGTACATTGACACAAATGTTTAGCACAAAATCCCAAATTAATTTAACCCAAAACAAAAGGTCCCCTTGCCTGCAGTTCCAATTCTAAAAAACTGAAAATTTTAACAGTTTAATCTTAAAGTTGAATGGTTTAACAAAGTTGTAAATTAATTGTATTTTAAATACTGTCCCTCACACATTACATTTAGGATTGAAAGGATGAACCCTCGCTTGTGTGACCCAAGGTGGGGGGACATTTCAAGAATAAGGGGCCCAACATAAGGCCATAGCCAAGTCCAGCCTAGGCGCTGCATTTTGAGATGTCCACAACGGATGTCCCTTCTCCATGGAAAGCATGAGGTGCACATGATGTGGAATCTAAAGGTAAGTGGATCACAAGGCATAGAAGGGTGTGGGTTGTCACATTTATTCCTATCCTTATAGGAGTAAGATCCCTAAGGAGTAGTGTAAGACATTCCTCTTTGCTGGGAGCAGGTACATTCACGAACATAAGGTGCTCTCCATATACACTTGAAATTTTTCCAAGTGTGTAAAGTATTGGTAGAATTCTTTTAAATGTATGTGGAGGGCACCTTAACCATTGTAGTAGATTTAGATGCAACAGAGGAAGAGGCTGCACCTTGTGTGTAAGGTTTCTCCTCTCCTCAAAAAAAGTGGAGCCACTAAAATTTTGACCAATCTTTATGCTGGATAAGGACCTTAAAGGGGGGAATTCTGGGAATTCAGGTGGGGCAGCTCCTTCCTCATGCTGGGGCCAGATACCCAGAACAGGTCCTCTCTCAGTCG
>Ga0116229_10014448_pt1 | contig 10961 bp, 4 predicted proteins | sample S1TSphgellanicum_3_FD_87313 | JGI IMG/M metagenome (GOLD analysis project Ga0116229, IMG submission 87313) | Host-associated microbial communities from peat moss isolated from Minnesota, USA - S1T2_Fc - Sphagnum magellanicum MG | ecosystem: Host-associated > Plants > Peat moss > Unclassified...
TAGGTAGGTAGGTAGGTAGGTATGTGGGTAGGTACCTATTGAACTCAATTTTGATTTTGAAATTTTTTTTTTTTTTTTTTTTGTGTTTTGGTTATTCTTTTTTTCTATGGAGTTCTCCCTCACTCACTTTGGAGTTTTATTAGTAGTTTTCCTCTCTCTCTCTTTTCTCCATATGTATTTTTAAGTTGCCCTAAAATGGTATTTTTTTTTAATCTTCTTTCTATTTGTTGCTCCTAAGGTTTTTTGGATGATATTTGCTTTTATTTTTTGGGGGGGATTGTTTTAAGCTTTGGAGATGAAATGCCTTTGCTTTCCAAACTCTAATTTGTTACTCTTTAATAGATAGTTGATTTGGTTTGGTAATGGAGATTGAACCATAATGTAATTTTATTTCTTTGGTTGTTTTATTGTTGTTTAAAGTTTAGGGTTTCATGGAATGATTTTGTATATCATAACCTAAGGTTCAAGTTTCACATTGATAAAATGAATAAATTTTTTCTTCAAAAAATTAATTAGCTTTTAAATTTCAATTTTATTTTATTTTTTCATGATTTATTATGATATTGTCATATGAGTAGTGAAATTAATCAAAATGTAACCTATGATAATTATGATGATTCTCAACATGTCAATTTCATATTTTCACAAAAATCCATTTCACTATTTTGGGGATTATTTAATGATGAAATTAACCTTAAGGTAAGGTATTTTTTTATGGCCATTAAGGATTTTATTTAATAATTCTCGAAGTAAGGTGGACATTTACCATGTGATTATGGCACGATGCCAAGGTGGCAAATTCAAAATAAAACTTTGGCTATTGAATCCCATTAGCCACATATATATATTATTTAATTTTAGGAATGGCTTCTCCAAAAATTCATGTTCACATTTGCTACTTCTAATCCATAAAAATGAAGTATGGATTCTAGAAATGGCATGTTTGTTGTTTGTTGGTTTGTTAACCTAACTATAGTTTAAATTTTCAAAATTGCTTGTGTGTTGTGTGCAAATATGATAATCTTGTCGGAAGACATCTTGGGAAGGATTGTGAAGGTTGGATCAATGATTTACCACCATTTTTTTTGGCTTGATGCATCGAGGCTTAAGATGAATTTTTTGTAGTGATTTCATTTCAAACTATTCTCATGTTATTGTATGCCCAAAATGAAAAAAATGTATTGTTATCTAAAGTTCTTTTAGATGATCATCAATGAATTCTAAAAATGATATTATCTTGATTTGTGAGATCATTTGTTTTCAATGATTACACAATTTGTGTAAAGTTTTATCATCACAAAATGAAGGTTTATGTCCACTCTTTTATAAACACCCTATAGAAATGCATAATGCCTTCACCAACATCATGGCAATTGTGATGTGTTCAAATTGTAAACAAATGTGGTGTACATTTCCATTTATCTATACATTTAGAAAGCTTCTTTGGATTATTGTGTTCTTAAAGAGGAATTAATATTTTGGGTAATATATTACAATGGATAGATTTAATGTATTAGAATGTGACCCATCTTGGTGTTAACATGTAAACAATCAAGAATATGAATTGTTCAATGTACATTTTGGATTACAATGGCATATCCTAAACTTGGCACAAGTCCTTGAGCTTTGACTATGAATGGATATCCCACCATATATTACGGAAATTTTTACACTACATTCTTAATATTTGATTTTGTGTTAAACTGTTAGTTATATACTATATAATATAGTTGAATAATGTGCAAATAGAACTATTAATTATTCCCCCACCACCAACAAGTTTTGAGTTATTTTACACAACATTTATTTAGACTTTTAGAAGGCTTGTTTGGATTATTCTACTTTTAATCAATAGTTGCCTTCTTGGACAATACGTCACAATGCATAATTTAATGTGCTAGAATGTGACCCATTTTGGTATTAACACAAAAAAAATTCAAGAGCATGAAAATATTCATTGTGAATGGATATCCCACCATATATCAAGGAAACTTCTTCTCTACATTACATTTTGTTATGTGTTAGAATGTTAGTTGTACACAATGTGTAATACAAAACCTAGGTATTTGGGGATATGTTTTGTGCTAAATGGAACTACTTGTAATTTTTTCTTTTGAATTGTGAACCTTCTTATAAATGACTAAGAACAACCATGCTACAAGTGGTGAAATATTATTTTACAAGTCAATATTGATTTTTAAGTAAAGATTTGAAACTTTTTTAAGTTATTAATGGTTTTGGGTTAAGAACTAATTATGTGTTAAATAGGAAAAATGTCCTCTAATCACATCTTACAATTCAAAATGGTGTCTAATGCATAATTAAGAAGGAATGTAACAAGAATTTCAACTTAATCTTACAAGCTCAATGAATGGTAAAATCTCAAATTAACCCACAAGTTTGAAATCGAAACATGGTTTGAAATATTCATGCTTGCATTGGTTTATTGAATAAATATTTTTAAATGGAAAATAATCAAAAGTTAATCAATTAAAAAGCCCAAATAGTGGGTCAATAATGATCATGTACCATATCTCCAAGTTTGGAAGGTCTATCAATCTTTCAATCCATATATATGTTTGCACCTATTTCTAACCCTTGTAAGTAGCCAATTTGTGACCAAATGCCTACCATCTCTTCATCAATTTGTTTTAGAATCAAATGTTAGACTATCTTGCATGACCATTTTCTATCTATCCTTATGTAAACCTAGGTCAAAAATAACCGTTACATGGTACATTTGAAATTGAAGTACACAAAGGGACTTTTTGCCTTCAAAATCACACTAAATATCAATTTTGATTATTTGTTATGGTTGGTATAAACTACAAGTTATATCATTTGTATTGTTTCATTACATGGGAATGTACATTTGGATCAATATGATAAAAAATAATCATAATTTTGATAATCAAAATATGCCTATAAGTATTTTTAAACACAACATAAGAATCATGTCTAACTACACAACTTTATCAAAAAATCATTTATAGGAATAACAATATTTGTCCAAATTATTTCATATTTTAATTAAAACTAAAATAACATATGTCTTACATAATGGAATAAATTTTTATATTATAAAAAAATTATTTTATGGAATTGATCTTAGAATTTCAATTGTTTTCATCAAAAAAATTGTGTCAATAAGGAGTCAAAACAAACAAATCAATCTTTTTAATAATTAGGTTATATTCCAAAAATTCAGAAGGAAGTTGACGAGACATGGATATTAAAAACATGATGTATTATTTAATTTTTTAATAAGACTTGGGCATTCCAAATGAAAAAAAATCATTTTGGAAATGTCCTATAGTTCTAGGTTCCTTATTAGTTTACATTTAAATAAAATATTCAAAATTTGTTCAATTATTTTTTGCTAATTGTTTTTGAACTTATTGGTTGAAAGATTAAACATCTACATCCACCCCTCATTGTTTAACATTTCAAAATAATCATTTTGTCTCAAAAACATAATAACACACGACATGATTGTGTCATGGTTTCTATTGTGGTAGGTCAATTCATATCAATGCACCTTACAACTTTCTTCAACCTTGTTTTATGAACAAAACAAAATAATTGCAAATTTACAACCAAAATGTTATCAAACCATTCAAAGGATGGGTGTCCTTGCATAATGGTTGTGGATAATCAAAATTCATCATCACAACTCCCATCCCTCCGCATCAATATCAGGAAAACATGTTTTTATATCACATAATAACTTAAATAATGAACAAAGGTCAATAAATGTACACACTTGGTATGAAACACACATGGTAGCTATAAACAAATATCAATAGTATACACAAATAATTTGAATGAAGGCTTACATGATATTTTGTAGTTGTTGAAGCCTTTTTTTGTTTCATTTAACATTAAAAAAAGGTGTTTAGAATTTAGATCCATTGCAATCCAAAATATTTGCAAACCCTTTCACATAAATACATCCAAATGAAATGTTTACATCTATGAAATTGCAATAATTCATGTTTAAGTCATGATGTTTAACCATTAGATTTAATCATTAAGTTTAGTCAATGTTTAACTCTAATATATTAAGCCATTAAGTTTAGTACTAGGTATAGCTATTTGATTTAACCATTAGGTTTAACCTAACTTTAACCATTAATTGTCACCTAGGTTTAGCCATTATGTTTAGTGATGTGAAATAGACATATGAAATAAAAAAGTTGACAAAAGTTGAACATCTTTGATGTGTAGTCCATTATTAAGGACTTGGTTTACCAATGTGGAGGTTTAGGGTTCAATTTTTTATAATTGTAACCTATGTGCATGTTTAGAAGGTTAGGGCAGATAATTTAAACTAAAGTAGTTGGGTTAGGTAGGTTAAGTTAAACTAGGTTAACATTTACCTACCAAAATGTTTTTTTTTGACCTACTTAGACTTATTTTCTACTTACCCACCTATTAATTTAAAAAAATCCAACAAATGATCTAAATTTAAATATAAGTTTGACCTAGTCAAATGGCCCATTGTTTACTAATCAAATAGTCCACAATCTACTAGTTATATGGTTAGTCATTATGTTAACCAAAATGACAAAGTCCAAATTGACCACCTAATCACATTGGCACATCCAAATCTTGTCCAGATTGATAAGGTTGTCATATATACGCTTATCAATTTGGGTATTTTTGGATTAAAAAACCCAATAAAAAAATGAATTGTAGCAGTGTCAACAAATTCAAGGTCTACATGGTCAAATTCATGCGATGTGTGATGTAATGCACAATAGTAAAATATGGTGCATGCTTTTACATGAATTAGGTGGTGATACATGTGTTTTTCAAACCTTGGGAAAACAATGGTTCTATTTATTTCAAAACAAACATGCTTATGGGTAAGGTTAATGGTGTTCAGGTCTTTGAATTTAGTAAATTAAAAAAAAAAAATTATCAACTTTCTCCATATTTTTCTTTGCCTTCCTTCCTTTCATAAACAACACAATAATTGAATCATGTGTTATAGATCCATACACCTTTTTTCACCTAAATGTAAATAAAACCCACAAAATATTCCTTAACAACAAATCTTAGTTTAGGCACTAAACACTTTTAAAGCCCAAAATGTTTGATCAAAGAATTAAACTATTGCACCAATAACTTGTTTTTCCTTTTAGTTATATAACAAATCTTATAGTTGACCATTTTCACTTTCTTGTTTGCTTCACATATTGGTTCAAACCAACTAAATATATAGTTACCCAAAGATCTTGGTAAACTTTGTTGAACTTCCATTCACATTTTCTAGTTATGTTTGGTTGAAATTTTTTTGTAAGATTTACATAAACATCAAGTTTGTGTGGGGCTTTGAAAATTGATGTGAAAGATTGTGTGTGGCAAATGATGGTGGAAGTTTAAACTCACAAAAATCAACATCAATAAAAGGAGCCAAATGTTGTCACTTGAAAAAATTCTCAATAAAAACGACCAAAAATAATAATTGGAGGAAGCACCATAGTTAGAAATAACCAAAGAAAAAAACCAACTCTTTGTATACATGATCATTGACAACAATGCATTTTGTAATCAACTTTCAAAACACACATGATTTTCGAAACACAAAAAATCAACAAAAGATCTAAACAACACACAAATTACTAACATATTCAAATTACATTGAATTATTGAAACATAAAGGAAAAAAAAAAAATCACATGCCAAAGGTGAAAATTACACCATCCTTAAATTTGATTAATAATCCTCTTGTTCACCATTGCACCCCATTATGCATTGATTAGCCCACAAACACATGAATGCGTTGGCAACAAATGCACTTAATTTAAATCAAAATTGGGAAAAAACAATCTTTTTTATCCTCCCAAAAACCTTTTACTAATGCTCTATATTTAGTATTCAACAAAACATTAATATGATGTTGAAACATAAATATGATAAATGTAAAATTTTACAAAATAAGATTTGTAACAAGATTCAAATTCAATGTTACAAATGCAAGATATGTTATAATTTGCCCAAAATACTTTCCTTGCTTCCTTTGATTTATTGCATGTTGCCCATTTAATGTCCAAAATTCATCATACAAATAGATTTCAAGGCATTTGTGTTAATTTTAAGCAAGTGGCAACCTTGTTTAGAAGGATACATAATGAAAGGTGAATGAAGATTCATTCTCATAATGCATTCAAAGGTGACAACAAAGCTTGTAACCTCTTACAATGTGTTGCGATGATAGGAATGTTGTAATAGGCACAAATGTGTGACTAAGGCCTAGTTCTCATGAGGAAGGTGGTAGTAAACAACAAGCATTCATTGTCCTTGGTGATGCCAATCTTCAACCATTCATGTGGATGGCTCCAAAGTCTTTTTGTATCATTGATTTAATGACAACAAGATCCATTTTCAACCATCCAATTTCCTTTGTGCAATTTGCATGGCCCTTTGCAAGCTCATTAGGTTGCAAAATTTCTTCAATAAAAAAATGTTAATGTCCATATACTTACCTTCCATTTGTTGTTGTCGTTGTTTTGGTGCCTTGGTATACCTTTATATGCTAGGCATCAATTCATTTCATGTTTTAAATAAATCTTGGTTGGATTTTCCCTTGCATTTAAAAAAAATTGATTAGGGTTTTCAACCCATGGTTTCAATAGGGAATTGGAAGTAATAGTTATTTTTCATCACAAAGTAACCCAATGAATTTGACACAATTGACATCAATTTCCTTGGTTATTTTTAAATGCATTACATTGGAGTTTTCAATGTTTTTTCATGATGACATTAATCAATTAAAAACTTTGCATTAAATGTGAAAAGAAATGCAATCATTCATCATGATACAAATGGTGGAAGGTGTTGCAAATACATATATACACTTGTCCACAATGTTTTGTGCAAAACTATATGATCAAGATTTTCCAACATCTACAAACCTGGTGGCTTGTTATCGATGGCATTAGACTCATATTCTTATTCTTAAACCCCATGAACCTCCAGCAGTAGCTTAGGATAAAATAGGTGATGAAAAAAGTTGGGAATGGTGATTATGCTCATCCAATGAGGAATTGTGTCATACACCCAATAGACCATGGCTCTTTTTTTTCTTTTGGGGTTTAGGGTTTAGAATATTGGTTTTTTCGTTGTTCCCAATGTGTTTTCACCAACTTCAAACAACGTTTACATCATGTTGCCAATAGTTACCCAACGATGAACCCATTATAACGAGTGTCTACAAGTACAATGGTCATCCAAAAATGTGGAATCCAAATCTTCCAAATCCTTGGGGACTAGAGTTGCCAATGTCCTCTTCGATCTTTGAAGAGGAAGAGGTTTCCTTGAGGGTTTTCTTTTTCTCATGTTCAGTTGGTGAACTTTTTAGGACAAAATCTCCTACTAACTATCAAGAGAAATGAGGTGCAATATTGGGTATGACTAAAAGTTCATTAAATTTTATTACTTCATAGACCATCCCATGATGAAGGTGTTTATTCTCTTTAAGAACCATCATCATGAGAGGGTTTAGTAATGATATAAGTACTAATGCAAATTGATTTCGAGGCGATTTGCTAATTTAGTTGGATTCATGATTTGCAACATGATAGAAAACAATCCCAAGGCAATTTGCGAAATGAGGAATTGATATTCTAACTTGGAAGTTCCAAGGGTTACAAGAAGAAACTTTCAGGTTTAATGTATAAGATTTAGGAGGCCTAATTTTGGTTGGAAGTTCCATAATACTATGAGGTTAGGTGTGAATGAACAACTATGGTTAGGATTAGGGTCTAAGGTTTTAGGACGCCGATTTGGTTGGGAGTTCCATCATATTACAAGGAAAGGTGTGAATGAACAACTATGGTTAGGATTCGAGTCTAAGATTTAGGAGGCCCATTTGGTTGGAAGTTCCATAATCTTGTAAGAAAAGGTGTGAACAAAAACAACTATGGTTATAGGGTTAGGGTCTAGGATTTAGGAGGGCAAAACGGTTGGAAGTTTTATAACATTAAGACGGAAGGTGTGAATGAACAACTATGGTTAGAATTAGGGTCTAAGATTTAGGAGGCCAATTTGGTTGGAAGTTCCATAATATTACTAGGAAAGGTGTGAATGAATAATAACTATGGTTAGAATTAGGATCTAAGATTTAGGAGGCCAATTTGGTTGGAAGTTCCATTACATTACGATGAAAAGTGTGAATGAACAACTATGGTTAGAATTAGAATATATGGGACATTTGGGTGAGGGCCCAATGGGGGTGGGCCATGTCCAGGAGAAAGAGGAGGAGATCCAGAAATTGATTTTTTATCATGTGCTGCGACATTCTCAATTCTCTGAGCAGAATTCTGAACCAAAGGGATGATGGTGATGATGTTGTCACACACCCACAACAACAACAACAACAGAAGAGAAAGACAAAAACATCCCCCCTATCTCTTCTCCCCCCACCTCCTCCCTCCCCCACCAGCACTCAATCTGTGTCCACTTGATTCATATCTGGAAAACTTCAGGCGTTGTCACAACACATGATGGAAAGCCAGCAAAGAGCTCACACAAATAAATATAAAGCACTCAAGGTCTCACAAGAAATGAGGACTAGGAATGAGGCGAGAGAGAGAGAGAGAGAGAGGGTAAGTTAGGGGGTTTTAAAAAAAACAAAAGTTCTGTAATTCAAATATTTCACCATGGAAAAATATAATCATTCAAAAAAATCCTCTAAAAGAAACAAAAATCCTTCAAGATATCATAACATTTTATAACTAATCTCAAGTTTCAACAGAAGCCAAAATATTTATCATCTTTCAAAAAATCCTCATATAATAATAATAAAAAAATAGACCTACCACCGAGGGGCCAAAATCCACTAAGCTACTACTACTTATACTCTATAATGAATCTGAACACAATATACATCCTTTGCCTTGGCCTAAGCAAGGCCAACAAGAACAAATGTTTTATAAACATTTGAGGAATGTTTCTGTGGGTGTTATTGTCAGTTGTGTTGTGAGTTCACTGGGTAATATAATAATATCATATATTGTAAAGGACGTTGGGATGAGAAATGAAGCTTCCCCTGAATCAGTCGTATTGTGTGAATTGTGGTGAGTTGCAGAATATTTCGTATTTCAATTGTTATTGATTTCAAGTTGTGTCATAAAGCGCACAGCGATTACATGATGAATGAATCACTTGTTTTTATGATTCATTTTCTACTTGCGTTTTTATTTTTTATTTTTGAATGGGGGGAGTTGTGGCATGAAAGAGTGATGATATTATGTTTCGTTTGCATGGTTCATGATGGTTACTAAGTATGTTCTCAATTCTCTTTGCAGAGTTTCTGTGAAAATCAAAACCCATCATCATGATGTTTGCTCACACAACAAGAGAAAAGACAAACGCACACCCCCCACAACTCGCCCCAAAAGCAACCACTTGTTAATTGGCTTTGCCTCTATCGCTCAATCGGCTTCCTTCTATTGGCTCAATGGGTTTTTGCCTTTCTCTCTCTTTATTTTTCCTCGACAAGAAAGTTGTACTTGGCTTCCGCCAATCTCGCTTGCTCTTTTAAATTTTTTTTTTTTTAAGGGTTTTTTTTAGGGTTTTCTTTGTTTAAAATTTTTTTGGGACAGAAATACGTGCAAAGAGCTTTTGCTTTTCTTCACACGCACAAACATAAATAACAGTACCTACTCAAAGTCTCATGCAAACTGAGGGCGAAAGGGATTGGGGAGAGGAGGGGAAGGGGGAGGGGAGGGGAGGGGGGGGGGGGATACAACGGCATAAAGATGGATGTACGCACCAATTGTACAAGGGAATGAGTGCATGAAGGAATGATCACATTCATCCATACATGGAGGTAATTGGGGAGAGGGGGGGGGCGGGGAAATGGATAACAGCTGTGGTTAAGCGTCTCACACGTGTGGAGGGCATGATGGGAGGGGCGATAGGGTTGGAGGGGGGGGGGAGTTGTAGTTACCTACCTTCCTATCTAGGTGTAGATGGATAGGCTAGTAGGTATTAGTGGGCTAGACTCTAGGGGGCCTACCATCTAGAAAACTCTAGTAGACAATGAGGGATGACCAATCAGATCAATCCTTTGGCAAAAGGTGTAGGCTAAGGGCTACTAGGTAGTAAAGACTTACTAGAGTAGGGTGTAGAGTTCTTAGTGGGGGTCTCTAAGCCTAGTTCCCTCTCCTAGAGGATCCTACTAATAAGATCCCCTATTTGTAGCTACCTAGTAAACCGGGAGCATAGGTAAGCCATCTACTAGAAATGAAAGCCAAAATGTTGAGGGGATTTTTTTTTTTTCCGCCTAAAAGCCTGGCTTTCGGTACCACTCATATGATTTTCGAAAGCTTCGACTTCCCCATTTTGGAGGGTGTTTTGTGTGTAGGGTAAAAGCCCATGATGGGGGGTGACGGACATTCTCAAAATGTAAAGGCTGATTCGTCTCTCCCAACTTGCAAAAATCGGGCCGGGGCCGCACATTTTGGGAATGTCCCTCACCACCCATGGGCTTTAACTAGTGTTGGGTGGTTCTTTGATTTTTCAAATAACCATGGGTTCTGGGGTTTTTTTTTTATAAGGAAAATCAAAATCAAAGAATCTCTCCCCTCTTGAAGCAGTCGGCATACCGAGGAGGGGGTATTCACAGATTTACCGTGGTCTAAAAAAATACACTCGGACATTCTCGGAGTACTATTCTCGGAGTGCTTCATGAAATTGTTAAGTTCCGGGGTTGTTATGTTAGGTTTTTAGAAATGGGGGAAAGGATGGCAGTTTTTTTTAGAAATCGAAATAAATAACTGACAGATTGTCCTTAGACAGACAGGGATGAATAGAAAGGGGGGTCCTTTGGAACCTGATTGGTTCATTGGGACCAAGTTCTGGCAAAAGGCTTTAAAATTTATTTATTTTTCTTAAAAAGTACCAAAGTGATGAAGTCGTCAAATTGATTCTTTGAGTTTGGAAGTATTGAA
>Ga0116229_10014451_pt1 | contig 10960 bp, 7 predicted proteins | sample S1TSphgellanicum_3_FD_87313 | JGI IMG/M metagenome (GOLD analysis project Ga0116229, IMG submission 87313) | Host-associated microbial communities from peat moss isolated from Minnesota, USA - S1T2_Fc - Sphagnum magellanicum MG | ecosystem: Host-associated > Plants > Peat moss > Unclassified...
ACACCCCAATTTCTCTGTTGGGTTCTAGCATGTAGCCCAAAATGTGAAGGAATCTCAAACTTTTTTACTTTCATATCCTATTTATAGCCAGATTTGGCTAAACTGAATTATGGACAATTACCAGTTCAGCTATGTCACAAATATGAAAAAGGATCCTTGATGGTGAGTTGGTTGCCTTGGGGTGAGAAATGGATGACAGCAATCACACTTTAACAAAGAGTGCAAGTAATAATTTAGAACTAGCTTAGTAAGCATGTTGTTAGTAGCATGACCCAAAAAATGCGAATCATCAATCACTCAATATTGAGCATGGCTTACTCAACTAAGATTTGACAATGGAGATTGCAGGGCCTTTGTTGGGTATGCAATATGAAGAAGAAAGTAAGATTTGACAATGGAGAATGATTAGACACAAATTAATAACATTGGAGAATTGTCAAAATTCTGAAAAAAAGTGCATGCTATGCCAAAATTTGAATGAATCTCTCAAGCACAATATAATTCGACATTATACTAAATAATGAAGCTATTTAGTATATTTAGTATAATGTCAAATTGTAAAATTATTACTATTTTTACTGTCAAACAGAATTTGAAAATAATAATTAATTATTAGGCATCTTGGTACAGAACCAGCAAATTAAAGGTGATATGGTAGTACTCAACTAAAAACATGGTTGCTGATGTTAGGATTTCATGAATACCATTGTGTAGCATCATGTTAGGTTACGTTTGAATGTGTTCCACTCACCCACTATCGAATCCAGATTTATTTGTTCAAATTATGGCAAAAGGGTTTCTATGCTCATCTCACTATTTCTCAACCCAGTTGGCAGTTGCAGGTGTCAAAAGCTAATGCGACCTCACCAGGTCAGAATACTTTTGCTCGTAGAGAACAACCCATTTTTTAATAAGGTGGCTGACATTTGTTGGTTTGGGGAGTATCTTCAGATCTTGGGGGTCAAGGGATGGGGAAGATGGGGCACCCACTAGAGTCAGAAATTCCTTAGACAAATACCTTACCCTAAGGTCAGTTTCGTCAATAAATAATCCTCAAAATAGTGAAATGAAATTTTGTGAAATTATGAAGTTGACATGTTGAAAATCATCATAATTGCCATAGGCTACATTCTGAATAATTTCACTATTCATATCACATCATAGTAGATGATGGAAAAATATATAATTTCAAAATTAAAAAACGAATTCACTTTTTGAAAAAAAAATTCTCAGTTTTGTGAATGTGAAAACTGACCCTAGGCTACGGTGGTGTGCCCGCATCTCATCATCTATTATAAACTATTTGAGGGAGAGGTAGTACAAATAATGAGTGAGTGGGAGATCGTGGAAATTTAGGGTTAGACATGTCAAATGGCAAATCAAAGCAGAAGTGGGCCCTTTGTTCAATATGCAAAAGAAGAAGAACACAGGAAAGCATTTTTAGCACATTTAAAAAAGGACTAGACAATTACTGATTGAAAACAAATAAATAAATATAAATAAATAAAAGACAGGTATGCTCAAAGACATCCGATGTTGCTTCTGGCTTCATGTCGGAATCATGTCAGCGGTCTCAGACTTTGCGTCAAAGCAAATGTAGGCAAACCTTTGTTTGCCTTGCCTACCAAGGCAACGATATTGTGTTTAGATTCATTACAGAGTATAGTAGCTTAAGGGATTTTGGCCCCTAGGTAATAATAATAGGTCTATTTTTATATCAGGATTTTTGAAAGGTGATATTTTGGATTGTGCTGAAACTTGAGATTAGTTATAGAGTTATATAATAGCCTGAAGGATTTTGGTTTCTTTTAGAGGAGTTTTTTGAAGATTGTATTTTTTCATGGTGAAAAATTTGAGTTTCCATAATTCTTCTTTTGCCTTAAGATACTTTTTAATGTAAATGGCAAGGTCACATTGTGACACACCCCTTGTTTAATGTACAAATGAAGAAGAAAGGAAAGGAATTTGCAAAACAAAATGAAAAAAAACCCCACACATACACACACATTTCTCAAAGACAAGTGAATTTGCAATTTGGCATCAGCCTTGGCAATGTTTTTCTGTGGCAAAATTTGAATAAATGGCGACTATTTTTTTCAAATTGGTGAAATTTTACTGTTTATTGATTTTTTATTAGCCCAATTTCTATATCTCCAGATTCTATCCTAAGTTCCAGCAGGTAGCCAAAAATATAGAAGTAAACTAGATTTTTTTTTACTTTCATATTTTCGTACAGTCAAATCTGGCTAAACCATCTCATGGATTTTCACAACTTTGAGCAACAAAATTGAGGAAAAAAACACCTAACAGTGGGTGTCATGTCAGACTAACTGAATTTAGCCTACTTTGTGATATGCTCCTTTTTGTGCTGAGTGTTTAATATATAGATAAGTAATTTTATTGAAAATATATGACACAAGTGCTGAAGGAATGGCTTTAGGTGACATCAATAGGTCACAATAAAAATACAATTGACTTTTCCATATAGAGCAAGTGATGATAGGAGGGCATAGTAGAGTGTAGAGTCTAGATCTTTGGTATAGGGTACAATGGTGGTTTTGGGTTCTCCTTCCTTATCTTATATATATGCTCACATTCCTAGTCCAGTGCTCATTGCATCTCTTGGTGAAAGACGTGAAGCTCGAGTTGTACCGCAGCAATGGCAGGCCTATTCTAAGACTACACACCAAACCATGGAATGTTGAAAATTAATTAATTGTTGGACAAACAGGTGTTGAAGGTGCCCATGCACTAGGTACTGCATATATGGTTGTGATCACGCACTTCACAAATGCTGGTACATGGGCAGTTGCAATTTGCAATAGGAGAATTGAGGATCTCAAGAGTCTAAGTGTTTTCTTTGGGTCAATTTTGTGATGCAGGTAAAGTGGTGATCATCGACACACTAAGATTTAACCAAATTTGGCTACAAACTAAAATCAAAAGAAGAAAATTCAAAGCATCCTTCTATCTTTTTGGCTAACATATTTGAACCATCTATGGAAATTTGAAGATTTTTCTTAAATTTTGATCAAAGTCTGGTTATTGAAAGTCTCAAACAGCACTTGATTTTAGCCCTTTTAAATTTTAGTACAGTTTTTTTGGCTATATATAATAGCCAGCAAGAAACAAGGCTAGTGAAGACGCCTCGGTTGCTGCTGCTGCTTCTGAGATCAAAATCTGGGAATATACTTTACTTGGCTCTTTCGTTGCTCTGCGGCGTGTGCGCGCTTTTGCTCTCAACTCATCCATCAACGAAGAAGAAGCAGAAGAAGGCAGAGAGGGAGAGATGGGAATGGCAGTTATGGCTGGGAGTTCTCAAGGGTCGATAGCGATCGTGGCTTCTGGAACGATTGTATCGCAATCAAAGGGTAAGATTACTTGCGGCCTTGCTGTTCCAGTCAAGAGCAAGAGCAGGCTGTCTTTGCGCTTCACGCGTAGTCCATTCAGCGGTGTTGTTTCTCTCTGCCCTAGTGTCTTGGCAACGTCAAAAACCGGAGCCATTGCAGCGGTGCTGCCATTTATTACTGCGCAGGTGGTTGAAGAAGTGGAAAAGCCTCAGGAGAAAGTTGCTGAACCGCACAAGTTCGACTTCCGTGCTTTTATGGTAGCCAAAGCGCAGGCTGTGAACCTTGCGTTAGACAAGGCTGTGCCATTGCAACACCCGGTGAAACTCCGGGAAGCGATGCGGTACTCGCTTTTAGCTGGAGGGAAGAGAGTGCGGCCTGTGCTTTGCTTGGCGGCTTGTGAGCTTTTCGGAGGAGACGAGGAAACGGCCATGCCAGCCGCTTGCGCCATGGAGATGTTACATACCATGTCTCTCATTCACGACGACCTCCCTTGCATGGACAATGACGATCTTCGAAGAGGAAAGCCCACCAACCACAAGGTACTGGAATTGATCGGTTGTAGATATATGTTGTCTGAACTCAATGATGTGTTCATGCGGATTTATGTCATTAGGAAACAATGCTGGATTTGATGCTAACAAACAAGTATCGTATTCTTCGATTCTTTGCAGGTGTATGGGGAAGACACGGCAGTGCTGACAGGAGATTCATTGCTTTCATTTTCTTTTGAGCACATTGCCCGGGAAACAAAGGGAGTGTCAGCAGATAGAATCGTGAGAGTGATTGCACATTTGGGAAAGGCTGTTGGATCAGAGGGTCTTGTGGCTGGTCAGATTGTTGACATTGCATCTGAAGGTGATTCGTCCGTAGGCATAGAGACTCTGGAGTATATTCACGTTCACAAAACTGCAGTTCTTTTGGAGGCATCTGTGGTGGTTGGAGCTATTCTTGGGGGTGCAAATGAGGATGAAATTGACAGCCTGGGACAGTATGCTCGCTGTGTTGGTCTCTTATTCCAGGTTAGCACTCTCCTCATGCTGTTACTGCCCTGAGAGCCAGGAGGGACTATCTTGTCATGATCTCTCCAGCTTGGATAACGTTCATGTATTGTAGAAATGCAAATTCTTTTGTTCTTGGCACAATTCCCCAAGTCTAGTTTCAAGCACTATTCCAAATTCATGTTCTGGACTATTGGCACATACTTGGACAAATAACCATATGTATTCTATATTCTAATATTTTTCGTGCCTCTGCTAATCCTAATTGGGCAACTGACATATTGGACACACAAAGGTTTAGGTTCTTCTTGAGCAGTTTATGAAAACAGAGAGATTCAAGTGAAGTTTGCTCCTGTAACTAGCATGATAGTCTCTCTCTTGTTGTGCACAACAGGTTGTGGATGACATTCTTGATGTGACAAAATCTTCAGCAGAGCTCGGAAAGACAGCAGGCAAGGATCTCCTGACCGACAAAGCCACCTACCCCAAACTGCTAGGGCTTAAAAGATCCAAGGTATTTGCACAGAACCTGTTAGCAAAAGCCAAGGAGCAGCTTTCCATTTTTGACCAGATCAAGGCAGCACCATTGTTAGGCCTTGCAGACTACATTGCCAATAGACAAAACTAGAGGCTATCTGGCCTCCCATACTCATTGCTGTGATACTTTTTGTGGGAAGTCGTGAAGTCATCAAAGGTGTTTGCAATGGGGTTGTGGCTGACTGGGGAGAAACTTGAGTGCTTCAAATATGTGACAGGATCTCTTCTGGGGTCTGTCACCTGTTGCTAGATATTGGCTGCTTGGAGAACTCACTTGTAGATTCAAATCTGAACAATATTTTACTCATTTGTATATTAACATAAACATTGATTCATTCCTTTTGTGATGGATGAAATTCAAGCATCGTTATGTAGTTTGAAATAAAGCAAAATTCGCACAATACAGGGCTGCTATGTTGGCCTAGATCATGCAATAAACCCCCTTACTAGTGCAAGTATCGTGAACAGTTCACTACTGACACATTCATTCTTCACCCAAATGTGTTCTTATTTCTATGCATAGAGAAACTCTACTGTCTTTACAAGTTGTTTATATTTTACTCATATGGATGTCAAGAAATTAAAATTAAAAAATCTATTTTATCAAATTTTAGATTTAAGTTTTTGTTTAAGATGCTTGAAAATGAAAACCTATTGCATCATAGGGAATCAATTTTACAAGAGATTATAAAAAGATTGATTGAAGCTAGCCTTCAAGTGGAAGGTCAAGAGTGCCCGTCAATTTTAAGGCCTGGTTCCACCTCCTTTGAAATTTGAGTGTGTTTACATATGCATGCCAGCAACTTTTTGGTTGACTTTTGTGACAACAGATGTTTGTTTAAACTTGGAATTGGAGCAGCTCCAGCGATGGCCCCAATCAGTATGCACGACATCCAAGATTTAGTCTTAATTGTTTCCCCTCCTCTCCTCCTCACCCATTTTAGTCAAAATTTGAACAATATGAAATGAGAGACTATTTCAGTCTTACTACCCGGGCCCATGCATCCTTATCATTGACCAACCAAAAGCACTTATTTCCTTTTGTGCAACTCTTGATGTGTCCTCAATATAATGACACTTAAGGTTAGGAGCCCTAACACCTATTTACCTGGCCCCAAAAAACCCTAACAGCTAAAAGCAGATAGTGAGGTTAAAGTAGCAACTAGTTGCTTTCTTTTTTTTTGACGTGCATCCACACCTGCAATGAGTGTTGCATCAATCTACATGTCGCAGACATTTTCACAACTACCTTGTCCACACCATCTCTAATGATAACTTGAAGGTAGGTACGTGACTTTTCCTTTTTTGCTCACCCATTTCTTCTCCGGCTCGCCAACATTTTTTCACCTCTTCTTCATTTCTCCTGCTTCCGCTTGCTCCGCAAGCTTCATTTAACTTCTTGATCTTTCTTCTCTTCTCATCTGGACATTCTCATCTCATAGTGAGCTTCATTTTTCTCACGCTGTCTTCTCAGCTTTGTCTCTCCTCGAGCTCCTTCGTCTATCCTTGCGAGCTTTTTCGTGTGCTACAAGCTTCACCAGGTAAGCAATTTCTGCAATTCTGCTTTTCTGCAATTTTTTCATTTCTTCAACGTATTTTTTTCTTGTTTTTGGCATGGTTTCTTTTGTTTCTTGTGCATCTTGTAGGAATTTGGATTGTTGCGGTTCAATTTCTTGGTCTTTTGAAATTATACCAGGCAATTCTTGATCTTTTGCATTTCTTGATTCTGTTCAAAGAAAAGTTTCTTTTTTCTTGTCAAAAAAAATTTGTTTGCTTGATTGGTTCGCCAAAAAATCATACCCTAATTTTTTGCTTATTTTATGTGTTGTAGATATCTGATTGTGTGGGTGTGTCTTCAAATCATTTTGTGGCATTGTGTTTTCACCTCATCCAAGCTTGTTTTATTTCTTCATTATAAATTTTGTTTATGCTTGTTTTTTCTTGGTTTGTTTACTGCAACATGGATGTGACTGACTCCAATATTTTGATGGGGATCCTTGTCTTCATGGTCAAATTGTTGGAGATATTGTGTGATATGCCCTATTCCCAATCCCTCTCAAGCGATGATTTGAAAGTTTCAGCATCATTGCAGTTTCTTTATGTTTCACTTTGTCTCCACAACCACAAAATGGTTTATAATGTCAAATACCTTGCTGCTGAGCTTGGGCATTGGGTCAAGCCAAGAAGCACCACTTGGTTTTCAATTTTTCTTTTAATTGAATATGACAATGATTGCTGGCTTCAAAAATTTCAGATGACTAAAGGAACCTTGTTTGACATTGCTAACCAATTGAGACTATTAATTCAGAAACATGATATGAAATACAAATTTGATATCCCAATGGAGTAATGTGTTGCTTATGCAATTTATAAGTTGTCTCAAGGTGTTAACCTTTTAGTATGTAGCAAGCTTTTTGCCATAGGTAGATCCACAATCTCCCATGTTGTTCAGGAAGTTATAACATCAATCAACATTGTCTTTAAGAACTTGATTTCATGGCCTTCTGGATCAAAATTGGAGGCAGTCATGATTGGATTTAAAAGTTTTTATAATCTTCCTAATGTTCATGGTGCCGTAGACGGTATTCATTTTGCCATCTCTAGACCTATAAGCCAATTTTGTGAAAACTACTATTACCATAAGATTAGAGCTTACAATGTGGTTTGTCAAATTGTAATTGATGACAAGAAATAGTTCATTGACATATTTGTGGGGTGGCCCAACAGTGTCAATGATTCATGAGTCCTTTGGAAATCCAATCTTTACTACCAAGCTCAGTACCATGGGTTCAATGCAGAGAGAGGATGCCAAGATGGAATCCCTCCATATCTGCTAGGGGACAAGGGCTACCCCTTGTTAGACTGGCTTGTCACACCACATGAAGAAGAGTCCAACCACAATGTTTTGCAGCAATTGTTCAACAGAAAACATAAGCGGGGAAGGTCCATTGTAAAGAATGCTTTTGGGATCTTCAAGAAAACATTTCAGGAGCTTCATGGTAAAATGCATTTTCCATTGGTACCTGATTTGGTTATTTATTGCATATTGAATAACTTGTTGGGGAGGCATGAGATCAATGTTGATATCATTCTATAAATCATAGATGTAAAAGCAAATGCGGTGAAGACTGACCGCAAGCACAATTAGCACACAAATGGAGATCAGGGCATTTGTCAAAAATGGATGTGCATGAAGAAAGAGGTAATTGCATTGAAGGTCAGGAAACATCCAAAATACAATTGCATGCAAATCTTGAATTATATCTTGGGTGCCAAAGAAATCTATTTTGAATAGGTCTTATGCTATCCTCTTTTTTTGAATTATGTCAACAATCTTTGAAGAATCAAACAGAAATTGAATTGCAAAATCATCATCCAAAACTAAATTGAATGATGTTGTTTCATGGGATCAAGTACTTGTTATCCTCTCAAAATCCAAAATTTGTCATTAGTATGAATTGAGTAGAAATTGAAATGTTGAATCAAAAATCAATTGAAACTTGTTCAATCTTAACCAAAAACTCAAGTCCTCTCATCAAAATTCAATTGATGTACATATCTAGTATCAACTAACTATTTCAGTTGTGTCGATTAGGTCCCGACGTACATCATTTAGAGGTTGTCTTTGGTGTTGTTTTTTGTAAACATCAGCTTCATAACATTGGTGAAAACAAATATTGCTTCTTAATCAAAAGCAAACAACACATTGGTGTCTAGCTTAGTACCAACAAAATTGGGGTGTTGAAATTAAGGGGATGTCCAATCATGAACATGGCAAATATAATTGAGTAGTTACCTAGGTGGTGCAAAATGTCCTTCATAAGTTAGGTACATGATTTGACCATATCATCAATTGCATTTTTTAAAATTATGTAGGTGTTGCACATTCAACCTTATGTTCATTGAGGTTTTTAAATGTTGGTTGGTTCAATGCGGCTTCTTGTCATTACTGATGGCATGTGTCTAACATTAGTTGATTTCAAATATACACCAATGTCAAGAAAAATAATGAGAGCTAACATTTTTATTAAAAAATGATGATGAAACCTAGGGACCTAATGATGTTGAACTAAGTTGAATTCAACCCCAATATCACCTACAACTTACAAGCATAACACCATTATATAAGATGGTTTTTATGATTGAAATTTCAATAACAATAGACAATGGACAAAAATGTCCTTAGTCAAAACAAACCAATCATTTGTGACATAAATCTAACTAAGTTTATTTCAATTGACATGATTGATAATACTAATTGATGTGAAAAAAAAAAAATTATTTTATTATTCAAAATAAAAATCTTGATATTTTTGGATTAAACTAGAAACAAGTCCAAAACATTCTTAATAGTGTTATGTGACAATGTTCCAACACCCAAAAAAAAAAAAAAAATTCAAATGACAATTATTTTTCAAATGAACTACAAATAGTTCAGCAAACGCATGACATGTTGTAATGATGATGTGATGATGACAACATGTTCAAAATGGGTTTAAATCTTCATTTTTTGGGCCACAACCCAAGGTATTTACCATCCTACCTCCGCCTCACATGGTGATATATATAAATTGCTATTGAAAGATATATAAACATAAATAATTTATGGATATCATGCATTATAATCTTATTATATAATTCAATAATGAAATTGATTACATTATGTACATCCTTATTATCATTATTCAAATGATTTTTTTTATGTTTCATAATTACTTTGAAATTTACAATTCCTTTTAATTTCAAAATGTAAAATGTATTAAACGAATTTTGAATATATTTAACTATATTAATATTTTTTTAATTATTAAAAAATTTAATTCTATATTTTTTCAAATTCCAAATGTTAAACTATTAGACTAATTTATATATTTTGATTTGAGAAATTTTTAAATACGAATAATTTTATTAAATTTTTTATTTTTTATTTTCAAATTTGAAGACATTAAATTAGTTCAAGTTTTGCATATACTTTAGTTCTGTTCTATTTTGTACTACATTAAAATAAAATATTTTAGTTTAATGTTCTATTTTCTCCCATGTCACTTTGTTATATTTCAATTGAATTATCTCCTATTTTTATTTTTATGTGAATCATTACATACAACAAATGAGAACATGACATTGCAAAAGCTCTTCCAAAGACCTAGTAAAGCAAGCTTCAAATCTTTTGTTTTGCAAGTGTTTTGCAAATGAAAGATTAAATTCTAAATCTAATAGAAGGGGTACCAAGTTGGTGGCTACAAACTTGTATTGTTCTACTGTTTGCACAAAACATGACAAAGTATGAAACTTGAGGAAACAAACAAAACCAAGAAACAAAATTAGCTTGTAAAGGAAAAGACCATCAAAACACATGTAAACCAAATTGCAATAAGGGTGTACCAAAAACTCCAAAATCCCCTAGACTTAAAGCACACAAGCAATTTCAAGTACATTGGGTTGCTACTAGATTCTATAATCATTTTCTACTCACCTCACATGCACATTTTCCAAGTCCTTCCCAACCTAGTCACTATCGTAGTACCTAGTGGTTGCTCTTAGCCAAATCCTATATTTCCACCCTTACCCTTATATCTTTAGCCACTATAGCAATCTCCAAAATAATAGGAAGTGGGTAGACAAATTCAACTTTACATTACCTAAATAATCCATAATTGCCTATTGCTATAATAATTATAATAAGGTTATAGTAAGACTAATGTTCATTCTTTAATAGACATCCATAATCTACTTTCCTTTTCTTCCGTTAGTTCCAAATTTTATTAAATATTACTTCTTTATTTTATTATTGCCACATCATCATAAGTAGCATTATTGTCATCATCAGTCATATCTATATGATTAATTTTAGTCACATTAGTCAAGGTGGACAATTCCACATGGGTGTCGTATATGCCATGTCTCTCATGTGTTGTTCATTTTTAATAAATGTCTAGTTTTTTCAATCAATGTGGACATAGTCAATCATTTTAGACAAATGGACTTGATTCTATAGTCATTTATGATGCCACTACTAAAAAATCATGCTTTTGTAGTCATGTTATCAACTAAACAAAAACATTGTCAAGGCCA
>Ga0116229_10014452_pt1 | contig 10960 bp, 8 predicted proteins | sample S1TSphgellanicum_3_FD_87313 | JGI IMG/M metagenome (GOLD analysis project Ga0116229, IMG submission 87313) | Host-associated microbial communities from peat moss isolated from Minnesota, USA - S1T2_Fc - Sphagnum magellanicum MG | ecosystem: Host-associated > Plants > Peat moss > Unclassified...
CAATTTAATGATTCATGGACCATGGCAAATCGACTCCCAGCTGATGATTTGGAAGAGGTCACTAGGGATGTTTCTCGAGTCTATGTTCAAGCTATGTACTCAGTCGCCGCTATAGTTGCTGAGCGTGACGTAAGAAACTGAGAGAAAACCGACGCTACTCCTCCAGTACTGAGATCGCGGGACTTTCAACTATCAAGTTTACGGAGTTACAGTTTGAACACGAGGAGAGGCTGAGGCATTCTTTTCCGGGAACTGTTGTCGAGGAAATCGTCACCAACGAGTTTGAGCAGCTTGTGCGATTGATATCCCGAGACTCAAACCTCAAGGCAGCCCTGATGAAAGGAAGTGAAGACTCTAATTTTGGGAAAGCATGGCGGCCACTCAGTAATCGTTTCCCCTACATGCTTTGCTTTGCAGCCGGTTTGGCTAGCGTTATGCATGGAGCAACGACTGTGGAGGTTGATTTCTCGACCATCAACTACGAGAAGGATGATCATCGTTCTGCACTCACAAGTTTCTCTCTGGAAGGCATATTGCACTCGAGGCAGCTTGAGAAGTGCGACAAACCTTCAACGAGATGGCACTCCAAGAAGGAAATTAGCACCTCGTTGTCTTGTCTTCTTCCTCTTCTGTTGTTGGTTATTAGTTGTTATTAGTTGTAGAAGAAGACTGACTGCCGCTTATTATCTCCAGTAGCAGTGGTTAATAATAAGATTAGGGAGAACCTTAACCCATAGTTAATATACTAGTGCACAAATTGCACGCCTATAGGGGCAGCATGTGCCTGAAAAAACATCTGAATCGTACATTCGTGCGATTTTCGAACTTAAGGAGGCCTGTTGATATATATATATATATAGTTGTCTACAAAAATGAAACACAGTGCAAGGAAATTTGTCCCAAAGAACTTATGGAAATTACATACCAGTTTGATTTGAGTAACCCTTGCATTATGAATTGATGAAATGCATTGGTATCATTATAGAAATGTTAAGCTAATATATAGATATATTAATTGGTATAATGTGAATATTGGTACTGTTGTAGTAGTCAATAGGCCTTTCATTGATGTTGGGTTGATGTTTTTCTTTTGTTCCCAATATGGACATAATTTTAGTGCACATTTGACAACTTCTCTTGGACTAACTAGGAGCTTCAACACATGTCTGTTGAATAATTAATTTGAATTTTTCATGTTGAAAAATTGAATCTTCCTAGATCTTCCAAAATATTCTCTACTTTTCTTTTAAAAATGGTGTTCTTTGGGAAAAGTACATTTTGAAAACTTTAAGGCTTTTACGAAGAATTTAATTAATGTTGAAATTGCCAAGGTACACCAGTAGTTGTTCACCCAAAAACATGTTGGAAGCCTTATAATATGAATGGCACATAAGGGTTTATAAATACAATTTATTCGTACCCCACCAATTGTGGGTTGTGGCTCCCACCTTTTCATCACTCTACAAACAAGGGGTTAGTCTAGTCTTTCATATCAGACTCTACAGTTGATACTAATGTTGGCTAGTTATTTCCTTTTATTCATAACCAACCATGTATTAAAAATTTAGAACTGCTAGTTATCGATTTCATTGTCAAAGTAAGACCATCAGTTGTCAATCTTTTCAATTATTTTGTTGATAATAACCATCAGTTATGCACAAGGGTCAGTCAACAATTATTCACCTTGAGAATTGATAGTTATATATTTAAGTAGGGTGGGTTATAAATATGGTTTTTTATTTTGTTCTTTTGTCATAAACATGTTTAAAGTTTTAGAAGTTATAACTTACATGGATGGAATTCCAATCATCCTCATAGGTTCTTATAATCTGAGAATCAATATCCAATTCTTTCATTTGTGCCAAAATAAGAAAACTAAAAAAATTCAGCAACTAATTAATATGTTATCAGATAATCAAGTTGATAACCATGCATTTTCTCAATTACCGGCCAACATCAATTGATAGGATTGTTGTTATAAGGCACAAACCAAACAAACACTGGTCATAACCAATGTTGGTTAGTTACTAAGAAAATACTTAGTTATCAACCCAATTATTGATAGCCTATCAATTAGTTATTATTTCTTTTGAAAACCAATAGATAACTTACCCACTTGGTACATGCCATTCAATGAATTGCCAAGACTTTTATGGGTTGGGTATTGAATTTTAAAAATATAATGACCTATGAACAAGATAATCAATCCTAAAACCCTAAACATGTTTAAGAAAAATAACAGATTTAAAAAAAAATCATATAACCTACTTTACTTAAAGAGTATAATAATAATTTTCAAGACGGGTATTTTAGAATTGACATTTATGCAAAAGTTGTGGTAATTAGTAATTACCAAAAAGTAATGAAGTAATTTGATATTAATGTTGAGCAAGTATAGTCGTTTTGGTGGGTAAGAATTGTTGATGGTTTTAGTTTTGATTCCAAGGACTTGAATTGAAGCCTAGGAGAAGGTTAGGAACTGAAGAAAAATTGGACCCACCAAAGTTGAAGGTAAAGGGAACTAGGTTAAGAACCTACCACTTGGTTGTTATTTGCTCAAGGGGGAAACCAAACCCATTAGGTTGGTCTTAGCTTTCAAAAATTTAAACCTTATTTGTCGGGTCAATTTTAGAATAAGGTTTAATATAAAATTGAATTAAACAAATTTAGAATCTTGGTTTTGATTTTTGTTTAGGGCATAAGGGTCAAGGTTTTGAGTGAATTATCTCGTGTCCATTGCCATCGCACCAATCTTGAAACATTTCCAATTTCCATCATCTTTTGGATTTTTGGTTCATCTCTCATTTTTTTTTAATACCTTTCGTTCTCCATCATTTTTTATCATAAAATTTTCCATTTTTCTTTTACAAGTGTTCTCTCCATTGCTCTTGCTTTGTTTTTGTTATCTTTCCATTATAATTTGTTACTCACCAAAAGATGTTATGGTGTTCATCAATAATCATATCAATGATTTTAATTATAATAAACATATTATGAATATTATGAATACTAATTTGAAATATCAATTAAAAGTTATGAATATTAAATTTGATCATAAATCAAATTATTATTGTAATTAATGTATATAGACATATGTCGAATGCTATTAAACACCATTTCACTTGCAATGAATGGGATTTTAAATGGCTACTCTTGGATGATAATTCGAATGCATACATAGATGTAAACCATTTAGTCGCATATGAGTCACAGGTGACTTGGTTAATGTCATGTTAGTTGAAGAAGGCAAAAAGTTGTAAAAACTAAATAGACATGAGTAGTTGTAAATGCATTGGTCACATATTGGTTTTTTTCTTTTAGTGAATGCTAGTTGCGTTTTTTAACCCAAATGGCATTAGAATCCATTCATACAAACATGTATTGGTGATGAATGTTGTTTTTTTACATCATCATGATTCATCCTAATCTGCCAAAAACCACTATGCAAATCCAAAGTTGTGAACCATTCTGCAAAGCCCATTTGGCTCAAAACATCATCAATTAATGGCATAGGGCATGCATCCCTTCGAGTTTGAGTGTTCAATGGTTGATAATCACCACAAAAACGCTTGTTGCCATCCTTTTTCATAGGCAATGTGACTTTGTAAGTGTATTCTAATGAATTGGCCCACATTTTTCCTAACTTTACCAACACCTGGATTTGTCAGTTCACTTTTGTTTCCTCCTAAAAAGACAACTTGTTGGGGTTAATATGATAAGGTGGTAGACCTTGGGTATCAATCATATGCTCACCAACAATACAACACCCTAATTCCCCTTTCTGCCATACAAATATGTCTACATAAGTCTTTAGAACTTGCCAAAGTTCATTAGCTTGTCCTGATGTAGATTAGGATCCACCTTGATCAATCTCTTGATCCATTCCCATCTTCCTTCATCGACATTGTTAGGATTTGATACCTTATTGCTCATTATTGACATATCCCAATTGGAACATAGATGGCATCTTCATGTCCTTGGATCCTTTAAATTGACACATGTTCTATTGTTCTTTATGGGCTACCCATTTCAACCAATCTTCATAGTCATCCTCCTTAAGGACTGCCTCATTCATGAATTCATTAGCATGTTATTCCATCACCAAATTTATAACCTAATTAGGTCATTTAATCCCTAATCTCTGAGTTTTGTAACATTTCATGTTATTCTTGCATAATTAGTTGCAACCTTTTGTCTTCTGTTATTAGGTTAATCATTGCCCTTCATTGGAACTAGACTTAGATTCAAAGTCATATTTGGATTGGTTTCCATCCAAGACTTGAACTCCATTGTTTTTTCCAAGCTTCCAAAATCATGAATTGGTTCCATCTATTCCATCTTGTTAGTTATGCTCAGATGGGATAACTCAAGAATTACCTAGTTAGTGGATCTTTTAGAATGGTTTGATTGTTCCACAACCAACTATAACATATTAACCATGTTAAGTGGAAGTACATGCACATCAAACCTAGGACCCTATTGGACCTGAATCAAACCTCTTTCAATATCCACAATTGCACCAATCTTGATTAAGAAATCAAGTCCCAATACACATTGTAATTATTTGTGTCAACACCCATAAAAACCATGTTATAATTGATTTCTCCAATCCAAATAGGTAAACCCTCAATTCTTCCAAGTGTTTGTGTCACCACACATGAGGCGGTTTTATAGGACTCAAATCCAATTACCAATTGCATGATTCCCAACTCCTTTACTGTAGCAATTACCAACACAGACATTAATGCCCCAATATCAACCAGCCTTTCCACAATGTAGTTGTTGATTCCTACAAATAAGTGTAGTGTTTTATTCATTGGTTTTTATTGATGTTAATACAATGTATAGTGGGTAATTGCTAAGTCACTACATTTGTTGGAACAGTCTTGTGCTTCTCATTTTTACGCCTCCTTGCTAATTTGACCAACCCTTCCAAATACTCCAGTTGTCTTGGAATGGTTAAGATGGTCTCCATAGGTGTAAAAGGTATTTTACCCTTAATGAAATGTGTTAAAATTTTAGATCTTATTGCATATTCCTTCTCCAAACCGATTCCCACATCCTTCTTTAGAGCCAAATCACCTTTTGCCACATTAGTACCTTCACGTTCTTTTGTGTTTGCTTCCATAGGAATCCTTCACCTTGGTACCCTAATGTGTGAAAATAGGTCATGATTGTTTCCACAAATCTTATCTAATTGGTTATGGATATCTTCTTCATCATCTATTAGCACTTCCAGGTAGTTAATTATAGTTGCACATGTTTTAAGATCCTTCTTCTTCCAACAACGTCCTTTGGAATGCCCTAGACCTCCACACCTCAACCCACAATTTTCCGTGCTATGTAGCCCCCCACATTTCAAACACTTTGGTTTGAAGGTATCGTATTTTGGACATTTAGTGGTGAAATGGTCTTTTGTTTTACAAATCTAGCATCCATTGAAACTTGTAAAAGCCATAGAAGTTGACCTAGATTTGGTCTAGATCTTTGTTTACATCTTCAATAAATTAATCAGAGATTCATTCAACAGCTGCACTTGTTTTTCCATCATAGTTTTTCCAACTGTCATATTTTTTTCATGTTTTTCTTTTAGCATCTCAAGTGGTGTCTCACTAAGTTTTGCCAACATTCGTTCAACTTCTAATGTAGCACTAAACAAAGCTTCCAAGTCGACATGATCCTGCATCACACACAATTTTTTGATTTTAGGTCTCAAGTAGGACAGACAAAAATCTCCTACATTGTTCGGCATCTTCAAGTTTGCCTCTTGCAAACAATTTTTCCATTTGATCATAATATGTTTGAACCCATTGCTTGGGTTCTTACTTAATCGAATCCAACTTGGCTTCGACTTATTCCTTATCAATTGTGCCATGTTTCAACAACATAGCTACCTTCATGGCTTGTCGGTCCATAGGAGTTGCAATAAGTTTTTTGAACCTTCATTGTTGTTCATCAAGTCAATTATTCATTATTGTTCATCATGTTTAATTGTTAGACATTGGTTGTCATGTTTAGTCATTCACCATTGTTCATTGTTCAAGTATGTTTTTGTTATTCATCATTTTGGTTGTTTGTCATTCAAGTGCTATAGTTGTTCTTCATCACTCACATGCATTTACCATTGTGGGGTTCTTTTTTATTTGGTTATTTGTTTTTATTTGGTTTCCTTTTAGGTCATGGTATTCAACACTCAAATGTTTTAGTTGTTCTTCATCACTTAAGCGGCTACTCATCATTCGAGTGTGTTCATTGTTGTTGTTGCATTTTGGTTTTCTTTGTTATTGCAAAGGCTTTTTAGTTTATGCTCATCCTTTAAATGTTCTAGTCTACTTGCCATTCATTTTGTCAAGTGTTCATTATTTAGGTATGTCTTCTATCTCCAATTTTTTTGTTTATAGTTGTCATTCAACATTTTTTAATTTGTTGAATAATTAGGGTCTCATTGTCTTTATTAATTTTGAAAGATTTAATGGTTGAGAAGGTGAAAAAAGTTGAAAATTAACTTCACAACACGGTCAACATTTCAATTGATAAGGAATGTTGTGGTTTTGCTATAACATCACCTTTAATTGGATGTGATTATGTTCTTAACATTACAAATATATCTTCCCCAATGATAGATGCATTGCCATGTTCATTATTGGCAAAACAACATGACTTTTGGAAAGGAAAACATTAGATATTGCATGGGAATTTTATGCACCAATTGCAATTCTAGAATCAAATCCAATTCAACAATGATCACATGAATATCAATGATAAAAAAAAAAGGTTTGGTTCCTCCCTGTTTAATATTATTTCATTTTTTGGTAAATGCTAACATTTTAACATTTTTTTATTCTACAATTTGTACTTAACATATGTTTTTAACCATATAGAGTTTACATAACATCAATTACATAAATTAAAAGTAAAATTCAATACAAAATACATTACAAAATTCAAATCTATAGATTTACTACTTTTATAGTGATTTGAAAGTAGAATCAACCCATATCATATTGGGCAAAATAGAATACATGAAACATAATTACATTGTAATATCAAGGTTTTTCTTTATCAAAATTGATTTATAGCTTTAACATGAGCTTTTCTTTCTAAAAACATATTATATGTTCTTTTTTTCTTTATCATGATCTTCATAACGTTCCAATGTTCAACCATCGACAAAAATTTCTAAAAATCCTCCCTAGGTTTTGGCCACAAGGTTCAATTCAAAACTCCTCATGAATCTTAATCAATTCACCTATTTTGTCTTGTTACTTTTTTGTCCACCATGTTAGACATTGATATTCCACTTTTGTTTAATCTATCCAATAGGGACAACATAGGTCTACCCTTAACAATGTTGTTCCTTACTTTAAAGATGATGATCATCAAAAACAATTTGTAGAAGATTTGGTCCTATTTACTGCTCATGAATTGGTGCCTTTGTTTTTTTATAGAATTGCCATTTTTTCAAAGATTAATTGTGAAGTAGAATCTTCATGTTAGGTTTCCATCAATGTGTACCTTTATTTTCATAGGCACAAAAAACTAAAAAAATAGGAATTAAACCAAGGACACATCAAGAAAAAAAATTCACAAGAAATGCAAGCCTAAATCTAATCCAAGATTGGAAACACAAAAATGCAAGGCAAAAACACAGTGTATGTTAGAAGATGATTCAAATAAAAATTTATTCTAATAACGTACGAAAACAAAGGTTATGATAAGAAAGTGTACCCAAAACTTATGTTGAACAAATTAAAGGTAATGGGAGGTTCTACCCTTATTTATATTCCACTGGGGACTTAGCTCAAGGAAGCTTCTATAAAGGCTTCCATGTATGCACTGACCAAGGAAACTTTTTGAGAAGCTTCTCAACAAATAATGAACTAAAAATCAATTAAAACTTAACTAAAGGTTACTTTAAATTATACCCCATTGGGGACTTAATTCAAGGAAGCTTCTATATATAGCTTCAATGTGTGCATCAACCAAAAAAGTTTCTTGAAAAACTTATTAACTAATAATAAATTAGAAGTTAACTGAAAACGATGATGCAAACGATTATGTTGGTGCAAGCAATGATGCAAATGACGGGTGATGGTGGTGTTTGTGACACTTATGTAGAAAACTTTGCTAAAGTTGATTGAAAAAATGAAGAGAAATTAATTGCACAATTTTCTTGAATTTTTTACACTATCACAGTGAGTTTTGATTTATAAATGTTAAAAGGAATAATTGACATTTTTGTTTTGATTGTTCATTTTTTGAACCATTAATTAGAACCTTATCATGTAACCATTGGGCTTGTTTGAAACAATAAACACCTATGGGGTTGCCATGGCCCTACAAGTGAATCCATCATTACAAACACATGGGTTAAATGTAAAGATTATTGCATATATCAAATATGAATGTAATAGTCTTCCAATTATGATCATTGTTTTAACTTGTGTTGTTTTCTATGAGGTGTTAGGATTGGTAGAACCTTTTACAAGAAATTGTTGGGGGCATGCCATGTCAAAATGTTGCCAATATGCAACTTATGACACCAAATTTTTGTTGGTTTAATGTTAATTTTCATGAAAGAGTGTCAATTTATTTTTTAAAAAGACAATTACTTGGACAAAAAAAAGTGGGAAGGGATGACAAGAATGGAAAAAATCTTGCTTGGATATTGGCATATGTCCATGCAAGTTAAAAATTATAATCAACACACAATTTGTTTCAAAGGTCATTTTATTCCAATTAACATTGGAATTAAAAAACCAAATTGCTTATTACTATGCACAACAACAATCTATGACATTTCAAAGGTGTGTTCCAAGTTCGTAAGCTTGGGTAGCAGCCCAAACCCTTTTTACTACACTAAGGTTTGTCGTCAACCAATGCATTGTTAACCAAAGCCAAGGCTATTGACTATTGTCTAATGCACTTATTGCCATAATTTGTTTTGTCATCCAAAAAGAAATACAAAGTTTTTCACTTAAATCCTCAAAAACCTAATTTTTAATGTAGAAATTTTATAATTCTATGTCTATAGTCACACTAAGGGACTATTTGATCCAAGATGCCTCACCATACTTTCTTTTGAAGTTTTTGGTTGTGTTTTGTAAGTTTAAGGAAACTAATGTTTAATGAACTTGGCAAATGGAGATGTTGTTGTCCAATAACATTTTAACCTTGAAATTATTACCATTTTTTTCAAATGTTAGCATTTTAACCTTCAAACCTTGGTTTTGGGGCATTACACATGTTTTGAACTTTGAACACATAAGTTTACAGTCTCTATCTAGGCTGTAGATTGCAATGAATTTTTTTCATTTTTTCACAATATAATTATCTCATGTTTGTAGCATTGTTTTCTTTGGCATGTGTGCTTGTTTCCAAAAGTTTATCACAAAACCAGTGTTCTTTCAACTCTTTCAACAACATAACGAGAATGATTTTGTTGTTGTCCACCCAACTCCAAATAACTAATGAAGTTTATTTGAATTGGAATCTAACAAGGACCGCCTGGATCCTCTCCCAACCTAACCACTAATCAACCTACCTAAAAAAAATCACCAACTGGGAATTGAAAAAAGTTTTATAATTAAAAAAACCCAGATCTAGAACCATTTGATAATTGACAACCTAGATTTGAACCAGAGCACCCTTTTGATATTTTGCAAAAACCCAACTAAAACCATAACCTATCCCTAGTGATATGTATCCGGATCCTGCCCAAGGTTATTAAAAATCTTATTATCTCCCCAGACTTGAAAACATCCTTAATGGTTGATGCAAAACCAGAACCAGAGGTTATTCTAAAAAGTCCAAGAACTGCCCAACACTGGTTGATACCTCTTGTGGTCCCAAAATAATAAAAACAACAAAATAACCAACCCAGCCAGTTATGGGGAAGAAACGAACATGCCAACACTGGTTATATCTCACATTCCTTCTCATCCATCCTTCAAGACATCATCCAAAGAAATGTAAATTTGTTGGGTGGGAATGCTCTTTTATTATTAACTAACACGGTGTTGTGCACGGTAGGACATAGTCATTGTGCATGGTAGGACATAGTAGTCATTGTGCACAAAAGCACATAATGTTCGTGCGCATTCAACAACTTTTCTTGATAGTTGGACACCCTAATACACATTGGAAGACTTTCAATGTGCACGGCACATACGGTTTTAGAAATACCCTTTGGTCTATACCCCACTAGTTCTGGCTCCTACCTTTTCACCACAACACCCCTTCTTCAAGGCATTATGGAGCCATGATGTGGCCGGTGGGTAGGTGATTGGGACATAGTAGGGTTGGTGGCACTATATATTTTTAGCATTTCAATTCAAAAACTATGCAAAAAAGAGCAAGAAAAAGTGAGTGATATAACTAATGGAGCCCACATGCCCCAAAATTCCCTCACTCCCTCCTTTCTCAAAGACATGGGGATTGCAAAATATGGCCCTAGCTAATTGTGCACGAACAAGATCTATTTTGAATTTGTAAAGCACCAACAGAAGCTTCTTAATCTATTTGCCGGGTGGCTTATTTAATGAAAATTTTGCTCTGCAAAATGTGAGACATGTCGGGAAATGGAATGCTCGGAGGAACACACAATTTGCTTTTTAAAAAACAATACCTGGCCTCCTTTCCCACTTTTCCTGTGACACTCGCTGGGTATCACGAGAAAGGAGTGAAAATAATTTTATTTTCTGCCATGGTGGTTTCCACTGTGTAACACACCGGTGGATTGGGGCATTACCCTCAATGCCCCAAGTGTTGGGCACTAAAAGCACCACAAAGATGGTGACCTTCCAAATTAAATGACACCACAAAGATGCATGGAGCCCACATCCGAAAGGACTGGAAGGAGTAGGGTGGCGGTGGCACAATAGAAGAGGTCCACTAAGGGAAAAGATTATCCTTGAAGATTAGCATCAATATTAAGATTATCAAGTTATATCCAGTTAGC
>Ga0116229_10014453_pt1 | contig 10959 bp, 9 predicted proteins | sample S1TSphgellanicum_3_FD_87313 | JGI IMG/M metagenome (GOLD analysis project Ga0116229, IMG submission 87313) | Host-associated microbial communities from peat moss isolated from Minnesota, USA - S1T2_Fc - Sphagnum magellanicum MG | ecosystem: Host-associated > Plants > Peat moss > Unclassified...
TTAATAAGTTGTTTTTATCTTGTGTGTTGCATTCAACCCCCAAAATTACTACAAGAAAAAATTCAAAATTCAAATTCTCATGTTTTAACACCCCCATCAACAAGTTGAATTTTGATAACTTATTTTTCAACAAAGCTTTGAAGATTGGTGACATGGTTATGCTCACACAATTATGTGCCTTTTGTTTATATCAAGCCACAACATCTATCTATTAAAGAAGGTAGTTACATTATTGTGTTCACACTCAAGCTAATGGCACATGTCACATTTTAACAATGATGTTAATACAAAACTTTTGTTTTAACACTTGGGCTTCACATTGCTTCACACTATCAATGGCAATCAACTATTTTTCCTTGTGTTGCCATATGGTTTCAATAGTTCATCATTATTATGTCAATCTCAAATTTAATTTAAGTTCAATTAATATAAATATAATGAACATGAAAAGGCTCTTGTTAATTTGTCTTTTCATGTTCATGTTGAATGAGGTAGTTTGGCTTGAAAACGAAACCTAATTATGAACTAAACAACAATGTAAAACTTGTCCTAGTGACAATTAGTTGACCCTAAATCTATTCCACCTAAACCAATTTTGATTATCATCATTATTAAAATTATTCTTGGAACATTCAAATGATTTGTTGGCTCTATCCAGAGTAAAAAGACTATGCATAGGTGTAGGATTTGGCCATGAAATTTTGGCTTGAATTTGACCCAATGTTTGAATGGGATGTGGAGTGTTATGTGTGCACATGTGATGGATGGGCATGTTTTAATTCAAGAATTGAAGTTTTCATGTAGGTCACCTCACAACACATCATGAATTGTCACTTAGTCTTTAATGGTTTATCACCAGTTTACAATTGAACTTTATTTCATAAACTCGTAAAACCCAAAACACTTTGTGACTCGTGCTCCCTATTGGCTCATATCTTGTTGATTTGCAAGGAGTTGCCTTGACTCCTTTCATGCCAAACCCTGACACCACCTTGATGCATCCCCATCAAGTAGTATTAGTGTGAGATCATCTCAAGGGGCATGTCATTCATGCTGCATGGGAGGTTGTTTTCTTCCTTCAATAGGACCAACAATATTGTTCATTTTTAATTTTTTTAATACATATTTTTCACCTTCAAATTTTGCCAAATCCTTAGGATGTCAATAAATCATGATCTAAAATTTCACACATTTAAGTTTAAGGAAATTTATAGATGATATCCTTATTATAGTTTTTGCAGTCAATTAGCCATCCACCATTTTTAGACACACAAAAATAATATAAAGTACCCAAGTTGTGCTAGGAACGATTCAACCAAACTACTAATACATATATGCAAAAGGACATTGCAGGTGAAGAGGATGAGATAACTAATGCTTTGACTTTAGGCCATAAAGTGGCTGAAAATTCATTATTGAAGGTCCTAACTAAAGTAGAAAGATTTATTAGAAAATCAAAATTACAAACAACTTCAATTTATGCGAATGGCAAGATGGTGTAACCACACTTATAATTGGCGTCACATGAATAGGGTATATACATGTTAGCTATCATTTATCAAGCGTAAAAAGGTTAGCCAATGAATTCTCTAGAAATCATAAAACATTGTAACATTTATTTTTTGGTACATTTTGATCTTTCATTGGGTTTAAAAAATCATGTTTGTTGACATTGCATTGATGTTACAAGAACAATAACTTACACAATTTGGAAGGTATTCTTCAACTTGTCAAAGTAACAAAATTACTCACCAACCTATTCCTCTTCACTCCTTTTCACTGCAACGTTGTCCCTATCATAACAGCACTTTACATAAAAAAGTCTAATGATAGACCCTTCTCCTATACATAGAGTTGGATTTTATTTATCACATTGATAATTGTTTGGGAGTGTTATGTCAAAATCCACTTGTGATATACTTGAAACATATACAAAAAAAAGCAATCTTAAATAAGGGCAACTCAACTCAATTACAAAATTATGAAAAACATATAAGAAAATGGTGATGGTGGGGATTTTGGTGGTGGGGAGCATGGTGGTGGCATTCACAATACTTGTAGAATAGAATGTGTTGAAAATAAGTTCATTGGATACAATGGAACTCATTCTCTTTATGTTTACTGGTATGGTGCAAGCATTTTCACTTATCATAGATTTCACCATTCACAAGTCAAAAACATGGGAAAAGTTCTGGTGGCATGGTTGTATATATTGTGGCCACCCTATTGAATTGCAAAGTTAATAAGTTTGACATCCACTCCCCTTCCTTAACACACAATTTACCTTTCGTTACTTAAATTAGCTTGTCATTTCACCCGTTGCATCATTTAATGATAGCGATAATCCATCAAAATCACATAATGACATGTATCCACTTTCTAATCTCATTATATATTCATTTATTGATCTTGCCTACACAATGATATTGTGTTTAGATTGATTATAGAGCATAATAGGTGAAGGGATTTTGGCCCTAGGTAACAGGTCTATTTTTCTATGAGAATATTTTCATTGAAAGATGATATCTTGGCCTGTGTTGAAACTTGAGATTAGTTATAGAGTTATGATATGTTGAATGATTTTGTTTTCTTTTAGAGGATTTTTACAAGATCACATTTTTCCATGGTGAAATATGAGTTCCATAATTCTTCTTTTGCCTTCAAGATACTTTTTAATGTAAATGGCAAGGCAACAGTACAACACACCACTTGTTATGTGCTATGCTTATTTTGTGTACTGTGGTTTCGAACATCTTCACTTATCATTTATGTGGTTCATCATGCAATCATGTATATTAAAGCTATTTCAGTCTTCTTACACAATTGCATGACCATATATTGCCATAAGTTCTCTTCATGTTTACATTGCATTCAACCCCCAATTACAACAAGTACTTCCAAACCTTTAATGCTCCTGCATAAAACCACAACAAACAAAGCTTCGACTAGTCACAACTTCATGAGGATCAGTTAGCATGACAGTTAACCTTGGACATTGGAATCAAGGAAATAGAACCTTATTTCTCATCAGCAGACTGGTGGTCTAGCTGCAGCTGTTCTAAATGCACCGGAAGAGAAGGCCCACATCATTAATGCTGTGCTGATGTTCCTTCCACTAAAGGTCTGTGTAAAAACACATCCCCAGTGGAAAGATGCAAAGAGCCAAGGGCCAGGTGTGATTTGGCCAAAGACTAAACATAAATGGTACAATGTATGTATGTACACAAATGGAAGCCCATTTATGTCAACTAAATGTTAGGCCTTCTAAACTGTGGGAATAATTGAACTACTGACGGCTTTTCGGGAGAAATCATATCTCATCTCTCATGAAAGACACAGGGAGGTGGACCAAATAATGGGCACCACAACACTACCTTCCAAGCATTTAGAAGGTAACCCAAAAATGTGTTTCCCTCGTGTCAAGAATGCTCTATGGTCAGTGTTCTGGAGATATCAGAGGTTGAGGTCGCAAAATCCTGTGCAGATAGTCACGTATTTCAGGTACTATCCGATGGGTTAATGCAGGATACCTGTACAAAAGCAAAGCAAACTCATTAACTTTTTATTCAGACAATGTAAGCAGTGCATGTGTGTTTTCAGAAATCCCTTAGAGAACTACTGCCACAAACTTTCCTTCTACACAATGATACTTACCCACTTATGTTGCTCATCTGTTCATGCTGTCTCAAAATGAACAGAACACAAGTGTGTCGCAGAGAGAGAGCATGATATGCTTCTGCTAATTCATACACATTTGCGACATTCTCCACTGTCAGATCCTGCAACCATAAACCAAGACATCTGAAAAATGAATTTACAGAAGCTAGCTATGCCCTTTGCTATGATGGCAAAGCAATGAATAATGTAGAGAAGAGAATAAAAGGTTATTGCATAGAGACAGATGCTGAAGTCCACAAGGAGGAGCCTTGTCCTTGATTTACATGGAAAAATCAGGGGAGGTATGTAATGTCTTCCATAAACTCACCTGTGCTATAGCATACTCACATAAGCGCTTCAGTCCTTCAAGCAGGTACTGATCTGCAGCTCTCAGAAGATCTTGAGCGATGTCTGAGGTCACCTCAACTGTACCTGTGTAGATACACCTGGTTCCATGGACCAATGTGTAAGGTAAACATTAGTAGCTAAACAATGCATCACAAGAATGTTTCTGAGACAGTCACTACTACACATGGTAAGCAACTTCATGTAAAAACAGACCTGACAAGAAACAATGAGTGATAACACAAAAAGACAAATTCACCTCATCATCAACTCAAACACTTTCCAGCTAATGTTGGGAATCTCAATGTCCTTAGCTTCCTTCTCCTGCAATTACCATTGACAAGCAGTCAACCTCCACAGGACAATGTAAACATTGCCTATGCTAGAGTTATTCACTCACACTTCACCAAACTACAATATTGTGCTCTTGTGAAAAATGCCACAAGTTGCATCAACACAGTGATATCATAGCCTTAACAACCATTCTGGTCAACATTTCAAGCCCTACACAAATATCCTTTTAGCAATATATGTGGACCATCAGGCATGACACAGTTAATATGCAGTATATGACACAAAATCAGTTACTTTGCTTGCTCAGCACTATGAAATGAAGTCCTACCCTGTAGCCACCATCAAACATGGCACGGAATGCATCAGAAGATGCCAACAATGCAATCCTATGTGCAAAGAATCGCCTTCCTGCAAGCAAATTACTGCTGTTACATGACATGACCTATTTTCACATAAATAAGAAAGATGGAAACAAAAACCAGTGTCCTGCTGAACTGCACAAGAAGAAGGCTCCACAACATCACAAGTACGCTTGCCACCATTCAAGAGAATTGCCAACAGCTTTGGGTTTGCCACAGAATCACACCTTCTACAAGAAATGTGACATCCGAGAGTGTACTGCTGTTGACATACTGCTCACCCAAATAGACCTGCACAATATTCATCATTGTGAGACCATTCATTAACAGGTACTAGCAAAAGGAACAAGATCAAGAACAGCATCCAAATGACAAAAGACATGCCCATTAATCCAAATTGCTACAACATGTAAGAGATGACAAAAAAACCCTTGAGGACACTTTTGCCTACTCTTTGGCTACATCAAATTTAGGTGCTTGCAAATAAAGAGCTCATGGATTGCAGGTTGAGGTGTACTATGAGTGCATACAAAAGTTGGCTCATGGATTGCAAACACCAACACAACATCAAGGCACAACTTTGAAAGACTTCATAGACGGAAACTGAGGCCACAAACCTGTGGTGTGGGAGGCAGAGGGGCCGCATCAATAGGTGAGAGGGCCGTAGCTTTCTTAGCCAATGTGCATAATGCAAGAGCACCATCACGTTGCTGTTTGGGGTTAGTGAACGAAGTTAGCATTTCCAAAAGCACCTCCATCCCTGCAACAATAGTTGATAACTTTGTCAGCAATGTGGACCCATACACCAGCAACAGATTAATTATATCTGTTGTGCAGATTTTAACAGATCACCAAAGCTAGAACTGAGCACTTGCCATTGTTCTCAATGAAAATGATGCGCTGGTCATCAGCAGCACATAGGTGAGCAAGAGTGGTGGCAACCCTTCTCTGTACAATCTTGTCTGCTGACCGCATGAGGTATAGTAGATGCTTCAGTACCTGACACAGAAAGTACATGATACATTGGGAACATCAGCAGCTTAACAACTTCACTTCACAAAGTGTGCTACTGATATTTTCATCTCACCAACATAGAAATTTTGACCTATTTGCTTACCCGTCCATGGATCTTCTCTTCCAGCCTCTTCAATGTTTTCTGTACACAGTCCTTAGAGGCCTGCAGGAAATGACAAACATAAAATCACAACTTATTGAACTGTTCATTTCTGAGAACCAGACTGCTTACTGCCACACTTCTCCACCAGATTCATTAATCCAGCACAGAAAATAGAGTGATCCTCAGCTGATAGGTTCTCAGCACTAACCCAGCTATATGGTTCCTGCTAATAAATCAAACAACAGCTAGATCCATCAAGACATGCATACTGCAGACACAGAGGAAGATAAGCACCACAGAACTACCTGCACAATAAGTTCACCATCAAAGAGCCTTTGGACACCACCCTCCCTGACTATGTCAGAGACATTATCCTGAAAAACACATCCACCACCAGTTTGTGCATATATAAATTGTCAGCATGAGTCAATCATTTGTAGGTCCAGGAACTCTCCTCATCACACAATTGAAGGTGTGCTCATCTCTAACTACCACAACAAACTGAGAAATTCTAGACATCCAAGAAGTTACATCCTGTGATCTACAACCCCGCTGCATATCACATTGAAGTTCCATTTCTTACCTCATTATCGGCCAAGCCATACAATGCAAAAGCTGCATTGTGCTGCAAGGATCCATTCTTGGAATCCAGAAGTTCAAGCAAGGGCCTCAGCCCACCATCATGGACAATTCCAGCTTGGTTGTGTGTGTTCTGTGAGGACTATAAGAACAAGTGTTATTATTTCAGCACTTCACAAACTTAGAAACACTAGAAATTCAGCCAGTTCAGAAACCAGAGCAGCGGCAGTGGTCAGAACCTGAGCTAGACGACCCAAAGCAAATGCTGCCATTTCACGAAGTTGAGGATCTGTAGCTTCAAGCATCCTTATAAGTGGTCGAACTGCCCCACGTTGCACAATGTGTACCTGAAGAACACAACATTTTCCTGATTTCAAGAACCAACTCTGAAATAAATTCTGGAAATCTGGCTGACATTCTGTGTCTTTATATTGGCTCATTCACTTTTCTCTGGCATCTCTCTTGCACAAAATGTATAACAAATCCCAGTTATGTTTTGACCTCTACTCAAACATGCAACACGGTCCAAAGGGAGTCAGAAAGAACACTAATCTGCACCTTGCACTCAGGATCTGTTGTTGCAAATTGGCCCAATAAGAGAGCTGCCTCCCTTTGGCTTTCCTGGCACTTTGAGCTGACAACAAACAAATACATAAACAAAAGTAAAATCTAGTGCCCAGTCAACAAAACCTACCTTTGTGAACCTCCTTCACAGCAAGCAATACAACATCCTGAGGAATCTCCAACCTCAAGAAGAACAAATTCTAAATCAAAACTAGAAACCAATTGTCACACCTATTAGGAAATCCGATCTACTGCAAAATAACAGTGTGCACATCACCAACAAGCCCCTCACAGCAATGAACAGAACCAGGCTTCAGCTGCAAGCTAATGTCCAATTAGATTAATGCAGAACTAAAAACAGAATATAACTGACCTAAGAAGGCCAATGACAGGCTGAAGCGCTCCTGCTGCAAGAACTTCTTTCTTGATATTCACTGAAGAATGGACCAGATTGCCAATCACCCCAACCTGCAAGATAGAACCAGTAAAGCCAAAGATAGCTTGAAAGCTCTCAACAAGCTATCAATTGGGGTTGTCACTACAACTGAAACAAGGAATTCCAACTGTGCCTGTAATAGTCACAATGAAAGGTAACAGAAATAGTAAATATCCATTTGAAACCAAATCAGCATAGCAAAAGCAAACAACATATTGGCCGTCCGATCAAGTTCACAAGATTCACATACCGCCTCATAGTGGATTCCAGTATCCTCTGATCGTAGCATGAAAATTAAAGTAGGAAGAGCATTCTCCTCCACAATCTACAGACCACATGATAAGTTTCATCAATCGCAGTATATAGTTGCAATTCATGTACTCCCACTTGTATAAGCACAAATCTGAAGTCACAAATCTGAAGGCTAAAATGACTATGCAACCACTGCTCCCATGGCTGTACAAATCAAAACAAGACCTTCAATTTCCTGCCATTGAAGGATTTCTCCTCTGGCCTAGTTATTGCCACATAACCTGCTAGCCAGACCACACCACCAAAACAACCTGCCTGAGACCAAACCTGATTTTTGTTTGCCTCATTCTTAAAGGCCAATGTTCGCAATGCACCAGCTGCTGCCCGTTGGACCTTGCAATCAGTTGATTCCAGAAGTGCCACTAATGGTGGGATGCCACCTTCCGTCCTGCAATTAATGCATCAGCATGACTAACAAGGGTGAGTCTCTGGAAATATGAAGGTTGATGTAATAAAAGGTCCACAGCAAGCCAGTGTCTTACCTCACACGAGTTTTGATATGTGCATTCTCATGTGCAAGATTGGTTATTGCATCAGCTGCTCGTCGAACCACACCATGTGCAATACGATTATTTGAGTTGCTGCCCTGCCTCTTTAGCAATCCAACAAGAAGTGGAAGTGCTCCAGCATCTGCAATCAGTCGCTGATGTTCTGGCTGTAAAATTTCAACATAAACATTGTCAACACCTTTTCAACCATATGCCCCAACACTCCCATTCTGCTCATGCAATCAATGGTCCTTCTATCTATTCAGACAAGGCAAGAGCCCTGGTGGTGAACCTCTAGATCAGCTAGAAACATAACCACAACTGCAATCCCACAGCAAAATGTAGAAGTCTGAAACAACAGGAGAAACAAGCCTTCATTCCTTTCTAGAAATCCTCAACAGTGTAAATGTTGGAAAAGCTCTAAGACACTTCTAGGATACAGCTCACTGACCTTTACTGCCAGCAGTCCCAATGCAAAAGCTGCATCTTTCTCAACCTCATGTTCACAAGCAATAGGGCCTTCACCCTCCTGTACAACAGGTGCATGAAGCTGAGGTACAAGTGCATCCACTGCTCCTTCATCAACTATGGTTTCAACATGCTCCTCTGTACAGCAACCAGCATGTTTCAGTCAGGCCCATGTGAAAAACTTTAACCAGATGACCAAAAGTCAAACTGTCAGTCTAGTTGGTACACAAAACAACCTAAGATGTCGCATCACTGAGCAAAAAAATCAACAATTACCTGGCAGGCAACATACTATAGTAAACAAGAAAATGCACAAGAGCCATCTCACCGTGTTTGGCAAGCTCTGCAAGAGCATGTGCAGCACAGCGTGCAGCAACACGATCAGTTTCTCTCCAGGATAGGCAGGTCTTCAAAATGTCAACCTGTGCCCTAACATCGAGTACCAGAGAATTGTTTGGTCCCTCAACTGCTGATAAAATAAAAGAAGTGTCAGCCAGCTTTCTTTTATGACCCTTTCTCTCACTTCCTGAGAGAGAGAGAGACTTTGTGTCCATGCGATCGTTTCCTACCAAAGACCTTGTTTCCATAGAACTCCCTACAGCAAAAGAGTGCAGTGATTGCTTGTGGGCAGTCGTAACAATGGGACCTTGTCCTTAGCAGACCATTTACACCTTCCTCATCTAGCAGATCATAAGCCAGAAGAAGGCTGCATCAATCACTTTCCTGGTCCTCTACACAGCCAGGATGAGGGGCTCGAAGTAGAAGATCAGACTTCCAATTCCTGCCTTGCTGATGCAAAAGTGATTTGCTTGAAGTATCCAAGTACCCTTGATTTCAGTTGACCAAAATATTGACCCACTGTCCCTGAAACCTGCCACAGGTTATTGTTTGAATTTTGTTGCACGGGCTTCAGGAAATGGAAGCTATGCCATGTGCATTATCTTGGTACCTCTCAAGGATGTACTTTCATCAGATGTTTGGGGTCATGCACGGACATCAACAAGCTGAGAAGCAAAAAGACATAAGGCCTGCAGAAACAGATTGCCATATCAATCCTCAGACACAAGCTTGCATACATAAGCAATATTTACATACAACACAAGAAATAACAAAGTTGGTGAGCCTCACGTGATGACCAGGAAGTACATGCAATCTAGGAGATGAACCAATGCAATGTGCTGAGACATCCAGACAAGTGCACAAGAAGCCTGACAACACAGAGGAATCACAACAAGAGGTAAAATTGAACCCCTCACTTCAGCAGGCCAACCACACAACAACAGCAAAGGTCCTTTAATGTAACAAACAATCTCTCCGCTATCCTCATGTCAGCACATCCTCAAGAGCGGGAATCAAAAGGATGACACCAAAACTAAACAATGATTTGACCTAATGGACAAAGCCCCCATCTACTTGCTATGCAGTTCAGATCATCTTGAGGAGAAGAAGACTAGCAGAAGTTGACATTGACCACCAAAGATCAACCCCCACAACTTCACAACCCTCCCAACAATTTTGAAACAGGAAAATCCTTAAGAGCATTAGATGAGCAGGTGATCAGAATGCTCCAAATGGATTATATAGCAGGCAGAGACATCCAACACCTAATAGGGTGGAAAACAGCAGACCTAACCATGGAGAGAGTACTTGCTGAAGCCTTATGTGGCCTTTAGTACTGTAGAAGCATTGCTTTGGGACATAAGTAGAAAACTGGAGCATGAAACAATGTTGTTCAGTGTTGAACACAACCCTAAGGCCCTGAGGCCAATCGAAATACATAATCACAACAATCTAAACCATAGCGTTAGAGACAAAATCACTGCCCTAATCTATTGAAAATGGATTCTTTCATATGCCGTAGGATAATCACCCAGACTTAAGCTCCAACATGTCATGGAGTATCACAGGAAACCTTACATCTGTAAGACAACCACTGGATAACACTGTAAAACATCAGAGCAGAAAAACAGAACCAACCAAAGGCCTCAACAGGATTCACGCCACTGAGAGACATAAACGGGAAGGAAAGAGAACTGCAAAACAATTACCAAATCAAATACGCACTAACCACAGACCTAAGAACCGAAAAGCACAAAAGCAAAAGAGAAAAAACGAACAAAAAACTCTCTAAAAAGAAAGATACAATTTCACGCAAATAAGAAAAACCGCAACAAGAATCAAGCAAAGTAAACAAGAGAACAAGGCGGAGTGAAAAAGACCAAAACCTCAAATGAAAAAGTCACCAAAAGACGATGACACACACAAAACAAAGCCACCACAGCAACAATCACTTCAAAAATCCAAAAGCCTAAAGGAAGACACCAAAACTATACCACAAAA